>Ga0187893_10001221_pt1 | contig 63584 bp, 58 predicted proteins | sample MA1701074metaG_FD_139574 | JGI IMG/M metagenome (GOLD analysis project Ga0187893, IMG submission 139574) | White microbial mat communities from a basaltic lava cave in the Kipuka Kanohina Cave System on the Island of Hawaii, USA - MA170107-4 metaG ... | reverse complement strand
GCGTCGGACGCTGATGTCTCTCCAGATAGCGCTATCGCTGCTCCTGTTGGCAGTCGCGGGCCTGTTCGTCCGAACGTTGTCAAATCTGCGCGAGTTGGATCCTGGTATGAATCGGGAAAACCTGCTCCTGGTGGAAACCAATATCGGTCAGTTAGGTTACCAGCCTCAGCGGGAGCGTGCGTTTCATGACCGCTTGCGCGAAGAGGTGCAGCGGTTGCCGACAGTGAAAGCTGCCAGTGTCGCCGCCATCACGCCTCTGAGTGGCTCGCGGTGGAAGTCAACGGTGCAGTTTGAGAGTTACCAGTGGAAGCCGGATGAGGAGCCGAGTCTCGACGTAAACGCGGTCACGCCGCGTTATTTCGAAGCCGTCGGTATTCCCATTGTTTTGGGCCGCGATTTTCAGAAGTCCGATAGCCTTGCTGTGCTCCCCGACCGATCGGAGACGCCTCCTCCAGGCGCTCCAGTGCCGGACCTGCCCGGTCCGCCCCGCGTGGTCATTGTGAACGACGCCTTAGCGCAGCGCTTCTTTGGTAGACGAGCGGTACTAGGTCGGCGCCTGTGCTTTGGCGACACATGGTCTGCATCGAAGACCTGGGAGATCGTCGGCGTAGTACGGGATGCGAGGTATTTCGACGTGCGGGGTTCGGTAGAGCCGATGATCTACCAGCCGCTGTATCGACAGATAGATGGGTTTAGCGCTGGCACGTTGTGCACCCGTACCTCTGGCGACCCGCGTAGCATCGTGGATACGATCCGTCGCAGAGCGACTGAAATCGACGCGAGGGTGTCGGTCACTGACGTCAACACGATGGAGGACAATTTCAACCAGAAGGTGCTTCAGGAGCGATTCGTTGCTTCCATCGGCGGCTTCTTCGGAATAGTGGCACTCCTGTTGGCGGCAATTGGCCTTTACGGTGTGACGTCTGAGGCGGTGACTCGACGTACTCGGGAGATCGGGATTCGCATGGCGCTGGGAGCCGAAGCCTTCAGAGTTCTCGGAATGGTGTTGCGCGACGCGATGTTCATGGTGCTGATCGGGGCTATCATTAGCATCCCCATCATCCTGGGTTTGACACGCTACGTCGAGTCCCTGTTGTTTGGAGTGAAGGCGCACGATCCCCTAACGCTTGTCGCCGCAGCGCTCTTGCTGCTGGCCGTGACGGCGCTCGCGGGCTTTCTTCCGGCATTGCGGGCCACCCGCGTGCAGCCGATGCAAGCGCTACGGCACGAGTAAGGAGTACACTCCTCTCACCACTGCTTCGGAATTCTGCGGAATTCACCAGTCGAAATCTCAGGATCCTGACGCGCCGGAGAACAGACTCACAGCCGTTCGTCGCCATGAGCGTGCGCGGTTGTGGGATACGACCGGGCGATGAATCGCAGTTCAGTTGGTCTGAGTTTGTTGTGGGGCGCTCAAGTACCAGTCAAACACGGCACGCGACTTAACTTCGCAGCGCCAAGCCATTGGGTGGCTTAGGGTGCAAGAATCAGCCACAGGATTACCTGACATCACGGCGGCAGAAATCGTAGCATCCGGCAGCCGCAGCTACGAATCCGATACTTCCACTGATCACCAATACTTGACCTACATTACCGGGGTTCCTCGCCAACGGAAGCATTGGTAGCGCCCAGGGGAAATATATTGACCAGCTTCCTCCTTGCACGCTGTTCAGAACCATAATGTATCCGATTAGCATAGCCACAATGCCAACTCCTGTGGCTACCGAAAAGGAACGCCAGCGCAAACTAACCCAGTGCTGGATAGCCAGCGAGAGAAACGCCAGACCTGTTATTTGTGCACTCAGTTTGAAAATCCCGAACCAGGGAATGGGCGAACCGAAATGCAATTGAGGTTGCAACATGGGTAAAACCAATCCGGCTAAGACAATGCCCAGGACGAGCAACGCCGTACTTGTACAAATCAGAGTCGCGGCCATGAGGAGTTTTGCAAGGTATGGAGTCCACCGAGGTATCGGCAGCGCGAGGAGGCTCTTCCAGTGATTCTCGGCGTGTTCCAATCCAGCGATGAGTGCAGTCTGAAGCGTGACGTATAGTGGCATCATCAAAATCGCCCAAAATGCGAAAGGAGGTCGAGCGAGCGCGATCCACGGGCTGCCGTAGCGAACAGCGTTATTCAGTATAAAAGAGGGAGCCTGAGAAGCCAGGAAAACTACCAACAATAGGACTACCACCGGTGCGACCACAGCCATCCGCAGGGCCACGGTTCTTTTCATCTTCAACGACTCAGCCCAGAGCACTCGCAGAAATATTGTCATCGTCTTTCGTCAATTCTAAAAAGAAATCCTCGAGTGTCGCGCGACGCGAAGCGAGATGAGACACTGCGATTCCCGCCTTCATGAGAAGAGCATTTATGTAAGCGGGTCCACTTTTTCGGTCCGCTTCGACAAGCAGATGTATTCCAACGCGTCGTGTCGGAAAACCGCCTTTGGATAGCAAGTCACAGGCTCGCTCTGGTTGATCGACTCCCACCTCTATCATAGGCCGCGTTCGGTCCTGCAAATCCTGCTGGGTTCCCGCGAACCGCATTTCTCCGTGCGACACGATCGCGAGCTGTGTTGCGACCTGTTCCACCTCGGACAAGAGATGGCTCGAAAGGAAGACGGTCACGCCGCAACGGTGCGGGAGGTCACGAATCAGAGTACGTATCTCATGAATTCCATTGGGATCGAGTCCGTTAGTCGGTTCGTCTAGCACCAGTAGCTCTGGGTCGCCTAACAAGGCCTTCGCAACACCCAGTCGCTGCCGCATGCCTGAGGAATAGCTTCTAACGAGCCTGCTTGCAACCGAGAGCAGAGACACCGTCACTAGGGCTTTGTCCACTGCGCGCTTTGGCAAACCTAGAACTCGCCGGTGTACTTCCAGATTTTCGCGCCCTGTGAGGTGCGGGTATAGCGAAGGCGACTCAACGAGCGATCCCGTTCGCCTGAGGAGTGTGGTACGCGCCTTCTCCAATGAGCACCCAAACAGCGAAACTGTACCGCGGTCGGGTCGTTGAAGACCCAGGATCATTCGAATGGTCGTCGTCTTCCCGGCACCGTTTGGCCCAAGAAAGCCGTACACACTCTGTGAGGGCACACTGACGCTGATTCCGCACAACGCGACAACGTTTCCATACCTCTTCCACACGTTGTCGACTTCGATTACGGATGCCACAGTGTGTATCTAGCGCTAAGGTGCTGATTCTCTGGAGTGGCAGTGCCAAAGCTGCCGCTCTCTCCACAGTAGGCTCGGTGGCTGTGCCTGGCGGTATTATCGAAAATGGTCCAGCGCCGATGCCGCTCCTTCACTATCCTCGACGCATCTCTCTGTCGGAGGTAAAGAACATGACGGTACTCAGTTGTTCAACGTAGATCCCTCACCCGTCGAGTCATGCGCAGAACTCGTGACGGGATGCCATTCAATTCAGAGCAGGGGTTAGGCACTACTGCATTAGACGGGAGTGGCCGCAAAGTATCACACCGAGCGTGCAAAGTTCTCGACTGCTGCTGAGCTTCCAGCTCCTGCGAGGAAGCACGGCCACTTACTGATTAGCATTCCATAGGACTCGAGCAGTCCTCCATCCCTTGTCACGCTGGTGCACCAGGACCACTAGATATTTGTAACTTTTGTTGGAGGCAGTTATGACAAGGAGATCCCAAGTGCGCCCAGTCTCGCAGGTCACCATCTGCTTCGAGGTTCTCCGCGCCCGTCGGTTTAGAATCAGATTTCTCGAAGTAAGCCTGGTAGCGCGGCCTTTGATCGCTTCTGGGCCGACAGCCGCAGGCTCGTTGGGAGGCATCAACACGACATTCTTTCCAGCGAACAGACCCGCGAGTGCGGTTGGGTCCTTGGCCTTATAAACGGAGGCATATGTCTCACACAGGACTATGAGTTGGCTCTCGCTCTCAGATTCGGTGGTCACCGCTTGCAGGAGGAAGGTATGGACATTGACACTCAGAAAGGCACCGATCACAATGCTTGAAAGTTCATTGAAATCCTTCCTTGCAGAGTGTGTCCAGTCTACAGATCAAATACATCAAACGTCCTTCCAAACGTTGACTCCATTTACCGGTTCGACGCAAGAAAGAGGTGGACCTGCTTTGTTAAGTGTGTAGAAGCTTGGTGGTATGTGCAGACGGACCGATTGACCAGACGACCGGGTGCTGAAGATTCAGGGCCCGCGCTGCGGCAAAGCGTTACCACCAGCAGAGTGCCCAGGCTGTGCGCGTGCGAAGAGGAGCATGGTCCCTGCTTTTAATACGGTTGATCCAGATTCTGGTTGGGTTGAATGACTAGACGAAAAGTGATGCCCGCTCCTTCCAATTGCTTGGACCTCTCTTTTTGATCCGACATCAGCAGTTCGCACCAGACTCTTTGCACAGATGCTTGCGAGGATCTCTCAAAATCTGACGAGTCACTGCGAGATTGAGGAAACCAAGGGACACGATTCGGTGTCTAATACTACGCTCTTGTAGACTCCTGACCTGCCTTTGATACTCCGGAGGTGCTCATGACGGGTCGTCACATCGCTCTCCTAGTACTGGTAGGTTGCCCGGTAGTTTTCTCACCGCCAAGGCTGTTCCTAGCAGGCCAAGGTCCTGGAATCAATCCGTCACAGGAGGGACCGAAACTTCTCACCCAGAAATCGATGGGCCTGCTCGAAGAGGGGCTGTCGGATCGACAGCACCTGAAACTCGCTGAAAACCGCATTCGGCTTGCAGCGATCGCCGCCGACTCGCTCTGGACAACTGACCCTGACCGCAGCCGAGCCCTCTTCGAGGAAGCCAAACAAGAGCTGGTTTTGCTGATAGGTCGGATTGACTACGGCGACCAGGATTACTATTCGCAGGTCGCAATTCCCCAGCAATTGCGCCATGAGATTCTTGCGATGCTCTCGCAAAAGGACCCAGCCCTGGCACTCGATTTCATCAGGGCAACCCGCATGCGACCGCGACCGAAGTCTGGGCCTTTCGATCAGCCTTACGATGAAGAATCGGCCGTAGAGCTCCATCTTGCCGCGCAAATCGCCAACAGCGACCCAGGCCAGGCCTTTCGACTTGCTTGTGAACAACTGGAGCGCGGCCTGTCACCCAACATCGTGAGTGTTCTTTTCTCCCTGCAGGAGAAGAGTCCTGAGATGGCCAAGGAGCTGTCGCGTCTCTTCTCCCAGAAGCTCCAATCGTCAATAGTTGCCAACAATCCCGAGGCTTCCAACATCTTGACTATGCTGCTTCACAGCTCCATTCATTTCGACTCTTTGCCCGAGGGTATTAACCCGGCGCACAGAGATCGCCAGCAAAAGGTTCGCGCTTTTCGGGAATACCTATTTCGACAGGGCGTCGAGACCGCTGGCGCTTATCTCTCCGAAAAAGTTCTGGATAGTTCGACTATGAATCCACAAGAGTTGCAGTCTTACAACAACGTGGTGATGACATTGCATTCGATGCTTTCCAGCGTAGAGAAAGTATCGCCGCAGCGCGCCGCGCAGTTCCGACGGAAAGCCAAGGAAATGCCGGCGTCGGCTGACCCCTTTCAAAGAGTTCAGGCGGAGTACCAGGAGATCCTGAACAAGGACTCGATCGAAGAAATGCTGGCAGCAGCTTCCCAACTGCCTGAGGAATTCAAGGATGGATTTTATCAAACGGCCGTCTGGAGAAGTCATTCAAGGCGGAATCCGGACCGGATGCGCCAAGCTATCGCCCAGCAAGTGTCAAACCCGCAGATGCGCCATCGCTTGCTGGAGCAGTTAGATGAGCTGATTGCTCAGCGCGACGCGGCCAATGGCAAAGTGGCTGAGGCCATGGAACGAATTTCCCAGCTGAATTCCGGTGGGGCGCGAGCCCGGGCCCTCATCACTCTTGCCCACGGCTTCCCTGCGCAGCAGCGAGACACGGCAAGCAGCCTGCTGTCTCAAGCGCTGAGCGAGGTGGCAAGTCGGGCCGAAAATGCCCAGTCCATGCAGGCCCAGCTGGAGGTGTTGAACCTTTTGGCGTCGCGCAAGATCGGAGCGGCCGAGGGATTTGGGATCCTCGAAGCTCTGGTTAGCCAATTGAATTCGTTGGTGGAGGCCATGTCGGTACTGGATGGCTTTGTTGGCCAGAACCAGTTCAAAGAGAGTGAATTTGTTTGCCACCAGGGAGGTCTGATAGGACAGTATGTCTTTCAGGCCATCAGCGCACTGGCAGGCTTCGTTTCTAGCGACTTCGACCGCGCCCAGCAAATAGCGAACCGATTTCAACGGATGGAGTTGCGCGCCTCCGCGCGCCTCGCTGTTGCGCAGGCTGGACTGTCGGCTGCTTCTCTGCCAGCGCCAGCCCAGTGATGTCTTTCGCTGGCCTCACCGGTTGACCTTTTACTGGCTAGACGCTGACGCGCCACCAAACTGGCTCCCCCACTGGAAAACAAGTCCGGATGCTCATGGAGAAATCTTCAATGTGGCGGATCCTCTTAATTTTCTTTTTGAGTGTTTGCTACCGTCCGGCACTTCTTGCGGCGCCTCAGGAGCGTGCAGAACTGTTTGCCGGCTATTCAGCCATGTACGTTCGTACCTCCACGACGAGCAATCTGCAGGGTTGGAACGCTTCAGTCGCATGGGCGATAAGGCCCAGAATTGAGGGAGTAGCTGACTTTGGCGGATACTATGGCTCTCACAACTCACGCGGTAACTACGACTATCGCTTGCACTCCTTTCTGTTTGGCCCCCGATTGTCAACTGAATTGGCGAAAGTGAGGCTCTTTACCCATCTTCTCGCTGGTGCGGCGAGAGAAAGCACCCAAGTCGCTGTCAGGATTACGAATGAGCAATTTCAAGTCGGTCTCCAGTTGTTGGACTTCTCTAGCGTGGGCTTTGCACTGGCGGCGGGCGCGGGCCTTGACTTGAAAGCCACGCCTCGCATTTCTGTGCGGCTGCTTCAGGCCGACTGGTTGTATATCAGTTCAGACAGCTTCCAGGAGCCAAAGAATGAGCGCCCCAGGATTTCGATGGGAGTCGTCGTTCGGTTTTGATCATGGGAGCAAGGAAGCGTAGATCATCGATCGCGTTGCCAGTCTTGAATGCTGAGTTTCTATTCAGGACTCGCTGAGTTGTTTGAAATCTCAAAATGGATCGGCCCGATGGTCAGGCGTGCTTCCGATGTGCCAAGCGTGCCAGGGATCGCTCGGTCAGGGGACTTGGCGGTGAGCGCTCATCGTGCTCTCTCCATGCAGAGTGAACCCGGCCCAGAAATAGGGCACGGCATCTTGTTTGTATTGGCGGATGAAGTCGAGTTTGGATAGACGGAGAGCGTTGGCTTTGTCTTCACCGTTGGCCAGGTAGGAATAGAAACGCTTCATCAAAACAGCAGTGGATCTGTCGTCAATCTGCCACAGGCTGGCAACGACGGATCTGGCTCCGGCAAGGAGGAACGAACCAACCAGGCTGGAAATTCCCTCTTGGCCCTGAAGCCGGCCGACTCCAGTATCGCAGGCGGAGAGCGTCACCATGTCTGCTGAGAATCGCAAGTCACGAATCTCGCGGTCTTGCAGGAGGCCATCTTCGAGTGAATCGTTGTCGGCAGCCAAAAGTAATGCGGTTCGCTCCGGTATCTTCGTGTCCGAAAACCCATGTAGGGCGAAGTGGACAAACTGAAATTTCTCTAGCGGCTGGGATTTCAACGCGGACTCTGTGGCCTTCTTCCCTTCGAGCACAACTGAGTCTTCTGGAAAGAGCTCACTGACTGCTTTGACTTCCACTGTGGTCTGCGTGAGATCGTCGATTCTCTTGGCTTCAAGCGTGAACAGGCTGCGCTTGGCGTATTGCTTGGGCGGTCTCGGCTTTCGGTCCGCGGGAATCCCCCCCACAGCCAACAGGGGTTTTCTTGCTCCGTTTGGGCTGGGGACCGTTCTCAACAAATAGAATGAAGTCGCTGAGGGGCCGTAGGAGACAACGTGCGTTTCGATGAGGCTCTGGCCCTGCTCATTAGCGAAGGAGTCAAAAGGCAGAAGGTGAAGATTGCCATCAGGCACGATGATGAGGCGTGAAAACCGTGTTGTGTCAACTGATGCCAACAGCAGGTTGAACAGCTCAGTTCGCTCTTCGACTGCGGAATTCTTGGACCTAACTCCCTTCAGGAATCGGTCGGCAGCGGAGTTGATCTGAGTTCTGGACGCCAAACGGACCAAGTTGATGCCGTTCTTTGAGACGGCAACGCAGTACGAAGTTGGGTCGGTCAACACGTATTCGAGCAGCAGTTCGTGATTGCTGAGAGCTTCTTGGATCTGGTGCAAGGGTACAGGTTTCCCGGTAATCCCTTTTTGATAGAGGTTGTGCTCGGCGATCACCGGACCAAACCGTTGCTCCGATGCGTTGATTTTCAGGAGCAGTTCCGCACGGGCTGCCGGGCTGGCCGACTGCATCAACTGCCGGTTTAGCGCAGATAGCTCACGATAAATGGGCCGCTTGGCCTCAAGAGCTTCCTCGTCTGTTGGCGCTCCAGTTCGCAAGCGGTCAGAGATGCTCCTCCCACGTGCCCGCTCCAAGACCTGGAAGGCCTTTTGTGTGTCTCTGAGCCGGTCGGCCAACAGAGTGAAGTGGTTCACGAATACATCGCTCAGGGCTCCAATCAGAGAAGCCTTAGCGTACTCAGTGTTGCTGGAGGCGATCATTCCTTCGGTGAGATCAGTGATCTCATCATAAACAGCGTTGGCTCCAAGCAAGTCCCCGCGTGAGGCCTTCAAAGTTGCCAGTTCCTTCAGCCGTTGAGGCAGGTTGCAACTGTCGCCGATTCGTTTCATAGTTTCGATTCCTCGGCTGAGGTGGGTCTCGGCCAATTTGACGTCTCCGTCTCTCGTCAGTAGGATTGCCAACTCACTCTCCACCTCTGCCAGAGCCCTGCTGTATTCCCCTCGTTCGGCTATGCCCTCTGCCTCGACGAGATTCTCGAATGCTACCTTGCGGTCGTCTCTTTTGATTGCGAGCTTGGCGTTAAGGATTAGCAGCTCCGCTTCGGAGATTCGGTAGTTCATCGTTCGAGACTGCTGCAATGCTTTATCCACCAGTTCCTGCGCTTGTCTGTCTTTGCTCATTTCCAGGAGGGTTCGGGCTCTCCCAATGTAGACAGCAAGTGGAAATGGAGAATCTGGATGGGTTCGGGCAGCGGTCATCGCCTTCTCGGAAAACTTGAGAGCGACCTCGTGCCGGCCGATCAAACTGAGGGAATTAGCTGAATGAACCAGGTAGGTAGCTCCTCCCCAGGAGTCCAGCGTCTCCGCGGCCTTGAAGAGCGCTTTCCCGACCAGCAGCGTCGCGCGAGTGCTGTCCCCATCAGTCACATAGGCAAGAACTCCCAACTCTCCCAGTGCCCGCCCTTCCCACTCTATGTTTCCGGTTTCCTTGGCCAAGTCCAGCACGTGCTCCCAGGCCTCTCGTGCCGCCCAAAGGTCACATTGATGAGCAATGTCGCCTTTGTAGGCCAGAGCACGAATCTTCAAGGCGGTATTTGTCTCGAAGAGAGGGTTCATTAGCTCGCGATTGATCTGTTCGAGGAGGGTGCCACATGATCCATGCTGCAGCTGGGACCGTATTCGGCCAATCCTGGCTCTTAGCCGACTTCTCTTGTCCCCGGCCCGTTCCAGTTCTCTCTCTGCTTCTACGTAGAGCACTCCCGCCCCGATCCAATTGCCACGCCAAGCCAGTTGGTCAGCGCGTGTCAGACTCTGAGAGGTATTGCTGGCAGAGGCATCTACCGGGCAAAGGAGTGCCACGCAGGTCACCATCCGCAGGCAATCAAGGGCCACAATGGACACCTTCCGAGTACCCTGCACGAATCCTCCAATCAGAACGTAAGCCTCAAGCCGAACTGAACTTGACGCGGATTGAAGGCGCTCACGGCTCTTCCAGACTGCGTAAACGCCGTGTCCGCCTTCCTCACATTGACCCGGTTGAACAGATTGAAAACATCTGCGCTCATGTTCAGTACCACTCCATTCTTCACGGGAATCTTCCGCGTCAGCCGGAAATCGACCGAGGCAAAGTTGTAGGTCCGGTAGACATTGCGACCCAGGTTGCCGATCGAGCCGACCGGTGGCAATGCCAAGCCGACTTCACCGTCCGGCGAAGGATACGAACCGGGCGTTCCAAGAGGCACAACGTTGGGACGCGCTGTCTCGCCGCTGTTGATAAGAGTGCGATCGTTGCCGGTAAGTAGATTGTAGGGGCGCCCGGAAGCGATTTCGATTCGCGGTGACAGCGTCCAATCGCCGAAAACCGCACTGACGGTACCTGGATCTGAAGCAGACCACGGAGCCTGGAAGACTCCGTTGACGATAAATCTGTGTCGTTGGTCGAAACTGGAGTTGGCACGGTCCAGCCTGGCATTCTTGTTGTCCTGAGGTTCCTCAAAGGTGGCCAAATCGGTGGCATCATCAATAGCGTGAGACCAGGTATAGGAACCCAACAGTTGATGGTGTCGCGAGAAGCGCTTGCTCAGAGTCAACGTGAGAGCGTGATAGACCGAAGAGCCTGACGACTCAAACTGCTTCACGCTGAAAAAAGGAACAACCAAATTCCCAGGCGCGTGAGGCAGCCCATATTTGCTTACGAGCGCATCCATAACGGACTTCGAGAGCGTTCCCCGTGAGACTGCGCCAGCGTGGGTGTAGTTTGGCCCAGTTGCCCGGAACTGGTTAAACAGCAGTTGTCCAAGACCGGCGAGAGACGTGGTCGAAGATCCGCCGAGGTCATCCCACAAACCGGCCAGATTGCCTCCTGCTCCCTGGTAGATTGGATTGGAACAGCCGTTGAGAGATACGCCGAGCAAGCCCGGACAAACCGACGAGGCACGAGCATAACTGGTAATAAGATCGAAGTTGCCCTGATTGATGTTCCTGGGCCTCAGCAGATGAAGTCCGTGGACGTAACTGTAATCAGCCGAGAGGGACAAATTGGTGCCAAGCTGGTGTTCCATTCCAAAAGTTACCTGCTGGGTATAGTCGTATTGAAAGTCGCCCGCTACGGGAACGGTCTGGGGCAGAAGCGGGCTCAGCAACAACGCAGCTGCCTGGCTGGCAAAGGCGGGAGAAAGTGGATTGAAACGCTGCGCGCTTGGATCGTATCCGATGGTCGGGTTGGCGATCGAGGGACCAACTGGAGTAATTGAGCGTCCGTGGAACAAATCGTCGGCACCCAGCAGCTGCGGGGCGACCAGAAATGGCGATTGAGCGCCATCCACGACATCAGATAGGAAGTTCAATCCCGTTGGAGGATGACCATAGAACAGTCCATAAGAGGCGCGGATTACGGTCGTCCCCTTCTTGAAAGGGTCCCAGGCCAGGCCAATCCGTGGAGCCCAGTTGTTGTAGTCTCGCGGAATACCTTGAATCACACCCAAGAGCTGCTCTCCGGTCTGAGAGATGGTTGAGGAAGCCGGGAGGGTCGGCATAAACTCGCTGTCGTAACGCAGGCCATAGTTCAGCTGAAGGTTGTTGAGAAGTCTCCAGGAGTCTTGAAAGAAACCCCCGAACGTCGAGTTGGTGAATTCTGAAATGGCCCGTTCCGGACCTCCAAACTGCTGGATGAACGACTCAGGGAATCCCATACCATAAGCCTGGACGGACGCAAACGCCGGCGCTCCCGTGGCTCTCCAGCTATCGACTAGCGCAGAGCCAACGGCGGAGCGGATCAACGGATAGTCCACCAGCCGGGTCGCCGGGAACACATAGAGACCGGCCTGATGAAGGGGAAAAGTGACCACGGCCGGAACGCGATTGACATCGACTCCCATCTTGAAAGTGTGAGAACCGCGGATGTTGGACAGCGAATCGGAAACCTGCCACCTCTTTTCCACTCGCCGGACGGGCGCAAATGGTTCTTGGCCGATCGATGCTGCACCTGGGATCTCCACAGCGACGTTTGATCCATTCGTGGTGAGCCCAAGACCACGCCGCGCAAATTGAAAGCGAACTTCATTCAACGTCGTCGGAGTAACGGTGCTCTGCAGCTGAGAGACGAGCGAGAGATCGCGAGTCGAATCGTTCGTCGTTCTGGAGAACGCATTCTGAACCTCAAGCTGGTTCTGCCCATTGCTCACCTTCCCGCTAACGTCCGAGGGATTGACACCAAGCCGAACGAAGACGCCATGCCCTGGCGTTAGCTGGTGATCGAAGCGCACTGAGTAGAAATAGGACTTCTCGGTCGTTTTGAAGTTGCCAGCCTCCGATACAAGGCCTTTGAAAGAAGCCGGCAAAGGACTCAGAATCAGTCCGAAAGTGCGCGGCCCACCGGCAGAATTGCCATAAAGGGCCACGCGCGCGGTGTTGCTTGCGATGCTAGCGTAAGGAGCCGCAATCGCAGCGGCAGCGGATCGAACATAGGTCTCTTGTTCGGGCGTCAATAGAAGTGTCCCACCGCCAAAGGGATTTGCTGTCTCCTTGAGGCCGAAGGCGTCACGGCCCACCGTTGAAAAGCCAATGGAGTTGCGTTGCGTGGTCTCGAACGCGAGGAACACAAATGTCTTGTCCCGCTTGAGTGGTCCTCCCAAAGTCAAGCCGGCCTGGGTTTGGGTATCGCCCGGGTCAGGCTCACCAGCGAACGCGTTGGTTGCTGACACGTGGCGGTTTCGCAGGAACCCGAACGCGTTACCGTTCCAATTGTTGGATCCCTTCTTCGACACGATGTTAATGACTGCGCTTGAGGAGCGGCCGAACTCGGCGGTGTAACCGGTCTTGAGAATTTGAAACTCCTGGACCGCTTCCTGCGAGATTGTGGCCCGTACGCCATTGATCGTATTGTCGATGGCGTCTGCGCCGTCCACACTCACCATGTTGGCACGGGCCCGCTGGCCACCGATGTTCAGGCCGGTAGCCGGCGCCGGTGCCAGCTGCGGCTGGTTCTCGCGGGTGACTGCGGAATCCAGCAGAGAAAAATTGATGTAGTTGCGGCCGTTGATCGGTAGATTCTCGATGAAGCGTTGCGCCACGGTTGTGGTTACCGAGGAACGACGCGTTTCGAGCAGCTTCGTGTCTGCTAGCACTTCAATTGCTTTGAGCAGTGGGCTGACCTGCAGGCGAAGCGACAACTCAGCTTGCTGGCCAACTGTCAACGTAATCTCCTTGACCAAGGCCGGCTGGAAGCCAGTGGCCGACACCTGCAAGGAATAACGCCCGGGTGCCAGAGCAAGCAATGTGTAACTGCCGCTCCCATCCGTCTTCTCTGTTCGTACCAGTCCCGTATCCAGGGTCTGAATCTTGACTTCTGCGCCGGCTATGACCGCCCCGGACGGATCGGTGATTGTTCCATGAAGATCTCCGGTATTAACCTGAGCTAAAACCAAGGAAGGCCACAGAGCAAGGGGTAGCACAGACCTTTGGAGGACAATTGTGAGAAGGCTTCTTGTGGTTGCGAAAAACATAACGACCTCTGTTTTGGAGTTGTGACCTAAAGAAGGTCCAGGACGATCAGACCCGGATCGAGTCGCCTGGAAGGCCGATCCGGTTGAGGAGCTGCCATAGACTACTCGCGCGAACAGCGGTTAATCGGGAATGGGCGCAGCCGAGTTAACGACCATGAGCCGTAACGCGCCTTAGACTTCTAGTTTGGTACCAACTCCTCAGCGACTTCAGGATGAACACGGCCGCGCCAGTCAGCATGCCCGTAGCGAAATTGTAGATGGGCATGATGACCAACTGTGCCAGATAGATGATGTGCAGATGCTGCTTGAAACTGTTCGGCTGGTAACTTAGCCGACCCCATTGAGTATCCAACTGGGTGAGTTGTGAGATGTCGTAATGGGTTCCCCAATGCAGGTAGGAGGACAGGACCATGAGGATGACAACGGGAACGCGGGCAACCCAGATGAAGAGCGCCAGGTTTCCGAGCAGTTCGCGCCAACGAAGCGCCTTCCAAGCGAAATAGATCGCGAATGGAAATATGAGCCAGCCGATGCCAATCGCTTCCGCAACGGATTCTGGAACTGAGAACTTCTCCAGCGTGAAACGAACTAAGGTAATGCCAGCGGCGAAGAGTGCTGGGATCTTCCAGAGGCGGTAGTTGGGTGGAGCATTGTGAAGGATCGCGTCTGGCTTCTTTCGTCGCGCCCACACAAAGTACAACAATAGCCCGATCGCAATCAGGACCAGCGGAAGCCAGTTTGACGCTGAGTTGAATGTCACCTGTAGGTTGTCAACCGCGTACTGACAGGCGTTCTTACATCCTTCAAGCACGCGCTGACTGAGCGAACCCTGGGCAAGAGTGGACAGAATTGGTGAGAAACTCATGAGCAACACTCCGTGAAGCGTGCGAGCTGGTCCAAGACGGTCGTTGATTTCATTTCAGCCTTAGCGCGTAGGTAGTCCAACCCCAGCCTTGCTGACGAATTGCCAGGCTGTATTTCCCTGGCTCCAAACTACTCGTGTCGATCTCAACCGTCAGGACGTTGCGATGATCCCGCATAGCTGCTTTTCCTTTTGTCGTGATCACTTGCTTTTGGCGTCCCGATAGCCGTACTTCATAGTTCCCTTCCTCGCTTCCAATGGGCAGATAAATAGAAAGCGTGAGCGACCCCTTCGGTAGGTTCAGATCTCCAGCCCGGCCGTTATTCTCCCCACGCGCCACACCACGCAGGCGAAGGTCTAGCACAGCCACTTGGGCCTCAGCCGGTTTCTGCTCCTGAACTGAAGGAGGAACCGAACGGGGAGGAGCAGGCTGTGGTCCAGGAGCTGGCGTTTCTTTGACGATGATGGGTTGTCCAGGTGGATGATGCCAGGTGGTCTTGAGTAAGAACCACGACAAGAGACCCACCCCAAGCACTACGACCGCGATTGATCGTTTGGCCCTCTTCTTCTTGACGAAACCGTCGCGCAGACTCGAGAACGCGTTGAAACATGGCGAGCATGCAGTAGCGTGGTCGAGGCAGCGCTCGCGTTCCCCCAGCGTCAGCCTCTGAGGTCGGTAAACAAGCTTCCTCAAGATCTCGGGACTTGGGCAGCCTAGTCGCTCTGGATTGGGGAACTCGGTTGACAATACCTGTTTGCCAGTCTCCAGAAGAACCTTCTCTTCCTCAGGCGTAAGGGTGAGCTCGTATTTCTTAGGCCACTTCATTCGCGTCGCCTTCTCATGATCTTTCAGAGTCCGCTCGGTTCAGCTTTTTGCTCACGCTGCGAATTCTGTAGCCGAACTGAGACTCTGCATTGTGCGGTGGCAGGCCAAGAATTCTACCAATTTCTTTCCACGAGTAGCCCGCCGAGCGCATCGCAAACATTCTCTGGATTTTGGGTTCCAATCGGCGCAGAAAGAGTTTCACTTCCAGCTGGCTCTCGTACGCTTCGATACAATCGACCACGAACTCTCGTTCATCTAAGCCCTCCAAGGAGACGAATCGGCTCTCTTTCTGAAGGTGCCTCAGGTACTTCCGCTTGAACACCCGGAAACCAAAAGACCGCAGATTACGAATGACCTTGCGTTTCATAAGGCGCGAAACGGTAAAGGCGGTCTTTTCCATGATCTCTGAGGCCCGGCTGGTGTCGTGACTGTGCCTTTCAATGTGGGCCAGAGCACGCCTCCAAATAACTTGGAGTTCTGCCTCCACTTCCTTGTTCACGAGCCTTCCGCTGGCGTCTCGTTCGGGAATCCACAACGGCTCGTTGGTCTTCTTGGTCATGACGATACAAATTAGAGGCAACGGGCCGGTTTACAATGACTCTCCGAGTCATCAACCCACGTTCAGAGCGTCCGGGAAAGGCCGCACAACCTGCCGGACTCTTGGCCAAGTCTTGCGGGCCTGCGCAATATCGTCTTGGTGCTGGACCTGTGTCTGGGAACTAGCGGGAGTCGACACAAGCCATCGGGGCAAACGGAGCAGAAAGGAGTAGGATTAATCCCCGTTCCTGACAGGTAGAGTGCCAGGAAATGACCGCCAGTAGTGATCAGAATTCTGCCAGAACTCTGAGCAAACTTCTCCCCTTATTTACTAAGTGCCCTTCAGAAACGCAAAAACTCAGAAAGGGAAGAAAGAATATTTTGGGGCACGCTGCGAAGTGGTAGCCAAAGAGCGGCGAGAACGACCTGGTTCAAGGTGAGCTGGCGGAGGAGTTCATTCAATTCACAGGCCTCGGTTGCACATCTTCTACTTTTTTGACGTCTGAACGAGTCTTTCTGTCTTGTGGTTGCCTTTCACAAGCGCGGGCTCGCGGCTCTTGTCGGACGCAAGCCGACAAACGTTCGAGACGGCGGTCATCAGATACAAAAGCCCAAAGACGATCAGCCCCCGCCGAGTCGAAAGCCATTTGAGCAACAAGTACTCTCCCATTAGGAACTCTCAGGATGCCCTGTAAATCGAAAACGATCTACGACGAACTTATAACTTAGATTGTCTTCGCGGCGGAGAGGTTTTCCGGAGGTTCTCTCTTTGTTTTTTGGCTTGTGGTTCCCTTCTTCAACAAGGGAGCTCGGGCCGTATAGCTCGGCAGTTTTGAACAAATGTGACGCCGCGTCTCGCCACGGACCGCATTAGGGACAGTGTAGGCATCGGGCAGCGCCCTCGGCCAAGTGATGCCAGACCCGCTGCGTTAGGGCAGGCTGAGGGCGATGAGTTCCGCAGGCAGGTTGGAGCCTCCTGTGGCGAGGACAATGAATTGTTTGCCGTTCAGCATGTAGGTCATCGGCGCTGCCGTCGCGTTGCGTGGCAGCACTACCTCCCCAACAACCTTGCCAGTCGCCTTGTCGTAGGCGCAGAGTGTTGGGTCGTGGATCTCGAAGTTCGCCACCGTCACGGATCCCGGCTCGATGCCTCCATCCACGCGCTGGGTGCTGCCCTCTTGCCCGACGATGAGCAGCGTCTTCGTCAGTAGCGCGTGACCGCGCGCAGCTCGGCCGAGGGGAGGGAGGCGAAGCTGTTGTAACACGGGATTGCTTCGGGCCAGGTCGCCCATCGGGACCATCCACCGGTGATCGCCCGTGTTGAGATCGATGGCCGTGATGCGCCCGTAGGGCGGTTTCCAGAGGGGCACTCCCTGCAGCGTCTCCATCGGGGCAGGCACACCAACATACGGTGCAGGCGACCGGGGCGCCGGATTCACCATCGAGATAGCTAATGGACTCGTAATTGATGGTACGTACATCATCCCGGTCTCGGGGTCGCCCGCCGCACCCGCCCAGCTTGCCCCTCCGGCCCAGCCGGGCATCTGGATTGCGGCCTTCTCGAGCGAAGGCGGTGTGTATAGTGGACCATAATTGTACTTGGCCAGAACTGCCAGCGCCTCCTTGCGCAACTCCGGCGTGAAGTCAATCACGTCGTTCTCGGTGACGCCTTGCTGATCGAACGGCGCGGGCTTCGTCGGGAAGGGCTGCGTCCGAGATGACTTCTCGCCGGGCACCGTGGATTGTTGAACGGGTCTCTCTTCAATCGGCCAGATCGGTTTGCCTGTCACACGGTCGAAGACGTAGACGAAAGCCTGCTTGCTCACCTGCGCGACAGCCTTAACGCGCTTTCCGTTCACCCGGATGTTGAGCAGATTGGGTGCCGCAGGCAAGTCATAGTCCCACAGCCCGTGGTGAACCATTTGAAAGTGCCAGATGCGTTTGCCAGTGCGCGCGTCCAGGCAGACCAGGCTCTCTCCGAACAGGCCGTCACCGGGCCGCTGGCCACCGTACCAGTCGTTGGCCGGAGTGCTGAAGGGCAGGTAGACATAGCCCAGGTCGTCGTCCGCGCTCATCATCGTCCAGACGTTCGCGGCGCCCGCCGTTCTCCAGGAATCCTGCTCCCAGGTTTCGTTGCCGAACTCTCCATCTCCGGGAACGGCACGGAAAAGCCAGCGCTGCTTGCCAGTGCGGACATCGAAGCCCCGCACGTCGCCGGGCGGCATCTCCCTAGAAAGGGGAAAATCCTGAACCTTCGACCCCATCACCACGACATCGCGACAGATGATGGGTGGCGAGGAAACGCCGTAGTGACGCCGGTTGACAGTACGACCCAATCCCTGCGTCAGGTCAATGCGCCCATGCTGGCCGAAAGTGGAGATGGGTTTGCCCGTCTGCGCGTTCAGGCAGATCAGGTAGCCGTCGCTAGTGCCGACCAGGATGCGTCGATCGTTCCCATCCGCCCAATAGGCGACCCCGCGATGGACGAAGCCATTGTTGGACGGCGTTCCGCCCTTCCACGTCTCCGGGTCGTAGACCCACCGGGTCTTGCCCGTCGCCGCGTCGATGGCAGCGACCTGGGAGAGCGAGGTGCTGACATACAGGACGCCGTCGGCCATCAGCGGGGTGGCCTCCCAGACCCAGGTTCTCAGTTGAGGATTCGCTTTCGTCACCTCTTCATCGGCGGAGCGCCAGGTCCACGCGACCTTCAGGCGATTGAAATTGTCGCTGCTGATCTGAGCGAGCGGCGAATACTTTGAACTGGCCTTGTCGCCGCCGTAGCTCAACCATTCCGTCGCCGTGCTCCGGACCTTTCTCGCCTGGGGATGCGCGGGATGGCCGCCAGGCACACTCCTGTTTGCGGCCTGATCCGCCTGCACGATGGAGGTCACCCCTCCCAAGAAAAGCTCTGCGACCAGTACCATCCCGACTATCAGAGCGCCACATCGGGTCGGCACAGGATGGACGTGCACTTGATTGGAATCGCATCGTTGATTACACATGGTAGGTATGCTCTCTAATCAGGATCTTGCTGTTTCACTGGACACCGCTATGGCAGCCTAGGAACGGAATCGGGTGCGGTCCCGCTGCGACATCGGTCACCGACTCAAGGTTCGTCTTCATAACTCTGAGTTCGGCAATCAATCTCGGAGTGAGCTTACCTTGTATGGTATCGGTCGTCGCATCCGTTGTTGCGCGACCTGTTCTGAAATTGCGCTCAAATCGGAGTAGATGCCTGCGGTGGGGAAAACGGAGCTGGGACTACCGTTGCTGGCGGTAGTCGCTAGGAGTGAGGCCAGTTTGGCGGCGAAAGAGGCGCGCGAAATGGCTTGGGTTTGCGTAGCCGACGTCGAGCGCAATCTCCACCACGCTCTTCTTTGTTTCGCGCAGCAGTCGGCGCGCAGCGTCCATCCGCAGGGCCGTGTGATACCGAGAAGGCGATGACTCTGTGGAGTTCTTGAAGAGTCGAATGAAATGGAACTTGCTCAGCCCGGCCTGTCCGGCAAGCTGGTCCAGGCTGAATTCTTCGTCCATGTGTTGGGTCATCCAGTCCGTAATTTGTCGAAGTTTGAAGCCCGGCAACGACGGACTGCCCCTATGTGCCTCTGAAACCAGTTCGGCGTAGTTTCGAGCGAGGTGAACGGCGATGGCCTGAGCGATGGCCTGAACAAGCAGCGGACTTGCCTTTCGGCTCATCAGTTCCTTATGCAACCGTTCCATTAGCCAATGCAAATCGGCATCACTAAACGCTGAAAGATCCCGCAAACGAGCGTGACCTGAGTCAGCGCCAAATACTTCTTCCAAAGCGCGCTGAATCAGCGGCAGTTCGAGGAACACGAGCATCGTTTCAAATGGCTCTGGAGTCACCGCCTTCCACCGACAGTCGTAAATGCCTCCTCCCGTCGTGAGAAAGAAAGACCCTCGCTTAATGCGATGCGTAAGCCATGCCGGTTGCCTTCTCGCTCCTGGAACTCAGCCTCACCCGATATAGTCCATGCGATAAATGGTTCGCTGACGGCGGGAAGATGCACGATATCGACGATGCGTGGCGAGGCGACGACGCAGGCTTTGATTTCTCGCCACGCTACGCCGCGAGAGGCCCGCAAACATTTCCCGCCAATATAGCTTTCGTAGGCTTCGGCAGAAGTTATTTCAGGGAGCGGCATCAATCAGCATCAAGAGGTCGTCTATTTTACAGAACAGAGTTTAATGAATTCTGGCCTCCACGTGAACAACACACGAGACCAGGGGCCTAGGAAAATCTCAAGTTTGCGTCCAATAGGCCGGGATTCGATTCCTTTGACAACAATGTTCTAACCAAGACGAGGGAGCTGGCCCAGATTAAGCAAGGGCCTAGGGCGAGAGAGGCGGAGGATTGGAAGGACCGGTGAGCGCGCTTCCGCAATTCCGGCTTTATTGGTCGTGGGCGTCAGGGACTGGAACGGGAGGAGCGAGGATTGCCGTGCGCGAACCTCGTACTGGACAAAGGCTAGGGTTAGCCCTAAGTACGCCGCGCTATTTGGTGGCGCCAAGATTAGTCGACTACCATTAGAGCGTAGATCAGAACGCCTATCACTGTGGCAGAGACTAGAAGGATGATCGATCCTTCCGTGAGCCGTTCCTTCCAAGACTTGCGTCCGGCCAGCTTGGGATCGTCCAGTTGCTCGAACATCTGTCAAATCCCTCCATTTGAATTGTTTGCGTTCTAGTGTATGCAGTCGGAGCGGATCAGTCAAACTTTCCGCAACACTGATTCAAGTAGTTGGGCTTCTTCGCTGGTGGTTCTGTTCTTGAAACGAGGGAGCTGGCCCTGCTTAGGCAAAGGCCCGGGGCAAGCCGAGCGGATGGAGTGGAAGGGCTGGGCAGCGCGCTTCTGCAATTCCCGCCTTCATTCGTCGCGCGATGCCAGGCCTGGAACGGAAGGAGCGAGGGTTGCCCTGGGCTTTTGCTTGGGCCAGCGGCATGCCGCCCTTAGCCTCAGAAGAGTGGTCAGCGCTTTTCTGACGTCTCTTCTGAGGCGTTGGCATGAGGAGGGGTGGGCAAGCGGGAACTAAAGAAATGCCGCCGAAGGCATCTGTTGTCTTCTGAACCAAGGTCCCAGTGAGCGACGAAGTCCTCACTAATGGTCGGTCGAGGAGTGCGGAGATCGAAACTCAAGTCGGTAGGATAGTGGCTCCTACTTCTTGCGCTCCTGCAGTCTCCAGTGGTTTTCGAGCACGGCCATTAGCTCACGTTGACGCGTTGCGAGAATCTGGGGAGTCCACTCACTCTTGTCTAATACCTGGGTCGTTAGCACAAAAGGCGAAACGCCCTTTCGCGAAAAGTACGTTTGCTTCTTCGTTGCAAAGTCATAATTAGAAGCGGCGCTGTTTTTCTTCCGTGTTAGCAAAGCGAGATTGCCAATGCGGTTTAGCCATGCCAAGCGTTCCGTTGATTCGGGAAACCACTCTACCCACCTAGTACCTTCTCGAGGAGTCTGTGGTAAGACATGTTCTACCGTAACGGTTTCGTAGTCGTAGGTCGCACCTCCTCCAGACAAAAGAGAATCTAATCGAAGCAGTACCGCCGAGCGCGCTCGCGCAGCAAGATTCTCGTAAAAAGGTCCGTCCAAGCAAGTGTAGGATAGGTGGTTTTCAGATGGTTGCAGTTGCAGCGCGGAATCAGGTGCAGACAGATCCGCACTTTTCTCAACTTCGCTAGTCAGTCGCGAGAAACGTTCTATGCGCTCGTTTACGCCAGCCTTGATGATCAACATGCAATAAGCAAGCCGTTCAAGGTCAGAGAAAAATTGCACCATGAGTTGCGGCGTCTGACGATGCCGTGTGAAAAAAGCCAAAGCTGGAGGGACCCAATCAGTGAATTCAAGGCGATTGATCCACTTGAGATGCTCATTGACCCGTTCAGCAAGGTTCGTACTCTCATAAGCTGCATCGAGAATCTCTTCGTAGGCTCTCGTCATGGGTAGAACCACCTGATCAATTAGTCGAATGGGCTGGTTTACCTCTGTGACGTGATCCTTGAACTCTTTGATCAGGGTTCCCTTGGGTTTAGCTTTTCGATACACCATGCGAATATGACTGAAGAGGTCGCCGAATGCATTTCGGCCGAGATCCTCCTCAGCCTCTTCCCACTTTCTGGTGTAGACATCACGTTCTATGGCTGGGATCCTTCCTATTATTTCCGCTTTGAGGATGTCGGTCGCAGTCAGATCCAAGCCTCTGCTGTTGAGCACCGAAAAAATCCGGTAAGCCGAGTCCAGATCCGGCGTAGCGACGACCACGAGAAAGCAGCGGGTTACAGTGAACTGAGCCAATTGGATCTGTTCGGTTTTTGAAAGTAGGGCAAGCTTCTCTTTGAATAGACGGGCATTTGCGCGAATGTTGCCCTGGCTATCCGAGAGCTGGTCGGCGAGTGCGATCAATTTCTCAAATCCTCCTTCGCGCTGAATGTAGCGCTCGAAGAATTCACGGTCACGTTCCCGGATCGCCAACCGAAAACGATCCTTTGTTCCACGAATCGCACTCCCTTTCTCATATATCAAAGGAGTCACTTCGGAGGCGCTTTGCGCATCCATGCAGGATCGGATCGCTGATAACAAAATTGTCAGAGTTGTTAGTCGCTGTTGACCGTCCACTACATCAGCATCCGGAACTGCTTCATTCTTGATGAGGACAATACTACCGAGAAAATACGGTGGCATTTCCTCGACCAGTCCAGTGTTACTCTGCATGAACCCCAGCAGATCCTCGAACAGTTCACGAGCTTGCTCAATCGTCCACGCGTAAGGTCGCTGATACCCAGGAATCCGAAAGACATAGTCGTCACTAAATATCTTTGAAATCGGTTGCTCATGAGCAACCAATGTTCTTGCCACGCTCTCTCCTCCAGTTTCTAGGATATTGTTTGTTCGCTACTTACTGAATCGCCCAAAGAGTCAATTGCAATGTTTGCTTTCCAGGGTGCCCATGTTTCTAAATGTTCTAACCATGTCTGGTATTTCTTTTGGTCTGAGAGTTCGGAAGCCTTTATCGCTTCTTCTTTGCAGTGCTGTTGGCTTAGTTGGTCGCTCGAATCAAATCGAGCTAAGTGATAGAAGGCTTTGGATCTTTCATAGTGTGCCGATGCGCGGTATTCTTGGTCAGCGTGCGCTGAGGCTCTCCGAAGGTCTTCGACAGCGAGTTGGAGGAGAGACAACGCCTCATCCCTTCGCTCGCTAACAATTCGGACTGCTTTCTCCCGGCGTGCATAACCAAGTCGAAGCCAGCCTACATGGTACTCAGGTCGTCTTTGACTAAGCTGCTCAAAGAATTTGATCGCCGTGTCATAGTCTTCGGATCGGATAGCCTCAAGAGCATCTGCAGTTGTTTCACCGTCGGAGTGGGTTGGCGGATCCGGTGGCTGCTCAGGTTGATATTCTGACTTAGCGAGATCAGGCAGTTTCTCTGCGATTCCCGCGTTCGGAAGGACCAACACCGCATTTGCTTCTGCTCTGAACCGAGTGTATTCACAAACATCCAGGCCTTTGACCCGTGTAAGTATGTGCGGCCTCATCATTGAATCTATGTGAACGAAAGACCCGGCTGGCCATGCCTCCAGTCCATCGCCGCGACGGCGGCAGGGAAATACAAACTGAAGGCTCGGATCAGGTGCGTCGATCAAGGATTCCAACTGACTGCCATGCAGAAAGCAGCGCCCCACTCTAAACGCACCTGTAAGTGGGCTACTCCGCCCTTCCTTTTCGTGTGAGGCGGGTAGAGGTGGAATGCTGAACAGCTCTTCTGTTGCGCTTTCCAGCGCATCACTGACTTCGGCGAGGGCATCATGCGGGAAAGGCACATGCGCAAACCGATTTCGAAAGGAGTTAACATAACGCATTGCGGTGCGAGCATCGACCGGACCGAGGCGACGAAAATCTTGCGGTACATCGCAAGCTTTCGCCCAAGCTGTCAGCAATGTTCCAATATCGATACGAGTCGCCGACAGGAATTCACTGAGACCACACAAAAAACGGCCTTCCAGGTCTTTACCTTTGGCAATCTCATCAAGAATATTGATCCACTGGTCGATTCCGCCGTCTGCCGCTCCTTGAATCGATTTGAAAGACTGCGTAACGTTATCCCAGGATTTACCGTAGAAGAATTCTCTTTGACGACGTAGCAGGTCGAGAGCAGAACTGAAATGCCGTACGCGCGACATGACAGCCAAGGCCAGTGTGATCTCTGTTGCTTCCCAGACGTGAATGAGACGCCACACTCGTTCGTATGCATCTGCGTTGTTATGGCGACGCCTTAGAAACGTGTCGACCGCATCAGCAATCGACGGCCATAAGAATCCAGCATTATTGGCGGACTCAAGATTTGGTGTTTGGGGCATTGTCTCGGTCTCACGTGACGCGCTCTCAGCCTAACTCGTGGAAGAGTGAGGCGTGCCCCAAGACTTTGCCTCGGAACACTCAGTCCTCGAATTCACGAACCCAACCACTGGCTGACTTGTGACGATGAAAGAGCAGGATGGAAGATTGAATTATACTGACATGCTTCCGAAGACTGCAATCTCCAACTGTTATTTCCTGTGAAGAGAAAGCTTACGGAGCAGAAGACAGGGCAACTTCCACAGCTCCCAGCTAGTCGCCAGGAGAGATTGCTGTGAGGATCTGAGACGCCGTCGCTTGAATGAACTGCAGCGATTCCATCAGTGTCTGCTTATCACCATTCCAGAGTTGAATGTAAGACGTGGATGCTTCTGCTCCGTCCAACCCAATAGCGTGCGAGACGACAGAAGTAACTGCTTCCGCCTCGGTCTCACGGATGGTGCGAGTCGTCTGGGCGCGACGCTCCGAGCGATGCATCAGTTCGTGGCTCACCTCATGGACCAAGACCGCCAATGATTCTGCAGGTGAAAGATCCGGAAGCAACGTGATCTTCCCGCCCTGGGAGAGGCCTTTAGCTGGCGCGATCTCCGACGAGTACTCGAACGAAATCCCAAGTTGTGCAACGTAGGCCTTCAGACGATCCATGTAGTTGCCGGGATCGCCATTCACTGCTGAGAGTTCAGGAAGCGGCTGACCGTCTGTTTGGGATTGATCCCAAACGTAGACGGGTCTGAAACCGAGGACTACCGGTGCCGGGTCTGGCCCTTGCTCCTCGCGCGCCCTGATTCCACGTTTGACGGTCAGCGGTGCCAGGATCATTATGCCTTTCTCACCCTTCTTCACGAATCGGTGTAGCGACTTCCAAGTGTGAAAACCAGCGACCCTCGTAGCCGAGGGCATCTGGAATGCGATCAGCATCAGATTCGACCAACTGTATTTGTGAAAGCGGCTCATGGTAGCCAAATAGGCTTTCAGTGCTTCGCTCTTGCCGGCTTCCAATGCCTGAATCAGCTTGTCCAGGGCTTGTTCGGTGAGTTGCTTGGCTTGCTCGATCTTCATTGTCTTTTTCCTCCATGCTGTTTTTGTGGTCCTTCGCCCAAGAGTTGCGGACCACAAAACTGCAGGGGGAATTGGAGCGGTAAGCCGAGGAGGCCAGGGCGGAGCAACCAGCAGTCGCGTCTGACGGCCGTCTTTTGCCGGCGGGACGCCTGCAATGCAAAGCCCGTAAAAATGTAGGATTCGAGGCTCAGCCCGAGGAGAAAGCGGCAAAGCAGAACAGACAGTTAAAGCGTACAAGCATGCTGCAGAAAGCAGTCTTCAGAATGAAGCTTTGGTAAGATTTGGCCTGGGATGCTGCCTACGGGACCCTCCGGATTCGGCACGTTGACATAGCCTGATCAGCGCGAAATCTTTTCCGCAAACACGAAGAATGAGCCCTCTTCAATAAGGGAAGGCCTGCTTTGACTGACATGCCATGCCATCCGGAAGCGCTTCAAGCATTTCATTTCCGCCGCTGCTCAGAAGGCTCTCACTAATCCTGAATGCCAAGAGTGTCTTCTTCTATTTTCAGGCGCAGGAGTCGTCAGGCCGAAAGCAGGACTTTTGGCGGTACGCGGACCTGAAGAACGAAGCTATTTTGGACAACCGCTACTTGATTGCTAACCTAATCGAGACGGCGAGAGTTGTGGACCCGGAGATCTTCAGCTCGATCTTTGACATTCAGGAAAGAGAATCGAAGACATTCTGAGATCAGTTCAGGCGCAACGGGCGATGGAGGTCGCTCCGCGATCCACGGATCCGTTCCAGCAGACGGTTGCGACCCTCCTTCAGAACTATCTGAACCACCCAGATGTCAACCGCTGGGAAGCGATCGAATTGATTCGAACCCTAAACCAGGCCGATGTTCAACGTCCAAGTCGCCGCACTTCGCAAGGCGTTACAAGGCTTTTCAAGGGCACAAAGAGGTAAAACAACTCTTTTCAGATCTGACGAGCCTTGAAGGCTCATCAACCAACCTGAACGACGGGCCGAGCAGCCAAGTGGATTCATCAAGAGCCAGCCTGACTCGTGGCGATCTCAAGCTGATCTGTTTCGATGTGGTAAGTGGCGGGTGACAGCCAACTAGGTTAACAATGGACAGCAGCCGTTGACCCAATCTGCTGTCAGACGCTCTCCTATATCAATCCTGCTCTCATTACTATAACACTATTTCCAAATTATGACAGAAAGTGTTAGAGTAGCCGTAGCATCAATGAACAGGAGAGATACCGATGCCAAATCGAAGTGAACACGACTCAGCTGCGCTGGTTACCGGAACCACCTTTGCCTACTCAAGAGCTATCAACTTCAAAAGCCCGCTGCCCATTGTAGAAGCGGTCGGCGGTGCAATTGGAAGTCTGATCGGAGGCAGGCTGCCAGACCGGCTCGACCCACCGACGAGCCCAAATCATCGAGGACTGGCGCACGCAGTCCTGCCCGTGGCGGTAGTGGGTACACTCACGATCAGTAGTCTGGATCACGCACAGAACTGGTTGCGTGGTCAGGCCCTTCAGTATCATGGGTCGAGGCTTCTTTCCAGTCCACCTTTGCAAGCTGGGTCGTACGAGTTCTTTGAGTGGGTGTGCTATTTGCTCGCAGGGGTACTGGCCGGATTTGTGGCCGGGTACGCTTCGCATCTCGTCCTCGATTTTCAAACTTCAAGATGTTTTCCCATCATTTGCTAACGAAAGGAGGACCCCATGCCCATTAATCACGCAGAACTTGGCCAACGAATCCGTCAGGCCCGTGAAGCCTGTGGCATGACTCAAGAGGAAGTCGCCGAACGTCTTGGAGTTTCGCGAGCCACAGTGGCCCAGATGGAACTTGGGAATCGTCCCGTGTCGAGTCTCGAACTTGACAAGCTAGCATACCTATTTGCGCGTGACATTCGTGACTTTCTGGCTAATGAGTTTGCCGAAGATGATGTCGTCCGCGCGCTTTTTCGATCCCACTGCGAAGCTTCCGAAGAAGGGTTCAACGACGCACTGCGCGACTGTATCAAGCTCGGGAAAGAACTGACCAACCTTGAAGAACTCCTTGGAATGGATCGAGCACTCGCCACGGTGGCTGCATATCCGTTTCCTGCCGCAAGGTCGAAGTGGGAGGCGATTCAGTCGGCAGAGCAAGTGGCCAGAGAAGAACGTCGGAGACTTGGGCTGGGCAGCGCTCCTCTTGGGGATCTTGTTCACCTGCTCGAAGGCCAAGGCGTCCGTACCGGAATGGCAAAGCTGCCAGATGAGGTATCTGGTCTGACGATCAGCGATTCACGGGTCGGTCTATTCGTCGTCAACAATCAAACGCACGCTCCGCAGCGACAGCGCTTCTCCTGGTGTCACGAATATGCACACGTGCTGCTGGACCGGGACGCCGTCGGCTTGATCAGCCGCACGGCTGACAGAAGCAATCTTGTCGAAGTGCGAGCGAATTCCTTCGCTGCCAACTTTTTGATGCCGGAGGAAGGGGTGAGCCAGTTTTTGGCGGCTGTCGGGAAAGGCGCTCCTAGTCGTATTCACGCCCAGGTTTTCGATGAGGCGGGCGTGCTACCCGTGGATTCGCGAACCGAGCCAGGCACCCAAGACATTCAGTTGTACGATGTTGTTCAACTGGCTCACTACTTCGGAGTCAGCACTCAGTCAGCGCTGTACAGGTTGCGCAACCTTCGCCTGATCTCAGAAGGCGAGCTGGAACGACTGAAGGCCCAGGATGATCGCGGTGACGGTAAGGAGATCGCGCGGCTTCTGGGCCTGCCGGAATCTGAAACCAGTGAACACGGCGGCGAGTTCACTCGACGGTTTCTCGGGCTGGCGTTGGAGGCATTGCGACGGGACAAGATCAGCAAGGCGAAGTTCTTCGAACTAGCCCGCATGGTTGGCGTCGAGAATAACGATGCTCGATCTCTAATCGAACACTCGGGTCTGGAGGAAGAGGAAGCCGACGATGTTCTGGTTCCTGCGACGTGAGGACGTGACCTGAGGACGACGGCGTGAATCGAGTCGTTGTAACCGATGCCAACATCCTGATTAACCTGATCCACATCGGCCGGCTGGATTTGCTTGGACGGATGACCGGGTTTGAATTCGTTGTCCCGCCAGAAGTGGTTCAGGAAATCACTGAACCAAGCCAGGCGGGATCATTCACGACGGCGCTGAATCAGGGCATCTTGAGGCAAGAAGCGCTGACAGAGATTTCCGCACTGAGCCTTTACGCAGAGCTGGTCAGAACGTTTGGCAAAGGTGAAGCGGCCTGCCTGAGCCTAGCCGTGACCAAAGGATGGATGATCGCCTCAGACGAACGACGTAAGTTTCGTCGCGAAGTCTTGACCCGTCTGGGACCCAATCGGCTCGTCAACACACCAGGGATCTTGCTCCTGGGGATCCTAACAGGAATTCTTTCGGTGGCAGAAGGGGACGCTACCTTACAGGTTTTGGCAAGCCATCGGTTCAGGGTGAAGTTCACCTCGTTTAGAGAACTGCTTGAGGAGCAGAAGGGCTGATGTCTATTGTCGGCTCGACCTGTGGATGTGGCGGCGTAACGGTTCTCGGGTGGGTAGATAATCCAAAGAGTCTGCTACAGCGGAGGAACTCAGATGGGCTTCGACGAATCCTCTATTAACTGGATCTACGACCGCACCGAAGGTCGCTGTCATATTTGTGCGAAAGGGCTCGTCTTTTCCAACTATGGCAAAGTGGGATTTCGTGGAGCTTGGGAGGTCGAGCACTCCATTGCTCGGGCACTTGGCGGGACTGATCGTCTCCAAAATCTCTTTCCGGGCTGCATCTCTTGTAATCGGGCGAAAGGTATTCTTTCAACAAAGTCGGCTAGAGCGCGACATGGAAGGAGAAGATCTCCTCTTTCAAGAAAAAAGAAACAGCAGATTAGGGAAAACAACGCGTCCGTCGGAGCTTTGCTGGGTGCCTCGTTGGGCTCGCTGTGGGGTCCTGTTGGACTTCTCGGAGGTGGCGCTCTCGGATTCCAGGTGGGTTCAAACCTCGATCCAGAAGCACAGAAACTCGGTTGGTCAGACCTGCTCGTTGTCGGAGGAATTGCCTGGCTCGTCCATCTGGCTGTGGTTGGTCACCGCGGTGGCGCGCCTCCGCGAGTGATAGTCGTCTCACACAAGTTTCAGCGGACGAATTCAACCAGCCTCCGCACCATTGGGTGACGGTCACCTCGATGACTCTAGATCTAAACAGTGTGACACCGATGCCAGCACGCTGGTTCGTCTCCTCCGTCAGATACGAAGGCAGAGGACGGGTTGAGTTTCTGGATCCCAAGGGCGCCGCGAAAGGTCCTGCGTCCGTCTACTTCGATGAATTTGGCCATTCATCGATGGAGCTTACGGTCGATAGTGTTGAACAGGAAACAGAGTCGCACTTCGGCGTGGGAGAGCTAATCGCGGGTCATAAAGAGGTCAGAAATGGCAACGTAGTCAGTCTGGGCTTTGGGATTGAGGCCAACTCTTGCACCAGCTTTTCGCTCCAGACCGATGAAGGTGGGTTTTCTGCAACCGATGGAGTCAGCCTGCGAGGCTACACTCTTGGAGAAACCGCCAATCTACGCCTCAACTCGTTGCGTTCTCACTTCGATCAGCAAGTCGAGGCAATGCTACCAAAGTATTGGGTTCTGCCGCTCTCGAATTTTGTGGGTGAGTTTCATTCGAGGCATCAAAGTTTGGATAACCATCCGTTACGCATCCATCCGACACCTTCAATCCCTGCGGGGCTGGGAAAGCAGGATCTGATTTTGGCAACCATCAGAGCAAATGAAAAGAACAAGTTGATCATTTTCGATTTCAATGGGAGTCACGCCTTTATTGAACCGCTCCCAGATTTTGGAGAGCGCGTAGAACAGTTGAAATCAGGACGAAGGACATTTGTTACAACGGCCATAATGGTGGGAGAGATTCCAACGTCCGTGGACTTAGGAAAGCCAGAGACATGGTTACCACTTGACCTATTGCTATTGCTGGGACTGGCAACTGGCACCGAGGTTGGGACGCCTTGGATTGAGCTACGTAGTCAGGTTGGAGGGCTCATCAGACGGGACCATGTGAAGGCTGGGTGGAGCAACTTCGTGCAAGGTAGGTCGGCGGTATCACGAGGGCTCGCAATGCTGCTAACTGAAAGCCGGAAGTCAAATCACTTCGGAACCGACTATCTTCGCATCGCTATCAAGAGTGCAATTCGAGGCGGCCAGTTTGATCGGACTTTGGAGGACAGAATGGGACAGATCTGCAAAGGGTTCGACTGTCTCTGCGAACAGTATGGCTTCAACCGGCAGCAACTGATGGATATTTTGGATGAGGAACAGCAGGAGGTTGTAAGACAGGCGCTCAAGACGGCCGGCCATCAGATTCGCTCTGCTGCGAATGATGCCACTGCACAAGGCAAACTAGCCCAGAGCGAGCGGCTAAACAAGATCGCAGATCGCACGACGTCCAATCCAGCAAATGTTGATCGGGACTTCGGTCTTTCGGTCGCAGACCTCATCCGATCATTTACTTTTGTTGACGCGCAGATTGTAGATTCATTCTTTCAGGCCAACCCACGCGGAGACGGCAGGCAAACTTGGGCTTCTGTTGTTTCATGCTATCGCGGAACTGCCATCCACAAATATCTTGAAGCCACGGCCGATCGCTCCATTCTCGAGGATGCGTTGAGGATAATAGACCACTGCCATGACCTTCTCGTTCGGCTAGTCCTCAAGATGCTGAACTACCAAGGGACTTACAGACCGATGGTGCGCCCAACGAGCTTAATTGGGGAACCGAAACGATGGAGTTGAGTGAACAAGTCCAGTCCGACTTCATTCCACTGACGAGAACGGCACCCACAGTAACCGTCATGTCTGCCTATCTTTTCTCCGATGCAGTGCGAATTATTGCTTGCGGCGAACAAGCTCGAAGCGAGTGTGGCCTAGTGAGTCAAAGAGAGGAAGAGACTTTTAGCAGGACTGCGCTTCTTCTTCTGGCATTTGCTTTTGAAGCCTTTGTCAATGAGCAAAATCAAGAAGCTGGGATTCCCGAGGCTCAGGTAGAGCAAAAAATACAAAAGAGAAGAAAGGAACTTAAGAAGCAAAAGCTTCTCCTGAAGTTTCCTAAGTCTCTTTTAAAGTTTGTGCTCCTCTGTGAAAAGACAACGCAGATTTGCCCGAATTTCATGTCAGAGCCATTCGACGCGCTAAGGGGTCTTTTCGATCACCGCAACCGCCTGGTTCATTACTCCATGAAATGGGAACCATCTTTCCAACGGTGGAACGGGACAGTTGCGCCAGAGATTCGTGTCTACCATTGCCTAGAGGTGGCGCGCGAAATGGCAATTTACTGGTACCGCAGTGTGGCCTGTTATTTTGCGTGGCAAGGCATCGAAGAATCTGTCAACGGAGATTACGTCGGAGTTCTGAGTTCATATCAGAGGGTCTATTGGCGGCTGTTGAAACGCCCCCTCCCATTAATCTCCCAATGTCACAAACATGAGACTTTACCTAGCTCGGCGACCTTGGCACACGAGTCGGTGAGTCGGTCTTCGAAGCGCCACAAGAATCAAGAGACCTTTGTCTATTGGGATCGGAAGCGATGCTTCACCATCCTCATTACTGCAGTGAATGGGATGAGGATTGAGCATGCTGGCCGTCGACCAACTCAACATCAGGTTCACCTGGAGGTTCATCCGGAGACCGCCACGTTCCCCGCCGGCAGTCATGTCCGCGAAGTGGCAGCCGTAGTAGCTGCCAATTTGGTGTCGGGGTTAAATGAGCTGGTACCACAAGTTCGGAAGGCATTCATTTGTCCGTCCTGAGAGTGCAAGCATCACTGTACTCGTCAGGTTCCCAAGTATGAGCAGGGCAACTCATCGGGCATTCCAGCGACGTTTCAGCTCAACGAGTCGGCCGTCGGTTAAGAGAGAAGGATCAGCGATCCCGATTTGTTCAAGAGTAGTTCCGATATCGTAAGGCCAAGCTGACACCTTCTCAGGCAGCACGGCAGATAAGAGGGCCAATGTCTTTTCAGGATATTGAGTGACAATCTTGTCTTTCGACTTCAGCGTTAGATGATCATTGTCAATCTTGGTCACCAAAGGCACGATGATGTCTACGATGTTGACGAAGACGGCAGGATCTGAAAACGCGAGATCACAGAGTCCAGAAGAGGTTCGAGGTGTCTTTGCCTTCTTGTGTCTCGGCCACACGTCTGCGAGAAAGATGGGGACTTTTTCCCGCCAATTGGCTTCTTCGTGCTTTGCCCAAGCCCCTAGGCTCCAAAGTATGCAGGATCTAAAGTCGTCATCCGCCTCAAGCAATACTCCTCGCATCTCTGCGTCTGTCACCCAGCGTTCGCCCGTCCCGTCGTCTACTCTTGCCCACCCATACAGAAGAGCGCTCGCCAAGACTTGGACAGGATCGTGGCGAGAGATGAATCTCTTTTGAGCAAGCGATAGCAAATGGGGTTTAAGTCGAATGTAGAACTGTTGATTTGGTATCTTAGCTCCGCCCCAGAAAAAGCCAGCCCATAGGGCATGCTTGTCCTCGCCGTCCGCATCGAGCACAGAAATCAGGTTACTGTCTGCCCAAGCAGGGTCAATCGCGTAGAACCAATTCAGATTGAATGCAAACATTACCAACGCGTGCGGACGTAGATCACCTTTGAGGGAAAGGAGTTGATCGACACGGCTAATCCAAGAGTGAGGGAATCCTTTGTCGATCTCAAAGTTCTCCTTCTGCGGGTCGCGCATCAACGCTTGCGCTAGCTTCCCGACCGGCGCATTTAATGCTTCCGTCGCCCAATCTGGTTGATTTCCTCCTCGGGACGATCTGGCGCTCTCGGATTCGGCTTTCAGCACTGACATTAACTTCGTCCAAACAGCGTCAAACTGATTTGGAAACTCCTTAAGAAGAATTGTGCTCGATTTCAGAAGCCATTCTGAAACGGGATGCCTGAGCTGTTTCAGCACGCTTTTGGGCAATCTCGCAACGCGTCCCGCGATAAGTGCAGCGAGTCGGGGTTTATCAGACTTCCGCGCTTCTGAGTTCAGAAAAGTCGTCCAGGCCCACTCTGGGCAATCGTTACGCTTTGAGGCATTCGTCAGAGCAGTGAAAGCACGTACAGGGCGTTCTGCGGATAGACCTGCAAAGGGGTTGTATTCAACAAATCGTGAATCGGAGGGACCACGAAGTTCGGTGCCTTTGCTCAGAATGTCAGCCAAAGGAACGTTGAGGAGCGTCGTATATTCCGTATCAGTTCGAACGAAACCACCGCGACTTTCTGTGGACGCTGCCGCACTATCTGCATATTGCCGTTGCCACTTGGGTGCGAGCCTTGAAAGTTTGACGGTTTCAGCAGTAACGTCGAAACCAAACTGGCATTCATGAGCTTTCAACCAATGAATTCGATTCAGCGATGCCCAAGCAAGGCGCTCACTATACTCAGCAGCTTCCTCTTTGTCCCATTGTGCTGGTCCATTCAGCAATTTGTCTTCAATCTGCGTTCTAGCGGCTGCTGGAAAGTCAGCCCAGCGCTTTGCCAGCACGAGTAGTAGATCTCTTTGATGGTGTCTATCCCAAAATACCTCGTTGTTCAGATCGCAAATGATTTGGCCCGCCTCCATCGCTGAGAGAATTCGTTCGTTTCCGCAGGCCCAAATTCTCAATCGCGCAAAGACCCTTTCCTCGTCGACTCTCCATGCTAAGTGCTCCTGCCGCGCGGCGTTTGCATCCTTTTCGACAAGTTTCTTGAAGAGGGTCACATAGAACAAGAAGAGTACTGAGATCCCATAGGTCAGCTTAGGCGATTCTCCTTCCAGATCCGGGCCCGGCTCGATCGGAACGAGGTCGTCCAATCCATACCCACCGAGTTCTTGTTCTAAAGTAACAGCAGCTTCCAGGTTCTTCCTAAACTCTCGAACGGCGCTAGCGAGATACTCATCGGGAACCTGAATCTCAATATGAGGGTCAGGATACTTAACGTCCAGCCGAACCAAGTTCCGGAGACGAACATCATCGCTGGCTTCTGGAGGTCTCGGGCCACACCAGTAAGGCTTCTCAGCTGTCAGAAATGGCCGATGGATCAGAGCTAGCTCTCTTACCTCCGCCTCCGTCCAACCGTCGAGATCAACGCAGGCCTTCAGGTCGTACCAGTCACGACGAGAGTTGTCATCATTTCTGGTTTGCCATGCTTCAAAAAGGTAACGCCAAGCTTTTCTTATCTCAGTGGGAATCGTCTTCCCAGGGCGCTCCAGGTGAAATCGAATCTGAGCTTGAATGTCGGGGTGAAGTCCACGTTGGTGGGATGCCCACCAAACGGCTGAGGGCTCATGAGAGACCTTGCTCAGCCAATTGGCCAGCTGCCACTGGCGTCCTAGCAAGTTCGAAACGTTCAGCGCGTAACGCCCTCTGAAGGCCGCAAGATTACCGTCGCGGAGATCTTGACGATCAAGCCGGGTTGCTGCAAAGCAATCCCAGACATTGGCAGGCACTTCTCTTTTTGTGAAGTAGTCTTCGGGGTCAATCTTTGTCGGAAGGGGATCGCTGTCTAAACCGTAAGCGCCGAATGGATCGAAGTACGGGCCACTTTCTTCCAAGCCGCCAAGACGCCCGGGCGTCGCAAAGCGGATCAACGAGTCGAAAACGCAAAGCCACTCTGCCGGGGGCGGTTCATCAGGTGCCGCCCACCTTCTTGTGCCCTCAAGCGTGGATACGACGTGAGCGATTTGTCCTCTTTCGTGAGGCAACAGTGCTTCGGGGCCTTTCCGTGCTAGCACAATTGTGCGGTCGTACCATGCCTCCGAGTTTTGCGCTCTGATGGCCCATGCGGCCAATGTATCCCAGAGTGCCTTATGGTTTTCTGCTTCGTCGTACGCAATCGGCTGCACGCCTTTGTGGAGCCATCTCGCTTGGGCATCGTTGATAGTTCCCGACTGAAATGCGTACAATCCGCCACGTGACCCTAATCTTCGATTGAGGGCCTCAAGCAAGTACTGCACGGGCGGATCATCGGCGGTATACCCGACGAAGACGACGAAATACTGGTCTAGGATTGCTCGTACAAACCGCGTGGCCCAGCCATCGGAAAGATAGGCGCTGCCGAATTGCGAACTGGATAGGACAAAGCCATCTCCAACGGAACCGCTGTAGTGGTTATCAACCTGCCCGTGCAGATGAATTATTCCATCCAGTTCTTCATAGCGAAGTGGGTCAGGCAGCCCAGGTGGTTTCCAGCATCGGAGAGTTGGATCGCAGGACTCAAAAAGAAGGTCGAAATTTGTCGTGACGAGTCTAACCCTATTGTCTGGCCCTTTCGCCAAATCGAGCATAATCCCGTGAGCGGAAAGATCGACGTGCGGGCTAGGCTTCAGCGCCTTCGCGACAGCGGCCTCAATGTCACTGACCAAGAAATCGCGCTCTAAGACTCCAAAAACTCTATCGGCCGAAATAAGTCCGCTAATTCCGGTTCTGGTCTCTAGTTCGCGGGCTTCCTCGACAATCCTCTTGGCAGGGCTGTCCGTGTGCAGACCCAAGGTCTCGATGACTCTGCGAGCCAATCCAAAGAAGTCAGACAAGCCCGCACGCGCCCGAGAGATTCCTGCGCCGCAAAAGAAAATGGTTCTGCCCTCGTCTCTCGCGGTGAGCAGCTCGTCGGGGATTGCAGGCCCATCAGGCAAAAAGCGCATGTAGTCACTGGCTCCTTCCCATCTAAGATACACGAACTTCGCGCGGGCTGCTTTAGCACGCCAAAACGGCTAAACAAAGATGCCCGCCCGGCCGAGGCCGGGCGGGTTTGTAGCGATGGCAGTTTGCTGTTAGTCCTGCTCGTGCTGCTTCTGCAGAATCCATTGCCATGCTTGATTTGCTACCGAGGCGAGCAACGGAAGCTCGTCGCGACCGAAGCTGTCGCTCGATTTCCACTGGTCTCCGTCGCGGTAAAGCCGCGAGAAGGTGACGTTGTAGAAAACGCCGTTGTCGGTGGTGTTCTGCCACACAGCAGCTTTCACTCTGGAAAGCCGGATCTCGTGAATGGGCTTACGCGTGGGCGTTTCGGGCTTGGGCTGTTGGGTTTGGGTTGCGGATTTGGTGGTCATTTTAAGTTTCTCCTTTTGAGTGAAGTTGATCTTGTTCCTGCACCCCGGAATGAGGAACAAGTCAGTGGAACGAAGAGAAACGGCGTCGATCAGAGCCGTCGTGAGGTGCAGGACTGCAAACAAGCAAAGCGAATGACAGGTGGATTGTTTTGGCGTGAGCTTTGCTGCAGGACCAGCGAACAGGCGAGGAGCGGCGGCTATGGCCCACAAAACCTTTCCCACACCACCAGGAAAAGGCCCAGCCAGACAGATCGAGATCATTGCCGGCACACTCACTCAAGGCTTGTGGCAGGACCGAACGACTCCGGTGAACCGGTTCGCGGATAGGTGGAAAAGACGTGACTGGTCGCGTCCTCCGACGAGATGGTCTCACGCATCAAGCAGGTTGGCTCACTGAGAGCAAGCGCAGGACGCGAAGCCAGCTGTGATTTCGGCCTGTGCAGTCCGCTGGGCTGCGGGCGGGCCTTTCAGAATAAAGGCCTAGACAACTGCTATTCCTTGGACTTCATAAAACTGACATGTGCTTGCTCACAATTTACCTCTCGATCCTTGGAACACTTTTGTTCTGCTGGTTGTCGCTGGGCGCTCTCCTTTCCAGCTGCTGGAAATCCATGCGTCTTCCTGTTTTCTTTGCCTGGAGCAGTTTGCCAATTGCGTTAGCCCAAACGCATGTGTTCGCTGATGTCGCAAACCGCTCAATGTTGGTGGCGATCTATCTGGATGATCGGATTGTCCATCACATCCTTTAGGCTGAGCCTGCCAACAACGTTCTCTCCACTAGCGGTCAATAACCGATCGAGAGTTGTTTTCGGAAGCATCACAGGAGTCCAAGTCCGCCAATGCTTTCTCGACCGTGCACCTGGCATAGTTTTCGGGCTGCCACTTGTCGGGTCGGTATTCCGCAATCGCCTGAATAACTTCTTCTGGGGCCACTCCCAGCGCCAACTTCCGCTTGGCATATGCCCAGTCCCTCTCGGACTGCGTAATGTCCTTCTTCCCGCCAGCACCAGTGGAGGTGGCCTTGATCGTGCCGGTTCGTGAGAAACCCTCGGAGTTGAGTTCCGGAACATTCATACGGAAGTGTTCAGGCCTGTAAACTTCGTCAGACAGTCTCTGAGCTGTGACTTGGTGGGGTTCTGCGTACTTCTTGTTGTAGAACCCTGGGATCCGTAGAACTCTGGCCGAGTCCACGACTGCTGGGTCAGCTCCGAACTCGGCTGCCATGACCCGCTGTAAGCTCTCCGCCTTAGCGATGCTGAAATCTTGGACCTTCCAAACCGTCTGATATTTGCCCGGCGAGGTGTTGAGAACATAGTTGGGCTTTGGGATCCTGGGGTCATTCTGAACCTTGTCCAATACGCCTTCACCGTCGTTATCGATGTCCAGGTAGACGTGGCGAATGGCGTGGATGTCGGCTTTGGTCCTGCCGGTAGCTTCCGGCCTCAGGCAGCTGACAGAGATGTAGACGTTGCCCCCGCGGACATTGTGGAACCTCAGCCACTTCTGGAAATCAGGCGACGCGATACTTCGGGCCGTGTCAATTCGCTGGATGACCTGGTCCTTGTCCTGGTTCTTAATGACGACGGCCAGGCGGTCATCCGGGTCGTAGTTTTGTTTGATGTAGTCCCAGGAAGTGATTGTGGCTGGCATGGTTGACTAGTCCTCTGCTGGACGAGACCCCCCTGAAGTCCCCCCTTGGAAAAGGGGGGACGCAACAAATTGAGCGTCAGGGGATCGTGTGGACCCTTGGCTCGTTTGATAGAGGGGTCGCAGTTCGTACTTGTCGGCCTCCACGTCGTAGGCGCGGACTTCCAGAAGCTGCGAGACGTAACGGTGTCCGTTCTTGCGCTCGATGTGCAGCAATAGGTTGATGGAGTCTGCAAAATTGACTTTGATCGCTTTATATGGGAGATCGATATTCGACTGGAGCACACAGCTAACGAAACGAGAGATGGCGTGGTAAGCGGAATTGGCGTGGATGGTGGAGAGAGTGCCGGAATGGCCTGTGTTCAGGACCTGAAGGAAATCGAATGCCTCGCCGCCTCGGATTTCACCGACGATGATCCGGTCGGGCCGATGGCGAAGGGTAGCCCTGAGCAGGTCACGGATTGTGACAGCCGGCGTGTTCGCTTGTTCACGCCGAGCTTCGAAACGGACCAGGTTGCTCCTATGGATGACTATTTCGGCGGTCTCCTCAATGACGACGATTCTTTCGTGGTCGGAAATGAAGTCCGCCAAAATGTTGAGCAAGGTGGTCTTGCCGGTTCCGGTGCCGCCGCTGATCAGAATGTTCTGCCGGTCCTCAACTTTCTGGCGAAGCAGCCGTGCCAGGTCCTGGTCGAGTGATTCCAGCGCGATGAGATCTTCGATGGTGAAGAGCCTTGCCGAGAATTTTCGGATGCTGAGGGTAATGCCGTGCAAGCTGCAAGGCGGAATGACGGCGGCAACACGGCTCCCGTCAGGCAGCCGTGCGTCCAGGATCGGCTTCGTTTCAGAGATATCGTCTCCTAACAATCGGGCGATGTTTCTCAACGCCACGTGAAGTGACTTCTCGTTGAGGTCAATACCGGGAACGGATTCAATCCTGCCCAGCCGCTCGATAAAGACCCGCGACGACGTGTTGACCATGATTTCGCTGACCTCGTCGTCACGGATCAGATGCTCAATGGGTCGGAGGAATGGAAGAATGAGATCAAAGCTCATCAGACGTCACCGTCCGCCAGTTGTTGGAAATACGACTTGTTGGGGTCACGGTGGTAAGGCTTGAGATAGCAGTAAGCCGGAGGATGCGGATTGACCCCGTCATAAGCAATCGTGATCGATTGCTGGTTTTTCAATTGGGCGAAGATGTTCTGGTCGAAGATGTAGTCCCGCTGGACGTTGAAGCTCTTCGATGTGGAGAGCGTGGCCTTGTCGGAGAGGGTCTTTCCGAAGAGGAAGCTGACCTTGGCGTCCTGAGAGCTTTCGGTCATGCTGTAATTGACCTTGAGCTTGTCCTCTTTGCCGCAAAGTTCGCTGGCGAACCTGGTGCTGAAGTCGTCGGAGAGAGCCAGAAATATCTTCGTGCGGAACGTCTGCAGCAGCGTTCTCCAGGTCTCACCCGATAAGGTGCTTTTGAGGCTGGAGACGCTCTGGGTTGCGACGATAGGAATGAGCTTCGCCTGGCGGGAGAGGCTGAAGGCCTTCTCGTCTCCGCTCGGGTCGCTCTCCCCTGTTGTGGCGAACAGGTGGTACTCATCGCAGATAAAGAAGATCTCGCGATAGTGCTTGTCGGGCTGAACTGCCATCAACGGAATGCGGTTCAAGACCGCTCTCTGAAAATCCATCTTCAGAAAGGCCCCCAGCGCTCGGGCCAGACCGGGGTTGAATGAGGTAGGAAAGTTCAAGGCACAGACTTTGCCCCGCTCAATCAACCAGGAGAAGCCCGGAAGAGGTCTGCCGTAGCGGTAGTCCTGGTTGAGCTCCGTGTCATAACATTGCTTGGGCGGGCAGAACGTCCGTTTGACCTTAGGATTGTCGTCGAACAAAGACAGGAAGACTGAGATCCCTTCGACGACGCTGGTGCGGAGTTTCGGGTCGATAGCACACCAGTCGTCGTAGAACCAGCGCTTCACCGCCTCGAACTGCTCCCTTTTGATGAGGTCTGACCCGATCACCGAACACTCCGAGAGTGGGCCGGTGTGACGGATGCGTTCTCTGGTCAAGTACTCTGTGGCTTTCGGTGTAGCGGGTATCCGGTATTGTTTCAATCCAGAGTCGTAGGCCGGATCAAACTTGGCAAGCTCGTCGTAATGGTCAAATACGACCGGTTCAACCAGGTAGTAGCTTCGGACCTCAAATACCCTCTCCCCCTGCTTGATCTTCGCCTCCAGGCGCTCCCGACTGATGGCACACTCGTAGACATCGAACAAGGTGACGTAGTCGTAGAGTATCTTGTGGAGAAGAATGATGAACTTGACCAGATTGGTGTACGCCAGCTGCCAAAAGGGCTCCTTCCCGCGGCCGAAGAGGTTGGTTAGCAGTGAGGCCACGCCATAGGCAAGTGCGTACGCGTCCAGATCGTTCTGAAATGGGTTGTAACAGTAAGTCGAGTCCAGGCTGATTTCAACGTAGTCGCCTTCCCGGTCAAGCTCTTTGAGGATGGAGCGGACCTGGTGGCAGAAATCTCCTTTGACCTCGAGGACCAGGCCACCGATTCGCTTAGCAGGATCACCAGCCTTGTAGGCCAGCAGCTGCCGCGTGAAAGGATACATGCAGCCGCTGGTCTTGCCGCTGCCCATGGCACCGAAGACGACTATGCCAGTAAACAGGCCTCGTTCGGGAAGAATGAGCCAGTGAGGGCTTTCAGCCGAGACCGGCTTGGTAGGATTGTGGACCTCGCCCACAACTATGAAGAGTTCTTCCCGTCGCCGAGGATCTGGGTAAGGCGGCAAGCTGTTGCCCTTGCTCTTACGCTGCTGGCTGTAAACAAAGAGGTATAAGAAAGAGGTGAGCAGGGAATAGGCGAAAAAAGGCGTGGTGAACAGAAACGAGACATAGGAGTATTTCAAGAAATAGAAAGCCGGAAGGTCCTTCACTCTGATCAGATTCAGAAAGACATTGAACTCCGGAAACGGGAAGCTGAAATAGAGTGCCAAGCCGGTGGCGGAAGCCGCCAGAAAAGAGAGAAGGATTCGAATCTCCAGAAGTTTCATGATAACGGGTCAATTTGCGAGATATGACGCTGGCCGGTAGTGGTCAGTGTGGAGACTGATTAACGCTGTTTGCTTCTGCCCTCCGACCTTGGCTATCCAGGTAGGTTTGAAACGCAGAGTCACTTTGAAAAAGGAAATTGAGAGCTTCCCGGATGACGTAGCTCTGCTCGGAATCGATGAATTCGCAGTAGGCCTTCAGGCGGACGAGCGTCGGGCCATCGATCTTGAAAGTGCAGGTCTCAAACGCGACCTTCGCCTGCGGCTTGATCTTAGGTCCACTAAGCTTGAGGGGCATTGATCTCTCCTTCGCTGTGTTCCGGTATTACCGTGGTAATACCAGTCGATGGATTCAATGGTTGGATCTGGGCCAAGGAACGGGCGGTGGCGACCCTGGAGAGAGGCGAAGCCTCGCGCAACCTGCAAGCGCTTGGGACGGATTTGCCGTCCCAAAAGCGGGGTCGCCACCGCCCGTTCCTTGGCCCCCCGAATGGCCCGCATGCTCCGCACTGCCGTAGGCTATCGCTCTACATCCTGAGAACTTGCCACCATCTGCGGGGTGACACGCAGGGTGACAAGAAAGGTGACAACTGAAAGTCGTCCTGTTGTCACCCGTTCCATCAGTCGAGATCACCGAAAACACTGTAGTTCTCTCCGATCTTGTAGGTTAAAAAGGAAGCCGCCGGAACCTTCTCTTCATCGTTTGAAGTCCCCACTGACCGACTCCGATCACCGTTCTTCCACTCGCAATAGAGCTCTTCGTACTGGCTCCCGACGTACCTTTTCTTTGCCTGGTTCAGGAAGAGAAGCTCAGTCGACCCCACCCTTTCGTACTCTTTTGCCTCCCAGGCTTGGCGCAAGTGGAAATACTTCAGCAAGTCCAAGTCTTTCGCACCGACCCTACACCCAGCCCTCACGAAGGAATGAAAGATGTCCTGAGCTTGCTTCCATTTGTTCGAGGCGTAGTAAATGTAGACCATCCGAATCACCTCCAATCGGCTGAGAAGCCTTCCATACAGGCGTAGGTGATTCAGAAAATCAACGATGCTCGTGTACGGTCCAGGGTCCACATACGTGAAATGGACGACAGCGGCGGGAGAGAGATGGGAGAGAAACAGTGGGAATTTGTCGACGAAGTAGCGAACGGTTTCAGTCTCGGAATTGGGAGTCTTGTAGGCTTTGGCCGGTAGGACAGTGATCGGGATGTTCAGAACTTGTGTGAACAGATGGAGCTTCTCCTCTTCGGTCGGGAAGTAGCGCTGGTTGGGATTTTCGAGGACGTAGTCGAGAGTTAGAAGCTTGGATTTGACGTAATCGATCTTGTGAGACCGCCGATGGCGAAGGTTTGGATGACCAAGGCAGCGGTAGATGGCCTTGGAAGTGAGGTGGTAAGCCGTTGCATTTTTGTTCAGTGGGTAAGTTTGACAGTGCTTGTTGGAACGAAGTTTCTTAAGGAAAGAGTCAACACGTTTCCCACTTTTGACCTCGGCAAAGCGCATGAAATGCCTTCGGAAGAAGACGCCTGAATGCAAGGCCACAAGCCGCAGAAACCGAGTTTCGAGTTCGTTATACCCGAACGCTTTCAGTCCTTGAATGGCCGGAGTTTCGTCGTTCATGAAAGCCACGGCTGAATCGGTGCAGGGTTCCAGCCTGGTACCGGTTCCACAGATGATGGTATTCATGGAAACTCGCCTGGGACTAAAGACTGAGAATCTCGCTCATGATTTGGTGCCGATCGAGAACCCGATGCAGCCGAGCCGCCTGGTCGTGAGAGGCATAAAGGGCAAAACCAGCTTGGGCCTTGGCAGAGATGTCTCCTTGCCGGTAAGTCTCGGTGAGATACTCCAGATCGACTCGAGACTCGTTGCCATCACGGTCCTCGTACTCGATGCGGATGTCGGGCACCACAAAAGCGCTGTTGACCAGCGGGACGGCATGCTTCTGACTCAGCTCGTCTTTGATTCGGGCTTGCTCTGAAGAATCAAGATGCTTTTGCCGTTGGAGCTCGCGGTTGATATTCTTTTTGATCTCGTAGTCCAGAATCACGCGCTTGATCCTCCCGCCGGATTGTCCAATCTCCCGGCCCTTGGCCTGGTACATTTCATAAAGTACCGTGTCGTGTCGGAGCTCCCGAACCTTCTTGATGCCGGAATAGAACTCCTGAGGACTGCTTTTGAAGACCTGGCGCATGAACTTCTGGCCATCTCGGGTAAGGGTGACTACTCGGATGGGTTTGGGATAGCCTGAGGACTTCTTCTCGACTAACCCATGCTTCTGGAGATTGGCTAGCTCGCGGGACACCCTGTCGCGATCTCCGGAGTAGAGGTACTTTTCAAGGTCGTCCAGTGAAATCGCCCGGAACTTGCCGGCCTCTGCCATCGTGTAGAGCTCGGATTGTCTAAGGTGGTAACGGTTTCGTTCCGACCCGTAGAGCACTCGTTCTTGAGAGTAGGAGTCGAGTTCTGGATAGCGAATGGACGGAGAAAACGACTCTCTCTCATCGGAAGTCGGATGCTCCTGAGGGCTTTGGACCTTGCCTTGATGAGAAAATTGGGCTCGCGAGTAGTGGGTGCGTTCATTGGGGAACCTGGGCATGACAACACGTTGGTTTTAAGCCTTTCGGTCAAGCTCAGTAATGAGCTCGACGTCATCGGAGTCGAGCTGCTTTTCGAGGTGCTTGAGCTTTTTGCCGGTGTCTTTGAAGAAGAACTTGCGGTACACCATGAACAGGATTCCGAAGAGGTTGAAGAACAGGAGCGCGCCATAGGCAATGATCACGCCCTGATGAGCAGCCAGGATCTGATCCCGATAACGCGCCAGGAAACGCAGCCTGTCGAGCAAGGCGAAGCCGATGACCAGAAAGAGAGCGAGTGTGACTATGGTGGCATTGGCGATCATGGATCTCGGATCAAGCAGCCGGCCGGCCAGGATCTACGCCTGTGCTCGGCACCGGCCCGAGTGCCCGTTGGGTTCGATCAATGGTCTTGTCCAGCTCGCACCAGATACTCATGAAGGGTTCACCGTCCAATGCTCCCACCTCGAATAGAGCTCCAATCAGCCTCTCGGCGGACTTGGCGGCTGACAACAAGTCCTGAAGTAATACGGTTTGCGGTGGCTGCGTAATAGTACTCATGATGATCTCTCCTTCTATTGGAAGGCTCTATCGTCACGGAAATAGGTGATGGTCAGTCCAAGAGGATTGACGGGAATTAGATCGTTTTCGACCTTCTGTTTGAAATTGAACACAAATGAGACGGTGGAAAACTCCCGCTTGAGTTCACTGCGATCCACACGGGAAATGTAAACCTTCTGCATGTCCACCTTGGCTTTGTAAGGCGGGTTCTGCATCTCTTCGAGCACCACATTTTTGATGTCGATGTCGATCTCGGCCAGGTTGGGACCGGAGAGGTAGTTGTCCAGGACCTTACTCTTTCGAAAGCCGTCGATGAGCGTATTGGCCAACATTCCGTCGATGAAAAACAGGGATTGAGAGAAGTTGTCCTTCAGAGTGGCCCGATTCCGGGCGTAATGCAGCTTGCAAAACTGGGACAGGAAATACTTCATCTCGACATCCTGGGGCTTGTACGTCAAATCCTGATAGGCGACAGCCTGGGCCCGGCCAATCGTGTCGATGCGGATCACCAGCGGCTTGAAGTTGCGGACGGTTTGATGAGTCTTGAAGTTGAGGACCAGCAGTCCCAAGGCGATGAAAGAGACAGCAGCCAGGGCGATCTTCAGGTAGGTGTTCGTTACCAGAGCGTTCCCAAACTGGGCAAAGAAGAGCTGCTTCGCTTCGTTGAAATCCTTTTGGGAGGACATGAAATGGCTACCTCCGCGTGAAGGTAATAACCGGCGTTCCCTGCCCGGCGGCGCCGCTGAAGATGCTGTTGACGATGGAAGGGATCTTGGCAATAGACCACATCGCGGCAAAGAAAACGATGAGCATGGCCGGGAAATTGGAAACGACCTGTTCGGCGGAGAGATTTCCCCACACGTCAAACTTCGGGCTGGTGACCATTCTTGAGAAGACGTAGATGAAAGCGTTGGCCACTACGGGATAGAAGCTGTACTGCAGAAGAGACTTGAACCAGCCCCAAAACATCCACTCCATCTGAGGAACGATAAAGAATGGGATGAACACGGGACCGAGCAAAACACAGATTCCCTGAGCGACGAATCCGAGTGCAGTGACGTAAAAAGTGACGATGGCCAGGCCAGTGATGGCCAGGTAGACAACGAGGTAGACGAGAGCGTAGAAGACATCCAACGGGCCGGGCTTTTCCATTGTGTCGAGAATGTGGAAGGCGAACTCCTTGTCGAGATCGATCTTGATCTCATTGGCGAGCTCGTAACCTTGGTCGGTGATTAACCTGTAGAAATTGTCGTACTCGAAGATCATGAAGTAATTGAAGCTGATCATCAGGATGAGAGTCGCGAACTTGGCGAAGTGGAATCCTTCGCCGTCGTCCGCAGAGCTGAGCGCTGCTTTAAGGCCAAACCAAACGATCATGATGGTGGCGAAGGCGCGAAAGAGGTTCTTGCCCAGAGCCATGAAAAGGCCGCTGTACTCGCCAAGAAATGTTTTGAGCGCCTCCATGAAGTCCGGAAATGGCATGGAAGTCCCCTTTTGAGCGAGCATGCCCTTGGGAGCGGTGCAGCCCAGCCCCACAAGCTTCAAGCTTGCAAACTAGAACGAGGTGTAGTCTGAAATTCTGATGGCCTTATAGGCTTCGGTGGCGCCCGTGGAAGCCCATTCCCAGTCCTTCTTGAAGTTGTTCTTCAAATAGATGTCGCGGTTGATTTCGTCGGCGTAACGTTCTCGTTGTTCCTTAAGGAGAACGGCCTGGCTGTTGGCGATGACCGCGAGGAGCTTGTTGGCATCATGCTGGCCGGCGAGTGAATAGGCGGAGGCAACGTTAATGCGGTTGAGCAGGGCGGCATGGGTATTCATGTCCGGATCGTCGGACAAGGCTGCAAACGTGAGTGCGGCGACTCTGGGTTCGGAACCGGCAATGGCGCCCGCAACGCTGCCTACGGTTGCGAATGCTTGCTGTGAGGCAGCATCTGCAATGGTGACCGTGGAGGCGTTTGCCTTGATCCTGTCTCTGGTGAGAGCGTTCATTGAGGCAATAACCTCGGCCGCGTAGGAATTCAGCGGATTGGTGCTGTTGCCGTAACTTTTGCCAAGGTCAGGACTGAGTGCCCCTCCCATAGCCATCTGGATTCCGGAGGTCACACCGAAGAGATCCTTAGAGCTTCCCGGCCCTTGCCACCCGCCCAACGCTAGAGCATAGGCGTCCAAACCCGTCAGGTATTGAGACATCTTCTTGGCCAGGTCGTAGGTCTCTTTGATCTTGTCGTAGGTCTCCTTAAGCTTGATGTAGCTGTCGACGGCAGTCTTGATTTGTTCAACCTGGTTGAGCAACTGCTGCACCCAGTTGGTGGATTGCATCGCCGTCTGAACCGCGATGGTCGCCTCGACGGTCGGGTCGTAGACAATGTCGAAAACTCCTAGGATGGCATAGCTGGGTTGGACCGTGAGTACCAGAACCAAGAGGGATACGACGACGGTGAAGGAAGTGGCTTTCCTCTTCATTGGGATCTCCTTTTTGTTTCAGGGTTGCCGTTTCTGTTCGCTTGGGGATTCTTTGACTGTGGATTCCTTCTTCGAGTCTTCAGCAGATTTGGGCGACTGCTTGTCATCCTTTTTCTGGTCGGCCATATCGCTGATCTTCATACTCCGATAAGCGTCAGTGGCCTCCTTCATTTCTTTCTTGTGTGCTTCCTGGACCTTCGTTTTCTCTTGCTCTGTCCTGCGATCGGTGCTGACACGCACGTCGTGGCAAGCAATGCTGAGGAATGCAATCAGCACAAGAGTTGTGAGTGTTCTCATCTTCCTTCCTCCTTTGGAATCGATGTCTGGTCGACCGCCAGGTCACTGGGCATATTATGGTTCATATAGTCGGGCATAAACAGGTCATTGGTAAGGTGCACCTTGACGCGATGCCCTTCCAGAATGGTGACGGTAGGAAGGATGTTGATATAGCGGTCGAGGATTCTTTCGGAGGAGCGAGAGAGACTTTCGGCGACGCCTGTCCGATACAAATCGGTGCCAGACGCTCCCGGACCGTAGTAGGTGACGCCTCGATTGGAGAAGCCGGAAATGAGGCCCAGGGCGACGGACAGGCCAAAGATCCGCAGGTAATGGTTGTTCACCTTGTCGCGCAGTGCAGTCTCACCGATCTGGTTCAGGCCCTTGAATTGATCGAGACTCAGTGAGAAACCATCCGGCATGATCAATCGGTGAAACGCCACAGCAACGCGCTGCTGTCCCAGGGTGGCTAGTTTCTGTGCTTCACCAAGGACCTTGCTCCCCTCTGGAATGAGAATGCGTTGCCGATCATGGGAATAGACAGGAGAGGTGAGCATAGAGTTCACAGGTCCGCTGAAATCACTGTTGATGCGGTTCAGCAAGACTGTTTCGAGGACAGTGCCGGCGAGGACCCGATAGTGTTTGCCGGCGGAGTGATTGTAATCAGCCACCTTTGTGGCGCCTGCTTTTTGGATGGTGTCGGGTGCAGCTTCTGTCTCGGCCGCGGAAGTGGGCTGTGTTGACGACTGCTGCACCGGGATCGATGGGATGCCCGGTGCTACGGGGACTTGCTTCTGATTGGGATAAACAGGCCAGTTCGACCTCGGAGGCATGACAGGAAAGCCCTGCGCATTCTCTTCTCCTTGTTGGGGCGTCCTCTCACCGGCTTGGTTCTTTCCCATCACCTTGAGGAATTCTTTGAAGTTTTCAGCCTCGGAAGACTGCTTCGTTTCCTGCCTGTAGGTGAGAGCCATGTTGGTGGCAAACAGCGACTGGTAGTCCTTCTTCTGCTGCTCTAGAGCAAGCTGCGTCGCGAGCGCTTCCCTGGGGTTTTGAGTAGCCGCGGGTCCGGCGGAGAGGACGGAGGAGTCGGGAAGATCTTCACTCTTGGCAGGGGGCTGTTGGCCCAGCAGAAGTGCTTGCTGTTCCCGCAGAAGGCGCTCTTGGGCAGCTAATTGATTCTTGTAATCCTCGAGCTTGGCAGTGTTGAGGCGGGAGAGATCCTGCGAATTGCCTGGAGTCGTATTCTGTTTCGCCGGCTTCCTGTCGCTACCACTGGTGAGCCAGATGATGACGATGAGGACTGTGGCCACGCCCAGGATGACGTAGTTCTGCAACTGCTTGGGCATCAGCCCTAGAGGCTTCTGGGCTTTTTGGTCAATCGTCTCGCTCATCCCTGTCTCCGGAACTCCATCTTTTTCTTACCCACCTGCAGATAGCCTTGGTCGAGGACCTTGGGCACGATGTAGCAACCATTCTCCAACTGAAAGTTCACCAGATTGGGCTTGCCGTCCTTGATCTCATAGATGGCAGGCTTTTCGCGCGCGTTGCTGTGGATGTAAGTGAAAGACTCGTCGTGAAAAATGGCAGCGACGTTGAAGGGCGCCTGGTTCCTATACGCGTATTGGAACCTCAGAGAAGAAGGGTACTGGGAGCGGTACTGAGAGATCTGCTTCTCGGTGGTCTTGGCTGCCTCAGACTGAGTTCTTGCGATCTGCTCCTGCAGGGTTACCAGTTGAGCTTTATAGCGAGCCAGCTCTTCGGCTGGCACGAAGCGCGGATTCGGTGAGGAAAGGGCACTGACGACAGACTGATCTCTAGGTTCCACGAAGACCTTGTAATCCGCCTCTCCGCTTGGAATCTCTGTCAAGACGAACGAATAGATGTTACCGCTGGCACAGATCAGATTGAGGTTAGAACTCGCCCCTTCCTTAGCGGGATGTACATAACAGAAGTTCTGAGCGCCATTGACAATCCAATGCTCTTTGTCTCCGGTCGTGAAATCGAGGATCTGTTCGCTGGCAGGAAGAACTATGGCTGTAGATACCCGCATTTGGCAGCGGAGCTCGATAATGTCTTTGGGGGAGTATTGGATTACGCGGGCCTTTCGATCCTGACCGCCCAAGGAACCACAGGTCGTGAGAGAAAGAAAAAGTAAAGCGAGAATGCGGTTCATGCCGTCTGCCTCCTGGCAAGGATTTTGAGTCCTTCGGTGAGCCCATGCTGGGCAATGACTTCTTTCTTTTTGAGGTTGTCCATGGGATCGCTGGTATAGAGCCAATAGCTGACCGGATCGACGTTCAAATTCACGACTTTGGCAATGTCGGGGCGTTTGATCAGCATCTGCTGTTTGGGGATCAGCGTGGTAATAAGGTCAGTTTCTTTGTCATTGAGATGGAACACTCCCTGGTAGAGGTCTCGGTCCATGTCCGGACTGGCGAGGAAGATCTTGGTCGAGCAAGACTCAAGGATCAGGTTCAGGATTTCCGATTTCTTGAGTTCATCCGCCGATTGAGTAGCGAGGATCATGGCACCGTTTTTCTTGCGCCAAGTCTTGAGGGCTTTGGTGATGTACTCCTTGATGGTCGCGTTTCGGAAGAACACCCAGGCTTCATCAATGATGAAGGCTTTCAGCACGCCGGCGAGCTGGTCATCCTGGATGATGGCGTTGGCACGGTGGAGGATGTAGAACAGGAGGGGCTCAATGAGCTGGGGATACCTCTCCATCCCCTCGAATTCAATGCACTGGAACCGGGAAAAGGTGAGGGTGTCCTCTGAATTGTCGAACAGGAAGCCGAACTGCCCATCCTTGCTCCACTTGTGCAGGGCCTCCTTGAGCGAGTCCGGCAAAGTGTTCCGCAATGTGGAGAGCCTTCGCAGCGGCGCATCAATGGAGTAGATCATTTCGATCTGATCGAAGAGGTCTTTCTCTTCCTTATGGGAGAGCTGATGCTTTCCGCCGTCGTGGATCAGCAGGGAGAAGAACGTGAAAAGGAAACTCAGATTGTCTCGGGTCGGCGGGAGGCAGAAGGGGTTGATGCAGAAGCTTTGCGATTGCAACCCTACCTGCAGATAGGAGCCACCGAACAACTCCGTTAGGCTTCGATAGGAGCCTCCCACGTCAAAAATGAATGTGTGCGGGGCATACTTCTGCAGGAATGTGATGAGGAAATTCAATAGGAAGGATTTGCCGCTGCCAGACTTCCCGAGAATAGTCGTGTGCGCCAGGTCGCCACAATGAAGGTTCAGGAAATACGGCGTCTTGTGCGTTGACTCCAGGACTGCAAGATATTCGCAATCGAGATGAGTGTTGTGCCGGTCGCCTTGATGCAGGGTGAAGAAAAAAGAGTAGTCAGCGTAGTTAGTATTGAGGATGTACATCCTCCGCAGGTTGAGTCGATAGTTCCCGGGGACGACAGCAAGGTAGGCGTTCAAGAGGTTGTAACGCTCGTCGATGAGGATGGCATCGACCGTGGAGAAAATCTTACAGAACTCGGAAATCGCGCGATCGATCTGGGCCAGGTCACGGTCATAAAGAACGACCGTCAGGGAGAATTCCCCGAAGGTGTGCCCTTGGATCACAATTTCCTTGTTCGCGTCTCCTAGCTCCTGAATGAGTGATTCCTTGCTGTCGTCCACGAGAAAGTCGCTCCTGGGGCGGGACGTCTCGGGCTGCCCAAGGTAGCTGAAGATCGACATCTTGGAGTTGTGGTAATGCCGCCGCCGGCTTTGGATGCCTTCCTGGATTGTGTTGCTGTCCACCGGATGCCACTCCGAGCAAACAATGAAGTTGGCCTCCACTTCGAGGAGTCGGTTGAAGATCAGCGGGAAGCTCTGGCTGGATGGCTCCTTAAGCGTGAGGACCTTCACGAAATAATCGTCGACCAGCAGGTGGCCGCGGTGGCATTCGACCGTGCTGTCGGGCAAGTAATAGTCGAGAAACGCATCATGTTTTCGTTGGGCGAAGTCTAGTTTGTGAGGTGCAAAGTTCAGCAGGCGTCTTAGGACCTGAAAGGCTTCGTTCTTGTGAAGAAGGGTTAGCCGACATAGATCGCTGAGTTGACCGACAAAGCTATTCGCTCGGTGGAGCAGCGTTGCGATGCCTTCGTCAACTTCGGCTTCGATCAGCTCGACTTCCGCCCTGGTCGAGAAGGCACCCACGACTTCGCCGGCCGCCCTGCGAGGATCGGAAGCAAACTTGTAGATGCGTTCCAAGAATGATGTCTTGTGCCGGAATCCCTCGTGGAGGATTACGTAGTAGATCTGGATGGAGTAGAGCTCTACAGCCCGGCTGGCGAGGTAGTCGGCTCGGTTCTTGATGGCTTGGTTGACCAGCTCGTTGTCATAGAGTCGGCAGGAAACCCTCTCGTTATTTCGCTTGAACAGGTACTGGTAAACCCGGTACTGCTCGCCAAATCCGCGCATGGCGACTTCAAACCGGCGCGTCATGTTGTCGAGAGTGTTTTGGTCTAGGCACTCGTGATCAATACCATCGACGTGGACCACAACGCCCAGGTCACCAGATTTGGTCAGGAAGACTTGATCACTAGCGAAGCCAAAGAGGTTGACGTACTCATTCAACGTACCGGCGTCGTTATAGGCCTTGAACAATCTAGCCAGATTAATCATGGCGCACGCGCCTAACGGTAACGGGCTTGAATTTGACGGGACAGTACACAGCTTTGAATTTTGACGAATTGAGCAGAATACGGAGGATTTGCGGATCGGTCTTCGTAGCCATTTGCCCCAAGGCGAACAGGGCCGCAAAGACCAGCAATCCTCCGAGGAACGACCCCATCATGTTGAAAGTGGCGGCTCCCATGACTGCAGCGCAGAAGAAGAGCTTCCGTTCCACGCCGAGGATGGTCAGCGGCCGGTTGAGTGACTTGTAGACTCGGTTCATGCGCATGAGGTCACCGAAACTAGGCAACTCCGAAGAGCCAGCTCATAAAGTTCACCGCGCCCAAGGCCATTCCAAGCCCGAACACGATACCGGCGAAGACCTTCTTCGAACCGCCTTCGCTAAAGGCAAACATGAGTCCGCCAATAACAATCGCGATGAGAGAGAGCGCGCGAGCCAGAGGCCCGGTAAACGAAGTTTGGAGCAGATTGGCCGCATTCTCCCAAGGCGACCCAGCCTGAGCGAACAAGGCGGATGCTGACAGCAACGAAATCACGACCGGAACCAAGGGTTGAACTGTTGTTCTCTTTAGAAGGTCACAGAGGCGAGGCCTTGTGGTGTCGTTCATGTCATCGTCCTTTCGCTTTTTGGGAGTGCCTACGGTTTTTCATTGAATCTGGCGTGTTATCGCGCAGCACGGGACTCAGTTCAATAACGCGAAGGCAACAAAAAATCGGAATTGGAGAGTTTGGTCTTTGAAAGGAAATAACTTAGAGACTTATTTCCAGTGCTCATTTGTCTTGCCAATGGAGCACTGGAACGGTGTTCTTGGCTACGTCGTCGCGACTGTAGAGAAACCGGTTGTTGGATTCTGCGAGAACCAACAGCTGCAGGACACTAGTTCTCTTCGCATGATTTTGCGACACCTCTCGTAGGGAGCAGACCTTTAGCCCTAAGTGGCAAGAACCTTTGGCCCAGTTTGAACGAAAATGCTCAACTGTTACCTCACTCGGCTACTTCTGTGAAGGGAACGATCATCCCTATGGATACCGCCGTTCGTTGACCTCGCTTCGGAGTCATTCCTCAATGTGCAGAGTCCCGACCTTGTCCAGGCTTCGACGCAATTGGCCTAGCGCGCCAAGATCTATCTCCCAGGCGTCCTTGCACCCGTCGGAGTACTGTGCAGCGTTGTACTCCTTGGGCGTCGAGAAGATGATTCGCACATCGGGATGCATGTAGCAGAACAGCGCCGTCCCCAGAGCCTGCAACTTCGATCCCAGCGGAGACAGTGTGATCGTGTGGCTTTCGGACTTTTCCGAGTAGAGACGCTCAAGCACCTGCAGCGTATCCTGGTAGTCGAACGTACTCACTTCATATTGGGGCACCGCCTTATCAATCGCATTGATTGTCCTCATCGCATCAATCCGCCAACGATCCTCTGCCAGATGGGGCACGCCGAGCAACCACACGACTTTATCGCCCGGATTCGTCAAAAGCGATGGGTCCACGAAGCTAATAACCGCTCTGCTTCTCTCGGCCTTAAAACTAGGGAAGAGAATCAGAAAATCTGGCAACGGATCGAGCGCCTGCCCTGGATGATCAATACTCGGAATTACTTGACCAACACCACGTTCGAGGCCAAGCAAATCCTCCCTCTCCCACTTTTCAGGTTCTTCTTCGTATTCGCTCTTGGTAGGGTGGTAAATGTTGGCCTCGGAATAAAGGATTCTGAGGCTAACATCGAATTCGAGCAGAATCTTCATGCACCGCAACAAGAGACGATTCGCGGCGACACTTATGTCTAGCGTTATTCGCGGCGGCTTCGCGGGTGCTTCGCTCATGATCAAGTCAAGGAGTGCCCTAAGCCGTGTGGGAAAATCAGCGGCATCTGCTTCCAGGGGCTCCACGTTGCGCGCGATCCCACGGAGGTGACCCTGGAGTCCAGCCAAATTGACACTGTTATCGTCTAGATTCGTCGCGTAGGTGAAATACGCCGCGCGGTGAGCTCTGTAACCTGCGTTCTCGAGTGCTCCGGGCAAATTCAAACATCGCGGTTCGAACCCTAAGGCACATAGAAAAAGATCTTCAGGAGAAGCCCCTCCCAAACCTCCAGCGTCGAACGGTGAAATGACCTGGAGGCCGCTGAGAACATCAGCCAGTTGCCGCCTAACGATTTTCGCCATCCTAGGTCACCTTCTGGTACGCGGTGAAGAGTTTGCGAGGTTCTGAAGAAACATTAATCTACACATTCCTCTCGAAGAGGTTTGGCTGATCCGGTCCATTCGCCTTCTTGGGCCAGTTCTGCCACACCATCTCGCAGGCGCCACGCGGATCGGTGAGGAGGTACTTCAGCCAGTCCACTGGCCGCTTCACGGCATCGTTTTTTGCCAGTGCTGCGCTGAATGTAGGCAGATACACTCGCCGGAGGTGCCATCGTAGCGTGGTCACATTCCCGTGGCGTGACAACCCCGGCTCCATTTCTATGAAAATAGCTCTGCGGATGAGTTCTCGAGCAAGCTGTTGTTGCCCTTCAGTCAATGTCTCTACGGCGGCGCCATCCTTCTGGTCAAGTTCAATCCTTGGGCATTGCGTGGGGGTACTACCTGTTCCCTTCTTCTGCCATCGCCCATATTGAAGGATATTTCGGACAAGGTTTCCAACAGATGCCACCAGGGAATACATGTCTGGTCCGCCAGGAACATGGTGCTTAATGGCCTCAAACATCTCCCGCGAGACGCTGACTATGGCTTCGTGCTGGGTCGTCTTGGGAACAAGGGATGTCGATTCCTTCGTTACGCTACCACGCTCGAAAATCCTCCTATAAACGAGCAGCAGCGTCGAAACATCCCCGGAGCAGACCCCGGCGATACAGTCCACCCCGTGGTACTGATCGAGAAGCCTTCCTTCCTGCTTTTCGGCCAACGCGCGACCGAGGGAGCGCTCGGGCCATTCGGACCGACCAATCAGCGTCTCGGTCGTTCCGCAATACCCTGCCGCTTTAAGACGGTTGTCAAGCAGTTCAATGGCGAACGCTCTTGCGCGCCCTACTTGGTCAGAGTCATCAAGGGCAATGTACTCACGTCCACAGTCGATTTCGACCATCTCGCGACTGACGTCCACGGTCGCACCAAGAGTGTCGGTGAGAGTTGCCCCGTACTTCTCTGACGACAGTTTGAAGATATGCGAGGGTCGCCTCTCCCAAACCACCCGGTTTAGAACGACTTGTACATCATGAGGCAGACGATGCAATGAGAAATCGTCGACCAAGAACGTAATGCGTTTCTTTCCAAAAAATTGCACCTGCCGGGCCAATAGACTACTGAGGTCTCCGAGAAAGGCCTCGCTCGTACAGGATGTAACACCGAGCCCTCTCAGCATTTGGGCGTGAGTCGAAAACATCTCTCCCTCAATTGCTTCAGCCACCTGTACTAGGCGTGAGACTCCCTGTATCCGCGGGCGCGAAGCTGGGCCGAGAGATTCTAGGAGGAATCGACACACATCTTCTTCTTCGGCGGGTCCGAATCCCCAGAAGAACTCCCGGTCGGACCTGGTGGCGATCGCGGAAAGAGTTTGCACGACTTCCCGACCCAGCAAAAGGTTGAAGTAGTGAACGATCTCGCGTCGAAAGCGCTGTGCTAGGGCTTCGGTTCTTACCCACCCGAGCTTGTTCTGAAGGTCGCTACTGCAAGAGACATAAAATCCTGCAATACGGAACAAGTCAATTTCGGCCGCCGACTTGTGGAGATGTGCCTTCAAGCTCAACCACCGGAATATCGTGGACTTGCCGCAGCCCCGTGGCCCCGTAACCAGACAGGGGTCCGGCCCATCCACTTTCTCCAAGAAAGGACATGATCGAGCGAACATTCTGACGAGCAATTGGTCATCTGCGATGTGCTCAGCGGAAATGAACTCGAAAGGAAATGTTGGAGTGGTGGCCTTAGGCAGCCGAGACGAGCTGGCGCGTGTGTAGGCAAGCTCGAACTGCTTCACTACTTGAGCCGGCTCACGGAGGGCTATGCTTGGCTCATCGTCCAGCATAGACTGAAGCAAGCGCGCTGCTTCTGTGAGGAAGCGGCGATCCCGGACTGTCAGGATTCGGCGCGCGTGCACGGTGTTCACCAGGAGAACTAGATGATCGACAAAATGCCGGTGGTCGTCCTTGGCTTTTCTTGACGGGGAATCCGCCGGCTTCATGCTGCCTGTGTCGATGACCTTAATTGACCATTCCGGAAATAGGACGCCTGGGGCGGGTCGTGCGAGCATCACGTTTCCAACATGGAGATCATCGTGCCTCAGTGCGACCTTTTGAAGTATGCTCAAGGCACCACAAAGGCCCTTCACGTACGCGAGCAGGAACGCTGCAGTAACAAGGTCTATCTGATCCTTGACGAAGTGCTCAAGCGTCAGTCCATCGATCCACTCTTCAACGAAGCAAACGAATGTCTGCGTACCAAGAGATCCCAAGGTCAGTTCTACGAGACCGGCGTCTACGAAATGAGCGAACTCGCTGTACGGCTCGAGGTCAGAAGCCCTCGACAGCTCTTGTAGATATGAGCGATCTTGGTAGTCATCATGGATGCAGAGCTTTAAGGCCCTACGTCGAGCAAATTCATCACGAACCCGCCAGACCGCACCCTTAAAGCCTGCGGCGATTGGTGCCTCAGGCGTGTAGGTCTTGCCGTTGACCTGAATCGACGCCGGAAGGAACTCCTGTCCGAGAAGGTGTCGCCTCACTTCATCGCCAAGCTGAATGCGGTCGGGCATGGTTGGGCTTCCGGGCTGTTTGGCTATTGATCGAGTTCTCTCAGGATATCCGCCGCTTCAGAAGAGCTTGCAGCCAAGGATCGAAGCAGCGCCTGTAGCCGCTCCTTGAAAGGCTTCGAAAGACGCGCGGCGTACAACACATGCTCCTCGAAGGCCTCGAAGGCGGCGGGCGAAACTGCCTTGGCCATCTGGGCCATCACCTCGGCGTATTGGCGGATCTCGTGTTGAGCGTGCCTGTCCAGCCGGAGTCGGAGGAAATGAAACAGGTTGTGCAGGTCGATTTGCCAATACCACTGGGTGTAAACGCTCACGGGGAGGTTGATCCTCGCGAGCTCGCGAGCAATATCGTCATGCAACAACTCCTCATAGCTTGAGTAGGCGGACACCTGATCCCGCTTCAGGATCTCAAGTACGTGCTCCTGGAGCTTGCGGGGTAAGTCCTCTGGGGCGCGTCCTTGCTTGTTCCGCTTGCTCTGCTTGCGAATCTTGTCGACCTCCGGCAGATAGAACTCGTCCGGCATGACGCTGTACCGGCCAGAGACCTCATTGAGTCTTGCCGTCCTATGGCGAACCCATTGACGCGCGACGAAGATGGGCATCTTGGCATGGAAGGTGAGGATAACCTGCTCGAAGGGCGACGTGTGGAGATTACGCATCAGATAGTGGATCAGCGCTCTGTCTTCTCGGACGCTCTTTGTGCCCGGACCATATGACACCCGAGCAGCTGCGACGATCCTTTCGTCTCCACCAAGATAGTCGACTAGGCGCACGAAGCCATGGTCGAGGACCGGAAACTCCTTATCCAAGATGGCTTCCGCCTCAGAAACAATTACTCGTGCCATTGGAGGCTCCCAGCCCGTGTATACCTGAGAGGAAATCGAAAACGTTTTGAGGATTCGTCAACCAAGCGCGCCTTCCTCGGCCGACCAGATTTGCCAATACTCCTTCAACCACGATCCGAACCGTTCATCCCAAACAGCCCGCGGCAGCATCCAACGGTCTCGGAAGTATTCGAAAATTTGACCTTCGGACTGGTGGTACCAAGTCAGTCGCCCGCACTGCCCACGAAGGAACTCACTCGTATTTCGGGCGAGAGGAACGACGAAGACCTCCCGTTCGATCCCATGATAGACCCAGTCGCTTGACAACCCGAGTGCAGGTAGGCATTTCTTGATGACTTCTCGCCGATTGCGAAAGCCAGATCCCCAACTTTTCTTTTTCGCTGTGGGCTCGCAATGCTGCTCTGCAAACTCAGTAATCGCCCCGTAGAGACCATTTGAAAAGTGAAACTCGCCAGACCCCTTCGTGAAGCCCACGCTCTGATAGAGAAGCCTGTCCTCCAGACGTAGCCTGTTATAGACAGAAGATCGCCCAAGAGCTGACGTTGTCGTGATCATCGCAAGGCGGCCATCGTGAAGCCTGCCTCTGATCACCGACCGCGCACCAGCATACTTTCTTTTAAACGCATCACGTACCGTGTCACTCGCGGCGAGCATGGCTACAAGCTTTCCGCATAAAAGGAACGAGTAAGGCGGAACGGCTCCTAGTACGAAGGCATCCATGACATTGCTTAGGCGCTTCTTGCGATCGGACAGGCTCCAGCCGACCCATTCGTCGCGGGGTCCGAGGCTGTAGACCGGGTCTCCTAAGCCGATCAGACCTATTAACTTTCCATTGTGGTCGTCGACGACAAGGAACCGCAATCGTCGACCATAACCAGACGAGACAGGAATGCTCCAATGGAGGCCGGCGTAACGGAAGAGGAGCTCATCGTCCGATTCGGGTAGGACCTCCACCAAGCGCGGAGAAATCTTCGACGGAACAATCTCATTGCCAGATGCGATGTGCTGTAGCAGAACCTTCTCTTTACGGAACAGTCCATGCCTGGCTTGGTCGAGGCGATGTTCAACGGCGGTTTCATGAAGCTCGCGTATTGCTTCTTTGGATAGATCCTTTGGAGGGAGTACAGTGCCGTTTCGGATGCGAAACCCCTGCTTCCGCAAAGATTGAATTATCTTCATTCGTAGTGCGAAACCGTTGGTCTTTGTTTGCAAGTTGGCCTCTTTGCTCCAAGTCGGGCGCCAATCTATGCACGTCCTCTCGGCGGCGGCTTAATAAGCTTTCGCTTTAGGGCGGTGGCGTCTGCAGTATTATACGCACCCAAAAGATCTGTTTCGAGCTTGGCGCAGAAGTGCGTCATGCATGCCCTCGTCGATTCAACTCGTGGTCGTAGGTCCTTGCCGATTGGCTGCCTAAGAGTTCCAGTAATTTTGTAATGCTGGAATGCAAGCGAAGCCTAGTGCCAGAAAATGTCAATTCGGTGGAATCGCCACATGCCAGCGTTGCTCTCGCCGGAACCAGCGCTGGCATTGATGTTACCAGACGCCCCGGCTCCGTGTCTCTTGTTCGGACCGTTGAGTTTCTCAGATCCCTCTTCCTTGGGTTCAGCTGTCTTGCGAATGAAGTACTGGATCAGCGGCTATGAATTACTGGCGTGTCCAAGTAGTCGAATAGTTGTAATCGAAGTCTTCAAGCGAGATTGCGCTTTCTGCCGGTCTCCACCCGATGAAGCTAACAGTCAGAACAAACAGGTTCTTAGCTCCGCAACTGACGCAACGGAGAAACCATTCGCTGCATTCATACTCTGGGGCAGCTTGTAAGACCGAATTACAACACTGGCAGCGGTATTCCGGTGCGGGGGCGAGATTGAACATAGGATCCTCCAACCGGTGTGAACCTCGAATAGACATTGAAGCTTGGATATCCAGAAACGCAGGTACGCACGTACTCAAGCATTGGTCTTGAGCCATTCAGAAAGGAGCTGCTCCAAGAGTTCGCTGAACTCCTTGCCGCCGTTTTTCAAGAGAACGACTTTCACTGCCTGGTGAGTGTCTTTGCGAATGTAGGCTGTGATCTGCTCGAACTCGGGATGGCTTCGTTTCCCACGCGGCCTGCCACGGTGTGTGAGCTGTGTCCAATCGGGAAGGACTTCCCCAGCATTCGCTCGATGAATCTTGGTAGTTTCCAGCAGTCCTCTGAATTTCGTCACGGAAGAATCTCCTTTCCGACATGTTGATAGTCTTCCCAACCCAGATTGGCCCTCGGATCGTCTACGGCATAGACGGGGACTCCTGCGAGCGCGGCTTTCTGAAATGCAACCAAACGCCGGACACCCCGAGCGAGAAGTGGCAGACCCGCTTCGGTGAGGGTTGAGCGGGCTTCGTCGCCGTCACGGCTCGGTCGAGGGGGAATTATAGATAGCAAGACTCGATAACTAGCCGTGTTCAAACCATCAAGCGCCTTCACTGTCAGCATGAGAGCATCAAGTGCCAACGCGTCGGGCGTCGTCGGGATGATCAGGAGATCGCAGCCACCCGCCAGAGCCCTGAGGTCTTCTTCCTCAGGCCGAGCTTCCGTATCGATCACACAGTGGTCGAACTCTCGCGCATACTTCGCTGCCTGCCTTTCATCCACAACCTTGAAGGGTAGCTGCCCACGTCTTGACCATCCGGTCGCGCTCCGATTCGGGTCGCCATCAATCAAAAGCGTCGGTGACAGGTCCTGGAGATAGGCAGCCAGATGAATCGCGGTTGTGGTCTTGGCAACCCCGCCCTTGAAGCTAGCAATCGTGATGATCATTGGCGTTCTCCGGTTGCTGCGTACCCAGATATTCAGATGGCTGCAATTTCAGGTACGTCATCCATCGGTGTCTCAGAAACCTGGGGAGGTGTCAGGTCAAGTTGGTGGCTCGGCCTAGAAGGCTGTTGGTGCGTTGCCACCGATCGTTGCTGACAAACGTGTCAAAGTCCAAGATTCCCGCGCGGCCTAACAGGTCCCCTCGGACTTGGCGCTCAGCTGCCTTCTGCAGGATGTCCTGCTTGCCCGCGAAGATCCGCTTCCAATGCGTTTCCTGTGACAGCCGTTTTTTCTTGGCTGCGACGAGACTCGCGAATTCCTCAGGATTCTCTTGGACGAACTGGTCTAACTGTTGCTCCTGATATTGCATGTAACCCAGTTGGAGTGAGGCGAACTCTTGCGCTTCTTTTTTCCGTGCCTCTTGGGCGGCTTCGCGCAAACTCTTTTTTCGACTGGTTTCAAAGGTCTCAGGTGCGAGAGCGTTTTCCTTAATGAGATGAATGTAGAGCCCAGCGGGATTGAAGAATTTGTGTTTGTTGGGCGAGTGGAATACAAGATGATCTCCCCACTCCAACTGGTCCATTACAGGTTGTTCCGGTTTGAGATTGCTCAGGAGCGAGAGGGAAACTTTCTCCGAGATGCCTCGCTTCATCAGCTGGTGAAGCAGCTCGCGATCAATCCTGGCATCTGGCGGTTTCGGTTCTTCAATGTGGTTTAGAGTCACCGTTTCTGGCGAAAGCTTTGGACATGCTGGCGCGGACTGAAACTTCTCTCCGTGGATAAGCACAACCTTGAAGTCTTTGGTATCTGACGTGGGCTGGATTCGCCATCCCGAGAGGTAACGATGCTTTTGGAGTTCATCCAGTGAGGGACCTAGCTTCTCCTTGATCTTGGAAGGATGTTTGTATTTGGTGATGTTGAGGATCTGGCAGAGATCGTGATAACGCTTTTCAAAGATGCCGGCATGCACCGTGGCGTAAAGCCAGACTTGCAGCAAGGGCACCAGGGCCTTTGCAATATGGTTCTGCAGTTGTTTGTAGGTCTCCAGGTCGACAGGAACCAGGTGATTGTGGTTGATGTTCTCCAGCTGCCATTCTGAAAGCCAGACATAGTTACAATCGGCCGTGCTCCCGTCCGGCATTTGATTGCCGCCTGAGACAAACCGTTCGAAGACGTGAAACGTGTCAGTGGCCCAGATCTTCCGGCCCGCAAGGTAGACCGTACCTTCCGAGCAGATTCCGGTTAACGTCATCCGCTTACCCCACTCGACAACGTCGTCGTAGTTCTTGCCGGCGTTCAGCTTGAGACCGAGGACCCTCAGCAGTTCGGCCGTGGTAAAGCCAATAGGATTCTTCACTTCTCCCTTCTGATGGCGGATGTCGGCGAGGATCTTTTGAAAGGCCAAATATTTGTCCTGATCGCTTGTGATTGGCAGTCCATAGGCTGCCGAAGGAAGAATTACGGCACTAACTTCAACTCGCTGACCTTCGCTTTGTCGATTCCAGACGATGGTTTTCTTCTTGGCTCCCCTGATCCTCTTGTGTGACGGAGTGAAGAAGCCGATCGACGCCAGGTTCTTTTCCACCTTCACGAAGTCAAGTGACGAAGGGCGAACGAAGGATTCCTTGCTCTGGACTCCTTGTCTTGCAGTTCGGGAACGCTGAGCGTGGCCTGTTGCGTAGCCTTTCATTCTTCCCTGTCTGGGGTCGCCGGAAGTAAGCGGCAGTTGGGTATTCGAATCTCTGGGTGTTTGAAATGCGAGATGGGGAGGCACTTTGGGTCAAAAACCCAAAGGTGAGGAGGGGAAATGACATCGACTCGTGGTGCGTCATTGAGCGCCAAGAGATCGATGGTGTCGCGTGTTTTAGGAGACTAGAACAGGATCAGTTTGCTAACAGATTTGCTAACACATGGTACAAGAACCAACCAGAAACAACGAGAAAGAACAGTGACCAACGGAGCCTAAGTGGCTGAACAACAAGGAAGAACTAGAAGCAACCAGAAACAACCGTGGGACTCATAACCCAAAGGTCGCGGGTTCAAATCCCGCCCCCGCAACCAACTTCCGACCTTTCCACTCACCTCTAATTCTTGGCTGATCTTCACCTTATGATCTAGTTCACTCTTTCCGTCACGCCCTCCTCGGACTCGACAGTTCCGTCCTTTTCTAACAATCTTCTAACAAACGGGCCTTTTCGGCCTTCAAACATGCGTTTCTCGAGCTTAGCCGAAGCCTCAGCTTTGGCTTGAGGAAACAAGTGTCCATACGTGTCAAAAGTGATCTGAATGCTGGCGTGCCCCAATTGATCACTGATGTACTTCGGACTCTCCCCTTGAGCGATGAGCATGGAGGCAAAAAAGTGGCGTAAGTCGTGGAACCTGATCTCTGGCAGTCCTGCCTTCACTCGAATCGGGTTGAAGATATGGTCATCGAAATAATCGGGCTCAATGAAGTTGCCTTTGGCATCGGCAAAAATCAAGCTGTTGCCTGCCGACGTTTGTTTCAGGCTTGAGAGCATCTGTAACACATTCGCTGGCAGCCCTACCCGTCGGTTAGACTTCTTTGATTTCGTTGGTCCGATTCTCCAAATCCATTTGTGGACTCCGTCAGTAGCAAGAGATCGGGCCACCGATTTGTTGACCACCAGTTCACTTCGAAACCAATCGACATCGTCAAAGGTGAGAGCAAGAAGCTCGCCTCGTCTGAGGCCGGTGAAAGCCCCCAGATAGATCATGCCATACCCTATGCTGCCGATCTCGGCTGCTGTGTTGATCAGTGCCCACACGCTGTCCACATTGGGAGGAGTGATTTCCTTTTCTTCAGCCGAAGGGAGTTCCACACCCATCAAAGGATCGAATCGAATGTAGCCTTGTCTGATGGCACTGGAACCCTTCTGGCTTGCCAGCATGACTCTCAGCAATGTTACACAATTCCTCAAGGTCTTCACGGACACCTTGGACGCAGTTTCAGCCACGAATCGGTCAACGTTGCTTAGGCGGATCTCATGCAACTTAAGCTTTCCGAAAAACGGAACCAAGTGTTTGCGAATTATTGAAGCGTAGGCTGAAGAAGTCGACCCGCGAAGGCTGCGACGGCTAGCTATGTAACTTTCAGAAAAATCCTTGAACGTGATCGGTTTCGGTTCAGAGTAAATTCCGCAGTTGATCTCGACAAAAATCTCGTTCAAGCGAGTGCGGGCTGACGTCTTGTTTGGAAACGGTCCTATCCACTTCTGTCTCTTCTCGAGGTCCCTGAATACGATGTAATGGACACTTCCCTTCTTGACGATCGAACCTCTTTGCCTACGCATTTAATTGCTCCTCGGTATCGTTGCCAGCTTCGAGTTCGGGACCCCGAGCGCACATCCGCAAGACTGCCGCAAGGTCAGAATCCGAAAACCGAATGTGCTTGCCCAGTTTCCGATGCGGAATGGCTCCCTTCCGCGTTCGTTCGTAGATCCAGACTTCCGCCACTTGCAAAATTGCAGCTGCCTGAGAGACTGTGTAGAGCGGTCGGCGTTGTTGATCGTCCAGCACCTTCTCCTGGCCTGATAGCATCTCTCGATTTGCGTCATTCATGCCTGGGCTCCAGTAGGTCGATCGCCCGCCACCCAAGCAAGAATTGTTGCGTGAAGTTCAACGAAATCGCTTTTAGCACACGAAAAAACGCTGGGCAACTGGTCTGAGTGAATTTTTTTGATAGCAGCAACAGACTGCTGTTGTTTAAGAGAAGTTTGAAAGAGTATAAGAAACTTTAGACCTGACCAGCTTATTGGTAAGAGAGAGTTTAGTTCATATAGGAAACCCCCCAGCTAGGCTGGGGGACTCCAGAAGTTTGACATTTGCGGGGTGAAAAAAAGAAAGTCTCCGATCCGTGAACCGCTCAAAGTCACACGGAAAGGAGACTTT
>Ga0187893_10001220_pt1 | contig 63604 bp, 65 predicted proteins | sample MA1701074metaG_FD_139574 | JGI IMG/M metagenome (GOLD analysis project Ga0187893, IMG submission 139574) | White microbial mat communities from a basaltic lava cave in the Kipuka Kanohina Cave System on the Island of Hawaii, USA - MA170107-4 metaG ... | reverse complement strand
TGTACAACGAGGAGCGCCCGCATCGGGCGCTGGATCGGCTACCGCCTATGCGGTTCGCCGAGCGACTTGCCAGCCCAGCAATCTCCAGTTATCCAGTGTCTCCTTGACGGGGAAGACTACCGGGCCATCGTTACCGAGAAAGGGCAGGTCACGATCCCCAAGGCCTTGCGGGACCGGCTGGGGATCCGGCCCGGTGATGCCCTCGAATTCTCCGCCGAAGGCGACCGGCTCGTTGCTACAAAGGCGGTCTACGGGGTACTGCGTCCCGGCCGGTCCACCGACGCGTTGATGCGATCGTTGCGCGGTGGACCGGCGCGGTGATTTTGTCTATTTGAAGTTCGCCTGCGTCCGCTGGAGGGCGGTCGTGGTCAGCTCGGCCGCGGCCTTGGCGGCCGCGACGTTCTTGGCCATGCCCTGCGCGAGCCCCCAGAGCGCCACCTGGTTGGCGACCTCCGCGTAGGGGAGCGCGTGGGCCCCGGCCATCCCGGCGGCCTTCAGATCCGCGAACAGGCCGTTCCCCATCCCCTCGCACACATCGCCGGAACCGGCAAAGAAGTTCTTCCCCATCTTGCCCTCGATGCAGTTCACGACGTGATGGAGGTGCAGCTCGATGTTGGCGGTGGTGCTCGAGCCCGCCGCGTTCTTGGCGTGGACGAGCGCGGTCTGAAGTTCTCGTTTCGCCTGGCCGGACATGTCCGCGCCCAACGCCGCGGAACCCCACGTGATCAATGCCAGCGTGATGATCAACAACGTTCCGAGCACTCTCATGGCTGAACCCCTCCTGCTGAGGATAGATAGTGTGGACTAGTGTGCGCGCCATCTGTTGCGAAAGCGTGAAGGGAGTCTTGCGGAGTTCTTAAGTCAACCGGTCTTGGGGATCACGAACCGAAACGTGCTGCCGCTGCCCACTGTGCTCTCGACCCAGATGCGACCACCGTGCGCCTCCACGATGCTCCGGGCGATCGCCAGCCCCAACCCCGCGCCTCTGGTCGTGCGCGAACGCGACGGCTCGCCGCGGTAGAACCAGTCGAAGACCCGGGGCAGCTCATCGCGGCCGATGCCTTGCCCCGTGTCGCGCACCTCGACCTGCACACCGTCTGGGACGCGGTCGGCCGTGATCGTCACGACCCCCCCGGCCGGTGTGAACCCGATGGCGTTCTGCATGAGATTCCCGAGGACACGCTGCATCTTCTGCGGGTTGACTCGCACGGGATCCACCACGGTATCGACGTGACCCTGCAGGCGGACGCCCTTGTGCTCGGCCTGCGCGCGGTGCGACTCCAGCGTGTCGGAGATCAGATCGCGCAGCGAGGTGGATTCGAGCTCCAAAGCCCGCTCGGCCCGGTCGAGCTGCGACAGCTCAAACAGGTCGTCGATCAAGGCGCTGAGGTCTTGGATCTGCCCACGCATCGTGTGCAGGTAGCGCTCCACGGTGTCGCGATCCGAGACCAGACCGTCGGCGAGGGCTTCGACGATCGCGCGCATGGACGCGAGCGGGGTGCGCAGGTCGTGCGAGACCGCGGCGACCAGGTCGCGGCGCTTCCCCTCCAGCCGACGCTCCTGGGCGAAGGCTTCTTCCAGCCGCGCCGCCATCTGGTTGAACGCCCGGGCCAGATCGGCCAGCTCGCCGCTCCTGTCTTGGACGGGCACCCGCGCACCCAGGTTGCCGCGCGCGAGCTCCGCGGCCCCCGCGGACAGGCCGGCGATACTCCGGCTCATGCTGGCCGCCAGCGTCAGGCCGAACGCCAGCGACAGCGTGCCCGCGAACCCCAGCAGCAGACCCAACAGGGTCAAATCATGCGCGGACAGGAACATCAGCCGCGCCGTGATCAGGATGTTGATCAGCGCGATCGCCAGTCCCAGTCCATAGGCCAGCGTGATCTGCTGCCCGAGACTCCGGAGCCGCGCCCGCGTCACATAGAACAGTGCGTAGCCGACGCCGAGCGAGGGCACGCTGGAGAGGAGGAGGAAGCGCGCCAGCGCCTCCACATCGCTCCTGGAGATGCCGATGAAGAGGAGCGCCACGGCCAGGACCAGGGCGAGGGGGATCACCAGCCCGCTGATCGGGACCAGCCAGGTCCAGCGGATCGGGCGCGCCGTCATCCGGCCGCCTCGAACTTGTAGCCGACCCCCCACACCGTGACGATGCGCTGCGGCTCGGACGGGTCGCGCTCGATCTTCTCGCGGAGGCGCCGGACGATCACGGTCACGTTGCTGGCGTCACCAAAGAAGTCCAGGCCCCAGACGCGATCGAGCAGCTGGCTGCGGGTGAACACGATGCCGGGATGGCTGGCCAGGAACCAGAGCAGATCGAACTCCCGGGCGGTGAGTGTCACCGGGCGGCCGTCAGTCTCGACCTGGCGCGCGCTCGGATCGATGCGCAGACCGGAGGCGGCAATGGGCGCGGCCCGCGGCTCGGGGCCCGCACGGGCCTGGTGAGCGCGCCGCAGCACCGCCTTCACGCGGGCGACCAACTCGCTCGGACTGAAGGGCTTGACGACGTAGTCGTCGGCACCCATCTCCAGACCCGCCACACGGTCGCCCTCGGTGCCCCGGGCCGTCAGCATGATGACCGGGATATCGCCCAGCCCGCGCAGCCGCCGGTAGACCTCGACGCCGTCCACCTCAGGCAGCATGAGATCCAGGATCACCAGGTCGGGCTTCCGGACCGCCGTCATCTCCAGGGCGCGGCGGCCGTCACCCGCGGCGTCCACGGTGAAGCCCTCGCGCTGGAGATAGAGCGCGACGACCTCACGGATGCTGGGCTCATCGTCCACGATCAGGATGTGCTGCGCGCCCATACCCTGTGGTCTATAGCATACGCTGATTGCGGGAGTATTACGGACGGCCGCGGTAGATGCGTGGAATTTTCTGGGAGTTTTTCTGCGTGAGAATCACCTTGCTAAGTTCGGCGAAACCCGCTAGGATAGGTGGGCTAGAACGTCGACAACTGAATAGCGCGGCGTACCTCCGAACGGGCAAACCCGGAGTGATCCGGGGACGCAAAGCCACAGGACCACGTCAAGCTGGTGGTCGGCTGGGTTGCCGAAGAGGAAGCACAGGTGCGAGTGCTTCCCGGAGCGCTCGCCTCTTGTTTTTCGAGAGCGGGGATGCCCGTTGGGACGCTGCGCCATCCTGGACGATGTGGATCAGGTGGCGCGGCCGGGACAACCGGGGAGGTTCGCGTTGGACGCCGACTCCGGCACGGCGCTCTGACGTGTGACAGCGAGAGAGCTCCTTCCCTCGCGCCCAGGCGGGCAACTGAGGCGCAACCGTCTCATCCCCATCGCTCTTCTCCGAACCCGGCCGCGCTGAACGACCTGCGCCGGCATTCGCTTCCCACCACCCGACCCCAAACCGCTTGACGAGAGCCCCATGCGCGCGCCATCATGCGCCTTGTGATGAGAACGCTCCGCCCCCCGGTTGCCGTGATAGCCGTCGTGGTGCTGACCGCGGCGTTGAGCCGCTTTACCGCCGCCGCTCAGACCTTCCCGGTCCTGGTCGGCGCGGGCGACATCGCCGGCTGCGACAGCCGGGGCGATGAGATCACGGCGAGGCTGCTGGACCGCATCGCCGGCACGGTCTTTACGACCGGTGACAACGTCTACGATTACGGGACCGACCGAGAGTTTCGAGAGTGCTACCATCCCAGTTGGGGACGCCATCAGGCCCGGACCCGTCCCTCGGTAGGCAACCACGAGTACGGGACCGCGGGTGCGGCCGGATACTTCCGGTACTTTGGTGATGCCGCCGGTGACCCGCAGCGCGGGTACTACAGTTACAGCCTCGGCACCTGGCACGTGATCGTCCTGAACAGCAACTGTCGCTACGTGAGCTGTGACGCCGACTCCGAGCAGGTCCGCTGGCTGCGCGCCGACCTTGCCGCGCATCCGACGCGGTGCACCGTGGCGTACTGGCACCATCCCCGCTTCGGATCAGGCCCGCACGGCGGCGCGACGTTCATGGGCGTCATCTGGCAGGTGCTCTACGACGCCGGCGCCGACCTGGTGCTGACCGGGCACAATCACCTCTATGAGCGCTTTGCGCCGCAGGACCCGTCGGGGCGGCTCGACGCCGCACGCGGTATCCGGGAGATCACGGTCGGCACCGGCGGGCGGAGTCATTACCAGGTCAGGCACCTGGCCGCCAACAGCGAGGTCCGCAACACCGACGCGTTCGGCGTGCTCAAGGTCGTGCTGGAACCGGGACGCTATGCCTGGGAGTTTGTCCCGGAGCCGGGGCGGACGTTCCGGGACACCGGCGCCACGGCCTGTCACTAAGCGCCCTGGCTTCGCGCCCGGAGGAGTTGCGCGGCCAGCCACGTGGTGATCGGCACGGCCAGCACGAGGGCCAGGCTGCCGATCAGCGCGCGCACGACTTCCTCGGCGATCAACTCACTGTTCAGGATCACCCACAGCGGCTGTTGGATGTCCACCGCGAAGAGCAGGAAGAGCGGTAAGGCCGCTCCAGCGTAGGCCAGCGCCTTGACAGCGCGTGGGGCCTCGGGTAGCATGCTCTGGCGATGAGAATGATTCTCAATAAAGGAGCATGGCTCGCACTGGGCCTGCTGGTGTGGCTGCTGCCCGTGCCCGCCTCCGGCGCGCCGGCGGACCGGCTTCCGGTGGTCGCGTCCTTCTACCCCCTCTTCGAGTTCGCGCGGCGGGTGGGCGGCGACCGCATCGCGGTGCGCAATCTGGTGCCGGCGGGGGTGGAGTCGCACGACTACGAGCCTACGCCGAGAAATGTCGTGGCCATCACCCAGTCGCGCGTGCTGATCTACAACGGGGCCGGATTCGAACCGTGGGTGCAGCGGCTGCTCCCGCAGCTGCCCGAGCACGTGATACGGGTTGATGCGACCGCGGGGCTGCCCCTGATCACGACCACCGCGGGCGAAGATCGGGGCCGGCCCGACCCCCACGTGTGGCTCGATCCCCTCTTGGCGCAGCGCCAGGTCGGCCTCGTCCTGGCCGGGCTCATTCAGGCAGACCCCGCGGGGCGGGCCACGTACGTGGCGAATGCCGCGGCGTTCCAGGCCAGGCTCGGCATGCTGCACGAGCGCATCGGCAGGACCCTGGCGCCCTGCCGCACGCGCGTGGTCGTCACGACGCACACCGCCTTCAGCTACTTCGCAGCGCGGTATCGCCTGACCCAGATCCCCATTGGAGGCCTGGAGCCGCGGGAAGAGCCGTCGCCGGCGAAGATGCGAGAGATCCTGCGGCTCGTGCGCCGGCATCGCGTGCGGGTGATCTACTACGAAACCCTGGTGAATCCTCGGGTCGCGGCCGCGATCGCCCGCGAGGTCGGTGCCCGGACCCTCGTGCTCAACCCGCTGGAGGGGTTGACGCCCGACGAGCAGCGTCGCGGGCGGGACTACGTTTCCACCATGGAGGACAATCTCCGGAACCTCGTGGCGGGACTCGGCTGCCCGCAGTGAGAATGTGACGACACACCCGACGGTGCGGCGCAAGCGCAACAGCTGGCAGCGTGACGCCGTCATGCGCACAGTGGAAGCGGCGAACTGTCACCTGACCGCGGAAGAGGTGCACGGGCGGCTGCGCAGGGGACGCCGGCCGATCGGCCTGGCGACCGTGTACCGCACGCTCGATCTGTTTGTCCGCGAGGGTCTGGCCGAGACGGCCCATGTCGGCGACGGCAAGGTCCGGTACGGCCTGGCCGCCAAGCACCACGACCATTTGGTGTGCCGCAACTGCGGCGAGTGGGAGCCGATCAAGGATTGTCTGGTGCCGCGGCCGCCGACGCGCATGGGCTCCGGCTTTCGCGTGACGGGCCATCGGCTGGAACTCTTTGGTGTCTGCGCCGACTGTCAGACCGCGGGGGCGTGAGGGACCGATGACGACGCTCGAGACACCGATCGCCGAACTCGAGAACGTGTGCGTGGAGTACGGGACCGAGCGGGTCCTCGACACGGTCAGCCTGCGCATCGGGCGCGGCGACTTCCTCGGCATCATCGGGCCCAACGGCTCCGGGAAGACGACGCTCCTGCGGGTCCTGCTCGGGTTGCTCCACCCGCGATCCGGGCAGGTTCGGCTCTTTGGGACGGAGATCGGCGCGTTTCGCGAGTGGCACCGGATCGGGTACGTGCCGCAGAAGGCGGTGGCCTTCGAATCGAAGTTCCCGGCCAGCGTGCTCGAGGTCGCCCGGAGCGGCCGCTGCGGGCGCGTCGGGTTGGGGCGGCCGTTCGACGCGCGCGACCGCGAGGCGGCGCTGGTCGCACTGGACACGGTGGGCATGGCCTCTTCACGCGACCAGCTGATCGGGCATCTGTCGGCCGGCCAGCAGCAGCGGGTCTTCATCGCCCGCGCGCTGGCCAGCGCGCCGGACCTGCTGGTCCTGGACGAACCGACGGTGGGCGTCGACCTCGACGCGCAGGAGCAGTTCTACAGCTTGCTCCGCCGCCTGAACCGCGACCGCGGGACCACGCTCGTCTTGGTCTCCCATGACATCGGGGTCGTGGCCGCCGAGGTCACGCAGATGGCCTGCCTGAACCGCACGCTCGTCTTCCACGGCCCGCCGGAGGACGCGATCCGTTCCGGGGCTCTGGCCCAGATGTACCGGCCCGAGAGCTTGATGGTCGCGCACCGTCACTAGTCGCGGTCACGCCATGCCTGAGATTCTCACGTACGGGTTCATGCAGCGGGCCCTGCTCGCCGGCCTGATGATTGGGACGATCGCGCCGGCGATCGGTGTGTTTCTCGTCCTGCGGCGGCTCAGCCTGATCGCCGATGCGCTGTCCCACGTGGCGCTGGCCGGTGTGGCACTCGGGCTGCTGGCGAACACCTATCCGCTGGCCGGTGCGCTGGTCGTGACGCTCCTCGCGGCGGTCGGCATCGAGCGGCTGCGGGCGTCGGGGCGGTTGTTCGGCGAGGCGGCCCTGGCGATCTTTCTTTCGGGTGGGTTCGCCGTGGCCGTGGTGCTGATCAGCCTCGCGGGGGGCTTCAACGTTGATCTGTTCTCGTACCTCTTTGGCGCGATTACCGTCGTGCAGCCGCGCGACCTCTGGCTTATCCTGATCCTCGGCGTGACGGTGCTCGGGGCGGTGGCGGTCCTCTACAAGGAGCTGTTCGCCATCACCTTCGACGAAGAGGGGGCACGTGTGCAGGGCGTCCCGGTGGACGCCCTCAACCTGCTGCTGACCGCGCTCGTCGCCGTGACGGTCGTGGTGGCGATGCGGATCGTCGGCATCCTGCTGACCAGCGCGCTGCTCGTGATCCCGGCGGTCACCGCGCTGCGCCTGGCGTCCAGCTTTCGCAGCACGCTGTGGGTCGCGGTCGCCTGCTCGCTGGCGGCGGTGCTCGCGGGGATGATCCTCTCGTACTATCTCGATATCGCGGCCGGCGGGGCGATCGTGCTGACATCGCTCGCGCTGTTCAGCGGCGCGGCCGTCTTCGGCCGCGGGCGTGGGGTCTAGGCAGCCGAGGCCAAGGCCTCGCGCGCGATCTCCGCGAGGACCTCGATAAAGGGCGGCGCGGCGTTCGGGGCCTCGGTGCGCACCAGGCGCATCCCGAGCGATGAGGCGAGCCGCATCGCCTCGACATCGAGGTCATAGAGCACCTCGAGGTGTTCGGCGACGAAGCCGATGGGGCAGACGACCACGTCCCGCCCGCCTTTCGCGTGCAGGTCGCGAAGCGCGTCGAGCACGTCCGGCCCCAACCACGTCTCGCCGGTTTGACTCGCACTCTGAAACGCAAACGACCACCGCACCGCCCCCGCGGCCGCGGCGACCGCCTTCGAGCTCTCGACCAGCTGACCGGCGTACGGATCGCCCCACTCCATGATGCGCTTGGGCAGGCTGTGGGCCGTAAAGAGGACGTGTGTCTGCTCGGGCGTGCCGAGACGGGCGCGCGCCTGCCGCACGCGCTCGGCCAGCAGGGCGATCAGGCCCGGGCGCAGGTGCCACGACTCGATGCCGTAGAGGCGCGGCCCCCCGGCCTGCTCGGCGGCCGCCTCCGCTGCCTTGAGATAGGCCCCGACGCTCATCCTCGAGTAGTGCGGCGCCAGGGTGATGGCGACGGCCTGCCGCACGCCGTCGGCGTGCATCCGCACGACGGTGTCCGCGATAAACGGATGCCAGTGCTTCATGCCGACGTAGGTGCGCGTGCCGATCCGGTCGGCCAGGCGCCGGGCCACGTCCTGCGTGATCGTCAGCAGCGGCGAAGCCCCACCGATCGCCTCGTAGCGGGCGACCAGTCCCGCCAGCTGCTCCGGCGTCGGTTCGCGACCGCCGCGGATGTGCGCGTAGTACGGTGCGATGTCGGCCGCCGTCGCCGGCGTGCCGTAGGCCATCAAGAGCACCGCATCCGAGGGACTCATGCGTTCACCCAGAATACCATACCCCATGATTCCACTCTCTGAGACCGAGGTCCGACCAACGATCATCGTCTGGACCCTCGGCGGCGAGACCATGGACACCTCGTACGGCACGAACTGCACGGCGATCCTGAGCCCTGATGGGGTCGTGCTGGTGGATCCGCTGATCGTGCCCACGTATGCCCGGCTGGTGGAGGCCGCGGTGCGAGCGCGCACCGCGGCGCCGCTGCGGGCGGTGGTGCTCACCCACCACCACACCGACCACGCGCTGGGATCGTCGTGGTTTGCCCGGCAGGGCGTCCCGATCCTGGCACATCATGTCTGCCGCGAGCGCATGGCCGCCGAGCACCCGCGGTTGCTCGAATCCCGGCGGCAGAATCCCCAGACCCGCGAGTTGTTCGCCGATGCCGAATCCAGGCTGCCGACCGTGACGTTCGACGAGGGCGTGACGCTGCACGTCGGGAGTCTGGAAACAGAGGTCTGGCATCCCGGCTGGGCGCACACGCCGGGCGACGCGTTCCTGTTTGTGCCGTCTGAGCGCGTGGCCATCTGCGGGGATCTGTTGTGGAACCGCTACCACTACAACTATGAGGATGCGTCGCTGCCCGGCATCCGACGCGGGCTCGACGCGCTGCGCGCGCTGGACGCGGATACGTTTGTTCCGGGCCACGGGGCCGTCACCGGGGCCGACGCCATTGATGAGAACGACGCATACCATGACGCGGTCGAGGCCCTCGTTCGCGGCGCAGGCGACAAGGACGCCGCGGCTGTCGCCGCGGACCTTGAGGCCCGGTTCCCCGAGCACCGCCTGCGCATCATCCTCCCGACGGCGGTCGCGCGAGTGCGCGCCTGGGCGACGGCTACTCCGTAGCGGCCAGGATCTCTTCCGCGACCACCTTCATCGGGCGACGCTGGTCGCGGCTGGTGCGTTGAATCCGGCGGAAGGCGTCGGCCTCTGAGAGACCCTCTCGCTGCATCAGCATGCCCTTCGCCCGCTCGACAAGCTTGCGCACCTCGAGGGTTTCCTCGAGGTCCTTGATCTCGCCGGACAGCGCGCCCATCGTCCGGAAGTGGGTCAGCGCCAGCTCGATCGTCGGCACCAGGTCGGCTTCCTTGATCGGCTTCACCAGATAAGCCATCACGCCGAGCTGCTTCGCCCGTTCGACGTAGTCGCGGTCGCCATAGGCCGTCAGGATCACGATGGGGCGAGGGCCGGTCGCCAGCACATTCTGGGCCACGGCCAGGCCGTCGGGCTCCGGCATCTTGATGTCCAGGAAGACCAGATCGGGGTCGAGCTTGCGGATCAGATCCAGCGCGCGGCGGCCGTCGCCGGCCTCGCCGACGACCTGGTAGCCCGCCTCGGCAAGCATCGCGCGTAGGCCCATTCGGATCAGGGCCTCATCGTCGGCGATGAGCACACGAATCGCCGGCATCAGCGTGGGATCGTCAGCACGACGCGCGTGCCCGTGCCGGCGGTCCCACCCAGCTCGAACCGGCCCTTGAGGTCTTCCGTCGCCAGGGCCCGCACAATCTTCAATCCGAGATTGTCGGTGGCCAGCGGATCGGTCCCGGCGGCGACGCCCACGCCGTCATCACTCACCTCGACGACCCAGTCACGATCGGTCTGGGCGAGCAGGATCCGGATGCGCCCCTCACTTCGATACGGGAACCCGTGCTCCATCGCGTTCTGCACCAGCTCGGTCACGGCCAGGGCCACCGATGTGGCCTGCTGTGACGGCATGTAGAGGTCCGCGCCCTCCACGGCGATATCCACCCGCAGCGGAGGCCGGGCCATCGTCTGCCCGACCGTTCGCGTGACCCGCTCCAGCAGGTCGCGCACGTTGATCAGCTTGAAGCCTTCGACCGAGAGGATCTCATGCACCGTCGCAATACTCAGGATGCGGTTGATCGTCTCCGTCAGGACCTCACGGCCGGAGACCTCCCGCCCGTCGCGCAGCTGCAGGCGCAGGAGCATCGCGATCGTCTGCAGATTGTTCTTCACCCGGTGGTGCATCTCACGCACCACGGCCGAGCGCACGATGAGTGAGCTGTTCTCGATCGCGAGCGCCGTCTGGTTCGCCAGCGTCGACAGCAGCGAGACCTCGTCCCCCGAGAAATGGTGCGGCGCACCCTTGTAGCAGTTGAACACCCCGATGACCTTGTCGCGCACGACGAGCGGCACGGCCAGCAGCGCCCGCAGCCCCTCTTCGCGCGCCATCTCTTTGTGCACGAACCGTGGATCGTCCAGTACGTCGGCCACCGCGATCGGCTGGCCGGTCTGCGCGACCAGACCCACGATGCCCTCCCCGGCGCGGAGGCTGGGCCGGTCCTGATAGCGCTCGCCGGCCCGATGGGAGGCCGTGAGCACCAGGTCGCCGGTCTCCTCGTCGAGCAGCATCAGCGAGCAGAGGCGCGCATCGAGCATCCGCGCGGCCATCTCGACGATCAGGCGGAGCATTTCTTCCAAGTAGAGGGGCGAGGTGATCGTCTTGCTGGCCTCCGCCAGCGTCGAGAGCTCCATGATCTGGCGCCGCATGTTGTCGTAGAGGGTCGCTTTTTCAATGGCTCCCGCGGCCAGATCGGCGATGATACTCAGCAGCTCGATCTCGTCGGGGCCGTACTCGTGGACCGCGGTGGTCTGGACGTTCATCGCGCCCAGCACCCTGCCGGCGGTGCGGAGCGGCACTGCGAGCAATGAGCGGAACGCGTACTCCCGGGTGCCGGGCACGTAGACAAACCGGGGATCGCTGGCGGCGTCGCTGCTCCAGACGGGCTCGGCGTGTCGCGCGGCGTACCCAGTCAGGCCCTCGCCAAAGCGCAGGCGCGCGCGGCCGATGGACTCCGCCGCGAGGCCGGTCGTGGCCCTCAGGACGATGGACTCCCCCGCCGGATCGAGCAGGTAGATGGAGCACGAATCCATGCCCATGACCTCGGCGCTCTTGCGCGTGATGAGCTGGAGGGTGGTGTCGAGGTCGAGGGCGGCGCTGATCGCCCGACTGATCTCCCGCAGCGCGGCGATCTCGGCTTCTTTGCGCTCGAGACGATCGCGCGCCGGCGGGGACAGGCTCATGAGACTACTTGAGCGGCGTCAGCTCGAGGCGGGCGCCCGTCGTGATGCCCTTGCGCTCGAAGAACCCCTGATTCACTTCGAGAGCGTAGCGATACGGTTCCGACGCCTCATAGATGGGAAACGGACCCCGCTCCGGATCGTCGACCACACGCATGTCCTTGATCTCGATGAGCCGCCAGTTCTTGTCGATGAAGCCGATCGAGAGGGGGATGAGGGTGTTCTTCATCCAGAATCCCCACCGGGCGTCCTGCTCGAAGACAAACAGCATCCCCGCGTTCTCGGGGAGTGATTTGCGGAGCATCAGGCCGTACGAGCGGGTCTCGGTGGTCTTGGCGATTTCGACCGTAAGGGTGACGCGCCTGTTCTCTTGAATGAGGGTCAGCATCCCGCGCTCGAACTTTGGGACAGCCGACGAGGGCGCGGCCGCCACGACAGCGGCCGCACCACCCGTCACGATGAGGACCAGGAGCCAGAACGGGCGACGCGTCACGGGACTCATCTTACGAAGTAACACGATGCGAGTATAGTCCTGGTTCCCCGGCCGGCCCGCGTCGATTCAGGGCCGCCCCTCCGGACTCACACGAACGACGCGGCCGCCCTTGAAGTGGACCCGGTAGCCCAACGGCCGCAGATCGTCAAACCGCCAGCTCTCCATGGCCTTCAAGTCCTGAATCGTGCCGTATTCGACGGGCCAGCCCTTACTCCAGGCGACCATCTCGTGCGTCATCCCAACGACGATCCGGTCGTCGAGGACGGCGCGCAGCATGGCCGGCGGCCAGTCCGCATGCATCGTCCCGGGTGGCTGCAGGCTGTACGTGCGCTCGAAGTCCCACGTGTCGCCGTGCATCTGGAACATGACCGCGCATGCCTTGACCACGCCCGGGGGTTGGCGGGTGCCGGGCGCCCCGCCGCTGTAGGCGGCCGTTGGTTTGAAGTCCTCAGCGGGCGTGAGGACGACGACCAGAGGGTCGAACGCCGAGAACGCCGAGGGGAACGCGTCCGCGGCCTTCAACCCGCCCGCGCCGATCTCGATCCCCCCGGTATGGACGCGAAAGATGGCGCGGACGACGGCCGACGACGACGCACGCGTCCAGAATCCGCCCGTGGCGATGGGATCACCCGTCGCACAGTGGACTTGGAAGCCGCCGTAGGCCCACACCCGCCGGCCTTCGAACTTCGCCCGGAGCGCGTCCACGTGGTCGTCTTCCGCCAGCGGGTACAGGTTGGGAAGCGACGAGACGTCCGACGCCCCCACGAGCCGGACGCGGTTGCGGCGGCCTTCAATCGAGAACCACAGGAGTGGATCGGTCCCGCGCTCCTGCGCGATCCGCTCCAGCCTGAGGACCTTGAGCTCTAGGTCACCCCAGGGGACAGGGGCGGCTCCCTCATCGCGGAAGGTGTTGGGGCGGGGCGTCAGGTTCCACTGACGCGGCGTCAAGAAGAGAAACCCCTGACCCGTCGAGAGCGCAGGGAAGCGGCGCGGCGCCGGCGCGACGTTCACGCGCAGCGTGTCCCGCGTCTCGGGGACGCGGAGCGGGCTGCCGGTGATCGCGTCCCAGGCGTCCACGCCGCTCAACCGGACCTGCAGCGTGTACAGGGCCGGACGGAGTGCGCTCGGATCGAACCGCAGCGGTACGTCCGTGAAGTGCTGTCGGGGTGTCGGCTGAATGACCTCCGACGCCCACGAGGCGACCTCGAAGCGCACCGGCCCACGGATCGGTTCTCCGGTGTGGTCCAGGACGGCCAGACGGATGTTCTTGCGGACGAGTGTCCACGTGCCCGCGCCCTGGTCCGGCGTCAGCCGCAGCACGAACTCCCCGCGCCGGATCCCCGAGAGGAGGTCGGCCTGGAGGTACCATTGAACCGCCGGACCAGCGGGCGCCGGCCGCGCGCCGGCGATCAGCATCGCAGCGATGGCCGCGATTCGGCCGGCAGACCTCAGGCGGCGTTCTGATGTGGGCACATCCCTTATGCTAGCATGAGGACATGATGTGCGATGTCCTGGTCGTCGGCGCCGGCCCCGCCGGCTCCACAGCGGCCCGGACCGCCGCGTCGGCCGGCCTGCGCACCGTGCTCCTCGAGGAGCATCCGGAGGTCGGCTCCCCAACGCACTGTACCGGCAAGCTCTCGGTCCATGCGTTTGAGCGATTCACGCTGCCCGCCTCGCTGATCCAGACCCCGCTCCAGGCCGCGGCGCTCCACGCGCCGGACGGTACGGTGGCGACGGTCCGGCGTGCGGTCGTCGACTCGTACGTGGTGGACCGCGACCCCTTCGACCGCTACCTGGCCGAGCGCGCCGCGGCCGCCGGCGCCGAGGTCATCACCGGCGCGCGGGCCCGCACGGTGACGCGCCAGGCCGCCGACGGCGGGCTGCGTGTGGACGTCGAGCGGCGCGGGGGGCGCGTCGAGATCGCGGCGCCGCTGGTCATCGACGCCGAGGGCGCCAACCCGCTGCTGCCGCCGCAACTCGGCATCACGCCGCGGCGCACCCTGGTGCACGGCCTGCAGTACGAGGTCACCGGGGCCCTCGTGGAACACGAGACCGCGCCGGACCTGTTCTTCGGCCGCAACGTGGCCCCGGGCTTTTTCGCCTGGTTTATGCCGATCGGCGGCGATCGAGGGCGCCTGGGGCTGGCCGTGGATCCGCGGCTGAGCGACCGGCCGCCGCTCTACTATCTCGAGCGGTTGATGACGGCACATCCGGCCGTGGCACCGCGGATGCGGCGCGCCAAGATCGTCCGCAAGCTCGCCGGCCGCATCCCCATCCTCGGCCTGCGACGGCCGACCTACACTCACGGCATGCTCGTGATCGGCGATGCCGCCGGGCAAGTGAAGGCGACCAGTGGGGGCGGCATCTACTTCTCAATGCTCGCGGGTGAGCTCGCCGGGCAGGCGGCCGGCCGCTACCTGAGAGGCGGGACCGGGGTCGGTGCGGCCGTGCGCGGCGCCTTGGCGCACTATGAGCGCGAGTGGCAGGCTGCTTTCGGACGCGAGGTCCGCTTCACGACGATCGCCCGGCAGACCCTCAACCGCCTTCCCGATCGGCACACCAATGCAGTCATCCGCGCCCTGGCGACCGACGACGGGCTGCGCCGCGCCGTGGAAGAGCATGGCGACACCCAATACCAGTCCCGCCTGTTCCGCCCCGTGCTGGCCGCGTCGCTGCGCGCCGGAGTCCGGGATCTGCGTCTGGCCCCCACGGTCCTCACGGCCCTGGGGGCGGCCCTGCTCTCGCTGTCCAGTGAAGGTGCCTGACGGAGCCCATGAATACGCCGGTGTTCTCGACCCGTGAGGCGCTCCGGTTCGGGTGGGACGTGGCCAGCCGCAACACCGGTTTCCTTGTTGTTATTCTTGTAGTGTCCGGCGTGCTGGACGGCATTCCGGGCGCGATCCAGGAGGCCACGGCGGAGACGCTACCCCTCGTTTCCTTCGCGTTCGGGCTCCTCACCCTCTTTGTTTCGACGGTCACCACCATCGGGCAGACAAAGATCGCCCTGCGTTTCGCCGACGGCGAGCAGCCGACCCACGACGATCTGTACGCCCACTACCGGCTGTTCCTAAAGTTCCTGTCCACAACTATCGTGTACCTCCTGGTGGTGGCGCTGGGCCTGGTGCTCTTCGTGGTTCCAGGGGTCATCTGGTTGATCCGGTACGGCGCGAGTCCCTACCTGGTGGTGGACAAGGGTATGAGGACCCGCGAGGCCATGCGCACGAGTTCGGAGATCACCCAGGGCCTCCGGTGGCAGCTGTTCCGCTTTACAGTTGCGTCTCTCGTCCTGGTCGTGGGTGTGCTCGGCCTGGTGTTGGCCGGCGTGGGCGTGCTGGTCTCTCTCGGGATCGCCAACACAGCTGTGCTGGGGACACCGCTGGCGGTGCTGCTGCTGCTGATTGGGGTCCTGATCGTCGTCCTCGCCCTGCTCCGGACCTTCGCCACGGTCTATGTGGCCAGTGCGTACGTCTACCGCCGCCTGATGCCCGTCGAGCGCGCAACCACTCCGGCGCTGCCGGTGATGAAGTGGGCGTAGCCCGGCAGGAACTTCTCTCTCCCGTGGAATAAGAGGAGCCAGCACCCCCCACATCCGTGCGTTGACTGGCAGCGATCCAATGCGGATCATCGCAGACCTGCATCTGCACTCTCGGTACAGCCGGGCGACCAGCCGGGACATGGACGTCGAGCACATGGCCCGGTGGTCGCGCATCAAAGGCATCACGCTCCTCGGGACCGGCGACTTCACTCACCCCGTCTGGCTCCGGGAACTGCGCGCCAAGCTCCAGCCCACCGGGCACGGCCTGTTCACGTACGACGGCATGCACTTCATGCTGACGGTCGAGGTCTCCAGCATCTACCCGGCCGGCGGCCGCCTGCGCAAGATCCACAACGTGCTCTTTGCGCCTTCCTTCGAAGTGGTTGACAAGATCAACGCGGTGCTGGGCCGCTTTGGTAACCTGCTTGCCGACGGCCGTCCGACCCTGACCCTGCCGACCGACAAGCTGGTCGAGTACGTCATGGAAATTTCCCCGGACTGCATGGTGGTGCCGGCGCACGCCTGGACGCCGTGGTTCTCGCTGTACGGCAGCAACTCGGGGTTCGACACAATCGCGGAGTGCTTTGGCGATCAGCTCAGGCACATTGCCGCGGTCGAGACCGGGCTGTCCAGCGACCCGGCGATGAACTGGCGGCTCTCCGAGCTGGACGGCGTCATGCTGATGAGCAACTCCGACGCCCACTCCCCACCAAAGTTGGGGCGAGAGGCCAACGTGTTTGCGACTGATCTGGATTACTTTGAGATCATGCGCATGCTAAGAGAGAAGGATACGTCGCGTTTTCTCTACACCATTGAGTTCTTCCCGGAAGAGGGCAAGTACCATTACGATGGGCACCGCACCTGCAACCGCCGCATGACCCCAAAGGAAACAAAGGCGGCGGGGGGGCGCTGCCCGGTCTGCGGCCGGACACCCACGGTCGGCGTGATGCACCGGGTCGAGTTACTGGCCGACCGCGAGGAGGGCTTTGTCCCGGAAGGCGCGGTGCCGTACCGCAACCTGGTGCCGCTGGAGGAGATCATCGCGGAAGCGAATGGCGCCAAGCCCGGCACGGTCGGCGTCCGAGAGGAGTACTTCAAGCTCTGCGAGGCCTTTGGCGGCGAGTTTACCGTGCTCCTGGACGCCCCGGTGGACGAAGTCCGTAAGCACAGCAGCCTCCGCATCGCGGAGGGCCTGCGCCGGGTCCGCGAGGGTCAGGTGCACATCGCGCCCGGCTACGACGGCGTCTTCGGCGAGATCAGCATCTTCAAGGAAGGCGAACAGGTCCGCGAGCTCGTGGCAGAGCCTGCGCAGACGCGGCTGTTTTAGGTTACCGACCTCGGGCGCGTTACACCGCGCACCGCCAGGACCGGTCCGAAGGCTCTGGCGATGTCGGCGATGCGAACGCGGGTCATGCCGGCACCTCAGCGCCGCCCTCGGAGGAGGCGGCCGGTCAACCGGCGGTAGTCGAGTTGCGTGATCATCACGGCGAGCCCGACCAGCGCCAGCAGGACGAGGGACAGCGCGCTTGCGCGGCCCAGGTAGCCCTCGATTGCATAGCTGTAGATCTGCACGGAAAGCGTCCTCCATTCCGGGCGGTGGACGATCAGCGTCGTCCCCAGTTCGGTGATGACCTGGATGAACGTGATGGTGAGCGCCGCCGCAATGCCCGGGTAGAGCTGGGGCAGGGTGACACTGGCGAAGGTCCTCGCGGGAGACGCGCCCAGGCTGAGAGAGCATTCTTCCAGGCTCCGGTCGATGCGGGTGTAGGCGGCGTTCATGACCCGCGCCGGGTACGGGACCCGGCGCACCACCAGCGCGATGACGAGCAGGTTGGGGCCAGACATCAGCGACGACATCAGGCCCGCAGCCGCGAGCCCGGAATAGACCTTCACCATGCCGATTCCCAGCACGACGCCGGAGACGACGAACGGGAGCAGCGTCGCGTAGTCCAGGACTGCGGCCCTGCGGCCCCCTTCCCGCATCATCCGACCGATCACCACGGCCAGGAGCACCGCGACCGGCGTCGCCATCGCGGTGACGACGAGGGAGTTTTGCATTGGGCCGACGCTGCGCCATAATTCCCGGTAGTGTTCCAGGGTCCACGCTTTGGGCAGGAGCTGTGGCCCCCACGCCGTGGCCACCGACATGATCAGGATCACCACGTACGGGAGGAGCAGCACCACGGCGACCGCGGCACAGAACACCGTTCCGACCACCCGCATCCACGATACATCGTAGGCGTACTGCTCGGTGACGAACGTGTGCACGATCTGCGTCCGCCGCATCAGCGCCCGGACCGCCACCAGGATCACGCCGGAGAGGACGACGATCCAACCCGAGAGGAGCACTGGGACCTGGCGGTCGACGGTCAAGCTGAGGAATCGCGTGTATGCTTCGGTGGGAAGCACCAGGTAGTTGCCGCCGACGATCAGCGGCGCGCCGATGTCGCCAAACGACGCCAAGAACACCAGCAGGGCGCCCATGTAGATGTAGGACGCGATGTAAGGCAGAACGATACGCGTTATCACCTGCAGGGGGCTGCCGCCTAGCGAAACGGCGGACTCCTCGATGGCCTTCGGCACGGTGCGCAGGCCCGCCAGGATCGTCAGATAGGCCAGCGGCGTCAAATGCAGCACATGGGTGACGGCGATCCCGGGAAACCCGTAGATGTCAAAGGGCCGGATTCCGGCCCGCTCCAGGAGCTGCGTGAGGACCCCGACCCGGCCCAAGAGAATAATCGTCGCGAAAGCGGAGACAAACGGCGGCGCGAGCAGCGGCAGGGTCAGGGCGAGCGCGAACCCTGTTCTGCGACGGATCACCCGCTGGGTGAAGATGGCCAGCGGCAACCCAAGGCCCACGCAGATGGACGTTACCGAGAGCGCGAGAAGGATGGAGTTCCGGGTGAGATGAGTCAGATACTGCAGGAACCCCGGGAGCTGGCCAAGCCCGCCCGTCAGGGCGACCTCGGCGGACTCCGCTACGATGACCCCGAGCGGGACGACGAGAAAGGCCAGCAGGTAGACAATTGCGACAACGTCCAGCAGTTGCACGAGGTCGAAGACCCCCCTGCGGGTCCACGGCCGTGCGCTCTCCCTCACTGCTGTGCGTGGACTATCGTGCCCGCCCGCTGGTGTACCCGTCGAAGCGCCGCACGATCTCGGCGCGCACCCGCTCGGCGAGCGCGTTGTCGATCACGGTGAGTTTTGTCACCAGGCGTACCATGGCGTCGAGGGAGACATCCATGCTATGAGCGGTCGGCTTCACGCCACCTCGCACGGGGATTGCAAACTGGTTCGCCACGTGCACCTGGCCAGCCGGCGACATGATGAACTTCATGAATGCCTTGGCCAGGTCGGCATTGGGAGCACCGGTGACCATCCCCATGGTCAGCGCAAAGACCCAAGAGCCTTCCGTCGGGTAGACGATCTCCACTGAAGCGCCCCGGGCTCGGTCGACGTAGTAACTACGGTCTACCCCGAGGCTGATCGGTACCTCGCCGCGGGCGACCAGCGCGTAGACCTGCGAGGTCGACCGGGAGTAGAACGTGATGTTCTCGTTCAGCTTGTCCCAGAACGGCCAGACACCGTTCATCCCCATCATCTGATGGTGGGCGACGAGCGCGTTGAAGGCCGACGACGACAACTGCGGCATGTTGAACAGCACGTGTCCCTTGTAGACCGGGTTGAGCAGGTCCGACCATGTCTTGGGCGGCGGCAGCCGAAGCGCCGTCACGCGATCACGGTTGTAGCCAATCGCGCCCAACTCCATCCCGAAGACATACCACCGGCCCTGCGCATCCTGCAGTGGAATTCTCGACCCTCCCAGGAACACGGCGCCCGGGAAGACGCCGGCGACCTCCCGTGGGACGGTGGTCGCCAGAAGGCCCCGCCGCGCCGCCTCGATGTACGCAGACAGCGCGCCCGAATGCATGATATCGGCGCGCGGGCTCGCCTTCTCGGCCTCGAGCCGGCTGATGATCGCCTCCGCGCCCAGCCCCGCCAGGATGTCGATGGTCACGCCTGGGTTGGCGGCCTCGAAGTCCCGCTTGAGGGTCTCTGTGAAATCCAGCGGCGCCGCACTGTAGACGACCAGGCGTCGCGCCGGCCCTGCCTGGGTGACGGAAAACACACTGCCCAGGGCTAGAACTCCCACGAGCAGGCCGACGAGTATCACTTGCAGGCCGAGGCCTCGGCGCCCCACCATGATCCATTCACCCCTTGGCTTGAAACATGTTATGGCAGCGCAAGTTCGTTTCGATGCGCGCGCTCTCCTGCAGAGGACCAACCGTGTTCCACTTCGGCGATGTATGTCCTCGGCGCGTTGATGCAAAGCCCCTGCCGGCAAGTGGCCACCTATCGGTTGCCCCGCGCCAAGGCCATCCCGAACCCTGTTTTGAGCGGCAGGCTGTCCACGCCATACGGGCCGCCGGTTTCCACTACGAAGGCGCCGCCGTGTACACCACCGGTCTCACTGGACATATCAAACCCGAGAAATCCGCCGGTCCCTTTGATCTCGCACTGAACACCGCCCCGCCGCATTTCTCGAGGCGCTGGCGTCGATCATGCGAGTGACGCCCCAGAGCATGATCTGTCCTCCCGGTTTGAGCACCCTGACCATCTCACGCACGGCGTGCTCATGATCGGCGGGGTTGTGGCTGATGTGGTGCAGCGCCCCACTCGATAACATCACATCAAACGTCCTGTTCGCAAAGGGCATGTTGCGCGCGTCGGCTTCCCTAAACTCAATAAACTCAATCCGGTCGGTCACCTCTTCTGCTGCGGCATTCCTCCAGTGGAGCTCAATGTTGCCGCCACCGCCCAAGGGAGCCCAGATGTCGATCCCAATGGCTTTCGCGCTCTTGAGCTGCTCGGCGCTCCGACCGAACCCTGAAGGAGGCGCCCACGCGCTAGCGAACCTTGGGGCGTGTAGACAGTATACGTGGCCGACCGGCTGTCGCGGCAGGCCGGGCCGGATCGGCAGGCGTAGGTTCACGTTGGACGACCAGGGCATTCCCAAAGAGGAAGTCTTTCACAGGCTCGACCGGGTGAAGGCCGCGGCGTCCGATCGCGGCCTCCGCGGGGTCGTGGCGATTGCCCGCCCCTTCTACGAGCGCCCCGCCAACGTCGCGTACCTCTCCAACCACTTCCCGCCGTTTCCCACGGGCATGTACTGGGGCGAGATGCGCGGGATCGGTCACTCGGCCCTGGTCATTCCGAGCATCGGCGATCCGGTGCTCATCATCGACACCACCTATCGCCAGGACCTGGTGCCCATTGCCGACGTGCGCCACGCCCGGTCGAAGACTGCACCGCCGGCCGCTTTCCTGCCTGACTTTGCCGAAGCCATCGTCGACACGCTTCGTGAGAAGGACCTGGGGTCCGGCCGTGTTGGCCTCGCCGGCGATGACCTCATGCCCGTGCGGATGTACCGTGACATCTGCGCGGGGCTGCCGGGCCTGATCTTTGAGCCCTTTGACGAGGTGCTCGGCCGGCTGCGGATGATCAAGAGCCACGACGAACTGCGCCTGCACTCCCAGGCGTTTCTCGAGGCCGCGGCGTCCGACGACGGGCACCGCGGGATGCTGCTGGCGGCCAGCACGATGGCGCTGGCGGCGGTCACGCTGCTGCACGACCCGGTACGGCGGGCGCAGGTGCGCGCGGAGTTCGAAGCGGGGAGCCGGCGATGAGCGGGGGATCGTTCGACAACGGGACGCTGAGCCAGCGAGTGCGTGAGCACCTGCGCGAGGAGATACTCTCCAACCGCCTCCTGCCCGGCGCGCACCTCCAGGAGGAAGTCATCGGCGCGCAGTTGGGCATCAGCCGGGCGCCCGTGCGCGAGGCACTGCGTCTGCTGGCAGCGGAGGATCTGGTGACGATCACGCCCCGCCGCGGGGCGATCGTCAAGGCGCTCTCGCCTCAGGAGTTTCTGGCGGCCTATCAGGTGCGCGAGGCGCTCGAGATGCTGGCGATGCGCCTCTTTGTGCCACGGGTCACGGATGCGGATCTGAGCGCGCTGCGGGCGCTGCACCGGCGCATGACGGCCGCGGCCGAGACGGACGATGTCGACGGGTTCTTTGGGGTCAACGCGGAGTTTCACGCCCTGATCGTGGATCGGTCGGGCAACGACCGGCTGCGGGAGACCTACCGGCTGCTGATGAACGCGCTGCTCCGTTACCGGATGCGCTCGTACTCGCTGCGTGGTGGCCTGGACCGCTCGCTGGCCGAGCATGCCGCCATCCTCGAGGCGGTGGAGCAGCGCGACGTGGGCGAGGCGGTGGCTCTGCTGTCCGCCCACATCCAGGTGCCACAGCAGCTGCTGCAGACGTCCCCCGACGGCGAGCTGGTCCCCACCGGGGGACCGTGATCATGGCGCCGCGCCCTCTGCGCTTTGGCGTCAACGTCAACAACCGCGAGCCGCTGCTGGCGCCTCAGTACGACGTGCCGGCCCTGCTCGATCTGTCCCAGGTGGTGGAGGACGTCGGGTTCGAGTCGGTATGGGTCGGCGACAGCCTCTTCTCCAAGCCGCGGTACGAACCGCTGTCGCTGCTGTCCGCGATCTCTCAGCGCACGCGTCGCGTGCGGCTTGGTACCGCGTGTCTGGTGACCGCGACCCGCAACCCGCTGTACCTGGCGCTCGAGTGGGCGACGCTGGACGTCATCTCCGGCGGGCGCACGATCCTGGGCGCCTGTATGGGCAACCCCGAAGAGGGGGTGCGTCGTGAGTACCGGGCCCTCGGCCTCGACTTCGAGCAGCGCGCGGCCATCTTCGAGGAAGGCCTATCCGTCCTGCGCACGCTGTGGACCGAGGGGCGCGTGAGCCACCAGGGCCGCCACTTCCAGTACGATGACGTGAGCTTTTCCTCGGGTGTCGAGATGGGTCCACTGATGCCCGTACAGCAGCCCCCACCCATGTGGATCGTCAGCAACCCACGGCTGATCCGCGGCGTCGCGGAATCCGCGGTGGCGCGCGCGATCGACCGGTCGGCCGCGCGCATCGTGCGGTACGGTGACGGCTGGATGACCTGCTGCCGGGCGCGCCACCCCGACGAGCTCACCGGGCAGCTGGCCACGATCCGCGCCGCCGCCCGCGAGGCGGGCCGCGATCCGGCCGACCTGACCGTCGCCTATCAGGTGACCATGAATCTCGCGGACTCGGAGTCCGAGGCGCAGCGCGGGATCGGAGAGTACATCACGCAGTACTACCCTGAGCTCAGCAAGGCCGTGGATCTCAGTGAGTGGGGACCGGTCGGCACGCCGGAACAGGTCGGCCGGTGGATCGCGGAGTTCGCCCGCGCCGGGGTGGACTACTTTATCTGTCGGTTTGGCGCGTTGGATCAAGTTGGACAGGTCAGGCGATTCGCGAGAGATGTCCTGCCGCGGTTCGCCGCGCCCGCGGGCACGGGGGACGCGCGCGGCGCGCCTGGACGGTAAGCGGTCGGGAGAGGGAGGGCACGCGCATGACGGAGCCGGGGACGAAGCTGAGCCGGGATGCCGACCTGATCGTGGGGACCTGCATGTCGGTGGCACAGGGCGACGTGGTGACCATCATCACCGATGATGCGCACACCCGCGAGGCGGGCGCCCTGGCGGCGGCCGTCCTGGCGCGCGGTGGATCTCCCGTCGTCATGAACAACGAGGCGCAGGTGCGCCGGGCGCTGGCGGACATGCGGTTCCCGATGGCGCCGCCGCGCAACCTCCACCAGGCTATGGTCTCCGCGGATGAGATCATCATCATGACGAATCTGGAGTGGGCAAACCGATTCGCCCACGTCTCGGCCGTCCGCGAGTCTTGCGCCAACAACGCCAAGATTGCATCGGTCGAGGAAGGCATCGGCGCCTGGGAGCTGACGGAACGTGATATCCAGGAAGCGACGCAGCGCGCCCGCGACGCGATCCGCGCGCTCACAGGCGCGAAGCGCTGCCGGGTGACCTCCGCGAAGGGCACCGACGTCACCGTCAGCATCGAGGGACGGCCGGCGCTGGAGGTCACGCCGATCAAGCAGCGGGGCCAGATGATGGGTCCGATCCCGTTGTGGGCCGAGGTGGCGTTCGCCGCGGTGGAGGATCAGACCGCCGGCCGAATCGTGGTGGACGGGATCATGCTGGGCATCGGCGCGCCCGGTCAGGTGAAGCAGCCGCTCACCTGGACGATCACGGGCGGGCGGGCCGTCGCCATCGAGGGCGGCGCCGAGGCGCAGCGCCTGCGCGAGGTCATCACCGGCGTGGACGGCGCGGACGTCATCGGCGAGTTTGCGTTTGGGACGAGCATGAAGTCGCCGTTTGGGTCGCCGTCGGAGAAGGGGCGGCTGGGCACCGTGCACTTTGCGCTGGGCGACAACCACAACGCCTACCCCGGCGGGAAGAACGTCAGCGCCCTGCACCTGGACGGCAACATCCTCGACGCGACGCTGCAGATCGTGGACACCGGCCGGTTCATCGTCAGAGAGGGGAAGTGGGCGTTGTGAGCGGCGTGCGCGTGATCCCGATCGAACGAGTGGACCCCGTCCCGCTGCCCGGCGGCTCCTGGAGCAAGATGCTGGTCACGCGCCAGACCGCTGATGACAACCAGGCGTCGTTGGGGTACTCGGTGTTCCGGCCCGGGACGGTCCTGGCCCAGGTCTCGCACACCGTCGAGGAGGTCGCCTTCGTCGTGGCCGGCCGCGGGGAGCTGCGGCTCGATGGCACCAGCGTGCCGTTTGGGCCCGGCGACGCGCTCTTCATCCCGCCCGGTCTCTGGCACGCCGTGGCCAACACGGGCGCCGACGATGTCATCATGGTGTTCGGTTTTCCTCACCCCGAGTATCCGCCGACGGCCCGACGGGAGCAGCCGGCATGATGATTGAGTGGCCCGCGATGTCCCTGGCCACCGGGCCGGGTGAGGTGACCAACCGCACCCTGCGTGACTCGATCCGGCCGGGGGTCAACCACTACGACCCGGTGTTCCTCGACCTGTTCGCCCGTACGTGCGATTTGTTGAAGCAGGTGTTCCGCACCGAGCACGACGTGGTGATCCTCCAGGGCGAGACGGTCCTGGGCATGGAGGCGGCGGCCGCCTGCCTGATGGTGCCGGGCGACCGCGTCCTCAACCTCGTCTCGGGGATCTTTGGGAAGTGGTTCGAGCAGTTCATCACCCGCAGCGGTGGGGAGACGATCGAGCTGGCGGTGCCGTACGATGACGCGATTGATCCCCAACAGGTGCGTGAGGCGCTGCGCCGGCACCGCAACGTCAAGTTCCTATCGGTGATCCACAGCGAGACGCCGTCTGGGACGGTCAACCCTATCGAGGAGATCTGCGGCGTGGCCCGTGAGTTCGGCGTGCTCACGATTGTGGACACGGCGCTGGGGCTGGGCAGCCATCCATTCCGCACCGACGCCTGGGGGATCGACGTGGCGGTGGCTGGGCCGCAGAAGGCGCTCGGCGGCGTCCCCGGGTTGTGTCCCATCGCGGTCAGCCCGCGCGCGTGGGAGGTGATGGAACGTCGTCCCCGGCCGGTGCGTGAGAGTTACCTGTCATTGCTGGACTGGCGCGAGGCCTGGATCCGCCACCGAGGGTTTCCGTACACGCCGTCGGTCAGCCTGGTCTACGCGCTGGAATCGGTGTTGGCGCAGGTGCTGGAGGTGGGACTCGACCGCTATGTCGGTCGCCACACGACGATCGGCCGGGCCTGCCGCGCCGGCATTCGCGCCATGGGGCTCGAGACCTGGCCCGCGCGGGACGCGATTGCCTGCAACGCGGTGACCGCGGTCAAGGTCCCGGCGGGCGTGGACGCGGGCCGGCTCGTCACTCACATGCGCGATCGCTATGGGGTGAAGATCTCCGGCGGCTACATGGAGCTGGCCGGCAAGCTCTTTCGCCTCGGGCACATGGGCCCGACCGCGCATCCGGCCTATCTCGCGGCCCTGCTCGCCGTGCTGGAGCGCAGCCTGCTCGATGTCGGCCATCGCGTGACCTTGGGGGCCGGCGTAGGCGGAGCGCTGGCGGCGCTCGACGACTGGCAATGACGGAGGCCTGCCGATGAGCACCAACGGGGTGAAGACCGTCGCCGTCGTCGGCGGCGGAACGATGGGGCCGGGGATGAGCGCGGTGTTTGCCAGTCACGGGTTCGACGTGCGGCTGGCGGACATCCAGCCAGAGGCCCTCGCCCGCGCGAAGACGACGGTGGACGGGGTCTACAAGACGCTGGTCGCGGGCGGGCTGCTCTTGCCGGCAGCCGCCGACGCCGGTCGCGCGTGCCTGCGCTACACCGCTGACGTGCGCGAGGCGCTTGCGGGCGCCGACTTCGTCGTCGAGGCGGTCCCCGAGCGGCTGGACCTCAAGCAGCAATTCTTTGCCGAGGCGGAGCGGAGCGTGCCCCCCGGCGCAATCCTGGCATCGAACACGTCGGGGATTCCCATCACAAAACTCGGCGAGGCGGTGACACGGCCGGAACGCGTCATTGGGATGCATTGGTCCAACCCCCCGCACCTGATTCCGGTCATCGAGGTCATCCGTGGAGACCGCACCAGCCAGACCGCGGTGGATGCGACCCGCTCGGTGGTCGAGCGCCTGGGGATGATTCCCGTTGTTGTGCGACGCGACGTACCGGGGTTTGTCGAGAACCGCATCCTCTACGCGATCATGCGCGAGGCGCTGCATCTGGTGGAAGAGGGCATCGCCACCGCGGAGGACATCGACACGATCACCCGGTGGGGGATCGGGTACAAGTTGGCCGTCATCGGTCCGCTGGAACTGCTGGATGTGGCCGGGCTCGACATCTACCATAGCGTGGCGTCGTACCTCAACGCCGACCTGAGCCGTCGCGAGGATGTGAGCCCGCTGATCAGGCGCAAGGTCGACGCCGGCGAGCTGGGGATCAAGACTGGGCGCGGGCTCTACGACTACACGCCCGACCGCATCGCCACGCTGATGCAGCGCCGGATGCGGCTGCTGGTCGCTTCGCGGCGGGTGCTCTCGGAGCCCGCATGAGACCGCGGCGCTCGCTGCGCGCCAGAGGCGACGCGGCTGTCAGCGCGGCGCGCGAGACCGTGGCGTGGGCCTGCCGGATTCTGGCGTACTACGGCCACGGCGACCTGACCCTGGGGCACGCGAGCATTCGAGCCGGGGACCGCCTCTACATGAAGCGCAAGGGTGTCGGCCTCGAAGAGGTTACACCGGCCGACGTGCTGACCCTCGACCTCGACGGCCGGAAGCGGAATGGCGACGGTGCGGTGCACCTCGAGGTCCCGCTGCACACCGAGGTCTACAAGGTCCGTCCCGATGTCGGCGCCGTCATTCACACACACCCGCTCTGGTCGGTGGCGCTGGGCACCGTGGAGACGCCACTGCGCTATCTCGCGCACGATGCCCTCCTGTTCCCCGACGGTCTCGGAATCTTTGAAGAGACCTCGGACCTCATCACCAACGTCGCGACCGGCGGGGCCGTCGCGCAGGCTCTCGGCAGCCGCCGCGCGGTGCTGATGCGCAACCACGGCGTGCTCATCGTAGGCCGCACCGTGGGCTGGGCGGTGCTCGCGGCGCTGGCGCTGGAGCGGGCGGCGCGCCTCCAGTCGATGGCCGGCTCGCTGGGTACGCCGGCGGCGATCCCCGACGGCGGTGTGCCGGCGCTCCACGTCTCGAAGTACCGCGAGGAGTTCATCGACGAGTACTGGGAGTACTGGCTGCGCTGCCTGCGGCGCGCGGGGTTGACCGACGGCATGCCGGCGCGGCCGCGCGAGCGCCGCAGCCGCGGGGGCTAGGCGATGCTGCGGCCATTCGAAGTGCACGAACCGTCCACCGTCGCGGACGCCAGCCGGCTCCTGGAGCACCATGGTGAAGACGCGGCGGTGTACGCGGGCGGGACCGAGTTGATCCCGGTCATGCGCGACGGCCTGGCGCACTACCGGCACCTGGTCAACCTCAAGACTGTCCCAGCGCTCGATCGCATCACCGGCGAGGGGGATATGGTGCGCGTTGGCGCGCTGGCCACCCACCGGGCGATCGAGCGGTCACCGGTCGTCGGCGCGCGCGCCCCGGTCCTGGCGCAAGTGGCCGCGGGCGTCGCCAACCTCCGCGTGCGCAACGTCGGCACGCTGGGCGGCAACCTCTGCTTTGCCGAGCCGCACAGCGACCCCGCGGTCCTGCTCATCGCGCAGAACGCGTCGATCGTGCTCGCGCGCGACGGTGGGGAGCGCCGGGTGAACGCCGAGGCGTTCTTTGAGGGCATCCTCCGGACGGTCCGGCGCCCCGACGAGATCCTGGTCTGGGTTGACGTGCCGGCGCTGCCGCCACACAGCGGTGCGGCATACGCGCGCTTCGCGCTGCACGAGCGGCCGACGGCGGGGGTGGCGGTCGCCGTCACGCTCAATGGCGGCGCTGTGACATCCGCGCGGATCGCGGTCGGGAGCGTTGGCCCCATGCCGGCGCGGGTGCCGGAGGCCGAGGCGGCGCTCGTCGGGCGCGACCCCGATGCCCGCGCGCTGCGCGAAGCGGCGGCGCTCGCCGGTCAGGCCGTGGAGGTCCTGGATGACCTCTATGGATCGGAAGACTACAAGCGTCACATCGTGACCGTGCTGGCGGCAAAGGCACTGGACCAGGCCGTGGCCCGAGCCACGCGTCCGACAGGACCGGAACACTGATGGACACGAGCGCACCGTCGCGGCGTATCGCGCTCACCGTCAACGACCGGCCGGTGGATGCGCTCATCGAGCCGCGCGAGCTGCTCCTCGACTTCCTCCGCGACCGGCTGGGGCTCACCGGTGCGAAACGGTCGTGCGATGTCCAGGTCTGCGGTGCGTGTACCGTGCTGCTCGACGGCCAGGCGGTTAGCGCCTGCTGCACGCTCGCCTATGAGGCACGCGGCCGGCAGGTCACCACGATCGAAGGCCTGGCCGCTGATGGGCGCTTACACCCGTTGCAAGAAGCGTTCGCCGAGCACGCCGCCGTGCAGTGCGGGTTCTGCACGCCCGGGATGATCCTTACCGCCGTGACCCTCCTGCAAGAGGTTTCATCGCCGACCGCCGCGCAGGTGGCGGCGCACCTCCGGGGCACGCTGTGCCGGTGCACGGGCTACTGGAAGATCATCGAGGCCGTGGTCGCTGCGGGTCGGCGCGGGCAGGAGATCGAGGCGTGGCGGCCCGTCGGCCTCCCGTGACGCTGCCGGTGCCAACCGTGGTGGGCACCGCGATGCGCCGCGTGGACGCGGTGGAAAAGGTGACGGGCGCGGCCCGGTTCACCGGCGATCTGATCGTGCCTGAGATGCTCCACGGCCGGGTGCTGCGGAGTTCGAGTCCGCACGCCCGCATCGCCCGGCTGGACGTTTCCGCCGCGGCACGGCTCGCGGGCGTGCGTGCTGTCCTGACGGGTGCCGATCTGCTAAGTGAGGGGTTCGCCGGCACCGACCCCTACTACGGCCACGCGATCAAGGATCGCCCGATCGTCGCGATCGATCGCGTGCGGTTCGCCGGCGAGCCGGTCGCCGCGGTCGCGGCCGACGATCCGGCGACCGCGGACGAAGCGCTGCTGGCGATTCAGGTGGAGTATGAGGATCTCCCCGCCGTGACGACCGTGCAGGCGGCCCTGGCCGCCGGCGCGCCGCGTCTCCATGAGGGGCCCCTGCGGCCGGGTCTGTTCCACGGTCTGGGCGAGCTGCACCGCGAGGAGGGCAACATCTGTTATCATTACCACTTCGCTCGTAGAGACGTCGCCCGCGCGCTCGCCGCGGCCGACGTGGTCGTCGAGGGCGAGTACACGTTTCCGGCAGTCTACCAGTACGCGATGGAACCCCACACGGTCATCGCGCAGTGGGGCACCGACGGCCTGACGATCTGGGCTTGCTGCCAGCATCCCTACCTCGTCCGCGCCGAGCTGGCCGAAATGTTCGGGCTATCGCTGTCGGGCGTGCGGGTGATCGTCCCCTATATCGGCGGCGGGTTCGGCAGCAAATCGTACACGAAGATGGAGCCGATTACCGCGGCCCTCGCCCGCAAGGCTGGGCGGCCGGTGCGCATCGTCAACCGCGTCGATGAGGCGATGGTCACCACGCGCCGGCACAACATGACGTGCTCGATGCGCACCGCCGCAACCCGTGATGGACGGGTGGTCGCCCGGCAGTGCCGCATCTGGCTTGACACCGGCGCCTATGCGGACAACGGGCCGCGGGTGGCCGCCACCGCCGGTGACGCCGCACCCGGACCGTACCGCTGGCAGGCGGTCGATGTGGACGCGTGGGCGATCTACACGAACACACCGCCCGCCGGGTCCTACCGCGGGTTTGGCGCGACGCACCTCCAGTGGATCGGGGAGTCGCAGATTGATGCGCTCGCGCGCAAGGTGGGGCAGGATCCGCTGACGTTCAGGCAGCGCAACCTCTTGCGGCCGGGCGAGGACGTGCGGCCGGGCGGCAAGCCGCTGGATGCTGACCTGGTCGGCGACGTGACCAAAGTGGCCGCGGCGATCGGGTGGGGCGCACCCAAGCCGCCGCTGGTTGGCCGCGGCGTCGGCGTCGGGCTGCTCGCCGCCGGCGCACACCCCGTGTCCACGGCGGCGATCCGACTGCAGGTCGACGGCACGGCCGTCCTGCTCGTGAGCACGTCGGAACTCGGTCAGGGCGCGCGGACGGTGTTCACGCAGATCGTCGCGGAGGAGCTGGCGTTGCCGCCCGATCGGATCCGGGTCATGGGCGCCGATACCCAGTTCACCCCCTACGATCGTTCAACCGGGGCCAGCCGTTCCACCACCCTGGCGGGGAAAGCGGTGCAGCATGCCGCGGCCGACCTTCGCGATCAACTGGTCGCGATCGCCGGCGGCACCTGGGGTCTGCCGCATGCGTCGCTGGGTGTCCGCGACGCCGCGGTCTGGCACGAGACCGAGCGGCTGTCGTACCCAGATCTGATCCGAAAACACTTTGGCATGGCAGGCGGCGAGCTGATCGGCCGCGGCGAGGTCCGGCCCCAGCGCGGCACCGGATCGTACGCCGAGGGCCCGGTGTTCTGGGAAGTGTGCGTCGGCGGCGCCGAGGTGGAACTGGATCCAGAGACAGGGCAGATCCGCGTGCGCCGGTTGGCCAGTGTCGCCGACGTCGGGAAGGCGATCAACCCACAACTCGTTGAGGCGCAGGATGAAGGTGCCTGTCTTCAGGGGCTGGGCAACGCGCTGTTCGAGGAGATGCTCTTCGAGAACGGTCATATCGTCAACGGCTCGTTGCTCGAGTATCGTGTGCCCACCACGGCGGACCTGCCCGACGAGTACCGGTCAATCCTGGTCGAGAACGCCGATGGTCCGGGGCCGTACGGCGCGAAAGGCGTCGGCGAGGGCGCGCTGGCTGCGGTGCCGGCTGCGATCGTGAACGCGCTCGCGGATCTCGGGGTCGAGATGCGGGAGTTGCCGTTGACGCCCGAGCGCGTGTGGCGTCGGGTGCGCGAGCTGGGACTGCAGAAGTCTGCCCAGGAGGGATAAGTTATGAAGAGGACACGCGAGGGCTATGTGCGGCTGGCGAACGTGGCCGTTGTACTGGCTGTGGCACTGATTCTCGGCGCGGGGCTTCCAAACGGACACGCAGCGCCGAGCCGGCGTCTGGTTGTCTACAGCGCTGCGCCGCTCAACTTCACGGAAACGCTCAAGCGGGCCTTCGAAGCCGAGAATCCGGGCATCACGGTCGATATTCTCGCCGGGCTCGGTGGCGAAGCGATGATCACGCGGCTGGACGCCGAGCGCGCGAGCCCGCGTGCCGACGTCATGCACTCCGGCGCGGTGTTCGAGTTCATCGAGGCTGCGAAGAAGGGACTGCTGGCGCCGACCCGGCCGAGGGACATCGCCGGCGTTTTCCCGGCCCACCTGTTCCTTGGGGGATCGAGGATTCCTCTCTTCGACGCCCAGGGGCGGTGGTATGTGTGGGGGTATTCGCTGGGCGTGATCGGGTACCACCGCGACCGCCTGGCCACGCTGAGGCTGCCGGTGCCCAAGACATGGTCGGACCTCGCCAACCCAGTCTACAAGGGCCAGGTGGTGTTCAACATGCCGCAGCTCTCGTCGTCGGCGTTCAATACCATCGTGGCGCTCTATCAGATCATGGGGCCGCGGGCCGTGTGGGCGTATTGGGATCGGCTGAACGAGAACCTGGTGTTCTATTCGCGCTCGACATCGGCCCTCTACACGCTGGTCGGCCGGGGTGAGATCCCCATCAGCTTCGGTACGGCACGTTCCTACCATGAAGGGCAGGTCCGTGGCCAAGCCGTGGATGTGGTGTACCCGAGCGAGGGCGCCTGGGTGTTCGCGACGGCCATGGGGGTCGTGCAGGGTGCGCCGAACCCCGAAGCCGCTAGCCTGTTCATCAAGTGGATTCTTTCGCCTTCGGGGCAGATACACTCAGCCAACCAGTTCCAGAACCCCATTCGTGCCGGTATCCGCGCCACGGAACACAACGTCGATCTCTCGATCGAGGCGGTCGTCCGCCAGGTGCCAAAGATCGTCGTCGTCGATCTGGCGGTCGCGGAACAGATCCGCGCCGATGTCATGAGACGATTTGATGCATACACCTCCGGCCGGGCGCGCTGATCGCGCCGGCCGGGACCTGCCGGCCGCGCCCGGGCCACCCCCGGTGCCGCGTGTGGATTTCCTCCGTGTTGCTGAGATCCTGGCGGCCGCCTGCCTGGTGGTTCTTGTCATCGTGCCGCTGGCGGCGATTCTGGTGGACTCGGTGACCCTGGTGGCGAGCGGCGGGTTGGGCGACCTTCCCGACTTCCTCCCGCATCTGATGCGGTTGACCCGTAACTCCTTGTTCCTCGCCGGGACCGTCACGATCGTCGTGGTTGGGCTCAGCATGCCGCTGGCCGCCTTCATGACAAGAGCGCTGCGCGAGAACTCGATGCTGAAGCTGGGTCTGACCCTCCCGCTGCTGGCGCCTCCCTTCGTGTCGGCATTCGCGACCATCGTGTTGTTCGGGCGGGTGGGTGTGGTGACGCAGGTACTCGCGCGCATCGGGATCGTGATGCCCGACATCTACGGGTTCCTCGGGATCGCCGTGACCCACGTGATGCACCTGTTGCCGCTGGCCTACCTCACCATCGCGGCGGGACTCCAGAGCGTTCCCCGGGCCGTCGAGGAATCTGCGATTTCGCTTGGCAGTAGCCCGTTCCAGGCTATCACCAGAGTGGTGCTGCCCTATGCGGCGCCACACGTCTACATGGCTGCCCTCCTGGTGTTCCTGGCGTCCTTTGGGGATGTCGGCGCGCCGCTGCTGGTGGGTGGGCAGTACCTGGTCCTGCCCACCGAGGCCTTTACCCGATTTATCAGCTTCATGGTGGACCGGCGCGTGCCGGTGCTACTCAGCAGCTGGATCGTGCTCATCTCGGTGTGCGTCATGTTTGCCGTGCGCGCGCTCATGCGACGGACGGCCATCGCGCACACGTTCACGGCCACGACCTACACGTATGATGCGCCGAGGCTGCGGGTCGTGGGTGCCGTGTTCTGCGGGGGCGTGGCGCTGATCCTGTTCGTCCCGTATCTGGCGATTCTGGTTTCGTCGGTGGCGACGGTCTGGGGCCCCGATCTCCTGCCACGGGCGTTGACCTTCGACCACTATCAGGCGCTGTGGCGCAGCGTCGGTCCTCTGCGCAACTCCCTGGTGATCTCGGGCGTGGCCACCCCGCTGGCCGTGCTGCTGGCGCTCGCCATTGGGCGCTTGGTCCGAGAAGGTGGGCGGCTCGGGGCGGCGATGGATTTCTTGACGCTCCTCCCGTTTGTGATCTCCGGCGTCGTGCTCGGCATCGGCATCGTGAGGGTATATGCGCAGCTGGAGGCCGCGGGGCTGACGGTCGCGCTGCTGTCGGGGCCCGGCCTGCTCGTGATCGCGATGGTCAGCCGCCGGATTCCGTATCCGGTGCGCGTGATGAACGCCTCGTTCATGCGCATCGATCGGAGCCTGGAGGAGTGCTCCGTGAGCCTGGGCGCGTCATCGGCCACGACGTTCGCGCGCGTCACGCTGCCGCAACTCTACCCGGCGATCCTGGCGGCGTCCACGATCACGTTCATCCAGGTGATCAGAGAACTGGGGCCACGCTCATTGTCCACCGGCCGGGTTGGATGACCCTACCCGTGCAGATCTACGGTCATGCGCTGGAGGGCAACCTCGGCCGCGCCGGCGCCGTGTCCATGGTGCTGCTGGCGCTTGTCGCCGTGGGGACACTGGCAGCGAACCTCCTCGCGTCGCGGCGTTCCGCTGGGGGACTGTCGGCGTGACCCGCGTGCGCCTCGTCAATCTCTCCAAGACCTTCGGGCCTGTCTGGGCCGTGCGAGACGTCTCGCTGCAAATCGCGGAGGGCGAGTTTTTCTCATTGCTGGGACCATCGGGGTGCGGCAAGACGACCACGCTGAGGATCGTCGCCGGGTTGGAGACACCCAGCGCCGGCGAGGTCTGGTTCGGTCGCGAGGAGGTCACCACCACCGTCCCGCAGCGTCGCAACGTGGGGTTGGTCTTTCAGAGTTACGCCGTGTTCCCTACGATGACCGTCTTTGACAACGTCGCCTACGGGCTGCGGATCCGCCGTGTCTCCCGGGACGAGATCGGCCGGAGCGTCGGCGCCCTGCTCGAGGTTCTGGGGCTCAGCGACCTCCGCGACCGCGTGCCCGGACAGCTGAGCGGCGGCCAGCTGCAGCGCGTGGCACTGGCGCGTGCGTTGGCCATTCAGCCGCGCGTCCTCCTCCTGGACGAACCCCTGTCCAGCCTGGACGCTAAGCTCCGGCTGGACGTGCGGGCCGAGATCCGGCGGCTGCAACGGGATCTGGGTATCACCACCATCTACGTCACGCACGATCAGGAGGAAGCCCTGTCCATCTCCGACCGCGTCGGGGTCATGCACCAGGGGGTACTCGAACAGGTCGGTCGGCCCGAAGACATCTACAGGTATCCCGCCACGCAGTTCGTCGCCGGCTTTGTCGGTGAAGGTGTGATCCTGCAAGGGCGGCGCGACAACAACGGGCGAGTGCTCGTCGGTGACGGCATCGAGGTGCCGGTGCCGGCGTCCGCCGCCGGAGACCCCGGGCCCGTCTGGGTGTGCATCCGGCCCGAGGCGTTACGGCTGACGCCCCCCTCGGCAGCCCCTCGGCGGGGACTGCTCGGGACCATTGAACACCTGGAGTTCGTGGGTCCCGCCCTGCGGGCCGACATTCGGGTGCCGGGCATTGGGCCGCGTCTCAAGATGGCCGGTTCGTCCGTGGAACTCGCCGGTGCGCTGCGCCTCGGCGCAACGATCAGCGTCCAGGTCGACGGCGGCGGGGTGGCCGTGGGGCGCGCATGAGCCGGGTGAGGGGGATCCTGTTCGACTTTCACGAGACGTTGATCTCGGCCGATCGATGGATGGCGATGGAGACCGGTAGCATCGCAACCGAGATTCTCCAACAGCTCGGCGTCTGGGGCGCCCAACCGCCGGCGGATCAACGGCGGATCGTCGAGGGTGTCTATGCCACCCTGCGGACCGTCAGTCGCGACGTCGGGGTTGAGTATCCGGCGGCGACGATCGCGCGCCTGGCGCTGGAGGCCCTGGGACTAGAAAGCCGGTTCGGCGCACCCGAGATCGCGCGGGCGGTCGAGGTGCTGTTTCGCGGCTACCTGCCCGACGTGACGATCAAAGACGGTGTGACCGAGGCGCTCGACGTGCTGGCGCGGCGCGGTTACCGGATGGGGATCGTTTCGAACGTCGCGTACGCACCGTTCCTGGCGTGGACGCTTGAGGATCATGGGCTACGGGCCCACTTCGAGACGATTGTTACCTCCGCGGAGGTCGGGTTGCGGAAGCCTCGCGGGGAGATCTTCGCTGCAGCCCTGGCAGCAATGGGACTCGCGCCCCGCGAGGCGACGTACGTCGGTAACGACTATCTGAAAGACGTCATGGGTGCCCGGCTCGCCGGTTTGTGCGCGGTGTGGGTGCCTGGTCCATCCGCGAAGGACTATCGAGCGTACACTGCGGTGCGGCCCAACGCGGTGGCCGGACGCTTCTCACTCGTCCCGGATCTCATCGATCGCATGCAGGTCGCTCGAGAGGTCGTGTCGTGACCAGCGACGCGCGGCGGCTGCTGCGGGGCGACGGGGTGTTCGCCGACGACATCCAGCTGCCGGGCATGCTCCACATCGCCTTCGTCCGCAGCCAGTACGCACACGCGCGACTGAAAGACGTCGACGCGCGGGACGCGCAGCGACTGCCCGGCGTGATCATGACGCTGCGCGCGACGGAGATGGGCGCGCTCAACGCCCCGCTGCCGGAGCGATTCCCGCATCCTGGGCTGCACCACCCACAGATGCCGCATCCGCTGGCGAGCGATATCGTACGGTATGTCGGTGAGCCGATCGCCGCGGTGGCCGCCGAGAGCCGGCACGCGGCGGCAGATGCGGCGGACCTGCTCCACGTGGACTACGCCCCGCTGCCAGCCGTTGCCTCGCTTGAAGCGGCGCGGGCCGACGGCGCGCCCCTGGTGCACGCGGGCGCCGCTGGCAATCTCGCCGGGACCCACCGCTGGCAGGTCGGCGATGCGGCGCGGGCACTCGACGGGGCGCCGGTGCGCCCCTCGCTGCGCCTGGCGATCAGCCGCGGCTCGGCGGTGCCGATCGAGGCGCGGGGGTGCGTCGCCGCGCTTGACGCCACCACGGGCACGTTGACCCTGTGGGCCTCGACGCAGAGCCCGCACTACCTGCAGCAGACGGTCGCCCGTGTCCTTGGGTTGCCCGAGGATCGCGTGCGTGTGGTCGCACCCGACGTGGGCGGGGCGTTCGGTGTAAAGGGCGGGGCGCCACGGGAGTACATTCTCGTGGCCTACCTGGCCCTGCAGTCCGGCCGGCCCGTGAAGTGGATCGAGGACCGCCGCGAGCACCTGGTCGCCTGTCAGCACGACCGGGATCAGATCCACCAGGTCGAGCTCGGCGCCACACGCGAGGGCGAGTTGCTCGGACTCCGCGATCTGTTCTGGCTCGATGCCGGCGCCTACACGCTCTACGGGCAGCTCATCGGCTCGCACACCGTGGCGCACCTGGTGGGGCCATACCGTCTTCCGAATCTCGACGTCCGCCTCGAAACGGTCTATACGCATCGCGTCCCGACCGGGGCCTACCGCGGAGCCGGGCGTCCGCAGGGCACGTACGTGATCGAGCGGGCCATGGACGCCCTCGCACGCGAACTCGTCCTCGATCCCATTGCCATCCGCCGTCGCAACCTGATTCCCCCCGACGCGATGCCATACGATACCGGACTGCGCCAGCCCGGCGACCAGCCCGTGGAGTATGACAGCGGCGATTACCCGCGGCTGCTCCAGGTGGCCACCGAGCGCTTCGACTATACGGGGTGGCGCGCGGAGCAGCGGCGGCGCCGCACGGCCGGCACGTCCGCCCTGCTCGGCGTCGGCCTGGCGCTCTTCGTGCAAGAGACGGCCGCGCACGGGCACGAGACCGTCACCCTGCGAATGGATCCGTCGGGTCGCGTCCACATGATCGCCGGCCCACCCTCCCAGGGGCAGGGCCTGGTGCCAGGCCTGGCGCGCGTGATCGGCAGGGAACTCGCGATGTCGCCGGCGCAGGTGCGCATCGCGACCGGCGACACCGCAGCCGTCGCCGAAAGTCACGGGACCCACGGCAGCCGCGTCGCCACGCTGATCGGGAACGCGACGGCCCGCGCGGCGCGCGAGATGGCCGCGCGCCTGCGTGTCCTGGCTGCGGAAGCGTCGGGGTGCTCGCCTGACGAGGTGGAGCTCTCAGAAGGAAGAACGCGCATTCGTGGGCGCGCCGGCCATGGGATCGGCTACGGCGACCTGGTCAGGCGCCGCGGCCGGGGCAACGGGTCGAACCGGCCGCCGGCGGCGCTGGAGGTGAGCGCAGTCTTCTCGCCGGGCGGATCGGCCTGGGCCAACGGCGCGCACCTGGTCGCGCTCGAGGTCGACGAAGAGACCGGGGACGTTCGCATCTTGCGCTACTTGATCGTGCACGATTCCGGCGCGGTGCTGGACGAAGAAGCCGTCCGGCGGCAGATCCTGGGTGGCGTGGTACAGGGGATCGGCGGTGCGCTCTACGAGCGCCTGGTCTACGATGAGTCGGGACAGCCGCTTGCGACCACGCTCGCGGACTACGCGGTGCCCCGAGCGCACCAGGCGCCGCCTATCGAGATCGTCCGCATCGAGACCCTCTCACCGCACAATCCCCTAGGTCTCAAGGGCGCGGGCGAGAGTGGCTGTATGGGCGCGTATGCTGCGATTGCGTCCGCCCTCGAGGACGCGCTGGCGCCACGCGGAGGTCGAGTCCGAGCGCTGCCGATCGTGGCGCGCGAGATCTGGAGGATGCTGCACCATGCGAGCGCCACAGAGCACGCGTAAGAGCACGACCACGCGGAGAACCGCTAAGCCGCGCGCGAGAGCGGACTCGGCTCCGATGGTGCCAGCCGCGCGTCCGGCACGGGCCGGCAGGCCGCGGTGGCCCGAGGGCGTCGCCGTCAAAGTCTGGCACCGCTACTTTGGCAGCGAGTTCGGGGTCGAAGAAGTCCAGGCTCTGGCGGAGGTCCTCCAGCAGGAGTTCCTGACCAACGGGCCACAGACGCAGGCTTTCCAAGAGGAGTTCGCAGCGTTCTGCCACGTGCCGCACGCCTTCACGACGTCGAGCTGTACCACGGCGCTGGCGCTGGCCGCGCAGGTGTGCGGGTTGGTCGAGGGCGATGAGGTTGTGACGACCCCGCTCACCTTTGTCTCCACCCACCAGGCATTTATGGCGTGCGGCGCGGTGCCCGTGTTTGCGGATGTGGACCCGCGAACGTTCAACGTCGATCCCGTCAGCGTCGCGGCCCGGGTCACGTCGCGCACGCGCGCCATCTTCGTCACGCATCTCAACGGACAGTGCTGCGACATGGACGCCATCAACAGCATTGCCCGGGCACACGACCTCCGTGTCGTCGAGGATGCGGCGCACGTCGTCGGCGCCACCTACAAGGGCCGGCCGTCCGGGTCACTGGGCGACGCCGCCGCGTTCAGCTTCCACTCCAGCAAGAACATGACGACCCTGGGTGAGGGCGGCATGCTGACGACCCGCAACCCCGAGTGGGCGGCGAAAGTGCCGCCGCTGCGCTCGATGGGGGTGAACTACGGCCTGGATGAGCCGCGGCCTGACCCGCGTGACTACTGGCTGCCGCTGCCTTATGAAGTAGACGACCCGGACGGGTACATCCCCGACAACTACCGGATGAGCGAGGCACAGGCCGCGGTGGGCCGCGTGCAGCTGCGCAAGGTGCCCCGCCTCAACGCCCGCCGCCGGGCTATCGCGCATCGATATTCCGAGGCGATCCGTGGCCTTGCCGGTATCATCACCCCCTACGAGATCGCCGAGGGGGTTCACGTGTATTATCTCTACAGCCTCCTGGTAGACGATACCCAGGTGCGGTTTGCCCGCGACGACCTGATGCGTCTGCTGTTTCGGGACTTCGGGGTGCACACGATCACCGGGTACCCGCCCGCGTACTGGTTTAAGATGTACCGCAAGCGCGGGTACGAGCGCGGGTTGTGCCCGGTCGCCGAGCGCATCTATCGGCAGATGGTCATGCTCCCGCTCTATGCACGCATGACCGACAACGACGTGGACTACGTGATCGAGAGTATCACGGCGGCTGTCCGGAAGCTCTCCTCATGAGACCCGGGAAGGTGTCGCCCCGCGCGCTCAAGGAGCGGATCTTCCCGTACTTGGGTCACCGCGGTGACGTCCTGGTGCACGCCACCGTGGGTCAGGACTGCGCGGTGCTGGACTTCGGCCCGTCGGTGTGCGTCGTGACCTGCGATCCGATCACGGGCGCCGGGGAGCACCTCGGGCGGCTCGCCGTGCACGTCGCCTGCAACGACCTGGCCACCACGGGCGCCGAGCCCGTGGGGTTGCTGCTCACGCTGCTGCTGGCCGAGGCGACCGCCGAGGCCGATCTCGACCGGATCATGCGGGAGGCCGGCCCGGCGGCGCGCGCCGTGGGCGTGGAGATCGTCGGCGGGCACACGGAGGTCACACCCGGTATCGACCGATCGCTGGTGGTCGTGTCCGCGATCGGTCGCGCCCCGCGGCACGGGTACGTCTCCGCCGGCGGGGGCCGGCCCGGGCACGCGCTGGTCTTGACCAAGAGCGCCGGCATCGAAGGCACCGCGGTGCTGGCCACCGACCTCGCGGGGCGTCTCGGTCGCATGATCGGCCCGGACGTGCTGGCACGTGCCCAGGGATTCATCGAGCAGATCAGCGTGGTGCCTGACGGCCGGATCGGCGCGCAATGTGGGGCGACTGCCATGCATGATGTCACCGAGGGCGGGGTATTGACCGGCGCCTGGGAGCTGGCCGAGGCCTCGGGGTGCGGGGTGCGGTTGAACGCCGACGCCGTACCGGTGGCGCCCGAGACCCAGGCCGTCTGTGACGCGCTGGAGGTCGATCCGCTCGCGCTGATCAGCAGCGGCGCTATGCTCATCGCGATCCCGAGTCCAGCGCCGCTGCAAGCGGCGCTGACGCAAGCCGGTATCCCATCGGCCGTGATCGGCGCCCTTACAGAGAGCGACCGGGTTGTCGTGCGTGCGGGACATACGGCGCCCCTCGCGCCGCCGGACCGTGACGAACTGTGGCGGGTCTTGGAGGTCGCGGGCCGCGCGTAGCGCCCGGCCTACGGGAAGGCGTCTGGTTCAAGGCACGTTCTACCAGTAAGGTGTTATACAGTAGAAGGAGGAGATCAGGATGAAGCGCACAGGCGGTCTGCTGGCACTGCTCGTGGTGCTGGCTCTCACGCTAGCCTCCCTGACGCCCACGGCGGCCCAGCAGCAGCCGCAGCCCCGCCGCGGCGGGACGCTGCGGATCGCACACATCGGCGAGCCGCCGACCCTAGGCGGGCTACCGCGGTGAGCCGATACGCTGGATGACGACAACAGAGTTCCCGCATCAGGCGGTCTCGGCCCAGGTGGTGAAGCCGATGCTCGAGCGCGCCGGGTTCGTGGTGGACCTGCAGGTGAGCGACTGGGCCACCGTGGTGGGCCGCCGCGTGCGCCCCGAGTTGTGGGAGGTCTTCAGCACGCAGATCGCGTTCTTCCCCGACCCCGTCTTCCAGGTTCCGCTGCAGCACACGTGGCCCGGCTGGTGGAGCCATCGGGACGGCATGGCCATGATGGAGCTGCTGCGCCGCCACACCAATCCCCAGACGCGGCTCGACATCTGGAAGCGGCTCCAGCGGGCCTGGTACGCCGACGCGGGATCGATCAAGTTTGGCGACTACTTCGAGATGCATCTGCACCGCCGCGAGCTGCGGGGATTCGTCGAGAATCCCACGCACACGTGGTACAATGCCTGGCTGGACCGCTAGGATCGCGCATCAGGAGCCCCGCCGGTCGCGTGCGGGGCTCCTGTGCATTTGGGAGGTGCGGCGATGAGGTGGCTGGTCGTGCTGGGCACCATCCTGGCCCTGGCGCTCCCGCCCGCGTACGGTGCCGGGATGCCGCTGCTCAAAGTGGGGTTCATCGCGCCGCTCACCGGCGTGTTCGCTCCAACCGGCCGCGACCTGCTGGATGGGATCAACCTCTACATGGAACAGACGCGGCAGAGATGGGGTGAGCGCGGGGTCGTCGTCATCGTGGAGGACGACACGTTCAGTCCCGCAGTGGCGCTGACGAAGGTTCGCAAGCTGGTGGAGTCGGACCGCGTTGAGCTGCTGACCGGGATCATCAACTCCGCGGCGGCGTATGCGATGCGTGAATACATCGACTCGAAGTCCGTCCCGACCGTCATCGCGGTGGCCGGCGGCGACGACTTGACCCAGCGCCTCCGCGCGAAGTTCTCGGTGCGCACCGGTTGGGGGGCCAGCAGTCAGACGGCACAGCCGCTGGGCGACTACGCATATCGGGTGTTGAACTACCGGCGTGTGGCGACCATCGCCGACGACTTCGCCTTCGGCCACGAGTGGGTCGGCGGATTCCAGCGGACGTTCGAAGACATCGGCGGGCGCGTCGTACAGAAGCAGTGGGCGCCGCTGGGGACGGCCGACTTCACGCCGTTCCTCGCCCGTATCCCTCGCGATGTCGACGCTGTCGTCGCCGCGGTGGTCGGCCCCATCGCCCTGCGGTTCGTCCGGCAGTACGCGGATCTGGGTCTCCGTGGGCGGATTCCGATCATCGGCCCCGGCCACATGACCGACGAGATCAACCTGCCCCAGATGGGCGAAGAAACCGTGGGAATGCTCACCGTGCTTCACTACTCGGCAGCACTACAGACTCCCGCGAATCGGAGGTTTGTCGAAGCCTACACCCGGCGGTTCAACCGCGTGCCGTCAGCGTACTCCGAGGCCGGGTATACCGCGGCGCTATGGATGGATCGAGCGCTGCAGCGCGCCGGTGGCCGCGTCACGGACAAGGATGCGTTCATGAAGGCGATGGCGGCCCTCGTCATTGCTGCCGACGCCCCTCGGGGGCCCGTGCGCCTTGACTCGTTGGGGAACGTCGTTCAGAATGTCTATCTCCGCCGCGTGGATCGGACGGGCACGACTCTTCAAAACACCGTGATCCACACCTTTCCGACTGTTTCGCAGTTCTGGACAGTCGACCCCGACACGTTTCTCCGCGCGCCGGTTTACTCGCGGGACAATCCGCGATGCCGATTCTGTGAGTAAGGCGTGACATTCTGGGCGACCCTGTCCATCAACGGCATCGCATTCGGGATGCTGCTGTTTCTGTTGGGGAGCGGCCTGTCGCTCATCTTCGGCGTCATGCGGATCGTCAATCTGGCCCACGGCTCCTATTACCTGCTCGGGGCGTACCTGGGCGTGGCGATCATGCGCGCGACCGGAAGTTTCGGCCTGGCGATCCTGGGCGCGATGGGCTCGATGTTCGTCCTCGGCACACTCATGCAGCGGGGATTCCTCGTGCGCTTGGGGACCAACGTTCTGTCGCAGGTGCTGCTGACGATGGGGTTCCTCCTGGTTCTCGCCGACCTGTCCCTGTGGATCTGGGGCGGGAACCCGCAGATTCTCCCGATTCCGCCCGCGCTGCGTGGGTCGTTCGCGGTGGGCGAGGTCATCGTGCCGGTTTACCGTGGATTCGTGACCGCGATCGGTGGGGGGCTTGCGCTTGCCCTCTGGCTTGTGCTGGAGCGAACCCGGCTGGGCGCGCAGGTGCGCGCGGCCGTGGACGATCCCGAGATCGCACAGGCAATGGGGATCAACGTCCCGGCGTTGGCGACTGTCATGTTCGGGCTGGGCGCTGCACTGGCGGGCCTCGGGGGCGTCCTGGGGAGTCCGTTCCTCGGCGTCTACCCGGGTGCCGACCTCGATGTGCTCACCTTGGCGTTCGCGGTGGTGATCATCGGCGGCCTCGGCTCGCTCCCTGGTACGCTGGCCGGCAGCCTGTTCGTCGGGCTCGCCGATAACCTGGGGAAGGCCCTGCTGCCCGAACTCTCCTACGTGACCCTCTTTGCGCCGATGGCCCTCATCCTGGCGGTTCGGCCCAGGGGGCTCTTCGGGCGTACCTAGGGTCGATGGGTCCGAGGGTTGGCGCGGCGACGATCGCGGGCCTCGCGGCGCTCGCCGTCGTCGCGGCGCCGCCCTTCTTCGTGCACCTGGCTACCCTCGTGCTGATCTTCGCGCTTCTGGCCATGAGCCTGAACCTTCTCATCGGGTACACGGGTCTCGCGAGCTTCGGCCATGCCGCCTACTTTGGCGCCGGCGCGTACGCGGCGGCAGTGGTGACGCTCCGGTACCACGCCGGCTTCTGGCTGGCCGCGGCGGTAGGCATGGCGGCCTCCGGTCTGCTAGGGGCACTCTTCGGTCTCCTGGCCACGCGGTCGCGCGGCGTCTACTTCCTGTTGATCACCATGGCGCTGGGTCAGGTGACTTGGGGGTTGGCCTACCGGTGGGTTTCCCTGACAGGGGGGGATAACGGGCTCCCCGGAGTCCCGCGTCCGGCCTTCGCGCTGGGCTGGCCCATGGATGACGCGCGTGGATTCTATTTGCTTGCGCTGCTCGCCGTGACGATTTCGCTGCTTGTCCTCGCGCTTGTGGTCGAGTCACCGTTTGGATACGCGTTGCGCGGCATTCGGGAGAGCGAATCCCGGATGAGGACCCTCGGCTACCCCGTCTGGGGGTACAAGTACGCGGCGTTCGTCACCTCCACGCTCTTAGCGGGCGCGTCCGGCGTGCTCCACGTGTTCCTCAACGGCTTTGTCAGTCCGGTCGACCTGCACGTGTCGACGTCTGCGCAGGCCATGCTAATGGTCATTTTGGGTGGGAGCGGGACGATCGGCGGGCCCGTGGTAGGAGCCGCCTCGCTGGTGCTCCTGCAGAACGTGCTGAGTACCGTCACGAGGCGGTGGATGCTGATTCTCGGGGTGCTCTATGTGCTCGTGGTGCTCTATGCCCCCGGCGGCATCGTGGGCCTCCTCCGCCGGCGCCGACCGCGTGCCTGGCCAGAGAGGGGCCCCGCGCGGCCGTGACGGCGCTCAGGCTGCAGCGCGTTACGCGCCGATTCGGTGGGGTCCTGGCCGTGCACGACGTCAGCCTGGAGGTCCCCGTGGGGATCCGATTGGCGATCATCGGTCCCAACGGGGCGGGAAAGACCACGCTGTTCAACCTCGTCAGCGGTGAGGTGCTGCCCACCACCGGGCGCATCGAGGCGTTGGGGACGGACATCACCCGCATGCAGCCCCACCATCGGACGGCGATCGGGCTGGGCCGTACCTACCAGCTGACGAACCTGTTCCCACGGCTCACGGTGCTGGAGAATATCCTCCTGGCGGTACAGGCGCTGGAGCGCACGAAGTATGTCGCGCTGCGGACGTGGCGCGCGTATCCACACCTCTTCGAGCGTGCCCGCGACATGCTCGCGCGGTTTGCCCTGTGGGACGTCCGGAACGTCCCGGTTGCGGAGCTTTCGTACGGCGAGCAGCGCGAGCTCGAGATCGCCCTCGCGCTCGGAACACGGCCGCGGGTGCTGCTGCTCGACGAGCCCACGGCCGGACTGGCGCCCGCAGAGACGCAGCGCGTGCTTGCGTTGATCCGCGACCTTCCCCGGACGATCACGGTTCTGCTCATCGAGCACGACATGGCCGTGGTCTTCGGTGTCTGTGATCACATAGTCGTCTTGGATCACGGGGAAGTCGTCGCAACTGGAACCCCCGAAGAGGTCGCGCGTGACCCACGCGTGCAGCAGGTCTACCTGGGAACACGCGTATGATGCTGGCCGTCGATGGCATCCATACCTTCTATGGGCCCAGCCACGTCCTTCACAGCGTCTCCCTGACCCTCGACGAGGGACAGATCATCGCCGTCATCGGCCGCAACGGCATGGGCAAGACGACGCTGATCCGGTCCGTGGCCGGCCTGACGCCGCCTCAGCAGGGCTCTATCCTCTTCGGAGGACGGGACATCAGCAGGCTGACACCACACGTGATCGCGCGGATGGGCATGGGGCTGGTCCCCCAGGGTCGGCGTGTCTTCCCGTCGCTCACGGTCGACGAGAATCTCCGCGTGGCGGCGCGGGGCGCCGGTCGATGGACAGCGGAGGCCGTGTACCGCCTCTTCGGCGGCCTGGCGCAACGGCGCCGCCATCGCGGGACCCAACTCTCGGGTGGCGAGCAACAGATGCTCGCCATCGGTCGCGCGCTGATGACGAACCCTCGCTGTCTGCTCATGGACGAGCCCTCCGAAGGGCTGGCGCCGTTGCTGGTCGGGCAGGTGGGGCAGGTCCTGCTGGAACTCAAGCGCAGCGGGCTGTCGGTCCTGCTCGTGGAGCAGAACCTCCCTCTTGTCCTGCATGTCGCCGATGCGGTCTACGTGCTCAGCAAAGGAGCGGTCGTCTTCAGCGGGAGCCCGGCGTCCCTGCAGCGCGACCCTGAGGTCATGGCACGCTATCTCGCCCTCAAGACCGGCGAGTGATAAGATTTTTCGAAGGCTGACGTTGCGTCGTTGTGGGCAGAGAACTATAATGAAGAGAGGCGGACAGGCCACCAGAGGATTCGCTTGAGCCATCGCGCCCATCTGTCGCCGAAATCTATCAACGACGTATCAGTGCGGAGGGGAGCCCACGGGTTCCCCTCCATGCTTCCGACGCCCCCCGCGAGGGAGACCGCCGTCGTGGCCGCCCGGCAGACGCAGATCACCGACAACCTCGACCTGCTGCTCGGCGGGCTCCCCCCGCACCTGCGTACGATGCTCGAGCGGCACGCCAACCTCGATCAGCTGCTGGAGATCGTGCTCGACCTCGGCCGACGCCCCGAAGCCCGTTTTCCCAGTGAGGTGTTCGCGCTCGACGAGACCTTCGTGAGCCGTGAGACGCTGCAATACATCACGGAGCGGGTGGGGGCGTTTGGCAAGGACAACCGCGCCGGCATCGAGCGCACACTGCACCGCATCAGCGCAATCCGCAACCGGCAGGGCGAGGTCATCGGGCTGACATGCCGGGTCGGCCGCGCGGTGATCGGTACCGTCGACATCGTCCGGGACGTTATCGAGTCCGGGCACTCTATCCTTTTGTTAGGCCGGCCGGGGGTTGGAAAGACGACGCTGCTGCGCGAGGCCGCCCGCGTGTTGGCCGACGAGTTTCACAAGCGCGTCGTCGTCGTGGATACGTCTAATGAGATCGCCGGCGACGGTGACATCCCGCATCCTGGAATCGGCGCGGCGCGGCGGATGCAGGTGCCGGTGCCGGCGCTGCAGCACGCCGTGATGATCGAAGCCGTCGAGAACCACATGCCCGAGGTCGTCGTGATCGACGAGATCGGGGTCGAGGCGGAGGCGCTGGCCGCGCGGACGATCGCGGAGCGCGGCGTCCAGTTGATCGCCACGGCCCATGGCAACACCCTGGACAATCTCCTGCAGAATCCCACGCTCTCCGATCTGGTCGGTGGCATCCAGGCCGTCACGCTGTCCGATGAGGAAGCGCGGCGGCGTGGCACGCAGAAGACGGTGCTGGAGCGCAAGGCCCCGCCGACCTTCGATGTCGTGATCGAGATCCAGGACAAAGACCGCCTGGCCGTCCACCACGATGTGGCGCAGGTCGTGGACCGCTATCTGCGGGGGGTGCCGCCCCGGCCAGAGACTCGCGTGCGGAGCCTGGAGGGAGAGGTCACGATCTCCCCCGCGCCGGCGGCGGCGCCGCGGTGGACCCCGGAGGGCCCCTTTGTCGCGACGCCACACGATGATCAGACTCGGCCCGGCCGGCAGGTCCTCCGCATCTACCCCTATGCCGTGAGTCGCAACCGGCTGGAGCGGGCGATTCGCGAGATGCACGTGCCCGCCTACCTCGCGGACTCCCTCGGTGAGGCGGATCTCGTGTTGACGCTGAAGTCTCAAGAGAAGCGCCAGCCCCAGCGCCTGCGGGACGCCGCCGTGCGCGGCATGCCCCTGCACGTGCTGCGCAGCAACACCATCTCGCAGATTCAGGCCTTCCTACGTGAGGTCTTTGAGGTGGAGGAGGGGCCCACCGAGCACGAAACCGCGCTGACCGAGGTGGAGGAAGCCATCGCCGAGGTCTTCGAATCGGTCCGGCCCGTGGAGCTGGCGCCGCAGAACTCCTACATCCGCCGCCTGCAACACCAGCTGGTGCAGCGCTATGGTCTCGCGTCCGAGAGCAAGGGCGACGAGCCGTTCCGGCGCGTGGTTATCTACCCCAAGTAGTCAGGGTCACACGTGATCGCTCGCCCTCCGGTCCGTCGTCGCGGATTGTTCATCACAATCGAGGGACCAGAGGGCGCCGGTAAGACGACACAAGCCCACCGGCTCTACGAAGTGCTTCGGGTCGAGATCCCCCTGGTGCTCGGCCGCGAGCCGGGTGGGACATCGATCGGTGAGGCGATCCGCGCGGTGCTCCTCGATGACCGGCATCGCGGGATGGCGGCGGAGACCGAGATGCTGCTGTTTGCGGCGAGCCGCGCACAGTACGTGCGTCAGATCGTGCGGCCGACGCTGGACGCAGGCACATGCGTCCTCTCGGAGCGGTTCGCGGACGCCTCGATCGCCTATCAGGCCTACGGCCGCGGGCTGCCGATTGAGGTGGTGCGGCGTGTCAACGACGTCGCCACGGCGGGGTTGCGGCCCGACCTCACACTGCTCATCGACGTGGAGCCTGCCCTCGGGCTGCGGCGAGCGCGTAACGCGAGCGGGAAGGACGGCACACCCGGGCGCGGCGATCGGCTCGAGCAGGAAGACGAAGCGTTTCATGCTCGGGTCCGCGCAGGATTCCTGGAAATGGCGCGCGAAGAGCCCTCGCGATTTGCGCTGATTGATGGCGGCCGGCGGCCGGATGACGTCCACGCCGCGCTGGTCGCGGTGGTGCGGGGGCTGCTCGAGGCGCGGGGGTGGGTGACGGAGGGCCCGATGGAGGAGGTGACCTGATGAAACTCGTGCTGGCCATTGTCCAGGAGAAGGACGCCGGGCGGCTCATCGATGCACTCACCGAGTCCGACGTGCATGCGACCATGCTGGCGAGCACCGGTGGGTTTCTGCGCGAGGGCAACGCGACGATCCTGACCGGTGTCGAGGACCGGCAGGTCGACGTCGTCCTCGCGGTGATCGGCCGCGTCTGCAAGCGGCGTGAGCAGTTGATGACGCCCATCCCGCCCGTGGTCGAACCGGTAGACTCTTATGTGACGTATCCTGTGAAGGTCGAAGTCGGCGGAGCGATCGTGTTCGTGATGAACGTCGAGCGAATGGAGCGACTCTGACCGCGTAGGCGGCGGCGAGAGGCGGCCGGATGGGGTTCCAGGACGTCGTCAACCAGGATCACGCTATCTTCCTGCTGCGGTCGGCGGTGCGCACCGGGAGGATCGGCCACGCCTATCTGTTTGTGGGGCCGGCCGGTGTAGGTCGCCGGAGTCTCGCGCTGGCGTTCGCGCAGTTGCTGAATTGCGAGCGCCCCGACGGCGACGCCTGCGGTGTCTGCGGCCCGTGCCGGAAGATCACGGCCGGGACCCACCCCGACGTGCGGGTGCTCGACATCGACAATGGGAAGTTCCTCGAGGCGCCGGCCAAAGACTACAAGGGCAAGGAGATCCCGATTGACCAGATTCGGGCGCTGCGCCACGATGCCGCGTATCCGCCCTACGAGGGGCGCTGGAAGGTCTACATCATCGCCGACGCGGAGCGTATGAACGTCAGCTCGGCCAACAGCCTGCTCAAGGTGCTGGAAGAGCCGCCGGCGCGGGTGACGTTCATCTTGATCGCGGAATCCAGCGTCGCGTTGCTCCCCACGATCGTCTCGCGATGCCAGCTGGTGCGCTGCGCCTACCTGCGCGCGGACGAGATCGAGCGGGCGCTGGTCGAGCGCCACCAGATCGCCGAGGATCGGGCGCGGGTGCTGGCGCTGCTGGCGGACGGCCGGTTGGGCCGTGCGCTGGAGTGGGCGCGCTCCGAGGAGAAGATGGAGGCCCGCGACCGGCTGCTCGACCTGCTGCCGGCCCTGGAGACCGGCGACCTGATCGCCCGGCTCGACGCTGCGGAAGCGCTCTCGAAGGAGAGCTACCTGCCCGAGCTCCTCGACCTGGCGGTGTTCTGGTACCGCGACCTGCTGATCTGGAGACAACTTCAGCAACCGGCGCTGCTGACCAACCGCGACCGCGCGGCCCAGGTCGAGCGTCTGGCGCCGTCCTACACCGACGTCGCGCTGAGCGCGCGGATCGAGGCGATCGAGGACGCGCGGGAAGGCCTGCGGCGCAACGTCAATCCCCGTTTGCTGCTGGAGAAGTTGTTCCTCTCGTTCGGCCCCAAGCCCCTCGCCGCCCCCACGAAGTAGCGTCCGTCGTCCACAGAGGCCATGCCCACATTGCCTCAGGGGATGAGCCACGGGGAACGGCTGGGGCTGGCGGAGCAGCTCTCGCGCCGGATCCTCGAAACGTACGGGGAGACAGTGCTCGCGGTTTTCGTGACCAGCTCGACGGCCCGCGGGCTGGATCGCGCCTACTCGGACCTGGAGCTGACCGCCGTGGTACGGGATGGCGTCGAGGTCGACGAGCGGTCCTACGTGTACCGCGGGATCCTGGTGGAGATCGAGTATCCGCAGGCGTCCGCGATCCTGAAGGACACCGGCCGGGTCACGCGGCGCTGGCCCCTGACGGCCGGCGAGTACAGCGAGCGGATTACGCTCTTCGAACGCGACGGCTGGCTACGGCGTCTGGACCAGGCGATCGCGGAGCGCGACGCAACAGATTTCTCCCGTGGGCTCCACTTTGCGACAATAGTCCTCATCGAGTGCCGGGACAAGGTCCGGAACGCGCACCGTGCGCGGGACGACCTCGACCGGCGAGTCTCCGCCTTTTGGGTGGCTGAAAACGCCGCACTGCTCGTGCTGTTTCTGAACCGCCGTCCGATGACCACCACGTCGCGTATGTTCCGCCAGGCGTTTGAGTGCCCCGAACAGCCACCGGACCTTCAGCGTCAGGCCGAGATCCTACTGGGGATGGTTCCGGCGGAGCCCGACGACGTGGCGGAGGTCGCGGAGCGGCTGACGGCAAGCCTGGTGGAGATGGTGAGGGCCCGCGGCGTCACGGTCGAGTCGGGTACGCTGATCGTCTGATGCGTTTGTCGCGGCCGATTGGCCGCGACGATATTAGAGCGCCTGGAGAATGAAGCACTTCAGGTAGCGCGTTTCGGGCATGGCTCCGAGCATCGGGTGGTCCCGCGCCTGTGATCGGAACTCCACCAACCGCAGCACGCGCCCCGCGTCCACCGCCGCCTCGGCGATCGCGGTCCACAACATCTGCTCGTCTACGTGCCACGAGCACGAGCAGCTCACCAGGAAGCCGTCGTGGCGCAGCAGCCGGAGCGCGCTGAGGTTGATCTCCTTGTAGCCGGTCAGCGCCTGCGCGACGGTCTGGCGCGAGCGGGCGAACGCCGGCGGATCGAGGATGATGAGGTCGAATCGGTCCCCGGTGCGCTGCAGGCGGCGCAGGTCGTCGAAGGCGTCCGCCGCCCGGTACGTGCACCGGTCACCCACACCGTTCCGATCGGCGTGGGCCCGCGCCGCCGCGACGGCCTCCTCGCTCTCATCTAGCCCGACGACCGCCGCCGCGCCGTTCATCGCGGCGTGAATGCCAAACGCACCTGTATAGCAGAAGGCGTCGAGGACCCGCGCGCTTCGGGCGAACGGGGCGAGGGCCAGCCGGTTCTCACGCTGGTCGCAGAACCAGCCCGTCTTTTGCCCCGCGCCGATGTCTACCGCGAACTGGGCAGTCCCTTCAGTGATCTCCAGCCGCGTCGGCGCGGCACCTCTGGCGAATTCTCGGTAGAGCGGCAGGCCTTCAAGGGTTCGACTTCGGGCGTCGTTGCGAAGATAGATGGCGCTGGGCGCTGTCTGGGCCTGCAGGAGGTCGGCCAGCAGGTCCTTGCGGCGCTCCATGCCGGCGGTAAGGAACTGCGCAACCAGCACGTCGCCGTAGCGATCCACGACGAGCCCGGGTAGCAGGTCGCCTTCGCCGAAGATCAGCCGGTAGGCGGTGGTCCCCGAGACGACCCGATCCCGGAGCGCGAGCGCGGTCTGGACGCGGCGCGCGAAGAAGGCGTCATCGACTGGCTCATCACGATGGGTCAGTAGGCGCACGCGAATGGTCGAGCGCGGGTTGATGTAGCCGCGTCCGAGGAACCGGCCGCGGTGTGTGACCACGTCGACCAGGTCGCCGGGCTGTGGGGACCCGTGGACTTTCTCAATGTCGCCCGCGAAGACCCAGAGGTGGCCAGACGAGATGCGGCGCTCCCTGTCGGGCCGCAGCCGGACCCGGGCGGTTATCTTGTCCATTCAGGGGCCGCAGAGGCAAGTGATGCTCGAGGCCATCGAGCAAGGGTTGAGCCCGGGGCCAAACCCCGCCGCCCGTCTGGCCCGGAGTCTCGAGCTGGTCGGTGGGTTATCAAAGTACTACTTCTCCACCCTGAAGATCTCGCAGATGGGCGTTGAGACTCTCCTCATGCCCGATGATTTTCTCACGAAAAGCCAGGAGTATCGTCAGGCGTACGGGCTGCTCGGGAACGACTCGCTCGTCCCGCTCTATATACGTGCGGCGGGGATCATGTCTCTCGCATCCGCTGATGCGGCGTTCGATCGCATCCCGTGGATTCGGCGGGCTGCACCGTCTGACGTGTAGGCGACATCGGTCCCCGACGGGTGCCTGGAATTCTTCGCAGTTGTCGGTGGGCCCTTCCCTGTACACCGAACACCGTCGGGTCGATAGAAGGGGTGGCGCTCGTGTATCTCTCGACAGTCGGGATGCAGTGCACTACAATGTAATTCGTGGCGAAGAGAGATGCTATGGGAGAGCAGTTCAGCCTTCGCTTGCCCGCCGAGTTGTCGAAGCGGCTGGGGCAGGTGTCGACACAGACGCGGCGCCCGCGCGCGGAGGTCGTCCGGCTTGCGCTGGAGCAGTTCCTCGCCGGCGAGGGTGGCCGGCCGCCTGCGCGCGTCATCGACCTGGTGCGCGATCTCATTGGGTCTTACCGGAGCGGCGTTCCGGATCTCGGCCAGCGACACCGCGAGCATCTGTTGAGGCGGCTGCGACGTGACCGGCCAACTCCTCCTTGACACCGGCGCGTTCGTTGCGCTGCTCGATCGCAGCGAAGCGCGGCACGTCGACTGCGTGGCTGCCCTCGAGGGTTGGACCGGCGCCGTCCTGACGACGGAGGCTGTCTTGACGGAGACGCTCCACCTGGTCGCGCCGGCCTGGGCAGCCCAGCGGGCTGCCCTCGAGTTCTCGTTCCGCGGTGCGGTGGTGCTGGTCCCCTCATCCGAGGCAAGCCTTCGACGCGTCGGCGCCCTGATGGAGCGCTACAGAAACCTCCCGATGGACTTCGCTGATGGGACGTTGGTGGCGCTGGCAGAGGACGTCGGGTCGAATCAGATTCTCAGCCTGGATCGCCGCGGGTTCGCGACCTATCGGCTCTATGGGAAGCAGTCGTTCACGGTGATGCCGTAGGCCGGCGTGTCGGTTCTAGAGAACGCGTGAGATCAGATACAACGCGAGGGCGGCGACGGCCAGCCCGGCCCAGGCCCACGCGCGGCTCCGGCCCTGACGCCTAGCGCCGGGCCGGTGGGTGGGCGCTTCAGCGCATGCCTCGCAGTAGTTGCCCGTACTCAGCCTGACAACGCACCCTGTGCACAGCGCCTTCCCGCAGCCGGCGCAGTAGGCGAGCGCCGGCCGGTCCGCGTGGAAGACACAAACGACTGCACTCAACGCGCGGCCTTGACGCTGGCAGGCCGGCCGACCTCGACGAGGAATGCGACCGCGGCCGTGTTGAAGGGGGCGGGCGCTTCCACAAACGGCACGTGGCCCAGCCCTTTCATCATGTGCAGCCGCGATCCTTTGATCGATTGGGCAGCGACTGTCGCCTGATCTGGTGGGATGATGCGGTCGCGATCGCCCCAGACAATCAGCGTTGGGGCAATGACCCGTCTGGCGGCCGCCCGCACCGTCTCGACCATCTCAGGCCGGCCCCCCATTAGCGTCGCCGATCGGCGCAAGGCCTGCAGATACGCCCGAAAGGGGACGCGCCGGGTGCCATAGCGCCGGGAGACCTCTACGAGCTCCGTGGGGACGCGCTTCGGATCCGTGAAGCCCTGGTTCAAGGCCAGCCGCGGGAATACGGCTCCGACCGCGGCCAGCACTTCCCCCAACACCGGGGTCGTCTCCAACCGCATCAGGGCGTTCAGGCCACGGCCATATCCTGCGGGCGCCACCAGAATCAGCCCTTCCACCCGGCTCGGCGCCAGCCCCGCCGTCATGGTGGCAATCCCGCCGCCCAGTGACGAGCCGATCAGGAAGGCCGTGCGAATGCCCACGGCGTCCATGAACCCGGTGACGATCTCGGCCGAGGCTTCGGGAGCGAATGCCCACGGCAGCGGATCGGATGCCCCAAACCCGGGGTAGTCGAACACGACGGGTGTGAACCGCTCCCGCAACGCGGGGAAGGTCCAGTTCCAGATCTCCAGGGAGGCCCCAAGCCCGTGAATCAATACGACGGGTGGACCACTGCCCTCCGCCCGGAAGCGAATCCGAGCGCCCTGCACTTCCACGAAGCGATCAGCAGCCACGGAGGTGCTCCTTTCAGCGAGGACGCATGCGCGTCGCTGATTGATGATGATGCCTGGTGTGCGTCCCCCGCAGCCGTTTGAGACGTGACAGGTTCCTCCGATCTGGTCCTTTCCGATCGAACCCCGGTGTCTCGATGATGCCGGGGATCATGCGGATCCGCGGGTGCGCCATGAAGGCGCGAAACCCGTCGAGGCCGATCCATCCCTCCCCAATGTTCTCGTGGCGGTCGAGGCCTGATCCCAGTGCTCCATTGGAGTCATTGAGATGAAGAAGGAAGACATGATGCCATCCGACTGTGCGATCGAAGGTCCGCACCATCGCGCGGACTCCATCGGGCGTGCGCAGGTCCCACCCGGCCGCATACAGGTGCGCCGTGTCGAGACAGATCCCGACACGTGGATCATCCACCTGTCGCAGGACGTCGGCCAGGTCTTCGAAGCGCGCGCCGACATGCCCCCCTGCTCCGGCGCTGTTCTCCAAGAGGATCATCGCCTGCCGCGTCCGATCCAACACCTGCTGGACCGCGGTCGCGATGCGCCGCAGCGCCGCCCGACGCGTCGCGCCCATCCGGCTGCCCAGGTGCGTGACCGCGCCCAGTCCGTCGAGACGCTCCACGCCCCGCGCCGTCGCCGCCAGTGACGCGATCGACTTCTCACGGTCGACGCGGTCGGGTGCGGCCAGGTTGACGAGGTACGCCGCGTGCGCAACGAGCGGGTCCAGGTGCGCCGCCCTCTGCTTCGTGACAAAGCGATCGAGCACCTGATCCGCGTATGAGATCTCGCGCCACTGCCGCGGCGAGCCGTAGAAGATCTGCAGACACTCGCCGCCGATCGCAACGGCGCGATCAATCGCCAGGTCCAGTGTTCCACTGATGGACACGTGCGCGCCCAACCGCATCGGTCTTCGCTCTTCTATGGGCCGCTAGTAGAGCCCTGCCCATCTATCGCGCCGGTCAGGCCGGATCGGGCCTATGGTCCCCAGAGCACCAGCACGACGGCGAGGAGTGTCGCGGCCAACAGCACGGCGAGCGGCGCGCCGACGCGCACGTAATCACGCGTGTGGTAGCCACCGGGTCCCATGATCATGAGGTTGACCGGGTGGCTGATCGGAGCAAACGTCATGGACGTCACGGACGCCACCGTAATCATGAACGGCATCGGGTGTACGCCGAGGGCTTGGGCCGTCCCGAGCGCAACCGCCGCCATGAGGATCGTCGTGGGCACGCTTGGCACCGCTTGTCCGACGATGAGTGTCGCGACCAGTAGGGCCGCAAGCGACAGGATCGGATTGTGACCTCCCAAAGAGACCACCGCGCCGGCGAGCGCTGCCGCCGCTCCGGTGGTGTGCAGCGCATACCCCAGGGGCAGCAGCCCACCGGTGACGACGACGGTCGGCCAGTCCACGATGCGGAAGGCTTCCTCCGACTGGATACAGCCGCCAACGACGACAAGACCCGCGGCGAGCACGGCGGCCAGGCTGATGGGCACCAGCCCCGTTGCGCCCGTGAGGAATAGGATAACGGCGGCCAGCACGGCGAGCGGCGCGCGCGACGCGCGGAAGACCGGAGGTTGATCCAGGCTGATGAAATTCGCGTCTTCGGCCAGGCGACGGAGGCGATCGCGCGGACCCTGGACGAGGAGGGCGTCGCCGTATTCCAGGGGTAGATCGGCCAACCAGGTTCGGTGCGGCCGGCCCTCGCGCCAGAGCGCCACGACATTCAACTCGTACCGCTGGCGGAACTCCAGCTCTCGCAGGCTCTTGCCCACCATCTCGGATCGCGGCGCCAGGATGACTTCTGCGAGCCCAACCTCCTCGGTCTCCAACACCGCCCCGGTGGTGCCGGGATCGCCTTCGACGTCCACTGATCCGGATGCACGCACGCGTGCGATGTCCTCCGGCCGCGCCTCGATCACGAGCGTGTCGCCCGCCCGCAACCGCTCGTGTGGCGCGGGCACATGCGTGCGGACGCCGGCCCGCACGAGCCCCAGCACATTAATGCCAAACGAGCGGCTCAACGACGTGTCGGCCAGTGTCTTGCCGACCAGATCGGACGCCTCACCGATACGGGCGCCAACGAGCTGCTCGGGGATCCGGTACGTCTGCTGCAAGTCTTGCCGCGCGATACCCGATGACGCAAACCCCCCGGATGGATGGGCCGGCAGTAGCCGCCGGCCATAGGTGGTCATGAATACGACACCAACGATCAGAAACGCGACGCCGATAGGGAGAAAGGTGAAGAACGACAGCGGCGCGTAGCCGGCGCCCACGAGGAACCCACTGACGACCAAGTTCGAGGGCCTGCCGATCAGCGTCAACGCGCCACCCAGCCGGCAGCTCGTTGCCATCGGGAGCAAAAGCCGTGAGGGGCTGATCCCGGCATGCCGGCTGGTCGCCAGGACGATCGGCAGCAGGATGGCCCCCGCGGCCACGAGATTCATGAACGCGGAGAGGACCGCGGCCAGGAGCATGAACGCGACGAGCAGGCGCGACTCGCCGGTGCCGACCGTCCGCAGCAGCGTGCCGGCGAGCCGGTGCGCCACGCCGGTGCGCTCCAGGCCGGCGCTCAGCACAAAGAGCGCGGCGATGGTGACCACGGTTGGATCGCCAAAGCCGGCGAACGCCTGGGCCGGGGTAACCACACCGGTCAGGCCGACGGCCAGGACCGCCGCGAGCGCGACCACGTCAGGCCGGAGGCGTCCCCACGCGAACGCCCCGAGCGTCCCGATCAGGATGGCCAGGGTGATCCACCCGGCGGCAGAGATCATCGCGCGAACTACGTTCCCCGTTCGCGTGCGCGTGCCTGCCTTGCTATCATGGGTGCGTCATGGAGGAGGCAGGGTGAGCGGCGCGGGCCGCGGACAGCGTCTGATCGCTGACCTTGCGCTCCTCGCCGTCGCCGCCGCCTGGGGGTTGACCTTCCCCCTGGGCAAGATTGTGCTCGTCACGCTGCCCCCGTTTGCGTACCTGGCCAGCCGGTTTCTCATCGCGGCACTCATCATGGCACTGTGGCTGCGCCGCCGGCCTGGCGCGGCGCCGCCGCGAGCCTGGAGGCTGGCGGCGCTCACCGGCGGCGTGTTCTTTGCCGGGTACGCGTTGCAGACGGTGGGACTGGGCATGACCACCGCCGCCAAGGCCGGGTTCATCACCGGCCTGTCGGTCGGCCTGGTCCCCATCATCTCTGCCGTCTGGCTGCAGCGGACACCGCCGAAGGGCGTGCTGGCCGGGGTCGCCGCGGCGACCCCGGGGCTCGCGTTCCTCACGCTGACCGAAGGGATGCGCATCGGGGTCGGAGACCTGTGGGTCCTCGGCTGCGCCATCGCCTTTGCGCTTCACATCGTGCTGGTTGGCCGGCTGGCAGGCGCTTTGGATGCCGTCGTCTTCACCACGGCGCAGATCATGACCGCGGCGGTGCTGGGGAGCCTGGCCGCGGCGGTCGAGCAGCCGCCGTCGGGGGCCGCCGCGGCGATAGGTGCGATGCGACCGGCCGTATTGGCGATGATCGCTTTCATGGCCCTGTCGGGCACCGTCGCCGCCTTGATCATTCAGACCTGGGCACAGCGCTTCACCAGCGCGTCCCACACCGCGCTGATGTTCACGTTTGAACCGGTTGCGGCCGCGATCGCGGCCTATGTCATGTTGGGTGAAGTACTGACCCGCCGGCAGCTGCTGGGCGCGGGCCTCATCCTCGCAGGGATTGTGACCGCCGAACTGAAGCAGGAGCACGAGCACGCAGGAGTGGAGGCGACGTGATGGACGACCCCAGAGGTTTCCAGACCCGGGCGATCCACGGCGGCCGAACGGCCGATCCCCTCAAGTCGGTCAGCACGCCGATCTACCAGACATCCACGTTCCGGTACGATTCGATGGCCGAGGGCGCCGAGCTCGGCGCGGACCGGGGTACAGGCTGGTACTACACGCGGTGGGGCAACCCAACCACTCGCACCTTCGAAGAGCGCATGGCGCTGCTGGAGGGTGGGGAAGAGGCGTTGGCCACGGCATCGGGCATGGGCGCGATCTCGACGGCGCTCCTCACGGCCGTTGACCCCGGGGCCCATGTGGTCTCGCCGCGCGGGGTCTACCAGGCGACGTTCGAGCTATTCCATGAGGTGCTGCCCCGCCAGGGCGTCGAGGTTACCCTCCTGGACGAACTGGACATCGGCGCGTACGAGCGGGCGGTCCGGCCGACGACCAGGCTGCTGTATATGGAAACGCCGAACAACCCGCTGCTCCAAGTGACAGACATCGCCGCGGTCGCCACCCTGGCGCGGCGGGTCGGCGCGCTGACCATCGTGGACAACACCTTCGCTTCTCCGTACAATCAGTCGCCCATCGCCCTGGGCGCGGACCTGGTCGTCCACAGCGCGACCAAATATCTGGGCGGGCATGCCGATGTCACGGCCGGCGTCATCGTCGGTCGCCGCGCGATGATTCGCAAGGCGATGCACACCCTGCGGATTCTGGGCCCGGTGTTGGATCCGTTCGCCGCCTGGCTGCTGCTGCGCGGCTTGAAGACGCTTGGGGTGCGCGTCGAGCGCCACAACCAAAACGCGCAGCGCTTGGCGCAGTTTCTCGCCGCGCATCGCCAGGTGGCCTGGGTCATGTACCCCGGCCTGCCCTCGCATCCCGACCATACGATCGCCGCGCGCCAGATGCGGGGATTCGGGGGTATGCTCGCGTTCGAGGTGCGTGGCGGTTTCGAAGCGGGTGTGCGCTGCGTGGAGGCACTGCGGACCTGCCTCCTGGCGGTCAGCCTCGGTGGCGCGGAAACGCTGGTCACGCATCCCGCCTCCACCACCAGCATCGGGATTCCCCGAGAGCACCGCGAGCGGGCCGGGATCACAGACGGGCTGATCCGCGTGTCCGTCGGGCTGGAGGACGTCGAGGACGTGATCGCCGATTTCGATCAAGCGCTCGCCGCGGTGCAGGGCGTGATCACGCGCTCGCCCCAGCCCACCTGAGGAGCACCCGCCCGACATCTCGCAGCGTGCGCGCGTCCACGTCCGCCGTGACGTGGCGGTGGTTGACGTTCTCGGGGTTTGGCGTCATCGTCACGTAGATCGTGCGCATGCCGACGCCTCGCCCTCCGGCGATGTCCGCGCTCAGGGTGTCGCCGATCATGACCGCGCGTTCCGCGGGCAGGCCCCACCGTCCGAGCACCAGGCGGAAGATTCCCGGATCGGGCTTGACCCGGCCGTACCCCGCCGATGAGACGACCGGGTCGAGGTAGGCGCGGAAGCCCATGCGGTCGACGATCTGCGTGATCAGCCAGTCGGACGATGCATTGGAGATGCACGCGGTGCGGATCCTCGCCGCCCGGAGCTGGCGCAGCAGCGCCAGGGACTCCGGGAACGGCTGGTACCCTGCCAGCTCCGGCGCGAAGAACGCCCGCTCGGCCTCGGCCACGATCGCCGCGTCCGGCATCGGGAGGGAGAGCTGGGTGAACGCGCGGTGGAGCGCTTCCTGCGTGGTGTACTGCCGTCCGGTCGCCTCGGTCATGTCCCACATCCAGCGGCGCGCGTCGCGGACGGCGGCGCCGAGGGCCTCCGGCAGGTCGCGCGTCCGCAACCACCGCTCGAAGGTCGCCAGGTTGTCGGCCGTGGTGGTCGTTGGATAGATCAAGGTGCCGCCGAGATCGAAGATGACGGCGGTCAGTGGAGGAAGCGTACGGCGCGCCGGATGGGTCACGCAGGGGATTATACGACAACACCAGAACGCATTTGAACTGTGGCCGCCGATCCGATCGCGTTGCTAAAGCGCGTGCCGCTCTTCGCACAGCTCGGAGACGAGATGCTCGCGGCTCTGGCCCCGCACCTCCACCGCCGGACGTTTCGACGCGGCACCATACTCTTCCACAAGGACCAGGCTGGCGACGCCCTCTACATCGTGGAGTCCGGCCGCGTGCGCATCTTTCGGCCTGAAGAGGGTGGGAAGGAGCTCGACATCGATCAGAAGGGGCCGGGCGATGTCTTTGGGGAGATGGCCGTACTCGACGGCCAGCCGCGGTCTGCCAGCGTGGAGGCCCTGGACGAGACCGTCGTCTTTACGCTGAGCCGGGAGGAGTTCCAGCGCGCCTTGGCTGCGGCCCCGGCGCTGGCCATCGGCGTCGTGGCCATGCTGAGCCGGACGCTCCGGCACGTCATGGACTACGCGGAGACCCTGGCGTTCCTCGACGTCCCGGCCCGCGTGGCGCGAGTCCTTCTCGACCTCGCCACGCGGTACGGCGTCAATCAGGACGGCGGTACGCTCATCAACATCGGCGTCACCCAGGCTGAGCTCGCCAGAATGGTGGGCGCCACACGAGAGCGGGTCAACCGAGCCCTGGCGTCGTTCCGAGCCCAGAAACTCGTCGCACTCCGCGGCAAGCAGATCATCGTCCTGGACCGGGGGCGCCTCGCCGAACGGATCTATTGAGGGCGGTGTTCCAGGCATGGGCGAAGGAGGGGACGGGCCCTGCGCGTTGCCCGTCGCCTCCCCCGCTGCTGTCCGCGACCGCCGCGCGGCTCACGGATCGTCCAGTGGTTATTTCGCCGTCTCGGGTTCCGGCGACGTTTCGATCTCGATCTCGACCGCCCGGCCATCCCGCACGTCGGGCCAGATGTAGTTCATGTCGTTCATGAAGTCCGGCACGGCGTCCGCTTGCGACGCGCCGCGGTGAACACCCAGGTACGGTCCGCCCTCGTCCTCGTTCAGGCGCAGACCCTCGACGCCGGCTTCCACGGCGAGGGCCGGTACCCCGTAGAGAATCAACCCTGCCAGTGCGAGTGCGATGATACCTTTCATGATTGTCTCCTCCTTGTGCCGCGTATTGGCGTCAGCCCGCGGAGGGCGTCGCCCCCCGACCTCCGTGCTGTTCACCTGACCCTCATTCTGCCGCGCGAGCCGCCGACGTACGATTGCGGGCGTCACACGGATGTTGTGATCTGCGGCACAGCAGGAGGTGGGGCAGCGCCACGGTGGTCGGTGCGCACACGCAGGCGGCGGAGGGGGGTGGCTGTCCACCCAACGCCTCCGCCGCACGTGTTGTGGTGATGGTGCCTCCGCGGGGCGCTAGTCGCGCACCTCGGGCCGGCTCTCGTCGAGATTGTGGATCGTGGCCGCGGCGCCGGTAATCCGCTCGGCACGCGGGGCTGCCACAAAGGTCGACGGCATCGCGTCGCCATTCAGAGCCTCCTGACCGGTCTCCGCCGAAACGGGGGTGCCGACCAGAAACAACACAGCCGCCAGCACGATCACGAGAATCGCCTTCATGATGCCCACCTCCTTTCCCAGTGACGTGATCATCGAGGTCTATTGTCGCGTATCATCGCGCCGCGTCCGATGGCGGCGGTCACAGACCGCGTGTGATATTGAGCACACGGCAAAGGACCGTTCGCAGCGGCCAAAGAAATCCATGCGGGGACTTTGGGACCGCTGGTGAGGTGATGGCATGTCGATCGATCTAACACGGCTGGGGATGTGGTCAGAGGACGCGACGTACCGGGTGGAGGCTGCGCAACTGGCGGCCTATGCTGCCGCGACCAACGACGAGCATCCGCCGCACGTCAGCGGCGAGGTTTCCCCGCCGGCCTTTGCCGTTGTCCCGATCGGTGCGCCCCTGGCAGTGGCCGCGGGGCAGATCCTGTCAGACGATGCGCGGCGCTTCGGCGTGCACGCCGCGCAAGACATGCAATTTCACCACACGCTGACCCCCGGAATGGTCGTCTCCTCCCGAGCGGCGCCCGTCGGCGTGCACCCGCGCCCCTCGGGCACGGCGATCACCCTGCGCACCGAGACCCGCGATGGTCGGGGCGAGCTGCTCAACGAGCAGTACACGACACTCTTTCTTCGGGGCGTGCGCCATACCGGGAATGCCGGAGAGCGGGCACCCGACCACCGCGCGCCCGCGGGGGTGCGAGGCCGGCCGCCGGTTGCATCGATTGCCTACCCCGTGGACGCCGATCAGACGTACCGGTACGCGGACGCGTCGGGCGACCACTCCCGCATCCATCTCGACGACGAGTTCGCGCGCTCGGTAGGATTGCCAGGCATCATCCTGCACGGAATGTGCACCATGGCCATCACGTCCCGGGCGGTCGTCCACGTAGCGTGCGGCGGTGAGTCGCGCCGTTTGCGGCGGTTGGCCGTGGCGTTTGCCCGCCCGGTGCTACCGGGCCAGACCATCACCGTGCGTCTCTGGGCCGACGGCCGGCTGCCGGGCCGAGGGACGTTTGTCTTCGAGGCCACCAACCCGGCCGGCAAGACCGTCATTCAGGACGGCCTGGCCGAAGTCGCCGACTGAGTCAATCGACGAACAGCGGCACGAGCTGGAAGCGGGTCACGTCCAGCAGTCCGCGGTCCGTGAGTTTCAGGGTTGGAATCACCGACAGCGCCAGGAACGACAACGCCGTGAAGGGGTCGTCCGGCGTCGAGCCCATGCGCCGTGCGACGTGCAGCAGTGTACGGAGGGCGTCGGCCACGACCGGCAGCGGCTCGGCCGACATGAGTCCGGCGATCGGCAGCGGCAGCCGCGCGACCTCGCGGCCGGCTACCGCAACCAGGCCGCCCCGCATCGACAAGATGATCTCGACCGCGGCCCGCATCGCCTCGTCGCTGGCACCCACCACGATGATGTTGTGGGCGTCGTGCGCGACGGTCGAGGCGAGCGCGCCGAGCCGCAGGCCGAATCCCCGCACGAACCCCAGCCCGATCCGACCACTGCCCGTGTGGCGCTCGATGACCGCCAGCTTCAGCAGATCGCGGCGCGGATCGGCCACCACCTCACCATCCTGTATCGGGGCCTCGGCCTCGCCCGCGCCGGTGATGATCTGATTGGGGATGATGTCGATCACACGCATCCGCGGGGGCCGTCCCGGCGGCGCGGGTGCCGGGATGCCGAAGTGCAGCGTTCCCGGCGGGACGTTGATGGAACTGCGCAGCGTGGGGAGCTTCTCGGGGCGCTCAAACGGCAAGAGCGCGCCGTCGCGGGCCACCAGGCGGCCGTGCCGGTAGACCAGTCGGGGGCGCGGGGCGTGCAGGTCGTCGAAGGCGATCAGGTCGGCGAGCCGGCCCGGTGCCACGGCCCCGCGATCGTGGAGGCCGAAGTACTCCGCGGCGTTGAGGCTGCCGAGTTGGAGGGCCAGGATCGGGTCGAGGCCTAGCTCGATGGCCTGCCGCACCATCGAGTCGATGTGCCCGTCGGAGAGCAGGTGCAGCGGGTTGCGATCGTCGGTCACAAAGAAGAAACGCCGGGCGTTCTGCGGCGTGACCAGCGGCAGGAGATCCGCCAGGTTGCGCGCCCCGGTGGCCTCTCGGAGCATGACGGTCATGCCCCGTTGGAGTTTCTCCCGCGCCTCCTCCCGGGTCGTACATTCATGATCGGACCGGATCCCGGCGGCGATGTACGCGTTCAAGTCGTCGCCGCGGATCCCGGGCGCGTGGCCATCAATGGGTCGGGGCCCGGCCGCGCTGATCCTAGCCAGGACCTCAGGGTCCAGCGCGAAGAGGCCCGGGGCGTTCATCATCTCGCCGAGGCCCAGCACCCATTTGTCTTGCATCAGCGTCTCCAGGTCGTAGGCGGAGAGGTCGGCCCCGGCGCTCTCCATCGGGCTCGCCGGGACGCACGACGACGCCATGACATAGACGCTGAGCGGATTGTACTTCGCCGCCTGCAGCATGTAGCGGATGCCGCTCATGCCGAGCACGTTGGCGATCTCGTGAGGGTCCGTGACGACGGTTGTCGTGCCACGCGGCACGACGGTGCGCGCGAACTCCGGGACGCCGACCATGGAACTCTCGATGTGCACGTGCCCGTCAATCAACCCCGGCGCCAGATAGGCGCCCGCCAGATCGTGGGCCTCCGCCGCCTGGTAGGTCTGGGTGCGATCGCTGGCGGTCGGCGCGAATCCGGCGATCCGGTCCCCGGCGATGGCCACGTCGACGTCGATGATCTCGTGATTGAATACGTCGACGACACGGGCGCCGCGCAGCACCAGGTCGGCGGGACGCTGGCGCCGAGCGACCTGGATCATGTGGGCGAGATCCATCGCGGCGGGATTCCCTGGGTCTCCGCGGGGTTCCTCCGCCCGTACGGCAGGCAATGCCGTCCAGCGGCACGAATCCTGCCTGGTGCCCGACGTGGGTCAACACCCGTGGTCGGGTCCACGAACGAGGTGATGCATGGCACACGTGATCCCGTT
>Ga0187893_10001219_pt1 | contig 63610 bp, 67 predicted proteins | sample MA1701074metaG_FD_139574 | JGI IMG/M metagenome (GOLD analysis project Ga0187893, IMG submission 139574) | White microbial mat communities from a basaltic lava cave in the Kipuka Kanohina Cave System on the Island of Hawaii, USA - MA170107-4 metaG ... | reverse complement strand
TGGTCGGGCCGGCGGGATTTGAACCCGCGACCTGCTGCTCCCAAAGCAGCCGCGCTAGCCGGGCTGCGCTACGGCCCGATCCGTCGACTATACCAGTCCCTCCGTCCGAAAGCCAAGGCGCCTTCCCCCGTGTTATAGGAAGGGATGAGCCTCCTCCTCGCGGCGCTCTCGCTCGGGGCGGCGCCCCAGGAACACGTCCGCGTGGACGGCGAGGCCGCGGTCCGATACCTCCTGGGCTGCCGGCGCGAGAACGGCGCCTTCGGGCCCCCCGACAGGCCCTACACGGACCTCGCGTGGACCTACCCGGCCGTCCACGGCCTCCTCCTCCTGGGCGAGAAGATCCCGGACCCCGAGCTCTGCCTCCGGAACGGCCGGTCGGCGGAAACCCGGACGAAGACCTGGAGCCTCCACCAGAAGGCCCGGCTCAACGCCCTCCTCGGCGGGCCGCCGCCCGTGGCCGCGGGCAAGGCCTGGACCCTCGAGCGGCGCGACCGGAAAAACTACGAGGAGCCATTCGCCGTCGGGGCGTACTTCGACCTGGAGTCGCTCTGGCACATGGCGAGCGCGCTGGCCCACGCAGGCGGGACGTTCGCGAACGCCGCCGAGATCGAGGCCTTCGTCCGCGCCCGGCAGGCTCCGGGCGGCGGATTCGCCGAGACGCGAGATCCGGGGCCGGCGGACGCCCAGGCGCACCTCCTCCCCTCGGCCCACGCCGCGCTCGTCCTCTCCCTCCTCGGCCGCGAGGTCCCGCGCGCGGCGGAGTGGATCCGCTCCTGCCAGGACGAGTCGGGCGGCTTCCGGGGCCGCCCCGGGTCGGACGCCCCCGAGGACGCGCCCGACGTCTGGTTCGCCCACGCCGCCGTCCGGGCGCTCAAGGCGCTCGGGTCGCGGCCGCGCGACCCGGAGGCCTGCGCGCGCTGGCTGGACGGGCTCCAGAACGCCGACGGCGGCTTCGGCGACCGCCCCGGCTGGGCCTCGCGGATCTATGCCACGTTCTACGCGGTGCACGCGCTCGCCGACCTGACGGGCGACGCGCGGAAGGCCATCCGTCCCAAGGAGCGCCGCGCGGCGGCCGCGGCGATCCCGGACGGCCTCTCCATCTTCCAGGCCCACCACAAGAGCCCGCCCGGCGGCGCCGAGATGGCCGACCAGGCCCGGGCGATGGGCTTCCACCTGCTCGGCGTGAAGTCCAACGCCCCGGACGCCCCGCCCGGCTCGCTCCAGGCCGCCCGCGCGCGCGCGACCGAGAAGGGCTATCCTCTCGAGCTCCTCGACTGCCCCGAGCAGTACGACTACCGCCTCCGCTGGCTCGACGGCCAGCCCGCCGATCACGTGGCGAACTTCCTCGTGCCTGCGGAGCTCTCCGACGCCCAGCGGGCCGCTCTCGACGCGGCCGACCGGGCGGGCCGCCAGGGGCTCGGGTGGGCCGAGTTCAGCGAGCGGGTCGTCGCCCCCGTCGTCGCGCTCGGCACGCTCTTCTACCCGGAGCACGACTTCACGATGACGAACGCCTACCGCGTCTACGGCGAGGGCGGCTTCAACGCCGTCCACGCCGCCCACTTCAACGGCCCCGACCGGATCCGCCTCTACCCCTACCGCGAGCGCTGGCTCGGGCGGCTCCCGTTCATCGCGGACGGCGACGCCCACGGCGACATGGCGAAGTGGGCCGACCGCATGCGGGACATCCGGACGCTCTACATCGCCCGCGGCCACGGCCTCGCGGACTACCTCGAGGCCTGCCGCTCCGGACGAACGGTCTGCGTCCTGCGCTCCCCGAAGCCCCCGGAGACGCTCACCTACTACGGCGCGCCCGAGACGGTGGCCTACGTGAAGGCCCGGCTCGGGACCTGGGCCTGGTGGAAATAGGAGGGTCGCCATGAGACTCGCCGAGCTCGCCGTCCTCGCCGCGTTCCTCGCACCGCAGGAGGAGGCGCTCCGCGTCGCGAAGGACCGGGCCTACCCGGGCCTCACGCGCGAGAAGGAGGGCGACTGGAAGGGGCCCTTCTTCTTCGTCCAGCTCGCCGACCCCCAGTTCGGGTTCATGGACGCGGCGCAGGAGGCGAAGAACGCCGAGGCGGCGGTCGCGCACGTGAACCGCCTCAAGCCCCGCTTCGTCGTGGTCTGCGGGGACCTCGTCCACCCGCCGCCCGGGGCGAAGGGGAACCCCGAGAAGGTCGCGGAGTTCCGGAGGATCTTCGGGAAGATCGACCCCGCGATCCCGCTCGTCTGCGTCTCGGGCAACCACGACGTGGGGAACAAGCCGACTCCCGCCACGCTCGCCGACTACCGGAAAGGCTTCGGCGACGACTGGTTCGGCTTCTGGGCGGGCGGGCTGCGCTGCCTCGTCCTGAACTCGACGCTCTACCACGACCCCTCGCAGGCGCCGGAGGAGCAGAAGGCCCAGGAGGCCTGGCTCGCGGCCGAACTCGAGGCGGCGAAGCGGGACAAGCCCCGCCACCTCCTCGTCTTCCAGCACCACTCCTGGTTCCTCAAGGCCCCGGACGAGCCCGACGGCTACTTCGCGATCCCGCGGGAGCGCCGCCTCCCCGCGCTCGCGCTCCTCAAGGCCGCCGGCGCGCGCGCCGTCTTCGCGGGCCACTATCACGGGAACGCGCACGGGAAGGACGGGGACCTCGAAATGGTGACGACGGGCCCCGTCGGGAAGCCCCTCCGGAAGGACCCCTCGGGGCTCCGGATCGTGGAGGTCCTCGAGACGGGGCTCCGGCACGCCTACTACCCGCTCGACCAGGTCCCCGCCTCGGTGGATCCCCGCTAGGACGGCGCGACCGAGATGCGGACGAGGGCGCCCGCGGGTTCCCTCGCGGAGCCCAGGGGGTAGACCTGCGTGGAGACCTTCCGCCCCGCCGTCACCACGGACCGGGACTGGGGTCGGCGGTCGGCCAGGACCGAGCGCGCAAGGGACGGGATCGAGGGGTCCAGGGCCTTGAAGTCCACGAGCTCGATCGGGCGGTGGAGCGCGGCCTTCAGGCCCTCCCCGACCAGCGCGGGGGCGCTGCGGTTGAAGAGGACGATCGTCCCCTCGCGATTCACGCCCACGAACGCGGCGGCCTCGTTCTCGAAGATCTCCTGGTAGAGCCGGAGCGCGGACATCCAGAGCGAGAGCTGGGCGTTCCGCCGTTCCAGCTCATCGACGGTCCCCTGGAGCGCGTCCCGCTTCTCTTCCAGCTCGGAGGCGTAGCTCTCGAGACGCTCGTCCTTGGCGCGGAGGAGCTTGAGGACGGTGGTCTCCTGGACCGAGTCGGACCTGCCGCCGGAGCGCTGGAGCTTCTCCTCGAGCTCGAAGAGGCGGAGCTTGAGCTGGGCGTTTTCCCGCTTGAGCTGGGAGAGAAGGTCGTTCTCCGCGTCCGTGTTCATGGCACTTCCCGGCCCCGCCCCCGGCGGGAAGCCGATCCAACCCCTGACCCGTATCCAGTGTACACCGGAAACGGACCCGACCGGCGGCGATCCGGGGAAACCGCCCGCGCGCCGCGCTCAGCGTTTCAGGGTCGACATGCACTGGTGGCAGGTCCCCTTCAGCACGGCGATCCGCTGGCGGCAGCGGGTGCAGAAGGGCTTCTTGCAGCCGTGGCAGGACCGGACGCCCTTCCGGTTGAGGTCTCCGCAGCCGGGGCACTTGAACTCGTCGGCGCGGGCCACGATCTCGATCGGCCCTCCCGAACCCTGGAGGGGCTCGTTGCAGATCCTGCACTTCCGCTCGCCGGCCGGGTTCATCGCCTCGCAGAACCCGCACTTCACCAGCGCACCGAACTCGGCGAGCGCGTCCGGGTCCTCGCCGCGCCGCGCCTTGGCCAGGTCGGCGACGAAGTCGGGGACGTTCGGGTAGCGCTTCTTCGGCGGCTTGGCGATCAGCTTGCGGACCACGGCGCAGAGCCCCTCGGGGAGCGATTCGTCGTGAAGGCGGGGCGACGCGGGGTTCACTTTCAGGTGCTGGTGCATGAGCTCGGTCACCGTCTCGCCCTGGACGGGTCGCTTTCCGGTCAGCATCTGGTAGAGGATGATCCCGAGGGCGTAGAGGTCGCTCCGCTCGTCGGCCTTGTGCCCGAGCCACTGCTCGGGGGACATGTAGTACGGAGTGCCCACGATGAGGCCGGTCTTCTCCTCCGGGTTGTCCGGGTCCTGAGCGAGGCCGAAGTCGGTGAGGCGCGCCTTCCCGTCCTCGGTCAGGATGATGTTGGCGGGCTTCAGGTCGCGGTGGACGATGCCCTTCGCGTGGGCGGCGCCCAGGCCGCGCGCCACGTCCTCCGCCACCTCGAGCGCCGTCTCCCGGGGGAGGGCGCCCAGCTCCGCGAGCCGCTCCTCGAGCGTCTGGCCCTTGAGGAGCTGCATCACCATGAAGAAGTAGCCCCGCTGGAACCCGACGTCGTAGACCTGGACGATGTTCGGGTGCTCCAGCTTCGCGACCGCGCGGGCCTCGAAGAGGAGTCGCTTGACGAGGTCCGGGTTGTTCGAGATGGTGGGGAGCATCTTGACGGCCACGTAGCGGTTGAGGCCGACGTGCTTGGCCTTGTAGACCGCGCCCATCGTGCCCCTGCCGATCAGCTCCACGATCTTGCAGCCGCCCGCCTCCATCCCGATCGGCGAGTCGGGCTCGCCGCCTTGGGCGCCCAGGGTCGCGGCCACGCCGACGCGGGTCCCCTGCTCCGCCTCCTCCAGGAGCGTCGAGTCGGTGGGGCACTTCGCCCGACCCTCCCAGCCCTTCAGCACGTTGTAGCGCTCCTGGCAGCAGGGGCAGACCATGATCGCCTGGTCCTGTTCCTCGACCAGGCCCTTCACCTGCTGTTCCGTCAAGGCGCCCTGTTCGACGAGCAGCTCCCCCAGGTTCTTGAAGACCCCCTTGGCCGCGAGCTCCGCCTGCTCCTTGAGCGCCTCGGTCACCTGCTCGGCCGTGGCCAGGCCGCGGTCGACGAGCGCCTCGCCGAAGAGCTGCGAGTCGTCGCGGGTCTCGGGGCCCCGGCGGGCCGAGCGGTAGAGGGAGAGGAGCCGTTTGAACTTCGCCTCGTCGATGTGCCCGAACTGGAGGAGGAGCTCAGCGAGCGAGACCCGCGCGCCCTTCTTGTCCATGAGCTGGAACATGCGGTCGATCACGGCCTGGTCGACCATGTTCTCGCCGAGCGCGATCCTGGCCTGGAGGGCCCTGCTCGTCTGCCGTTCGTCCACCGCTATCCCCTGCCCAGGGCGGCGAGCGCCTCGCCCGCCACGTAGAACGATCCCGTCACGACCACCCGGTCTTCCGGGCGCGCGACCGCCCGCGCCGTCTCGAGCGCTCCGGCCACCGTGGGCACGACGAGCGCCGGCCCGTCCCAGTGCCGGGCGAGCGCCGACGGGTCGGCCGCGCGCGGGCTCGCGGCCCGCGTGAAGACGCCCAGGTCAGCCCCGCCCAGCGCCCGCAGCATCCCCTTCGCGTCCTTATCCGCCGACGCCCCGAAGACGAGGATCGTCCGGCGCCCGGGGGGCCGTCGGCGGATCGCCTCCGCCAGGGCGCGGGCCGAGACGGGGTTGTGGGCGCAGTCCACGACGATCCACGGCCGGCGGGCGACCACCTCGATCCGGCCCGGGATCCGGACGCGCGCGAGCGCCCGCCGGACGGCCCCGCGGCCGACCTTCGCCCCGGCGGCCTCCACGAGCGCCACCGCCGTGCCGGCGTTCGCCGCCTGATGGGTCCCGAGCACGTTCAGGGCGCCCCGGTGGACCCTGCCGCCCCAGCCCGTCACCGTGAATTTTATCACTCCCTCCCCGGCCGAGGCCCGAATTCGGGGGACGAGGGGCTCCGCGCGGCGGCGGATCTCGCGGAGGGCGGCCGGGCGCTGGGGACTCGAGACGAGGGGGATGCCGGGTTTGACGATCCCCGCTTTCTCGCGGGCGATCTCGGCGAGCGTCCGGCCCAGTTTTTCCTGGTGGTCGTAGTCGATGGTGGTGATGGCGCAGGCGACGGGGGTGATCACGTTCGTCGCGTCGAGCCGGCCGCCGAGGCCGACCTCGATGACCGCGTAGTCGACCCGGCGGGAGGCGAAGACGACGAAGGCGGCGGCGGTCATGGTCTCGAAGTAGGTGGGCCGGAGGCGGCGGAGCGCGCGTTCCATCCGGTTCATCGCCCGGACGAGCTCGCGCCCGGAGACGGGCCGTCCGTCCAGGCGGATCCGTTCGAGCATATGGACGAGGTGGGGCGAGGTGTACAGGCCCGTGCGGTAGCCCGCCGCGCGGAGGAGGGCCTCGGCCATGTGGCAGACGGAGCCTTTCCCCTTCGTGCCGGCCACGTGGAGCGACCGGAACGCGCGCTCGGGGTGGCCGAGGGCCTCGACCAGCCGCCGCATGCGGTCGAGATCGTAGGTCGAGGGGGCGTAGGCGACGGACTGGCGCTCGTAGTCGGTGGTCCGGGCGAGATGGCGCTCGACGGCGGCCAGGGAGGCGAACATGGCGGCGAAGAACCCTTGTATTCAGCGAGGCCGCCCACGGCGGCCGAGTCGAAGTACCCGTACTGAGCGAGGCCGCCCGCGCGGCCGAGTCGAAGTACTAGCACACCGCGCGGAGTCCGTCTATAGTTGGGCCCGTGAGGATGCTGGCCGCGGCCGCCTTCCTGCTGGGCCTCCAGGACGGGAAGGTCGAGCTCCGCTGGAAGTTCGAGAAGGGGCAGGAGCTCGTCTACAAGAGCACCCGGAAGGAGCTCCGGACGGCGGGGGGGAAGTCGTCGGAGGTCGAGCTCTCGAGCACCTTCTCGTGGAAGGTGGCCGAGGTGGAGGCGGACGGGACGGCGTCGGTCGAGGCGAAGTTCCTGGCGGTCTCGTTCTTCACGAGCCAGCCCGCTCCCTACGAGTACGACTCGGAGAAGGACCGGCAGCCGCCGCCCGGGGGTCCGGGCCCGACGCTCTCGCGCCTCGTGGGGCAGACGTTCTCGCTCCGGATCGGCTCACGGGGGCGGGTGGCGGAGGTGAAGGGATTCGATCGGATCCTCGAGGCGCTGTCCAAGGACCTCCCCGAGGGTCCGGCGGGCGACGCGGAGCGCCAGGCCATGAGGCAGGCCTTCTCGGACGAGGCCTTCCGGGCGGCGATGGACCAGATGAGCTCGTCGCTCCCCGAGGGGCCGGTGGGCGTGGGCGACGCGTGGAAGGGAGAGTACCGGACCGCGATGCCGCCGGCCGGCGAGCTGCTTTCGACCGTGGCGTCCCGGCTGGCCGACCTCCGGGACGGGGACGCGCGGATCGAACAGGACCTCCGGATCGAGTTCAAGGCGGCCGCGGGAGGGGACGTCGGGATCCGCGACGCGAAGGGGAAGGCGACGTCGGTCTTCTCGTCGCGCAGGGGGCGCTTCCTCTCCCAGAAGTCCTCCGTCGAGATGACGGTGATCCGGGCGGGGCGGGAGCTCCGGCTCGAGACGGAGACGGACGTGCGGCTCAGGGAGAAGAAGGGACCCTGAGCTCGGCGAACGAGCGGAACCAGGTGAAGTCCGCGCCGGCCGCGCGCGCGGCGGCCTCGTCGAACCTCGAATCCCCCACCACGAGCGAGTCCTCCGGGCGGACGCCCAGGCGGCGGCAGGCTTCGAGCACCATGTCGGGTGCGGGCTTGGAGTTCGGCACCTGGTCGCTCCCCACCACGGTGTCGAAGCACGGCTCCAGCCGGGCGAGCGCCAGGGCGCGGCGGGCGAGGGAGGTGGGGCTGTTGGTGATCACGGCCTTGGGGAGGGCGAGCGACCGGAGCGCGGCCTCGGCCCCGTCCATCACGCGCAGGCGGTGGAGGTGGTCGCCGTAGGAACGGTCGTACTCGGCGCGGATCGACTCCACGGTGTGGCGCGGGTAGAAGCGCCGGACGTCCTCCTCGAGGCCCTGGCCCCAGGACGCGCGGTAGAGGTCGCGGTCGACCGGGGGATAGCCCAGCCGGCGGGCGACGTCGTTGAGGAGGAAGTACCAGACCTCGTAGGTGTCGACGAGGACGCCGTCGAGGTCGAAGAGGACGGCCCGCGCCATGGCGCGGAATGATAGCAAAAGGGGGGAAGCGTCACTACAATGCCCGCGATGCGACGCGCCGGATGGGCCCTGCTGTTTCTCTTGCCGGGCGCCTGCGTGGAGCCCTCGAAGGGAGCCCAGCGGGAGCAAATGGTGCGGGGGCTGGCGGACCTGCACGGGTGGGACGCCCGGAACCAGGGGAAGGGGCAGTACGCGTACGACGCGGTCGTCTCTTCCTGGCCGCGGATCGGGTACACGCTGGCCTTTCACCTGACGAACGAGACGCCGACCGCCATCTACGAGAAGCTGACGGGGCGCAACCCGGTGGTCGGGGACGTCTGCTTCCTGATGCTGCTGAAGCTCAGCGGCCTTCCCTGGCAGCAGTTCGCCGGGGACGGGGTGTTCATCTCCACGGCCCTCCCGGACCCCGTCTTCTGCATCACCTGGGACCCGGGCGCCCGCCAGCGGGTCCAGAAGAAGTTCCTCGAAATCCTCGTCCCCCCCGAAGACTAGCGTCGTGACGGTAAAGCTACCGGGAAGGATTACCGTCATTGCCGGCGTTGCTTTCGGGGGGGCTCGGGTCTATACTCTGCAACCCCATGGAGTTGCGGAACATCGCGATCATCGCGCACGTCGACCACGGGAAGACGACGCTCGTCGACTTCCTCCTCCGCCAGTCCGGCGCCTTCCGGTCCAACCAGGAGGTGACCGATTGCGTGATGGACTCGAACGCCCTCGAACGCGAGCGCGGGATCACCATCCTGGCGAAGAACACCTCCGTCACCTGGAAGGGCGCCAAGATCAACATCATCGACACCCCCGGCCATCATGACTTCGGGGGCGAGGTCGAGCGCGTGCTCCGGATGGCCGACGGCTGCCTTCTCCTGGTCGACGCCGCCGACGGCCCGATGCCCCAGACCCGCTTCGTCCTCCGCAAGGCCCTGGGCCACGGCCTCCAGCCCATCGTCGTCGTCAACAAGCTCGACAAGCCCGAGGCCCGCCCCAAGGAGGTCCTGGAGGAGATCTTCTACCTCTTCATCGAGCTCGAGGCCTCCGACGCCCAGATGGACTTCCCCGTCGTCTATGCCGTCGGCCGTGCCGGTCGCTCCAAGCTCAAGCTCGAGGAGGACTGGAGCGACTTCACGCCGCTCTTCGACACCATCCTCCGGCGCGTCCCCGCTCCCAAAGGTGACCCCGCCGCGCCGTTCCAGCTCTCGGTCGCCAACATCGACTACAACGACTACGTCGGCCGCATGGCGATCGGCCGGATCGCCAACGGGGTCGCCCGCCCCGGCCTCCCCGTCACCCTCCTCAAGCGCGACGGGTCCGCGATCCCCGGCCAGATCGCCGAGCTTCACACCTTCGTGAACCTCAAGCGCGAGAAGACCCCCGAGGCCCCGGCCGGCGAAATCGTGTGCGTGGTCGGCCTCCCGCAGGTTGACATCGGCGACACGATCGCCGGTGGCGAGAGACCCGCCGCGCTCCCCTTCCCCAAGATCGAGGAGCCGACCCTCGCCATGCACTTCATGGTGAACGACTCCCCCTTCTGCGGGCGCGAGGGCCAGTTCGTCACGTCGCGCCACGTGGGGGACCGCCTCATGAAGGAGACCCTCTCCGACGTGGCCCTCCGCGTCGAGCCGGTCTCGGCCGACGAGTGGAAGGTCTCCGGACGCGGCCTCCTCCACCTCGGCATCCTTCTCGAGAACATGCGCCGCGAGGGCTACGAGGTCCAGGTCTCCAAGCCCGAGATGATCACGAAGAGGATCGACGGCGTCCTCTCGGAGCCCGTCGAGGTCGCGATGGTGGACGTCCCGAGCGAGTACTCCGGGGCCGTGATCCAGCTCTTCGGGGCGCGGAAGGGCTTCGTCGAGAAGATGGACCAGCGCCACGAGCGGACCCACTTCCTCTTCCGGATACCGGCGCGGGGCCTCGTCGGCCTCCAGTCGCGCCTCCTCTCCGCCACCCGCGGCCAGGCCGTGATGCACACCTCGTTCGAGGGCTACGAGGAGTGGAAGGGCGAGATCCCCGACCGCCAGGCCGGCGTCCTCATCGCCCAGGAGATCGGGGAGGCCACGACCTACGCGCTCGACGGGCTCCAGTCCCGTGGCCTCTTCTTCGTGACCACCGGCACCAGGGTCTACGCCGGCATGATCGTGGGCGAGCACTGCAAGGACCGCGACCTCGTCGTCAACATCGCCCGCAAGAAGCGCCTCACCAACATGCGCGCCGCGAGCGCCGACTGGACGGTGACCCTCCCCCAGCCGCGGATCTTCGGCCTCGAGGAGGCCCTCGAGTACATCAACGAGGACGAGCTCGTCGAGGTCACTCCGAAGTCCATCCGCATGCGGAAGAAGATCCTCGACGAGGTCAAGCGCAAGCGAAGCTCCCAGCGCGAGCTCGCCGAGGCGGAGGCGGAGGTCGAGCAGGAATAGGAGGCCGGATGCAGTCGATTCCGGGCGTCCTGGCGTCCGCGCGTGGCCGACCGCGAGGAGCGGAAGGAGAAGGGGTCCTGAAGGGCGAGTAGGACGACGAACGTCCGCCGCAGGGCGGCCGCGTTCTACCGCCTTGGGCCGGCAAAGACGTTGGAGTACCGGTAATAGGTCTGGAGCGAGAGCTGGTTGAGCGCCGTCGCGCGGAGCCGTCCGCGGAACCCCTCGCCTTCCCAGGATCCCCGCTCGCACAGGCCCCCCTTCATCCTCAGGTCGGGAAGGACGCTCTCCTTCAATCCCTCCCTCCAAGCCTTCCAGGGGTCGCCCGAGGGGCCGTCCAGCGCGTAGATCGCCGCCGCCGCGAACATGCGGGTCTCGGGATCCGTCTCCGCCGGCTCCGCGGACGTGAGAGCGGCCGCGATGGGATGCTCCCGCTTCCCGAACGACTTCCTTAGATACTCGCGTGCGGCCAGGGCGAGCAGGGAAGTCGGATGCGCCTCGAGCGCCGCCGTCAGGGCTTCCGCCTTGGCGTGATGGTCGTCGAGAAGGAGGGAATCGCGCTCCGAGACGACGACCAGCGCCGCCCACGCGAGCGAGCGAGCATCCTTTCCCGCCGCCGCCGTGACCGCATTCGCTCCCCGCTGGGCGGCGTCCTTGAGAAGAAGGGAACCCGTCAATCCGTAGGCCTCGCTCAGGGCCAGCGCTGCGACCGCGTTCGCGGCCGCGTCCTTCGGATCGAAGAGCCCTTCCGGAGTCTGCCGGGCCATCAGCCATCGAAGGCCGCTTTTCACCCGGTCGCCGACGCACGCTCCTCCGTGGACATCCCGGGAGAGATGCGAGTACCCGGCTCCGAGCAGGTCGAGAAGCGCGAGGGCGGTGGTTTCGACGTCTCCCGCGCCCGGACAGCGCACCTTGATCGTGCGGAGCAGGCCGGCGCAGCGTCCACGGACCTCGGCGTCGGAATGGAGGCGGCCCTCGTTCAGGGCCCCGATCGCAAGCGTCCCGATCGCCCTCAACCCGCGCTCCCCCGCCTCGCGATTCGCGGGATCGTCGTCGCCCAGCAGCTCGAGGAACGGCCGCGGATCGACCGAGGGGACCGGGGCCGCCGCCGCGTCCGGGCATCGGCACGCGGCCGGACGCTGCCCCCACGAGCCGTCCTCCGCCTGGTGCCTCAGGAGATACCGGAGGAGGGGGAGCTCCGGCTGCTCTACGACCGGTTGCTCCGCCTGGAGGGCGAGGATCACGGCGGCGACAAACATGCCCCTTTGAACGGATCCGGCCTGCCGAGGGTTCAGAGGATCGTATGCGACCTTAAACGGCACAATAGTCCCGTATCGTGAGGGGGAAGTCAGAAACGGGAGGACTCATGTTCGCGGTGGACAAGGCGCCGGTCTACGTGGCGGAAACGCACAGGGCCGCGGCCCGGCTCCAGGAACAGACGACCCCCGAGCAGTACGCTCGGCTCGTCGCGCGCGCCGAGCGGCTCCTCGAGGGCCTCTTCACGGTCGAAACGAACGTCGATCCGGACCTCCGGATCCGGATCGCGCTCCGGGAGCGCTTCGAGCCGGCGCGCGTCAAGCAGGCGATCCTGAACGTGGCCACCTGGCAGCTCGTCCGGGATCTGGCGGGAGCCTGGAGCGTCCGCTCCCGGCCGGCCGTCCCGGCGCCGGGCCGTCCGGCGGCAACGGCCGTCTAGGGTTCGTCGCGGAGGTATCATCGGCGAGTGACCGGAGACCTCGCCCGGAGCGTCCGGCGGCTCTATGACGTGTTCGAAGGCTACCCCTTCGACCCGGCCATGCCGCGCTGCGACCACTGCATCGACGACGCGGAGTTCGCAACCTTCCGGGACGCGCCGCTGGCGGGCCTCGAGGGAGACTCGATCACGCTCCTGGTCTCGAACCTCCTCCTTACGGTCGGCGACTTGCCCGACTTCAAGCACTTCCTCTCGCGGCTCTTCGAGGTCTACTCGAGAGAGCCCTCTCAGGCGGTCATGTCTCCCGAAATGCTCTTTCAAGGCTGGGCAAGGCGCGGTGGCGGGAATGGCCCGGTCCCGAGCGCGACGCCGTCGAGGCGTTCCTCGAGGCCTACTGGAAGGACCGCATGGCCTCCTTTCCGGGTCCCGAGCCGGCCTCCGCTTTCGTCTGCAACGTCGCTCTCGCCGGCGCCGACCCGGTCCTGTTCACGGAGTACTGGTGGACGGCGGGCGGCGAGGCCGGCGCGCTCCACCTGGCGGCGTTCCTCGAGGCCGAGCGGGAGACTCCCAACCCCTTCTGGGAGAAGGAGCCGTGCCGAGCCGCTTGGATGAAGGCCCTGCTGCGGGACCGCTCGCTCGAGCTGCTCCGGCGCGCCGCCGAGCGCCACGGGGCGGGCCCTCATGCCGGCCTTCTCTCCTCGGCGCAGGCCCGCCTCCGGCGAAAACCCTGACCGCTACCGCCGCGGCTCGAGGTTGTCCGTGACCGCGGACTCCTGGAGCTTCCCGTGGTCGCTCTCCCCGTCGGCCAGGACGTTGCCCGCGAAGAGGACGCGGCGCGAGGGCTCGCCGAGCAGCGTCAGCGCCTTCGTGCTCAGGCCCGAGAAGAGGTTGCCGGAGACGGCGACGTCGCTCGTCCCCTCGAGCACGATGCCGGCGGCGTCCTGGTCGCGGGCCAGGCGCTTGCGGGCGCCGCCGATCTCGCTGTCGGAGAACGCGTTTCCCGTCACGGCGATCCGCCCGCTCGAGGGGCCGATCCGGAGGGCGTCCTTCTTGACGAGGACGAACGTGTTCGCGCTCACCGCGCAGCCGTGCGCGTCCCGGAGGTCGATCCCGCCGCCCCCGTGGTGGGCGATCACGTTGGAGGAGAGCGTGATCCCGTAGCAGTCGCGGTCGAGGACGATCGCCGTCCCCTTGCACTCCTCGATCATGTTGCCGGAGACGACCGACCCGTAGGTGTTCTCGATCACGACGCCGTCGCGGAGGTGGTCGTCCAGGTTGTTCCCGGTCATGCAGAGGTTGAAGCCGTCCACGCAGCGCAGCGCGTCCAGGTTCTCCTCGAAGTGGTTGCCCACCACCACGATGTCGTGGCAGCCCTTGAGGAAGAGGCCGCTCTTCTTGTTGTAGGTGATCAGGCAGTCGGCGACCCGGGGGTCCTCGTAGCAGTCGTCGAGGTGGATCCCGTCGCCCCCGTGGTAGGAGACGGTCAGGCCGTGGAGGTAGATCTCGTTCACGCCGAGGGCCTCGATCCCGTGGCCGCCCTTCTCGGTGCCGGTCAGGCGGAAGTCGGCCAGCCCCACCCGCCAGATCCGCGCCCGGCGGTTGGCGGCGAAGTCGGCGGGGCCGATCCGGATGGCGGGCTGGCCGGCCTCGCTCACGTTCTTGAGGTGGGTCGACGTGCCGGCGCCGCGGAGGTGGACGTCGCCCCGCGCGATCCGGAGGGGCTCTGCGATCTCGAAGGTGCCGGGCGGCAGGACCACGAGCCCGCCCTCGGGCGGGAGCGCGTCGATCGCGGCCTGGATCGAGGGGTACTGCGACGCGTCGACCGCGGCGCGCGCGCCCGGGAGCGTCCGGCGCTCCTGCGCCTGCCACCCGACGAGCGCCGCCGCCGCGAGCGCCGAGGCGCCGACCAGCATTTTCTTCATGGTTGCCCTCCTTTTAGGTACAACACGGGAGCATGAGCCGCCTGGCGCTCGCCGCGCCGATTCTCCTGGCCGCCTGCGGGACCACGTTCCGCTCCGACGTCCGATTCCTCAAGGGCTACACGGACGTGATCGTGCTCGGGCAGCGGGACGGCGACGCGGCCGTCGCCGTCTGCCCCGCCTACCAGGGGCGGGTCATGACGAGCACCGCCACCGGCCCCGGCGGCTTGAGCTACGGATGGATCAACTACGAGCTCGTCGCCTCGGGGGAGACCCGGCCGCACATCAACGTCTTCGGGGGCGAGGACCGATTCTGGCTGGGGCCCGAGGGCGGCCAGTTCTCGATCTTCTTCGCCAAGGGCGCCCCCTTCGACCTAGAGCACTGGTTCACGCCGGCCCCGATCGACACGGAGCGCTTCGACGTCGTGCGGCGCGACGAGGAGCGGGTCGCCCTGAAGAAGGTCATGCAGCTCACGAACGCGTCGGGCACCCGGTTTACGCTGGACGTCTGGCGCGAGGTCCGGCTGGTCCGGGCCGACCGCGCGTGGCAGGAGCTCGAGATGGCCGCCCAGGACCAGGTCCGGCTGGTCGCCTTCGAGACCGTCAACAAGGTCACCAACACCGGCACGGAGGAGTGGAAGAAGGAGACGGGGCTGCTCTCGATCTGGATCCTGGGGATGTTCAACCCCTCGCCGGAGACGACCGTGGTCATCCCCTACCGGGCGGGCCCGGGCCCGCGGGTGAATGACGCCTACTTCGGGAAGGTGCCGGCCGACCGGCTCGTGGTCCGGCCCCGGCGCGGCGAGGCGCCGGACGACGGGGTCATCTTCTTCAAGGGGGACGGGCAACACCGCTCGAAGATCGGAGTCTCCCCGCACCGCGCGCGGCCGGTGCTCGGAAGCTGGGACGCCTCGAACGGGGTCCTCACGATCGTCCAGTACACGCTCCCCGGGACGACCGACTACGTGAACTCCATGTGGGAAATGCAGAAGGAGCCGTACTCCGGCGATGCCGTGAACAGCTACAACGACGGCCCTCCCGCGCCCGACGCCCCGCCCCTCGGCCCCTTCTACGAGCTCGAGTCCTCCTCCCCCGCCCTCGCGCTCAGGCCGGGGCAGTCGGCGGTCCACGTTCACCGCACGATCCACCTCCAGGGCCCCCGGAAGGGCCTCAACCGCGTCGCCCGCCGGCAGCTGGGCGCCGAGCTCGAGGAGATCGAGGGGGCCTTCCGGCGCTAGGTCCGGGGCCGCGAGATGAGGTCGTCTTCCGTCCCCTCCCTCCCGTCCGCACCGCGGCTCAGGACCTCGAACGGTCGCCCGTCCGGTCCCGGCACGCGGTAGACGAAGTCGCGCTGCCATCCGTCCAGCGGCACTTCGTGAAGCAGCCCGGCCCCCACCAGCTCCTCCAGGCGCTCCGGGTACCGTCCGTGCTTGAGCTTGAAAAGGCCCAGCTGCTCCCGCATCTGGACGATCAGGGTCCGCGTGATCTTGACGGCCGCGTCCTCCCCGTGAGCGGCCACGTTGACGAGCACCAGGGCCGCCAGCATCCCGATGATGAGGACCACGACCAGCATTTCGATCAGCGTGAATCCGCGCCGTCCGTTCATGCGCACCTCCCTGCCCTTCAACGACTTCGCCCCGGGCGGGTTGGAGCGTCACGAATCAGCGTCGCTGTTTCGTTACGCTTGAACTGGGGGGGCGCGGACGGTGTAATCTATGCGGCGAGCCGATGTCCCCAGGAGGAACCCGATGATCACCCTTACGATGGCGCTATCGATCCTCGTCGCGCAGGACGAGGCCTCGGCCGCAGCCGCGCTCGACCAGTTCAAGGCCGACTACAAGGCGAAGGAGGCCTCGGCGCGGGCCGCGGCCGTGGCGGCGCTTGCCGGCACGCAGCACGACAAGGTCTACGCGAAGCTCGGCCAGCTCCTGGCCGTCGATGAGCCGGAGGTCCGGATCGCCGCCGCGAAGGGCCTGGGCGGGGCCTCGCCCGAGAGCGCCAAGAAGCCCATGGCGCTCCTCCTCGGCGGCCTGGCCCCGAACGCGAAGAGCCAGATGGTCGTGGCCGCGATCCTCGAGGCGCTCGGCAAGCTCAAGCAGGAGGCCGCGCTGCCCGAGATCGAGAGGCACCTCAAGGCCAAGAACGTGCCCGAGGGGAAGGCCGCGATCGAGGCCGTGGGCTCGATCGGCTCGCGGAGGTCCGTCCCCGCGCTCATCGCCCTCCTCAAGTGGCTCGAGGAGTCGGCCAAGGAGGCTCCCCAGTACCAGGGCGGCGGGGGGAGGGGCGGTATCGGGGGCGGCAACCTGCCCGGGACGGGCGGGGGCGGCGTCGTGGACCAGGACGCCCGCGAGCGCGACCGGATGCTGACGCCCCTCGTCCACAAGGTCCTCCAGTCCATCACCGGAGAGAAGATCCAGAACCGGAAGGAATGGGAGGACTGGTACAAGGAGACGGGCGGCCGGGGGAAGGCCGAGAAGTAGGAGTCCCGTTTCTCCGCCAAGGACCGGGCCGAGCCACCGTCTTCTACCTTATGAACACGCTCCTCCTCGCCCTCGCCCTCCAGGCGGGAGATCCCGCCAAGGCGCTCGACGCCTTCAAGACCGCCTACAAGTCGAAGGACGTCACCGAGCGCGCGGCGGCCGTGGCCGAGCTCGGAAAGACCGAGCACGAGAAAGTCTCGGCGAAACTCGCCCAGCTCCTCGTGGTCGACGGGAAGGAGGTCCGCATCGCCGCGGCCAAGGCGCTCGGGGCCCTGACCCAGACCGATCTGCGGAAGAAGGCGGTCACCCAGCTCTCGAAGACCATCCCCGCCAACGCCGCGGAGGTTGACGTCATCGTGGCGATCGTCGAGGCCCTGGAGTCGATCGGCCCGGGGGTGGGTCTGGCCGTCCTCCACCAGCACTTCGTCTGGCCGCAGATCCCGGCGGCCGAAGGGGCGATCCTGGCGGCCGGGAAGCTGAAGCGGAAGGAGTCCGTGGGCCCGCTCATCACGCTTCTCAGGATCCTCCAGCTCTCGAGCCGCGAGGCCCAGAACATCGGCCCGGGAGGGCGAACCGTGACCGGCGGCGGGCTGCCCGGCGTCGGGAGCGGCGGAGCCGTCGACCCCGACGCCCCGAAGCGCGAGCGCGCCCTCACCCCCGTCGCCCAGCGCTCGCTCGAGGCCATCACCCGGCAGACCCACAAGACCTGGAAGGAGTGGGAGGCCTGGTGGAAGGAGAAGGGCCCCGACTTCGAAGTCCCCAAATGACGGTAAACCTTCCTGGTAGCTTTACCGCCATGACGGTAATCCTACCGGAAAGGTTTACCGTCATCGGGAGAGGGACTGGGCGGCGGGGTAGAGCTTGCGGTAGCGGGTATAGGCCGCGTCGTAGGATTTCTGCGGCTTCGTCACGGACGTCTCCTTGACCAGCCGGTCGGTCGCCTCCTCGACGGATCTGAAGGCCCCCACTCCCACGCCGGCCAGGATGGCCGAGCCGTAGGCCGCGCCTTCGTCGCTCGTCGAGACGGTGACGACCGGGATCCCGAGCACGTCCGCGATGATCTGCCGCCAGACCGGGCTCTTCATCCCCCCGCCCGTGACGCGCACCGTCTTCGCCTGCATGATCTCCTGGGCGTCCCGGAGGGCGAAGGCCGTCCCCTCCATGACCGCACGGACGAAGTGGGCCCGCCCGTGGTCCGGGGAAAGCCCGGCGAACATGCCGCGGACCGAGGTGTCGGCGTAGGGCGTCCGCTCTCCGACCAGGTAGGGCGCGAAGAGGAGCCCTTTCGAGTCCTCCGCGATCGGCGCGTTCTCGACGGAGGCGCCGAGGACGTCGAGGATCCAGTTGAACGACCGGGTCCCCGTCAGCATGCAGCCGAGCTGAAGGAAGCGTCCCGGCACCGCGTGCGTGAACGTGTGAACCCGCATCTTGGGATCCACCGCCGGCTTCGCGTGGCAGGCGAGAAGGACGTTCGAGGTCCCCATGCTGGCCAGCGCCTGGCCGGGCCGGACAACCCCCAGCCCCACGGCCGCCGCCGCGTTGTCCGCCGCGCCGCCCACGACCGGGATGCCGTTCCAGTCGCCCGCGATCTCGGTCGACCCGCAGGGCTCGGGAAAGAGCGCGGGATCGATTCCGACCTTCTTGAGGACCTCGTGCGCCCAGCGCCCCTTGGCCACGTGCCAGGCAAGAGTCCCCGAGGCGTCCGACACCTCGTGCCGGAGCTTCCCGGTCAGGACGTAGCGGACGTAGTCCTTGCAGAGGAGGACCGACTTCCCGAGTCTCTTCCAGTTCTTCTTCCGCCAGAGGAGGTGGGGGAGCGTGAATCCCGCGAAGGCGAGGTTCCCCACCGTCCGGCGGAGGAGCGGGAGGCCGCACTTCCGGACGATCTCCGCGCACTCCGCCTCGGCGCGGCCGTCGCACCAGAGGATCGCGGGGTCGCCCGCGTCGAGGCAGACCTCCGAGTGCATCATCCCGTCCATGCCGATCGCGTCGGCGGGTCCGAGCTCGCGGAGGATGCCCTCGACGGCCTTGATCCAGTCCCGGGGGTCGTGCTCGGCGCGGTTCCCCTCGGCGCGGAGGGGGTACTCCTTCCGGACCGACTTCAGGACCTTCCCGTCGGGGAAGGAGACGAGGACGCCCTTGGCGCCCGACGTCCCGATGTCGATCCCGATCGCCTTCAAGTGTTAACCCTCATACGTCGTGTTAGGGTTAACACTAGCCGCGGAGGCCCATGAGGAGGTCGAAGACGAGCTGGTCGAGCTTCTCGTACTTGTAGCCCTTCTCGGCCATCTTCTCGATGTCGAACTTCTCCCCGACGATCTTGGCGTGGCCCTCCTGCGAGTACCTGGGGGAGGGCTCGGCGATGTCCTTCCGGACGAGCGCCTGGATCTCCTTGTCCTCGGCGAAGAGCTTGGCCTTGTGCTGGAGGATCTTGTACGAGCGCATGCATCCGTAGGCGAAGTCCCAGACGCCCTCGATGTCCTCGGTCCGGTACGAATGGGCGTCGAAGTGCTTGGGCCCGGGGTAGCCGTACTCCTCGAGCAGCTTGACCAGGTAGAACGCCCCCTTGATGTCCTCGGACGCGAAGCGCAGGTCCTGGTCGAAACGCCCGATCTTCTGGTTGTTGAGGTCGATGTGGTAGAGTTTCTTCGCCTCGATCGCCTGGGCGACCACGTGGTAGAAGTTTAGGCCCGCCATCACCTCGTGTCCCACCTCCGGGTTGACGCCCACCATGTCCGGGTAGTCGAGCGTCTCGATGAAGCCGAGGACCGAGCCGGTCGTCGCGAGGTAGATGTCCGCCCGCGGTTCGTTCGGCTTGGCCTCGATGGCGAAACGGACGTCGTACTTCCTGTCCTTCGCGTAGTGACAGACGTAGTTCAAGGCGTCCCGGTAGCGCTTGAAGGCCTCGACGGCGTCCTTCCCGCAGTCCGTGTCCGTCCCCTCCCGGCCGCCCCACATGACGTAGAGGTTGGTCTTGAAGCGGCCGATGCACATGTCCATGCCGTTGCAGATCTTCTGGAGCGCGTAGCGCCGGACGGCGGGGTCGGGGGTCGTGAAGGCGCCGTCCCTGAAGACCGGGTGGGAGAAGAGGTTGGTCGTCCCCATCGAGACGACCATCCCGTTGTCCTTGAGCGCCTTCTCGAAGTCCTTCATCTTCTGCTCGGCCTCGGCCGGCGTGGCGTCGATGGGGATCAGGTCGTTGTCGTGGAGGCAGACGCCCCAGGCGCCGAGCTTGCCCAGGTTCTTCACGATGTCGACCGGGTCGATCCGCGGCCGCACGCGCGGGCCGAAGGGGTCGGCCCCGGGGTTCCCCACGGTCCAGAGCCCGAACGAGAACTTGTCCTCTCTCTTGGGCGCGAAATTGTCGGCCATGGCCTCACCTCGATCAGTTCCGGAGTCCTGGATCCCCGACCACCCGCAGGGACCGGAAGTATACTGAAAGGGATTTCCCGGAGGCAAGAACTCGAGCGGCATGGGGAGCCTCGCGATCCTGATCGCCCTGGGCCTCCAGGACCCCGGAGCCCGCGAGTGGGTCGACCGCCTGGGGTCCGAGTCCGTGCAGGAGCGCGACGAGGCCGGGCGCCGCCTGAAGGCGCTCGGCCGCGCGGCCCTTCCGGAGCTCGAGAAGGCCGCCGCCAGCCCGGACCCCGAGCTCGCCGCCCGCGCCCGCCGTCTCGTCCGCACGATCGAGATCGCCGCCACGCTCACCCCGCGGCTCCGCAAGGCCGCCCCCGGCATCGAGGACCGGCTCGCCGCGGGAACTCCCGAGGACTGGACCCTCGCCCTCCTGGAGCTGACCCGGAGAGAAGACGTCTTCCTGGGCCGGCGGGACCTCGACCCGCTGGTCCCGCGCGCCCTCGAGGGCGCCGCGTCGGACGACGACAAGAAGCGCCTCTGCGAGCTGGCCGCGGAGCGCCGCATCACCCTCCCCGCATCGAAGCTCGCGCCCCTCGCCCGGGATGGCTCAAGCGAGGTGCGATGGTGGGCGCTTCACGCGATGGGGGTCCTCGGCGCGGGGCCGGACGCCCTCCCGGTCCTGACGGGGGCGCTGGGCGACCCTGACGGCAACGTCGCCCGCACCGCCTTCCGGGTCCTCCAGCGGCTCCGTCACCGGGAGGCGGTTCCCGCCGTCCTCGCCTACCTCCGCCGCGTCGATGCGCCGTTTCCCGGCGAGGCTTGCGACACGCTCGCCAAGCTGGGCTGCCGGGAAGCCGTCCCCGAGATCGCCGGCTGCCTCCGGAATCCCGACTGGACGGTCCGGAGGGACGCCGTCCTCGCCCTCGGAGAGCTCCAGGCCCGGGAGCGGTGGCCCGAGATCGTCCGGTGCATCGAGGATCCGGAGGACAACGTCCGTTGGGCGGCCGGCGAGGCGCTCGGATCGCTCGGGGCGGTCGAGGCGGCGCCGCGATGCCGGGAGCTCCTCAAGGGAGAGGGAAAGGTACGGGAAGGGGCGCTTCACGCCCTGGGACGCCTGCGCGCGCGCGAGGCCGCGGCCGACGTCCGCCCCTTCCTCCGCGACCCCGACCCCGACCTCCGGGAGACGGCCGCGCGCGCCCTGGGCCGGATGGACGCTCCCGGCGCCGCCTCCGACCTCCTCCCGCTCCTCGCGGATCCGCAGGCCAAGGTCCGCGCCGCGGCCGCGGAGTGGTCGGGATACCTCGAGTCGAAGCCCGCGGTCCCGGGGATCCGCCGGCTGCTGAAGGACCCGGATGCGGAGGTCCGGGAGCACGCGCTTCGGGCGATCGAGAACCTCCAGGCCCGCGAGGCCTGGACGGACGTCGCGCCCATGCTCAACGACCCCGCGGACCGCCTCCGCGAGCGCGCGGCCCAGGTCCTCGAGTCGCTCCGCGCCCGCGAGGCGGCGCCCGCCCTCGCCCGGGCGCTGAAGGATCCCTACCCCCGCCTCGCGGCCCTGGGGGCGATCGAGAGGCTCCGCCTCCGGGAGGCGCTGCCCGCCGTCCTCCGCCTCCTCGAAAGCGACGACTCCATGGCCCGCGACAACGCCGCCTCCGCCCTGTCCGGCCTCGGCGGGTTCCTCCTCGTCCCGGAGGTCGCGAAGCTCCTCCGGCACGAGCGGCCCGAGGTGCGCGCCACCGCGATCCGCGCGCTCGGATATCTCGGCGCGCGGGAGCAGCTCCCCGCGGTCCGCGAGGCGCTGCGCTCGGACGACCCAGCCCTCGCCGTGAACGCCGCGCTCGCCGCCGCCTGCCTGGGCGACCGGGAGTCGGAGCCGCGGATCCTCGAGCTCCTCCGCACGACCGAGTGGAGCCCATGGCTGCTGGCGATGTCGCTCGGCATCCTGGGCGAGCGCCAGGCCATGCCCGACCTCCTCCGGGCGCTCCGGGACCCCGACGTCGAATGGGGTTCGAGCGCCGGCTTGGCGCTCGCGGGGATGGGCTTCGTCGAGGTCCTCCCCGACGCCATCCGCCTCTCCCGCGCGCCGGGGCACGCCGACCGCCGGGACGGCGTCCAGATGCTGGGCGCCCTGGGCGGCGAGGCCGCGGTCCGTCACCTCCTGGTCCTCCTGGAGGACAAGGACCACGACCCCTTCGACGCCGTTCTCCAGGCCATCGGCGACCTGGGGATCCGGGAGGCGGCGCCGCGGCTCCTCGAGATGCTCCCGCGGGCCTCAGGCGAGCTCCGGGCGCGGCTCGCCGGCGCTCTCTGCCGCCTGGGCCGGAAGGAGGGGGCCTCGCCGCTCCTCGAGGAACGCGGCGATCCGGCCCCGCTCAACGCGCTCCGCCGGCCCGCCGCCTGGTCGCGGCTTTCGGCCGCCCCCCTCGACGGGGCCCTCTCGGGAAGCCGGCGCGACGTCCTCGAGACGCTCTCGCGGAAGGCGGGTCTTCCGCTCGAGGGCCCGCCGCCCTCCGAGCTCGCGAAGGCCTGGCTGGCGGCCCACGCCTGGAACGCCCGCCCGCGGCACCTCCTCGCGGCGCTCGAGGCGGCCGTGGTCGAGCCCTACGGCTTCGTCCTGGAGGACGACCGGATCCGGATCCTCCTCCGCGACGAGCTCCTGGACGGGTGGAGCGACCGCCTGCCGAAGTGACTACGGGCCGTAGCCCCAAGGATGGGCCTTCCGCCACTCCCAGGCCGAGGCCACGATGTCCCGGAGCGATCGTCGGGGCGTCCAGCCCAGCTCCTTCCGGGACCGCGCGATGTCCGCCACGAGGGCCCGCGGCTCCCCCCGGCGCGGCTCCCCGGGGACGACGTCGATGCGGCGGCCCGTGACGCGCCGCGCCGTCTCGACCACCTCGAGCAGCGTCGTCCCCCGACCCGACCCCACGTTGAAGACCCCCTCCTTCCCGACCGCCGCCTCGCACGCCCGCGCCGCGTCCTCCACGTGCACGAAGTCCCGGACCGTCGACCCGTCCCCGTGGATCGTGACCGAGCCGCCGTCCATGGCCGCCCCCAGGAGCGCGGGAATGAGCCTCGTCTCGTTCTTCCGCAGCTGGTCCCCGCCGGCGGCGTTGAAGATCCGGAGCGAGGCCAGCCGGACGCCCAGGTCCCGGAACGCCTTCTCGGCGGCGAGCATCGACTCCGCGTACGGGCTGAGGGGCCTCGTCGGCGCCTCCTCGCGGACCGGCGCCGGTCCCGCTTCGCCGTAGACGTGGCCCGTGGACGCCATCACGATCGGCTTCCCGGCCAGGCCCTGGTAGAAGGCCATGATCCCGCCCACGTTGTTCCACCAGTAGAGCGCGGGGTGTTTCACCGACTGCGCCGCCCCCGGCGTCCCCGCGCAATGGATCACCGCCTCGTGCTCGGCCCAGTCGACGATCGCCGTCCCCATCTCTTGGAAGATGCCCGGGAGGCCCGGCGGCAGGGCCGCGCGCCAGGAGTTCCGGAGGTCGTCCAGCGGCATCGCGCGTCCCGGAAGCGCGCGGACCACGTTCCGGCCCAGGTAGCCCGCTCCTCCGGTCACCAGGATCATCGGGGAGAATCTTACCTCCCCCCGGACGTTCCCGCGGCACCGAAGGGGCGTCAGGAGGATACAATGGGCCCGCCGTTTCCGCGTCCGCTGAACCCGTCCCAGGGAGGCCGACCCATGAGACGCGTCCCGCTCCTCCTGGCGCTCGCGGCCTGCTCCGGAACCCCGGCCGCCGGCGACCGGCCGCCCAACATCGTCCTCATCGTGACCGACGACCAGGGCTGGGGGGACCTCTCCTGCCAGGGGGCGCCGTACGCGACGCCGAACCTCGACCGCATGGCGCGAGAGGGGACGCGATTCACGAACTTCGCCGTGGCCCAGGCCGTCTGCACCGCCTCGCGCGCGGCGCTCATGACCGGCTGCTACCCGAACCGCGTCGGCCTCCAGGGCGCGCTCAACCACACGAGCGCCGCGGGCATCCACCCCGACGAGCTCCTCCTCCCCGAGATCCTCCGCGAGCGGGGCTACGCCACGGGCTGCTTCGGAAAATGGCACCTCGGCCTCCCCCCCGAGTTCCACCCCTCCCGCCACGGCTTCGACGAGTTCTTCGGGATCCCCTACTCGAACGACAACGGCCCCCTCCACCCGACCGTCCGGGGCATCCCCTCGCTCCCTCTCTACGACGGCGAGCGGGTGGCCGAGACCGACCCCGACCAGTCGCTCTTCACCCGCCGCCTGACGGACCGCGCCCTCTCCTTCATCGAGCGGAACCGCGCGCGGCCGTTCTTCCTCTACGTGCCGCACGTGATGCCGCACGTGCCCATCTTCGCCTCGGCCCCCTTCCGCGGGAAGTCGGGGAAGGGACCCTACGCGGACGTGATCCAGGAGCTCGACGCTTCCGTGGGCGAGATCCTGGAGTCCCTGCGGAAGCACGGCCTGGACGGGCGGACGCTCGTTTTCTTCTTCTCGGACAACGGGCCCTTCCTCTCGTACGGCGCGCACGCGGGGTCGGCCGGCCCGCTCCGGGAGGGGAAGCTCACGACCTGGGAGGGCGGCCTGCGCGTCCCCTGCATCGCCCGCTGGCCCGGCCGCGTCCCGGCGGGCCGGGTCTCCGACTCGTTCCTCGCCTCGATCGATCTCCTGCCGACCTTCGCCGAACTGGCGGGCGGAAGTTTCCCGGCGCGGCCGATCGACGGCCGCAGCGTCCGGCGGCTCCTGGAGGGAGGGAACGAGGGCCGGCGCGAGTACCTCTGCTACGCGGGGGAGGAGCTCCAGGCGGTCCGCGACGGCGACTGGAAGCTCCGCTTTGCCCACGAGTACCTGACGGTGGCCGGCCCGACCCGCGCCGACGGCAAGCCCGCCAACTTCGAGAACATGAAGCCCGAGTCGATCACGATGTCGGGCCTCCGCGGGATCGCCAGCCGCCACGGCTACCGCGTGGAGAAGACGGCCCCGGCCCTCTACGACCTCAGGGCCGACCCCTGCGAAACGCGCGACGTCGCCGCCGCGCATCCGGACGTGGTCCGCCGCCTGGAAGCGATCGCCGAGCGCGCCCGCGCGGACCTGGGCGACGCGCTCGCCGGCCGCAAGGGCTCGGGTGTCCGGCCGGCGGGGAAGCGCTAGCGGCCGGCCGCGAGGGCCTGGAGCTCCTCCTCCGAGAGGACGCGGCTGTAGAGGCGGACGTCGTCCACGGCGCCCTTCAGGAACTGCTTGTCGCCGCGGCGGCCGAGGAAGAGGGGCGAGGGGCCGGCGGCGATCTCGCCCTTGAGGTCCGTCACCTCGCCCACGCGCGTCCCGTCCAGGTAGAGGCGGGCGAAGCGTCCGCGCCGGTAGGTCCCGGCGACGTGGTGCCAGCGGTCGAGCGCGACCGAGCCGCCGGCCAGCTCCGCGTGCCCCTGACCGGCGAGGGTCCAGAGAGCGAAGCCCGCCCGACCGTCCGAGAGCACGTAGAGCGCGTACTCGAAAGCCCCGGTCCCGCCCTTGGCCGCAAGCGGAGTGCGTCCCTGGCCCTCCGCCGAAGGCCGCTCCCGGATCCGCACCCAGGCGGCCAGCGTCATCTCGCCGTGCGGCCCGGCCTGCGGACTCAGGTCGTCGGCGTTCTCGATCCGGACGCCGTCGTCCTTCCCGTCGAACGAGAGCGCGCCGCCCAGGCGGCCGGAGGTCCAGGAGGGCCCGCCCTCGAGCGCGCCGGCCGGGCGCTCGCCCTCGGCGTCGGCCGCCGTCCGGCCCGTCCCCTCGTCGAGCTTCCAGTGCCCCACGAAAGTCATGCGGACACGGTTCTCCTCGATCTTCCTTCTCACTTCGTCGCGGAGGCTCCGGACCTCCGGGAGCCGGGCGCCGGCCGTCTCCTCGGCCGACTTCAACATCCGCTCGATCTCGTGGCCCTTGCGGAGCCGGCGATCCTCCGCCGCCAGCTTGCGGATCTCCGCGAGGAACTCCTCGAACTTCCGGGCCTTCTGCCGCTCGATCTCCTCGCGCATGGCGCGGTCGGCCTCGGCCGCGCGGGCGGGGTCGACCGGGCCGGGGGCCCGGGCGCCCGACGGGGCCGCCGGGGCGGGAGGGACGGTCTTCGGCGCGGGCGGCGGGGGCGGGGCCGGGGAGCTCCGGCCGGAGGAGGAAAGCGCGGCGACGACCAGGACGAGGACCCCGACGCCTCCCACGACGCCGCCCGCGATGAGCGGGACTCTAGAGGGGGGCCGGCCCATTCGCCGCGTGGTGGAGGGAGACACGGGAATCCGGGCGGTCGCGATCTTGCGCTGCGACGGAGGCGTGAGGCGGACGGAGGAGGGTTTCTCCGGCTCGGGGGCGGGCGGAGGCGGGCGGCAGTCCGCGCAGAACGGGCGATCCGCGACCACGGAGGCCCGGCCCTTCTCGAACTCCGCTTCGAGGATGCTCTTCCCGCAGTCGGAACAGTAGACGATTTTGTGGCCCATGGTTCCCCGGCCGGTTCTAGCTAGATTATACGGCAGGCACGACGGAGGGGAGGCGCATCCCGGACGATCAGCGGAAGATTCTCCCGAACCGGATCCAGGCCGCAGTCCAGAGCGGGACGCGGTGCCGGTCCGAACACTCGTCACAAGGAAGAGGGCCGAGGGACACCCGGACGAGCCGGCCTCCCTCGCAGGAGGGACACTCTACCCGGAGCAGGAATCCGAGGCTCGCCGCCGCGAGGAGGATGACGGCCGCGAGCCGGAGGACCAAGCCCCAGCCTCCGAGGCGCCGATCCTGCGGACCCTTGGACATCCACCCAGTATGGCAAGAACGCGGGGGCCGCAGCGCCGGGTTCGGCGCGACCGCTGTCGACGGACTCCGCTCGGCCGAGCGGAGGCTGGCTTGCCAAGCCGCAGCGGCCGGCCGCCCGCCTCCGCCTCCGCTTGGGGGCCTCGCTCCGCTCGTCCGAGCGGAGGCTGGAGGTGGCGGCCGGATTTGAACCGGCGAATAGCAGTTTTGCAAACTGCCCCCTTAGGCCACTTGGGTACGCCACCTTGTCCCGAGCGAGGGCCCAGAGGCCCGGATCGAGGGACCGGCCGGGATTTGGAGTCTATGGGGTGCCGGGGGGAACGATCAAGTCCTTTTCGAGACGACGGGCTCAGCGGGTCCGGGAGATCCCGTTCGGGTCGGCGGTGGCGACGAGGTCGAGCTTGCGGAAGGCCTGGACCATCTCGGCCACCGACTTGTCGTCCGGAAGGTCGACCACCACGTACTGGTCCCGCGCCCCCCGCTGCTTGACCCGGCAGCCGAGGCCCGCGATCGCCTTCTCCCGGGCCTCCGCCGGTGCCGCCGGGTCGAACGTGAGGACCACCTCGTCCTCCACCTGCGAGGCGTCGGCCGGAGTCAGCCGGTAGTTGATCCCCTCGACCGCCTTCCCGGCCTCGACCACGATCTCGCTCCAGCGTCGGGCGAAGAACCGCTTGGCGTCCTCCCCCTGGAGCTCGAAGAGGAGGTCGTACTTCCCGGGCGGGAGTCCCTTGATCTCGAAAGCGCCCCCCTTCTCGAGCCTCGCCTCGCCCTTCACGTTCTCCGGCTTCGAGGCGTCGGTCTGGGCGAGCTTGGCGACGATCCGCAGCGCCGCCGGGGGCGAGATCCGGCCGCGGATCCAGCCGGTCTCCTGCCTCACGGACAGGCAGCCGGAGACCAGGACCATGAGCGCGAGCTTCATCCGGAAGATCATACGACCTCCCGAGCCCCGCGGCTATAATCGTCCGCCCGATGCGCGTCCTCCACCTCTTCGGCGACTGGAAGTGGACGGGCCCCTCCGAGCCCACGCTCGACCTCGTCCAGGAGCTCCGCGCGCTCGGCGTCGACGCCGCGCTCGCCTGCCGGGAGGCCCCGCCCGGGGCGAAAGGCTCCCTTCCCGAGCGGGCGCGCGAGCGGGGGATCGAGCCACTCTACGTGGCGGGCTTGCGCCGCTCGCTCTGGAGCGCCCTCGCCGACATCGGCCGCGTGGCCGAGGCCTGCCGGCGCTACGACCTCCTCCACGCCCACTTCTCCCACGACCACCTGATCGGCGGGAAGGCGGCCCGCCGCGCCGGGATCCGCGTGGTCCGGACGAACCACAAGGCGATCCCCACGCCGCCCACCCTGGGCTCGAAGTACCTCTTCCGGAAGCTGACGGACGGCTACCTCACCTGCTCCCGGGCCGCGCTCGAGGCCGATCGCGCGGCCTTCGGCGTGCGGGGCTGGCAGGTCGACCCCGGCATGCGCCTCGAGCGCTTCGCGCCCCGCCCGGCTCCCCACGAAGGCTTCGTCGTGGGGGTCGTCGCCCGCATGCAGCGCCACCGGCGCTTCGACGTCCTCCTCGAGGGGATCCGGCTCGCCCGCGTCCCGGACCTCCTCGTCCAGGTCGTCGGCCGCGGGACGCACATGGAGGAGGTGGCCGTCGAGCCCGCCCGCCGCCTGGGCCTCTCGAACGTGACCTTCACGGGCTATCTCGGGCCGCAGTACCTCGACACGGTCGCCGGCTTCGACGCCCTCCTCTTCCTCGTCCCGGGCTCCGACGGCACCTGCCGCGCCGTCCGGGAGGCGATGGCGATGGGCAAGGCGGTGATCGGGGCGCGTCGCGGGATGATCCCCGAGATCGTGGAGGACGGCGTCACCGGCCTCGTGATCGAGGACGCGCCCGAGACGATCGCCCGCGCGATCGAGAGGCTCGCCGCCGACCGCGCGAGCTGCAGCCGGATGGGCGAGGCGGGCCGGGAGAAGGCGCTGCGCCTCTACGACGTCCGCCGCCACGCCGCGTCCGTGAAGGAGGCGTACGCGGCCCTGCTCTAGAGGGGGATCTCGTCCAGGCGCGAGACCTCGAGGTCCGGCTCGAAGCCGAGCTCCTCGGGCGAGACCCGGGCGCGGTTGCACCAGCAGACCCGGAATCCGAACGCCTTCGCGCCCGCCGCGTCCCAGGCGTTCGAGGAGACGAAGAGAAGATCCCCGGCCGGGATCCCGAGCGCGCGGGGGGCCAGGGCGTAGACGGCGGGAGAGGGCTTGTAGGTCCGGACCTCGTCGGCCGAGAGGACGTGCGTGAGGAGCGGTCCGAGGCCGCTCGCGGCGACGGCCGCGTCCAGCATGCGGCGCGAGCCGTTCGAGAGGACCGCCCGGGGCCTCCCGCGGAGGCGCCCCAGGGCGGCCGCGGCCTCCGGGAAGGGGGAGAGTCCCAGCCAGGCGTCGCGGAGCGCCGCGAGCTGGGTCTCCGTCGCGGCCACTCCGAGCCGGCGGACCGCGAAGCGCAGCGCGTCGCCCGTCACGTCCCAGAAGTCCCGCCAACGGCCCATGAGGCCGCGGAGCCAGCTGTACTCCAGCTGCTTCTGCCGCCAGAGCCTACAGAGGCCTTCGGGATCGTCCGTGACGGCGCGGGCGGCCTCGACGGTCGAGCCGAGGTCGAGGATCGTCCCGTACGCGTCGAACACGAAGCCGCGGAAGCTCAATTCCCGGAGACCTTCATCGGGACCATGTAGAGGGACTTCCGGGCGGTGATGTAGAGCGTCTTCCCGTCGAAGGCCAGGTTGGCGGGCCCCTCGGGGACGGAGATCACGCCCAGAGCCTTCCCGTCGGCCGCGAAGATCTCGACGCCCTTCCCGGTCGTCGTGTAGAGGTTCCCCTTCTCGTCGACCTTGATCCCGTCGGAGGCCACCGGGGCGAACTCGCGCTTGTCCTTGAGCGTGCCGTCCCCGTTCATGCCGTAGACGTAGACCTTCTTCGCGCCGGGATCCGCCACGTAGAGCCGGTCGCCGTGGAGGTGGATGCCGTTGGGCTTGACGAGGTCGTCGGCCACGCGGACGAGCCGTCCGCCGCCGGGCGGGATGTAGTACACGGCCTCCTTGTCCTGGGTGGGCTTCCCGCCGTACTTGGGGTCGGTGAAGTAGATTCCCCCCTTCGCGTCCAGGCAGAGGTCGTTCGGGGAGTTCAGGCGGACGTCGTTGTACTTCTCGGCGAGCACAGTCACCTGCTGGTCGGGGCTGATCCGGGTCACGCGGCCCGTCCCGCCCTCGCAGGCGACCAGGTTCCCCTCCCGGTCGAACTTGAGTCCGTTGGCGCCGCCGGAGTTCTCCCGCCAGACCAGGTTCTCCTTTCCGTCCCACTTCATGATGCGGTTGTTCGGGATGTCGCTGTAGAAGACGTTGCCCTTCCCGTCGGCGACCGGCCCCTCGGTGAACCGCATGTCGGTGGCGAGCCGTTTCACCTCGCCGGCCACGAGGTCGGCGGGAGCCTGCGGGGAGGCGAGGAGCGTCGCGAGAAGCAGGATTCGGACCATGGCGGTCTCCGAGGGCGCGGACTCGGCTCAACCCTACAGGGTATGTACGCCGCCCGTCCGGAAAAGGGTCCCGTTTTCTCGGGCTAGGAGGCGAGGAGCTCGTAGTACATGTTCCGGCGCCGGGCCTCGAAGCCGAGGTCCTCGATGACGCGGCGGATCGTCGCCTCGGTCATCCGGAAGTTCGCGCCGGCCTGGGAGACGACGTTCTCCTCGAGCATGGTCGAGCCCATGTCGTTGGCGCCGTGGAGGAGGGCCATCTGGCCCACCTTGTCGCCCTGGGTGACCCACGAGGACTGCAGGTTCGGGAAGTTGTCGAGGTACATCCGCGCCACGGCGAGGGTCTTCAGGTACTCGTGCCCGCCCGTCTTCGGCGTCCCGGCCATCTCGGTGTTGTCCGGCTGGAGGCTCCAGCAGATGAAGGCGGTGTAGCCGCCGCCGTTCCCGCGGGCGAGCGAGCGGTCCTGCTGCTCGCGGAGCCGGCGGAGGTGCTCGACCCGCTCGGCCAGCGTCTCCGCATGGCCGTACATCATGGTCGCGGTCGTCTTCATCCCGATCGCGTGGGCCTCCTCCATGACCTCGAGCCAGGCGTCGGTCTTGATCTTGAGCGGGCTGATCGCCTCGCGCACGCGGTCGACCAGGATCTCGCCGCCGCCGCCCGGGATCGAGTCCAGACCCGCCGCCCGGAGCCGGAGGAGGACGTCGCGCACGGACATCCGGTTCAGCGTCGCGAAGTGCTGGATCTCCGAGGGCGAGAAGCCGTGGACGTGGATGTCGAAGGACTTCATGTGGCGGAGCATGTCCTCGTACCAGTCGAGCTTGAGGTAGGGGTGGTGCCCCCCCTGGAGCAGGATCTGGACGCCGCCCAGGGCCTTGGTCTCCTGGATCTTCCGGGCCATGGCCTCCTTCGAGAGCGTGTACTCTTCGGGATGGCCGGGGGGCCGGTAGAAGGCGCAGAACTTGCAGTAGGTGATGCAAGTGTTCGTGTAGTTGACGTTGCGGTCGACGATGTAGGTGCAGACGGGCTCGGGGTGGAGCCGCATCCGCACGGCGTGGGCGCCGGTTCCGAGCTCGGGGAGAGCGCCCTTCTCGAAAAGGGCCACCGCCTCGTCGTCGGTGATCCGTCCGCCTTCGATCGCCTTCCGGACGATGTCAGGGACCGCGACCCTCATCGTTTCGCCCTTCGCCAAGTGTTAACACCAACACGACGTTTGAGCGTTAACACTTGCTGTGCCAGGGAAAGCGGGTCAATCCTCGAGTTTGGGCGGGTCATCCTGTCTCACCTCGGCGGGGAGCTTCCCGGGCGGCGGGGTGTCGTTCAGGGGCTCGACGACCTTGGTCTGGGCGTTCTCGTCCTCCTCGATCTCCACCTTCCGGAGGCCCATCTTCCCGGTGTCCATGGCGTTGGAGACGGCCTTCTGGGCCTCGGCGAGCCTCCGCAGCATGGCCAGGCGGGCCCGGGTCTCCGGGGCGCGCTCGTGGTCGGGATGGGCGGCGTTGAAGCGTTCCAGGGTCTCGGCCGCCGCGTCGTACTTCTTCTGGGTGAACTGGGCCTGGGCGAGCTCGGTCACGTATTCGAAGTCCTTCGGGTCGAGCTTCGCCGCCTGGGCGAAGGCGTCCTCGGCCTGGCCGTACATGCCGATCTCGAAGTAGGTGATGCCGAGGTTGTAGAAGTAGTGCGGCAGGGTCGGGGCGATCTCGGTGGCCATCTTGAAGACCATGGCGGCGTAGTCGAGGAGGCCCTTGCGACGGTAGAGCTCGCCCACGTTGTTGAAGGCCTTGTGGTACTGGGGGGCGATGTCGATGCACTTCCGGTAGGCGTCGATCGCGGGGTCGAGCTGGCCCTTCTGGGCGTAGGCCATGCCGAGGTAGGCCCAGGCGCGGTAGAAGTTCGGGTCCGCCTCCGCCGCCTTCCGGAAGAACTCGATCGCGTGGTCCAGGTCGCCCTTCTTGAAGTGCTCGGCGCCCTGGTTGTAGAGCCGGACGGCGGGGGACTCGGGCGGGGGGGGCATCACTTCCCCCCGCTGATCCGCTTGAGGATCTCGCCGGTCGTGACCATCCCGGCCAGCTTCCGGCCGCGGAGGACGTAGGCTCCGCGCGCGCCCGCCTGGCAGAGGCGGACGGCCATTTCCACGAGCGGTTCGTCCTCCTGGACCGTCCGGTAGCCGTTCGTGGCCACGACGCCCAGGCCCTCGATCGGGGCGTCCGCGTGGGAGCGGAGGACGGCGTCGATCGGGTCCCCTCCCCTGAGCGTGGCGGTGTTGGAGAGCCTGAGGAAGTGCTCGCGGACGCCGAGCTGGAGGAGCGCCGAGGCGGCGAGCTCTCCCACGAGATTCCCCTCCGCGTCGACCACGGGCACCGCGTCCATCCGTCCCGCCGTCAGGACTTCCACCGCCCGGGCGAGCGGCGTCTGGAGGGTGACGCTCGGGACCGCCGTCGAGACCGGCACGCCCGGGGGTTTCCCCGCCAGGCCGTCGACCGCCGCGACGAACTCCGCCCCCGAGGAGGCCCGGAGGACCCGGCCCAGGTTCTCCTCGACCCCGAACACGTTGAGGAACTGGGCGAGCGTGGTCAGGTAGAGGTTGGAGTGCTTCTTCGGGATCACGAAGAGGACGATGAGGCGGATCGGGTTCCCGTCGGGCGCCTTGAACTCGATCCCCGCGGGGGCGGTGCCCACGGCGATCCGGAAGTCCTGGACCTTCTCGGTCCGGGCGTGGGGGAAGGCGCAGCCCTTGGCCATGGAGAAGGGACCCATCTTCTCGCGCTCGGCGAGGGCCGCCCGGAGCTCCGCCGCCGTCACGCCCGGGGTCCCGGCGGCCATGATCCCGATCACCTCGTCGAGCGCCGCCTCCTTCGTGGAGGCGGCCAGGCCGCACTTGACGAGCCCGGGGGCGAGGAGCGACGAGAGCCTCATGGACGTGAACGACCATTGTACCCGGGCCCCGAGGGCTCCTTCAAGCAATTCGCCGCCTAGGACGTGATGTTCCTCGCCCGGAAGATGCCGAACGCCAGTGGGATGAAGGCGGCCGCGTAGGCGGCGGGCACCCAGAGGTGGAGGCGGCGGTCGACCACGTCGGGGTCCCAGCGGGTGTTGGTCCCCTCGGCGAGCGACTGGAGCTTCTCGAGCGCGTAGGGGGCGTAGTGCAGGAAGACCTTCTGCTGGCCGGCCGGGGGAAGGTAGTCGGTGACGAAGTCCCCGACCAGGAAGAGGATGAGCGCGATCGCGACCGAGTAGCCGGAGGACTCGGTCCAGTTCGAGACGAGCAGCCCCAGGAATCCCGCCGCCAGGAAGGACGGGAGGCTCATCCCGACGGCCCGCACCGCATGCTCCCCCATCTCCGCCCCGCTCCGGACCAGGTAGTACTGGTCGCGGTCCCAGACCGGGCCCGCGTCCCCGCGCGCGAAGGCATAGGCGAGGCTCATCCAGAGGGTCGCGGCGAAAAGGAAGGCCGCCAGGCCCGCCACGACCAGGCACTTCGCGGCGAAAAGGTCTCCCCTCGAGATCGGGCGCGTCAGGAGGTTCTTGATCGTCCCGCGGTCGAACTCGCCCGCGAAGAGCATGCTCGAGAAGACGATGAGGACGTAGGTCGCGATCTTGAGGCCGACCTTGAACCCGTAGACGAAGAGGAGCGCGGCGTTCAGCGTGCGCCAGGCCGTCTCCTCCTGCTGGCGGAGGGCGGGCTGGAGGACGGCCGCCAGGAGGACCGCCGCTCCCACCACCGCGAGCGAGACGAGGAGGAACGGGTTGGCCGAAAGCTTGAGGAACTCCGCCCGGGTCAGGCGCGCGATCCGTGCGATCATTGCGAGAGGAAGAAGTCCTCGAGGGTCCGCCGCGCCGGCGTGAGCTCGCTCACGGCGACGCCGTTCTGGTGGAGGAGCGCGTTCAGCGCCCCCAGCCGATCCTGGGCGCACCGCACGCGGAGGCCGCCGGCCGGATCCTCGTCCACCCCCGTCACGCCCGGAGCCGAGCGGAGGATCTCGCGCGCCCGGTCGGGCGGGGAGGCGACCACCCGGGCCCCGTCGACCGTCCCCGTCATGATCTTCGAAAGTGTGTCCTGGAGCACCAGCCGCCCGCCCTTCAGGATGCCCACCCGGGTGCAGGTGATCTCGACCTCGTGGAGGAGGTGGCTGGAGAGGAGAAACGTCACCCCTTCCTCCCGGTTCAGCCTCCGGATCACCTCCCGGACGTGGTTGATCCCGTGGGGGTCCAGGCCGTTCGTGGGCTCGTCGAGCAGCACCAGGCGCGGCCGGGGGAAAAGCGCCATCGCGATCCCGAGCCGCTGCCGCATGCCCTGGGAGTAGGTCCTCACCCGGTCGTGCATCCGGTCCCGGAGGCCGACCTGCTCGAGGACCGCCTCGATGCGGTCGGCGGGGAGCCCTCCCGTCGCCAGCCTCAGGATCTCCAGGTTTTTCCAGGCCGAGAGGTAGGGGTAGTAGGCCGGGAGCTCGACGAGGCAGCCCACGCCCTTCATGATTTCGATGAAGTCCGTCCCCACGTCCTTCCCGAAGATCGAGACCCTCCCCGCCGTGGGCCGGATGAGCCGGAGCATCATCCGCATCGTCGTCGTCTTGCCCGCGCCGTTCAGGCCCAGGAACCCGTAGATGTCCCCCTCCTCCACCTCGAGGTTCAGGTCCTCGACCGCCGGGAACGCGCCGAAGCGCTTCGTGAGGCCCTCGGTCCTGAGCACGGCGACCATGCGAGCGAGTCTAACAGGGAATCGAGAATCGGGAATTGGGAATCGGGGGACGGGAAGTCGGGGGGTCACTCGAGGATGCCGTGGGAACCGACCTCTCCTCAGGGCTCGGCGGCCCAATCGAGCCAGCGCCTTCCATGGCGAGTCCAGGCCCGGAGGACGTCCTTCGCAACGCGATCGGCGGCGGCGGAGCTTCGGATCTCCCACCAACGGTCCCGCTTGCCCGGCATCAGGAGGCCGATTCGGACCTGCATCGGGCATTTCCGCAGCGGCGGCGGAGGTCGCGGGAGGCGTCCGCGGATCCGGGCGCGCCCGGCGGGCTGGAAGACCGCAAGGTTCAGCGTGAACCGCGCGCTCCGGCCCGAGTTCCACCGGCTCCCCTGGACATTGACGAGCTGGATGCACTCGTCGAGGGCCTTGTAGAACGTCCCGGCCTTTCTCCGGAAACCCTCCGCCTCGAGCGCGGGCTCGAGAGCCCTTCCGATGCACCGCTCGATCCAGGCGCGCGGCACGGAGCGGGACGGCGATGAAGAGGGCTCCATCCGCTCGATGATGCAGATCCGGCGCCCGGTGCGCGACGGTTTTCCGCCGTGGAGCCTGGATTCGGGATGCGGGATTCCGGATTCCGGGATAGGAAGCGCCTACTCGCCCTCGGCGATGAGCCGGAGGTAGTGGTCGGCCTTCTTCTCCCAGACGAAGAGGAGCTGGAAGAGGCGCCATTCCCGCCACTTGGAGGCGTGCTTCATCGCCCAGGACCGGGCGATCTCCTCGCGGCGGTCGGCGGGGACCGGGCTCCGCGAGCGCTCCCCCTCGTACCAGACTTCCTTCTCGATCTCGCCTTTCTGCTCCTCGATGTCGCGCCGGGGGTTGCAGGTCCCCCGCTTTCGGAGGATCGAGCGGACGCAGAAGTCGACGAGCTGGCGGTTGGAGATCTCGCCCCGGGTGTAGCGCCGGCGGGCCAGGTCCTGGCCGCCCCCCGCCCCGTCGCGGATGGCGCGGCGGAGGTCGGAGAGATTGTCCCGGATGAAGCGGTCGAGATCCTGCTCGAGCTCGCCCAGCTGCCCCTTCGCCCAGAGCTCTTCGAGAGACTTCAGAAACTGCCCCATTCCCGTGCTGCCCGCCTACCGATGATACGCCGGAGGCCCCCCGAGGGTTCTCCCCTCGATATCCGAAGGATCGTCAGTCCGTTACGGAAACTTGAAGCCCGCGACATCCCGCTACCTCTGGAAGATGGGGAGCTGCTCGCACGGCATCTGGAGGACCACGAGCGCCATGGCGGTGGCGTAGGTCCTGCCGACCCCGTCCTCCCAGTGGCCGTCCTCGAACTGCATCCTCAGGATCTCGTCTTTCACCGAAGGGTAGTAGGTCGCCCAGTCCGCCCCTCCCGCCAGGTACATGGCCTGGGCGGCGTAGTAGTGCCCGTAGTAGTAGTGGAGCCGCCCCGGGATCAGGGTGTGCCGCCAGTTCGGAAGCACCCGCACGGCCCCCCGGGTCTCCCGGGTGTCGTAGAATCCCGCGGAGAAGAGCGAGACGGCCCCGCAGGCGGTGAGGGCGAAGGAGACGCGGGTGTCGTTCGCCCCGAAAGCCCTGGCGCTCTGGTAGCAGAAGCCCCTGGGCGTCCAGCAGTCGATCACGTACTTCGTCGCCCGGTGGATCGTCGTCTCCGGGACCGAGATGCCCACGTTCCGCGCCGCCCGGAGGGCCTGGAGCGTGGAGACGGTCACCGAGAGGTCCGCGTCGACGGGCGTGGGCTGGTAGCGCCAGCCGCCTTCACGGTTCTGGGAGTTCACGATTAGGTCGACCGCGCGCTTGAGCTTGGGCTTGATCTCCGGGTTCCTCGTCATCCCGTAGATCTCGGCCAGGAAGAGCGTGGCGAAGGCGTGGCTGTACATCCGCGAACCCCCGTGCGTGATGTACCCGTCCTCGTCCCGGACCTTGGAGAGGAGCCAGTTCACCCCCCGCTCCACGGCGCGCCCGTATTTTCCCCGGCCCGGCACGTGTCCCGCGGAGACCATCGCCATGCAAGACAGCGCCGTCACGTCGACCGACTCGTTCTCCTCCCCGTGGTACTCCTCGTAGAGCTTGTAGCCCACGCGGTTGGTCCAGGAGCCGTTCGGGTTCTGGCGGGAGGCGAGCCAGGAGATTCCCTTCTCGACGGCCCCGCGGCAGGTCTCGTCGAAATCCGCCCGGGCCGGGAGGGGCGCGTCCTGGACGGCGGGGTCGGCAGACGGGGGGACTCCCGCGGGGGCCGCCGAGGCCGCCCCGACCAGGACCGTCGCCAGGAGCGCGTGTCTCACCGGTGCACTTCCATCCTGCCGTCTCCGCCGAAGATCACGGCGTCGTTGGCCACCCAGGCCTCCGGCGGCCGCTCGAACGGCGCATCGCTCCCCCTATTCTGCACCACCCGGCCGGCTTTATCAAGGAGGGTCGCGGCGTAGCCGAACTTCCCGTCGGGCCGCCGCGCGAAGGAGGCCACGAGCAGGTGCTCCGCCGCCACCCCGGGCGGGAGCAGCGTCGCCTCCTTGCCCCCCTCCACCCGCGTCTCCCAGCGGGTCGCCAGGTCGTCGAGGCCGATCGCGCGGACGGCGAAGCCCGCGTCCGGCTCCCGGGACACGACCCAGGCCGTCGATCCCTCGACCCGCATGAACCGGGGATCCCCCGCCTCGAGGTCCTCCCGGAGGCGCACCAGCTTCCCGCTCCTCAGGCTCAGGACCGAGAGGAAGGTCTCGTCGTCCCGGCGTCCGGGCCGGGGCCTCGTTCCCAGGAGGACGATCTCCCCCCCGATCACCTCCAGGCCGCGCGTGGAGACCCCGGCCAGGGAGGATCGCCAGCGCAGGGCCCCTCCCGGCAGGTCGTAGGTCTCGAGGGAGCGCCCTTCGGCAAGGAGGACGACCCCGTCCTCCTCCGCGTGGGCCACCTGGGAGGAGAGCCCCGCCGCAACGGGGGCTTCCGCCTCCCGCCTCCCCGTCTCCGCGTCGAACCGGTAGAGCCGTCCGGGGGAGACGGTGGCGAAGACGACCCCCTCCCCCGACGGAAGGGGTCGGGAAAACGGGACGCCCACGAACGGCTCCGTCCAGAGCAGCGTCCCCCGGAGCGCGTCCAGGGCCGAAAGGGCCAAGCCCCCCTCCCCCCGGCCGTCGTCCGTGAAGAAGAACAGGGTGGATCCCGAGAGGAGGAACTTGCGCAGCCTCGATTTCGGCGCGTACGTCCAGGCTGCCTCGCCGGTCCCGGGGTTCACGCGCCGGACGGAGGACGCGTCGGCCACGAGGAGGCCCTCCTCGAACCAGGCGGCGAACTCGAGGGCCCCGACGGGGATCGACCACGCGGCGGCTCCCTTCCCGAGATCGAGCGCGCGGAGGATCGTCCCGTCGCCCTCGGCCCGCGAACGGACCATGAGGAGGAGATCGCGGGCTCCCTCGGGCGGAGCCCCCGAGACCCGGGCGGGAGCGCCCTCGGGGTACTCGGAGTCCGCGACCTCCCAGAGCTTGCGGAGCGGGGGAGAGAGGCGGACGGGCGGCGCGGCCGACGCGGCGGCCGCGTAGGCGCGGCTCCCCAGCCTCCGGTCCGAGAAGGCCTCGGCCTTGACGCGGTCCTCGCCGTCGGGGACCTCGGCCTCCGGAAACGACCGCTTGAGCCGCCGGAGCACGGGAGCGGCGCTCGCGAAGCGTCCCTTCCGCTCCAGGGCGTGGACGAGCCGGGCGAGCGCTTCGGGGGACCGGGCGGAGGCGGCGTACTCCCGCGCGAAGAGACGCCAGGCGGCGATCTCGTCGTCGGGACGCTGGAGCCGGGCCTGCGCCTGGGCGGCCTCGAAGAGGGCCTCCTCGGCGGAGAGGCTGTTCGGGTAGAGCCGGAACACCTCCTGGTAGGCGGCGCCCGAGCCCTCCCGGCGGGCCTTGGCGAGGAGCTCCCGGGCCTCCGCCTCCGGCATCCGGTAGGCCCCGCGGCCCGCCGCGGCGAGGATGGCCCCGACGGCGTTCCGGGCGAGCTCGAAGACGGGCTTTCCCTCCCAGGCGGCCTCCCCGTGGCGGGCCAGGAGACGCTGGTACTCGGCGACCGCCTCCGCGTCCCGGCCGCCCGCGAGGAGCGCCCGCCCCAGCTCCACGGAGGCCTCGATCTCCGCTCCCGCCTCCGGCGCGGCGTCCCGCGCGGCCCGGAAGCGCGCCGCTGCCTCGGCGGGCTTGCGGGCCTCGAGTTCTCCGCGCCCGGCCTCCATCGAGACCGCGAAGAGCCTCTTCCGCGCCGCCCGGTGGAGCCGCTCGTCCTCCGGCCGGCCCGCCCTCTCCGTCCGCGCCACGACCTTCTCGAGGAGCCCGGCGGCCTCGATCGGGTCCCCCGACTGGAGGAAGCGGAGGGCCGCGCGGTAGAGGAGCCCCGGGTCTCCCGCGCCCCCCTCGAGCGCGGACCGGATCGCGGCCTCCTGGTTCCGCCGGTCGTAGTAGACCTGGATCGCGTCCTGCGAAGCCACGACGAGCGCGCCGTCGACCGCCAGGAGATTCCCTCCCTCGCCTTCCCCGCCGGGCCAGGCCCGGGCGCGGTCCTCGTCCCACGATCCGTCCCAGCGGACCCGACGGAGCTTGTCCTGCCCCGCCACGAGGATGCCGTCCTCGGCCACGAGGCCCCGGCCGGTCCCCCGGAGCTCGTTCGTGAGCGGCGGCGCCGCGGGCTCTCCGGTCCGGAGGTCCCAGAGCTCCATCCGCGCCCCTCCGAGGACAAGGACGTTCCCGCGCGCGCCGTAGACCACGCGCACGTCGCGCGGCCGAGGCCGCTCCCAGCGGAGCTCGCCCGTCGCCGCGTCCAGGCCGTAGGCGAAGGGAGAGTCGGTGGGCGTGAAGACGACGATCCCCTCCGCCGCGAGCGGCGGCGCGTTCACCCACTGGAGGGCGTTCTTCTGGACGTAGACGCTCCGGGTGGGGTTGACGGGGAGCTGCCGGTACCGGTACGCCCAGCGGACCCGGCCGGTCCGGCGGTCGAGCCCCGCGGCCACCCCGTGGTTCGTCGCGTAGTAGACCCCGTCTCCCGCGACGCTGACGGGCGTGCCGAGGGACTCGCGCGTCGAGTTCCCGAAGAGGTTGATCTCGGTGAGGCCCGAGGCCACGTAGCTCGACCAGAGGGTCTTCCCGGTCGCCGGGTCCAGGCACATCACGTGGTGCTCGAAAGGGTCGGTGTTGAGCTTCTGCCGGACCGCGCCCGCGAAGAGGAGGCCGCCCTCGGGCGTGGGGGGGACGGCGAAGCTCGCGTTCTCGTCGAGGGCGTCGGCGCGCGGCACCCCGCCCTTCCTCCAGAGCAGGCGGCCGGTGTAGGCGTCAAGCGCGTAGATCGCGCGCCGCGGGAAGGGGAACTTGACCTGGACGTAGCCCAGCTGGGTCTCCGAGCCCCCGGAGGCGGCGATCAGGTTCGCGTAGGCCCGCCCGTCGTGGACGGTGACCCCGAAGACGACGCGGTCGTCGAACATGACCTCGCCGCCCGGGGGCGGGACGCGGAACTGCCAGAGCCGCTCGGGCCGCCGGGCGAAGAGGTTGTAGGCGGCGACGAGGCTCCCGTTCTGGACGTAGAGGATGCCGTCGGCCGCGGCGGGAAAGAGGGGCCGGTACTCCTCGTGGGGGGCGAGGGCGCGGCCGCGGCGGCCGAAGGCGAACTCCTCGGGGGCGTCGTAGTTGGGGAGGCCGATCGTGTCGGCCCAGGCGAGGCGGGGGAGCTCCGCGCCCGGCTCGGCGAGCTTGGTCCCGGAGGGCGAGCCCCCGATCATCTCCCAGGCCGGCAGTTCCAGGGGCGGCGCGGCCGCGCGGCCCTCCTTCGTGGCCGCGGCGAGCGCGCGGAGCCAGGGGCCGAGTTCGCGCTCCTCTCCGCCCACGACGACGCGGGCCGCGGGCCCGATCCGGTCGGCGAGCGCCAGGAGATCCGGCTTCCTCCCCAGCCGCGAGAGGGCCAGCCCGAGCTTGGCCGCCTGGGCCGGCCGGTCGGCGGCGCCGGGGAGGGCGAGGAGCCGCTCCAGGGCCTCGGCCGCGCGCGCGTCGTCCCCCTCGTCCAGGCGCAGGCTGGCCGCGAGAGCAAGGGCCGGGCCCGCGTGCGAGCTCATCGGATGGCTCCCGGCCAGGCGCTCGAGGGCCTCGACGTCCCGTCCGCGCCGCGCGGCCTCGAGGAGGCCCTCGCAGAACCCGTCCACCCTCCGCCGGTAGGCCTCCCTCCCCTCCTCCGGCCAGGCGGCGATGCGGCCGTGGACGTAGTCCCGGACCCCCACGGCGCGGGCCGCGTCGAGGGGCACCACGGATTCCGGGTGGGAGGCCAGCGCGCCCTCGTAGATCGCGAGCGCCTCGGCGTAGCGCCCGGCCTCGGCGAGCTTCCCGGCCTTCGTCACCAGTTGGTCGAGTTCCGGGTAGCGCCGGAGGTGGGCGGTGTTCTTCTGGCCGACCTCCTCGTCCTGCGACAAGCCGACGAGAGAGCCCATGAGCAGGAGAAGAAGCATTTTTTTCGCGCGACCCGGCCCTCCGCACGAGAAAGCTCTCAGCGCGCGAAAAAAATTGTGTGAGGACGAAGAGCGGATCACGGCTGCTTCTTCCTCAGGACGACGGCCTCGGCGCGGCGGAGTCCGCGTCCTTCCTCGATGAACTGCGAGCGGTCGAGCGGGACGGCCAGGGGCTCGTAGCCGTCCTTCTCGACGGCGACCTCGACCCAGGGGAGGTGGAGTTCCGAGGACCGGTGGCGGAAGAGGAGGGTCGGCATCTCGAAGGCTAGGGCGCAGCGGCCGCCCGTGTCGGTGATCCCCTCGACGGGGGCGTCCCGGAGCTCCGGCGCGCGGGCCCGGACCCGGGCGCCCTCCACGGGGCCCCGGCCGTCGCGGACCTGGACCTCGTAGGACACGTCGTCGCTGAAGATCTTCCCGAGGCACCCCGAGACCGACAGGGTCAGCAGGACTCCCAGCCCCGCCCGCCAGGCTCTATTTTTCGTTTTCGTGAAGCCACGCGGAACGATCCCCGAACCGTTCCGCGTGGCTTCACGAAAACGAGGTGCGAACTTCCTCATCCCTACAACATCCGGAAGACTTTCCGGAGGATCCACTCCGCGGTCAGGAGGAGGGCGAAGACGAGGAAGACCAGGGGCGAGTCCCAGAGGTCGTCCTCCTTGCTTTCCCGGAGCTGGGAGTCGCTCTTCTGGATGACCTGGGTGAGCTGGTCGACCTGGTCGAGGGGGAAGAAGCGGCCGCCGGAGGACTCGTTGGCGAGCTCCTGGAGGGCCGGCTCGTCGATGATCGGGTTGTCCTCCTCGCGGTCGGGGATGAAGACGGTGAACCTCGCGGTGGCGCGGGAGCTCTCGTCCTCGTCGCCGGCCCAGGCGCCGAAGGCCCCCGTGTCGGAGGGGACGTACTGACCCTCGTAGTAGCCCTCGCGGTTGGGGTCCTTGGCGAGCTCGATGGGGACCCGGTCCCCGGAGGGCGGGTCGACGAAGACGGTGATCCGCGGATCGGTCCGGAGCTGGTACTTCTCGTCGTAGGCGTGGACGAAGAACTTGACCGGCTCGCCGCGCGTGTAGAGCTCCTTGTCCACGGAGACGCGGTACCGGCGGGCCCCGAGGAGCTTCCCCTCCCGGACCCAGTACATGGACTGCTGCCAGAAGGGGTAGAACCACGGATAGTCGCCCACGAGGTAGCGCCAGAGCCAGGTCTCGTCGGTGGCGCTCCAGAAGACGCGCCCGCGGCCCGCGTGCTGGGTGACGAAGAGGGGCGGGCGGGAGCTTTCCCCCGAGACGCCCGTCAGCTCGACGAGGGGCGAGGCCCCGGCCTTGAGCTTCTTCACGCGGGCGAACCAGCGGACGCCGCGGAGGCCGTCGCGGGGGGGGGTCCGGTCCTCCCAGTGCTCCTGGTTCCGGTCCCGGTCGCCGCGGAACTCCTTGAAGTTCGTGATCGGGTGGGTGCGGCCGTCGGGGGTGAGGTGGTACCCGAAGGCGTCGGAGTAGACCTTGTCGGACTCGAACGGGTCGCGGGACTCGTCCACGATCGCGGGGAGGAGGTTGGCGAGCGGGGTGTTGGCGAGCGTGCGCGGGTTGCTCGTCATCCCCGAGATGAAGACGATCCCGCCCCCGAACTCCGTGACGAAGGCCTCGATGTTCTTGGCGGCGTCGGGGCCCAGGCGGCCGGGGTCGACGTCCCCGTAGACGATCACGTCGAACTCGAGGAGGCTCTTCAGGTCCCGGGGGAACTCCTGGAGGGGCTGGCGGAAGAGCGGGTCGTCCGACTTCGTGTGCTCCTGGGAGAAGCCCTCGTCGGCCGAGGTGAGGAAGCAGTGGGCGAGGATCTTGGTGTCGCGGATGAGGGCGTTCTTGAGGAAGCGGTACTCGTAGCGGGGGGGGTGCTCGACGTAGAGGACCTTGATCTTGTCATCGGCCACGCGGATCCGGTGCTTGAGGTAGTTGTTGCGCTCGTCGATCTCGTCGGCGCGGGGGTCGATGCGGAGGAGGAGGAGGTACTCGCCGGGGGTCTTCGGGGTCCAGGCGAAGGACTCCTCCTGCTTCTGGTCGTTCTCGCCGAGCACGACGGGCTTCTCGAGCTCGCGGCGGGACTGCTCGACGAGGCGCTGGAGCTCCTTGGGGTCGTTCCCGGGGTCCTTCTCGCCCTCCTTGAGCGGGTGGACGTAGAGGCCCACGTTCACCTGCTCCTTCGGGTAGCCGGTGCTCTGCACCTTGAAGGCGATCTTGGTCTCGTCGTTCGAGAGCACGTGGTCGCGGGCCTCGAGCTCAAGGAGGGCGATGTCGCGCCGGCTGTGGGGGAGGCCGGCGGGGACCGTGTAAACGGGGAGGTAGCGCTGCTTGCACTGGGAGGCGATCTCCTTGACGGCGATGCCGGAGTTGTTCCGGCCGTCCGTGAAGACGACGACGCCCGCGACGTACTGGCCGCGCAAGGTGTTCAGGGCGGACTTGATCGAGTCGCCGATCGCGGTCTCGGCGCCCACGGCGTTCTGGGCGGTGTAGGCCTCGAAGAGCGCCTGCCGGGACTCCTTCCCGGAGGCGGTCCCCGAGAAGGTGAAGTAGGCGACGTTCAGCTTCTCCTCGAGGTCGTCCAGGATCCGGAGCTGCGGGTTCTCGAGGACCTTCCGGACGATCTCGGCCCGGCTGAGCCGGACCCCCTCCGCCTGGCCCGTGACCTTGGCCACCTTCTCGCGGTCCTTCTCGGTGAGGAGCGGGTCGGACTTCTGCATCGAGCGGGAGTCGTCGAGGAGGACGAGGATGAAGGCCTTCCGCGACTTGATGGTCTCGACGGAGAGGACCGGGCCCATGAGGAGGAGGAGGACCAGGAGGAGGGCGAGGCCCCGGAGGAGGGTCAGGACCGCCTTCGCCGCGGGAGCCACGTCCCGCCGCTCCTTCCGGTAGATCGCCCCGACCAGGACGAGGAGGGCGGGGATGATGACGAGGAAGAGGACCCAGGCGGGCGGCAGGTGGTGCCAGGCCACGGAGACCTCGGCCCCGGGCGGGATCTGGACGCGGTCGAAGCCCAGGAGCTTCGACCACAGGTCGGTCTCCGGTCCGGCCTGCGGGCCCGCCCGTTCCAGGACGCCGGCGATCCCGCGGAGCATCTAGTGTTTTCCCCTGCCGAAGAAGCACGCCAGGACGGACTCGAGGAGCAGGAAGCCCGCCACGAGGTAGAGGAGCCACTTCCACAGGCCGCTCGCGGGGGCCTTGACGTCCATCTCGGCCTCGTTCTCCTTCTTCTCCCCCCGGAACTCGACCTTGAAGTCGGGGAAGCGCTGGCGGATCTCCTCGCGGGAGATGCGCTCGAGGTTGCCTTCCCCGGCCTCGATCTCCTCGGGGGAGGGGCGGCGGGGGGGCATGTTGACGCCGAAGTAGGTCACCAGCCGGGGCTCCTCCCCGGAGGGGGAGCGGGTGAGGCGGTACTTCCCGACGTTCCGGAGCCCCTCGTTCTCGAGGACCTTGGGATCGTCGGCCTTGGTCCGGGCGGGGTAATGGAGGTCGAAGATCTTCTGGTCCTGGGCGGGGGCGTTGGCGGAGAGGGTGACCACGCCGTCCTGCGGGGTCTCGAGGAGGAAGGGCGGCTGGTAGAGCTCGACGGGAAGGCTGATGTGGAAGAGGTCGCCCAGGAAGAGGTTCCGGCGTCGGCCCGGCCGGGCGGAGAGGTACTGGCCCATCTCCCACATGAGGACGAAGAAGGGGGCGTGGGCCTGGATGCCGGCGTTCCACTCGTCGTCGACCGTGGAGGTCCAGAGGAGGACCTTGCCCTCCCCGAAGCTCCGCTCGAGGAGGAAGGGGGAGTCGAAGTTGTCGTCGAAGGAGGCGAGGACCGCGGCGGGATCGGGGTCCTTGGTCTTGTAGTACTTGTAGAAGACGAGGCCGTAGAGCGCCGCCATCGCGCGCTTCTGGAACTGCCGGAAGACGGGATGGCCGACCTGGAACTTGGAGATCCGGCGCTCGACGCCGCGCTCGAGTTGTCCCTCGGGCGCGGTCCCGGTGACCTCGTCCAGGGAGGCGGGAGAGAGCCCGCCGCCGTTCTTCCAGAAGTACTCGTTGAACGAGACCTTGTCCACCTGGTCGCCCAGGGTCAGGAGCAGGCCGCCCCCCCGGCGGACGAAGTCCTCGAGCTTCTCCACCTTGTCCGAGGTGAGGCTCTGCACGTTGCAGAGAGCGAGGAAGTCGTAGGCGTCGAGCCCTTCGGCGCTGAAGAGGGGAAGCACCCTCTGGTCCACCGAGAAGAAGAGCCCCTGGCGGGCGGGGTCGAGGGCGAAGGCGGCGTAGTACACCTCGCTCGCGCGGGGCGAGTCCCCGGGCTCGCCGTCCACGAAGAGGCAGCGGAGCGAGGTCTTGACGTCGACGGCGAGGGTGCGGCTGTCGTCGGCGTCCAGGTAGTCCGGGTCGAGGGCCACGCGGACGAAGTGGGGCGCCGCCTCGGTGAAGTCGTGCTCGAAGGTGACCTCCGTCCCGGCCCGGGCGGGGAGGACCGCCTGGGTGGTCCGCACGAGGCTGTCGTTCACGAAGAGGTTGACGGTCGCGGAGGTGCGCGGGGTAGAGGAGTAGTTGTGGAGGGCGGCGGTGAACCGGGTCCGGCGCTTGGTGGTGACGACGGGATCTCCCGCGCGGAGGTCGACGACGGCGGCGTTGTAGGCGTCGGGAGTCCCGGCGTCGTAGAGGTAGAACCGGGTGTCGGGCCGGTGGGAGAGGTCCTTGAGGAGCTGCTGGAAGCGCTTGGCCTCGGCCTCGTCGCGGAGCACCCAGCCGCCGGCCTGGAGGTCGGTGAAGAGGTAGACCCGCTTGTCCTTGTTCCGGGCCTCGAGGATGACCTTCTCGACGGCCTTCATCGTCTGGGAGACGCTGGTGCCGTAGTCGGAGGGCTTGATCTCGGCCAAGGCGTCGCGGACCTGCTGGGGGCGGTTCCGGTCCTTGAGGACGGCCTCGGGGTAGGAGGAGAGGGTGACCAGGGTGAAGCGGTCCTGCTCGCTCGGGCGGATGTCCTGGAGGACCTTCTCGGCGGCGCGCTTGGCGACGTCGAGCGAGGTGTTCTGGGCGCGCTTGTAGCCCATGCTGGCGGAGACGTCGAGGACGAAGACGTGGTGCGTGTCGCTCTCCTCGAGGACGCCGAGCGGGGCCTCGCGGAAGAAGGGGCGCGCGACGGCGAGCGCGAGGAGGACCACCACCAGGATCCGGAGGAGGAGGAGGAGGAGGTTCTCGATCTGCATGCGGCGGCGCGTCTTCCGGAGGGCGGCGAGCAGGAACTCCATGGCCGCCCAGCGCACGCGCTTGAACTTCTGGCGGTGGAGGAGGTGGATGATGATGGGGATCAGGCCCCCCAGGGCGAACCAGAGCAGGGCGGGATTGAAGAAGCCCATCGTCTACGGCCGTCCTCCGACGCTCACCGGCTCTCCCGTCCTCACCGGCTCCCCTTAGGTCAGGTGGCCCCGGATCGAGAGCCGGCCCGCCAGGTACTTGGTCAGCTCGACGTCCAGCTCCTGGTCGGTCGAGACGCGGACGTAGTCGATCATCTGCCGCACGCAGCCCTTCCGGATCTCCTCGCAGAAGCGGTCGACCTCCTCGAGGTAGGCGCGCCGGAGGGCCCGGGGGTCGACCAGGAGCTTGGGGTACTCCTCGAGCCCCTCGAAGAGCGTCATCTTGTCGAAGGGGAAGCTGAGCTCGTACTCGTCGAGGACGTGGAAGACGATGACGTCGTGCCGCTTGTGGCCGAAGTGCTGGAGCCCCTTGAGGATCGACTCGGGCCGGTCGAAGAGGTCCGAGATGATGATGACCAGACCCCGGCGGTTGAAGCGCTCGGCCAGGGTGTGGAAGACGGCGCCGAGGTCGGTCTTGTTCTTCGCCTCGGACTGGGCGAGCGTGCCCAGGATCGGCCGCATGTGGCCCATGGCGCTGGAGTTCGGGATGAACTGCTTGACCTCCTTGTCGAAGCAGACCATGCCCACCGAGTCCTGCTGCCGGAGGATGAGGTAGGCCATGGAGGCGGCGATGAAGGAGGCCAGCTCCAGCTTCGAGCTCTTCCCGCTCCCGTAGTCCATCGACTCCGAGGTGTCCAGCAGGATGTGCGAGCGGAGGTTGGTCTCGAGCTCGTACTCCTTGACGTAGAGCCGGTCGGTCCGGCCGAAGACCTTCCAGTCCAGGTGCTTGAGGTCGTCTCCCGGGCTGTACTCCCGGTGCTCGGCGAACTCGACCGAGAAGCCGTGGTACGGGCTCTTGTGCATGCCCGCGACGAAGCCCTCGACGATGTGCCGCGCCTTCAGGTCCAGGCGCGTGATCTTGTTGAGGATCGCCGGGTCGAGGAACTTGTGGATCGTCTTTTCGGCCATCCCGGTGCGGCCTCCGTCCTCAGGCGCCCGTGACCTTGGGGAGCGCGGGGTTCTTCTCGAGCTCCGCCTCCTTGGCCGGGATCACCTCGAGGAGCTTGTCCACGATCTTGTCCGTGGTGACCCCCTCGGCCTCGGCGGCGAAGTTGGTGACGATGCGGTGGCGGAGGACGGGATGGGCGATCGCGCGCACGTCCTGCACGGTGACGTAGGAGCGCCCCTGGAGGACGGCGTGCGCCTTGGCGCCCACGATCAGGTACTGGCTGGCCCGGGGGCCCGCTCCCCAGTGGACCCACTCCTTCACGAAGTCGGGCACGCCGCCCTCGGAGACCCGCGTGGCCCGCGAGAGGGCCATGGCGTACTTGATCACGTGGTCGGCGACGGGGACCCGGCGGACGAGCTCCTGGAGCCGGAGGATCTCGTCGGCCCCGAGGAGGGCCGTGAGCTTGAGGTCGAAGCCCGAGGTCGTGAGCTTCATGATCTCGAGCTCTTCCGGCTCCGTCGGGTAGCCCACCTTGACCATGTACATGAAGCGGTCGAGCTGCGCCTCGGGCAGGGGATAGGTGCCTTCCTGCTCGATGGGGTTCTGGGTCGCCAGGACGAAGAAGGGGACCTGGAGGGGGTGGCGCTTCCCGCCCACCGTCACCTGGAGCTCCTGCATGGCCTCGAGGAGCGCGGCCTGGGTCTTGGGCGGGGTGCGGTTGATCTCGTCCGCCAGGATGACGTTCGCGAACAGCGGCCCCCGGATGAAGCGGAGCGTCCGCTCGCCGGTCGACTTGTCGACGTCCATCACCTCGGTGCCGGTGATGTCGCTCGGCATCAGGTCGGGAGTGAACTGGACGCGGTTGAACGAGAGGGAGAGGGTCTGCGAGAGGGTCCGGATCATGAGGGTCTTGGCCAGCCCCGGGACGCCGACCAGGAGGGCGTGTCCCTTCGAGAAGATGCAGGTCAGGAGCTCGTCCAGGACCCGTTCCTGGCCCACGATCACCCGGTGCATCTCCTTCTTCAGGGAGTCGTAGGCCCCCTTGAGCTTCTGGATCGATTCGAGGTCGCTCTTGGCGGAGTCCGAGGGAAAGGCGGCGGCGAGCGGGTCCATGGTGCCCTCCGTATGGGTGCGGTCCCGAGCGTACCAGAAGATACTACGGGCGACCAAGGAAAATGGTGAAGCCGGGGCGAGGCTTCACTTATAGTGGTCGCCGTGCCTCACCGTCGGGCGGTCAAGGCGGTCCGGTACGGGGGCTGCGTCCTCCGCCTCTTCGACGACACCCTCGCCTCCAAGGTCGCCTCGAGCTTCAAGCTCCCCGCCCTCTCCACCTCCCCCGTCGCCGCCTCCGCCTTCGTGGCGGCGGCCACCGGAAGGACCGTCCTCCACAGCTTGCAGCTCGAGGGGCAGACCATGAACGTGGCCGACCTCCGCGTCCAGCGCCTGGCCGGGCGCAGCCCCGCCCAGCTCCAGAAGGAGTTCGACGTCTCCGTGGCGACGACCGCCGGATGCGGAGCGACTCCCGACCGCGCCCTCGCCGCCGGGGATACAATCATCCTGGAGGCGCCGGTCGAGCGGATCCGGCGCCTCGAGGAGGCCAACCGTGGCTAGGATCGCGCTCGCCGTCCTCCCCGCCGTCCTCCTGGGATCGTGCACCCCGGCCACGGTCGTGGGACGGAAGGGCAGCGACCAGGAGATCGTGCGGGACGTCCTGCTTCGCTTCCGGAAGGACCCCCGCCTGGAACGCGTGGACGTGACCTGCGTCGACCGGGTGCTCACCCTCGAGGGCCGAGTGGACGATCGCCTGGCCGCCGAGGACGCCCTCCGGATCGCCCGCGAGGTGGCCCCCGCGGCCCAGGTGCTCTCCCGAATCGTCATCCTTCCCCGGTAGAAGTCCGGAAACTCCTGGAACGGAACGAGTTGCGTCGCCGTTGACCTCCCCCCCGGCTCGAGTTAGGATCGTCTTTCCCATGAGCCTCTTCGCCTCCATTCCCGAGATCCTCGACGAGCTCCGGGCCGGCCGGATGATCGTGCTCGTGGACGACGAGAACCGCGAGAACGAGGGCGACCTCGTGCTGGCCGCCGAGAAGGCGACCCCGGAGACGGTCAACTTCATGATCCGGAACGCCTGCGGGGAACTCTGCCTGGCGCTGACCGGCGAGCGTTGCGACCAGCTGGGCCTCCCGCTCCAGGCGCTCGCCAACACCTCCCGCCACGGGACGAACTTCACCGTGACGGTCGACGCGGCCGCCGGGATCAGCACCGGCACCTCGGCCTTCGACCGCTGCCGGACGATCCTGACGGCGATCGACGAGCGCTGCTCGCCCGGGGACCTCGCCCGCCCGGGCCACGTCCACCCCCTCCGCGCCCGCGAGGGGGGCGTCCTCGTCCGCGCCGGCCACACGGAGGGCGCGGTGGACCTGGCGCGCCTGGCCGGGATGAAGCCCGCGGGGGTCATCATCGAGATCCTCCGCGAGGACGGCACGATGGCCCGACTCCCGGACCTCGAGGAGTTCTCCCGCCGCCACGGCCTCAAGGTCGCCTCGATCGCCCAGCTCATCCAGTATCGCCGCGAGAAGGAGCGGCTGATCGAGAAGATGGTCGAGACCCGGCTTCCCACGCGCTTCGGAGACTTCGCGCTCCACCTCTACCGCTCGAAGATCGACGAGTACCTGCACCTGGCCCTCTGCAAGGGCGACGTGGGCTCCGTCCGGAACGGCGAGACCCTCGTCCAGGCCGACCCCGTCCTGGTCCGCGTCCACTCGGAGTGCCTGACCGGCGACATCCTCCACTCCCTCCGCTGCGACTGCGGCGAGCAGCTGGAAGGCGCGCTCTCGATGATCGAGCGGGCCGGCCGCGGCGTCCTCCTCTACATCCGCCAGGAGGGCCGCGGCATCGGCCTCCTCAACAAGCTTCGGGCCTACGCCCTCCAGGACCGCGGCTCCGACACCGTGGACGCCAACCTCAAGCTCGGCCTCCCCGCCGACCTCCGCGAGTACGGGACGGGCGCGCAGATCCTCTTCGACCTCGGCGTCCGGAAGATGCGCCTCCTCACGAACAACCCGAAGAAGGTCCACTCGATCGCGGGCTACGGCCTGGAGATCGCCGAGCAGATCCCCATCGAGGTCCCCGCGAACGACCACAACCGCGGGTACCTCCGCACGAAGCGCGACAAGATGGGCCACACGTTCCGTCAGATCGACGGCACATGAGCCGGCTCTTCTTCGTGGGCGGCCCCTGCGTCATCGAGGGGGAGGCCCACGCCCTCCGCCACGCGCGGGAGATCTCGGACGTCTGCCGGGGACTCGGGATCGACTTCGTCTACAAGAGCTCCTACGACAAGGCCAACCGGACCTCCGGCAAGACCTTCCGCGGCCCCGGCCTCAAGGCCGGACTCAAGATCCTCGCGACCGTGAAGAAGAAGGTCGGCTGCCGCGTCCTGACCGACGTCCACTCCCCCCCGGAGGCCCGGGCCGCGGCGAAGGTCGTGGACGTCCTCCAGGTCCCCGCCATGCTCTGCCGACAGACCGACCTCGTCGTCGCCGCCGCGAAGACGGGCCGGACGGTCAACATCAAGAAGGGCCAGTTCATGGACCCCTGGTCCATGAGGAACATCCTCGAGAAAGCCACCGCGACCGGGAACCGCGACGTGTGGCTCACCGAGCGGGGCTCGACGTTCGGATACCAGAACCTGGTCGTCGACATGCGCTCGATCCCGGTCATGAAGTCCTTCGGCTGCACGGTCGTCATGGACGCGGGCCACTCGGTCCAGCAGCCGGGCGGCCGCGGGAACGCCTCGGGCGGCCTCCGCGAGATGATCCCCATCCTCGCCCGCGCCGGCATCGCCGCCGGCGCCGACGGGCTCTTCTGCGAGGTCCACGAGGACCCCGACCGCGCCCCCAGCGACGGCCCCAACATGCTCCCCCTCCACGAGCTTCACGAGCTCCTCGAGGAGCTCGTCGCGATCCGAAACGCCATCCGTTAGCCGTTCAACGGCCGCTATTCCGTCAGCAGCGCGTTCAGCCGCTTCTCCCACTCGTCTTGATACACGACCTCGTAGCGGATATCCTTGCCGCGCATCGCGGGGACGAGTTCGTTCCAGCTCCTCCGCTTCACGTGATCATTGCACAACGCGAAAACCGATTTCTTGTACGCCGTGTCCTCGTTCTTCAAATGAAGGCCCTTCGTTTCCAGCACGAACACCTTGCGATAGTCCTTCCGATCGGCGTCCCGGGCGGTGAAGATGAAGTCCGCGTAGATGCGCGGTTTCTGCCAGCCCTGCACGTAATAGCCCGTGCGCGGAACGTTGCGATACCAGAAGTACAGCCGACTCTGCTCGTCGAGGAACGAGGCGACTTCGTATTCGAGCTCGTTCAAATGATCCTTCGGAACGGGATCGAACAGGTTGAGCAGCAATTGGTTCCCGTCCATCCGGACCGCCCTTTCCACCGGCTTCGGAATCGTGACCTTCTTCGGCAGCCGGTGCATCCCCAAGTCGCGCGTGACCACGATGAAGCGCATCTCTTCGGCGTCGAGCATCCGGTTGAACACGGACTCTGCCAGCCGGTCACTCGGCTCGGCGCGTAGGACCGCGATAGTCGGCTCGACGTCGCACCCGGGGCATGATAGAGGTCCACGATACGCGCCGGAAGGGATTTCGACCCGTTTGGAATCCAATGCGACTTCTCGGCCGCGACAGGACCGCCGCTGGAGCCGATGGCCTCTTCGTCGACCTGGCTCATGCCAGCCTTAGCCCCGCGTGCCGCGCCAGCGGCTCGAAGTCGCGCCGGTCCGAGGTGAGGAGGGGCACGTCGTTCTCGAGGCAGACCGCCGCGATCTGGGTGTCGACGGGGCCGGGCGTGCATCCCTTCCGGCGCAGCCGGCGGTAAAGCGACGCGGCGCGCGAGAAGGTCCAGCGGGTCGTCTCCAGGAAGGGGAACTTCGAGAGCGACAGCCGGGTCCGCTTGAAATCCCGCTCCGCGCGGTATCCCTGGAGGACCTCCTGGAGGACCGGGCCGCAAACGGCCACCCGCTCGATGTCGTCCATCGAGCTCTTCAACAGGCCGACTTCCCGCGTCGGCCGGTCCGAAAGGTAGTCGATCCAGACGGAGCTATCGACGACGATCACGGCCCCTCATCTCGTCCAGGTTCCCTTCCCAACGGACCTTCCCCACCAGCTTCCGGATCTCCAGCTGCTCCAGGTGGCGGACGAGCACCTTGAGCCCCCAGTTGACGAGCTGCACCTTCTTCCGGACGCCGCTGAGGCGCATCGCGCGCTTGAGGAGCTTCTCGTCCAGGTTCACGACCGTCCTCGCCATGATGATATCCTTTCCAGTGGGAAAAGATATCATCTTCCATCCTCCTTCACAAGGACCACGATCCCGCCGGGACCCGCCGAGTCGCACGTGAACCGGACCCGGACCGGCCCCTCGCCGACCACGTCGAGCTCCGCGGGGCCGAGGATCCGGACGCCCGCCCTCCCGGGCCGGACCTCGATCCTGCGGAGGCCCCGGGCGCCCGGGAGGAGGATCTCGGCCTCGACCTCCTCGCCCACCGCCGCCTCGGCGCGCGAGAGCCGGACCTGAAGTTCGGGCTCCTCCCGCTCCAGGACCAGGACCCGGCCCCCCGTCCCCGCGACCTCGACCAGCTTCCAGGACGCCGGCGCCGGAGGGAAGCCTCCCGGGGGGGCGGCGCAGGCCGCGCCCCCCAGGAGGAGGGCCAGGAGGGTCCGCCTCATCTACGCGTCGAAGTTGACCTGCCGGCAGAGCGGGCAGGAGCAGTCCCGCGCCCCGCGCGGGCCGTCCATCTCGATGATCACGATCCCGCCGCCCTCCGGCAGCAGCCCGGAGTCCAGCCCGTGGGCCCGGCAGATCGGGCAGTCGTCGTCGGGCACCCCGCCCATCAGGTGGAGCCATTTCCCCTTCTTCGGGAACATCTCAGCGCCGCGCTTCATCCTTCGCTCCTTTCCTCGTCTCGCATCCCCAGGGCGCGACGGCGTCCCGGGCCGATGCGCTCGATTCCTCCCACCGCCTCCCGGCCAGCCGCCCGCGCGCCCGCTCGGCCGCCTCCGCCTCCGCCGCGCGTCCCGCGCGGGAGAGCGCCTCGTCCACCCGGCGCTCCATCTCGAAGGCCTCGACCAGGCGCCCGAGCTCGTTGCGGAGCTGGAGGCGCCGGCGAGCGATCTCCTCCCGCACCTCCGGCTGCGCCAGGAGCTCGGCCGATTCCAGCTTCCGCTCCGTCTCGTGGAGCTCCGCGACCAGCGCGGAGAGGGCCTGCGCCGCGGCCACGCTCCGGACGGCCGCCTCGCGCCGCGCGGCCTCCATCGCCGCGATCCGCTCGAGCTCCGGCCTCGAGACCCCCGGCATCCCCCGCTCGGGCTCGCGGAGCGCCGCGGTCCACGCCTCGACCGCCCCGCGGCGCCGGGCCTCGTAGGCCTCCACCACCGCCGTCCCCCGCGCCTCCGCCCGCAGCGTGCCCGCCCCGATCCGGAGCTCCGGCACCAGGGACCCGGCGATCCCGAGGTCCTTCCGGAGGTCGATCTCGCCCACGGCCCGTCCCTCGAGCCCCCGGATCTCGCTCGCCTTCTCGCAGTCCCGCCGCGCCTGGTCCAGCGGCGCCCCCGCCCGGGCCCGGGCGTCCAGGCACTCCTTGAGCGCCCGGGCGCGGGACTGGCGCTCCACGTCGCCCAGGGCCTGCTCGAGGGTGCGGCAGGCGTCGAATTCCATCCCGAGCATCGCGTTGGCGCTCGCCCGGTAGTGCTTGAGCGCGTCGCACACCGTGGGGGAGGCGTAGCATGCGAGCACCAGGGCCGAGCCCGCGAGCTGGCTCCGCAGCGCCCCGAGCGCGCTCCCCAGGAACTCCTCCTTCACGTTCCGGTCGAAGAGGCTCCGGAAGCTGGACTTGAGGTCGAAGCTCCCGCACCCGAAGTCCGCCCCCGCCCCGAGCTCGATCGAGGCGCGCAGGGGCGGGATGCCCGAGAGGTCGGGCGCCGGGGCGAGGGTCCGCCGCAGCGATTTCTCGCGCTCGAGGAGGTCCTGGGCGGCCGCCCCGCCGGCGAGAAAGAGGAGGAAGAGGCTAGTCACGTCCGAGCTCCTTCTCCAGGACCGCCCGCGGGGTGAAGCCTCGGAAGACGCGGTCCCGGACCACCAGCGTGGGCGCCGCCGTCACCCCGTGACGCTCCCAGAGGGGCGAGCCCTCGGGGACCCGGACGACCGGGAGGCCCTCGAGCTCGCGCTCCTGGAGCGCGCACCAGCGGCAGCCGGGCCTGGCGAAGTAGAGCAGCGGCGAGGCCGCCGGGGGCGCGGCCGCCTCCACCGCCTCCATCGCCCGGCGGAGCCGGACGAGGCGCTCCGTCTGCCAGTCCAGGTAGGCCCGCGCGTTCTCGTGGGTCGGCGCCGCGAGCAGGCGCCGGACGGGAGCGGGCGCGGCCGAGTCCGCCCAGGGGTCCTCCGCCCGCGGCTCCGCGCGGCGGGTCCCCCAGAAGTCCACCGCCCGGCCGCCGAAGAAGCCGTCGCCCGAGAGCGCCAGGGCCGCGGTCAGCGCGAGCATCGGAGGAGCTCTCCCACGTCGACCCGCGTCCCCGACGCCACGTGCGCCTTGCCGTCCCGGATCACCGCCGCGGCCGGGAGCGAGCGGATCCCCAGGCGCGCCGCCGTCCTCAGGCCCTCCCCGTCCACCACGAGCGCCTCGCCCGAGGCGCGGACGGTCGAGAGGAAGGCCTCCGAGGGCTCCCGATCCCCGAAGTAGCGCTCGACCAGGAGGACCGGCCGCACGCGGACCCCGCGCGCCGAGCGGAAGACCGCCGAGGCGTCCGGCGAGTCCGGCGAGAAGAAGATCCAGGCCTCCGGCTCCTCCCCTCCGCCCATCAGCAACCCGGCCGCCAGCAGGACTCTCATGGGGTCGCCTCCGTCACCCCCGAGTGGCCCCCGGGCCGGAAAAGTGGACGCGGAAAATGCGGAGTCCGGATTATCCCTCCCGGGCCCACTCGTGGGCGGAGGACGACCGATGTGGAACGTGAAGAACGGGCGCCTGTACTGCGGGACGGACCCGGTGGCGGTCCGCCGGGTGGTGGTGGAGATGGTCGCGGGGAGGACGCAGGGGGCGGTCCCCGAGTCGAAGGCACGGACCATGATCCGCATGGAGCGGGCCCTCTCGATCCGCTGCCTCTCGTCGATGCTCGGGGAGGCCGGGGCGGGGAGCTAGGCCGCGTGGAGCCCGTGTTCTGCCACGCGCCCGAGACCCTGCGCCTGGTCCGGCTGGCGCGGAGGATCGACGAGACCCTCCGGCGCGCGCCCGGGACCGCGCGCGATCGCGTCCGGGCGGAGCTCCGGGACTGGATCGAGCGGGGACGCTCGATCGGCGCGGACGCCGGCCCGTTCTAGGCCCGATCTTTTCCAACGTTTTCCCTGTCGCGGCCCTCCGGGGCCGGCGACAAGCCGCCAGGGTGGCTCCGCTCCTCGGGGAGCGGTGCCGGGATCGAAACCGGCATCGCTCCTGGCAGCGATGCCTTCATCGGGGAGAAGGCCATGAGAAAGGCCCTCGACCGGTTTCTGGTCGTCGCCCTGGAGTGCGCCGCGTGGATCCTGCCGCACGTCGCGGCCTGGGTCGTCTGGCGCCTCCAGAGGTAGGAGCCGCCCGGCGGCTCCCTTTTCCCGAGCGGGAGGTGCGTCCATGAAGCTGGGAGAGCTGACCGAGACCGTCGTGGGCCGCGCGATCGAGGTGCACCGGCGCCTCGGGCCGGGACTCCGGGAGTCCCCGTACCGGGCGGCGCTCGCCCTCGAGCTCGCCGAGGCGGGCCTCCGCGTCGAGCGGGGGATCTCCCTCCCCATCCTCTACAAGGGGCGCGCGGTGGGAGTCCACCCGCTCGACCTCGTGGTCGAGGGCGAGCTCGCGGTGGACGTCCGGACCGCCCCCCCGCCCGCCCCCGCGGCGCAGTCCCCCGTCCTCCAGGCCCTGCGGGCCGCGCGGCGGAAGGCCTGGCTCCTCCTCGACTTCAGCCGCGCGTCCCTCGCGGACGGGCTGGCGCGCTTCGTGCTTTAGCCGTGGACCCCGACTTCGGCCGCTACGAGGTCCTGGGCGAGATCGCCCGCGGGGCCTACGGCGTCGTCTACCGGGCGCGCGACCGGGAGCTGGGCCGCGAGGTGGCGCTCAAGTCGCTCCGGTCCGAGGACGCCGGCCCGCTCGCCCGGGAGCGCTTCCTCCGCGAGGCCCGGCTCGCCGCCCGCCTCGATCATCCGAACATCGTCCGGATCTTCGAGACGGGCGAGCACGGGGGCCGGCCCTTCTACACGATGGCCCTCCTCGAAGGCGCCCCGCTCCGGGGCCCCCTCCCGCCCGCCCGGGCCTGCCGCCTCGTCTCCCGCGTGGCGCGGGCCGTGGCCCACGCCCACGAGCGCGGCGTGGTCCACCGCGACCTCAAGCCCTCGAACATCCTGGTCTCGGACGGGGAGCCGGTGATCGCCGACTTCGGCGTCGCCCTCGGGCTCGAGGAGCCCCGCGTGACCCGGACGGGAGAGCTCGTGGGCACGCCGGCCTACATGGCCCCCGAGCAGGCCCGGGGCGACGCGGACGGCGTGGGGCCCCCGGCCGACGTCCACGCCCTGGGCGCGGTGCTCTTCGAGCTCCTGACGGGGAGGCTCCCGTACGAGGCCGAGACGTTCCTCGAGCTCTCCGCCAAGCTCCTGGGCGACCCGGTCCCCGAGCTCGCGGGTTTCGACCCGGCGCTTTCGGCCCTGGTGCGCCGCTGCCTGGCGAAGGAGCCGGGCGCGCGCCCCACGGCCGCCGAACTCGCCCGGGCCCTCGAGCTCCGGGCCCCGGGCCGGAAGCGGGCCTGGATCGCCGTCCTCCCCCTCGCCCTGGCGCTCGCGGGATCGGCCCTGTGGGGGACGGCGTCCCCGGAGCCGACCCCGGCCGACCGGGCCATGGCCCGCGTCCCGGCCGGGACCTACGAAGTGGGGGACCCCCGCTTCGGGCGCCGCGCGGTCCGGGTCGAGGAGTTCTGGATCGACCGCGCCGAGGCCCCGGCCCGGGCGGGGGGGTACTCCTACGCGGACGCCCTCCAGTACTGCCTCCGGCGCGGGAAGCGGCTGCCGACCGAGGAGGAGTGGGAGGCCGCGGCCGGCGGCCGCCTCTTCCCCTGGGGAGACGTCCCGGACCCCGCGCGGGCCTCCTGCGCCGGGACCGCGGGATCGAACGCCGCCGACCGGAGCCCGGCGGGCTGCCTCGACATGGCCGGGAACCTGGCCGAGTGGACCGCCAGCCCCGGCCGCCTCGACCCCGGGGCGCGGGTCGTCCGGGGCGGCCACTGGCAGCGCCCGATCGAGGGCTGCACCACCTGGGCGAGGGAGGAGCTCCTCCCCGCGCGCCGCCACCCCACCCTCGGCGTCCGCTGCGCGAGCTCCCGACTTCCGAGCGGACATTGACAATGACATTGACAAGATTCATACTCCGGCGGACCGAAAGGAGGTCCGCCGTGAGAAAAGTGCGGACGGTCTGCATTTCCCTGGAGCCGACCTACGTGCGGATCCTGGAGGACCTCGCGAAGGAAAAGGGCTCGAAGAGCGCCGCGGTCCGCGACCTGCTCCTGGACCACGCCTACCGGGAGTACTATTCGGATCCGAACAACGTTCGCGAGCAGCGGGAGCTCACGCGGGCCATGCTGTCCATCGCAAGCTGGGCCTTCTAGCAGATTCGGAAGCCGTCCAGGTCGTCGACCGGATCCTCGTAGGACACCTCGATATCCGAGACCGCGGCGTCCTCGGGACCGCGATAGCACCAGGCGATCATGGCCTCGACCTGCTCCCTCAGGCCCTGGAGGAGGGCCTCGACCCGGCCGTCGGGGAGGTTCCGCACCCAGCCCCGGAGGCCCCGCGCCTCCGCCTCCCGGCAGCAGCTCGCCCGGTAGAAGACGCCCTGGACGCGGCCCGAGATGAGGAGGCGGGCGCGGACCATCAGAGCTTCCGGTAGAGCCCCACGACGACGCCCCGGATCTCCACCCGGTCGGGGAGGAGGGGCGCCATCGCGGCGTTCGCCGGCTGGAGCCGGACGCGCCCGCTCTCCCGGTAGAAGCGCTTGAGCGTCACCTCGCCGCCGTCGAGGAGCGCGACGACCGTCTCCCCGTTCTGGGCCGTGGACCGCCGCTCGCAGATCACGTAGTCGCCGTCCCGGATGTGGTCCTCCACCATGGAGTCGCCCCGGACCTCGAGGGCGAAATACTGGCGGTCTTCCTTCATCACGCCCAGGAGGTCGAGGTCGTCCGGGTGGGCGATGGCCTCGATGGGCCGGCCGGCTGCGATCCGCCCGGTGACGGGCAGCTTACGGACGGGGGTGAGGACCCGGATCCCCCGGCGGCGGTAGTGGCCGCGCCGGATGTGGCGGTCCTTCTCGAGCCGGCGGAGGTGGCTGAGCACGGTGACCTTGGTGACGCGGAGGTGGTCGGCCATCTCCTGGAGGGTGGGGGCGACCCCGTTGCGGACGCTGTAGTCCTCGATGTAGCGGAGCACCTGGAGCTGGCGGGGCGTCACGGCTTCCTCCCGGCGGGACGCTCGAATCCCTTGAGCGGAACGCGGGTGAGTCCCGGGGGGAGCTCGAAGTCGGCCGCGGAAGGCGCGCCCCCCACGGACGTGACCTCGAACTGCTCGATCACCCGGTCGAGGAATAGGAGGTAGCGGACCGTGCCCTTCACGGGGAGGCCCCCGAGCTCGCGGAGCTTCGCCGCGACCTCGGGCGGGAAGGCGCCCGCGGCCGCGAGAGCGTCGTAGAGCGCGGGGGCGGGGACCTTCTCGTCGACCGTCGCCGAGAGACGGACGCGGTCCCCGTTCAGGATCACCTGCCGGTCGGCGCCGGAGGCCTTGAGCTCGACGCGCGGGGACGCCGCCGTCCGGTCGAAGCCCTCGAGGATCGCCTCGAGCTCGCGCTCGTCGGCCGTCCCGGGGACGCGCGCCTTCGCCGAGGCGATCTCGTCGAGCGCGGCCTTCCGGATCGCCGCCGCCTCCTCGAACGTGTATTCCGAGTAGGTCCCGCCGAGGGGATCGGCCTTCCGGATCGTCTTCGTGTCCGCCCGGACGACGAGCCGCTCGCCGAAGGTGAGGTCGATCACGGCGAGGTTCCCGTCCTTGAGCGCGACGCGCTCCCGGCGGTGGATCTCGCGCCGCCGGTTGAGGGTGTCCACGGTGGTGACCCGGACCGTGCGCTCGAAGGCCAGGCCCCCCTCCTGGGGGAGCGCCGCGAGCGCCAGGACGATCGCCGCCGGCCTCATTCGTACCTCAACGCCGACACGGGGTCCATCCGCGCGGCCCGCCGGGCGGGCAGGTACCCGGCGAGGACGCTCACCCCCACCGAGAAGATCAGCGACCCGCCCGCCAGGAGGTTCGAGACGTGGAAGAGGCTCGTCTCCTCCGGCAGGCCGAACGCGCCGCGGGCGATCCAGCCCAGGAGGCGGCCGGCGACCCAGGCGAGCGCCAGCCCGACCGTCCCGCCCAGGAGGCCGATCCCCGCGGCCTCCGCGAGGAAGAGCCACGCGATGTCCCGGTTCCGGGCCCCGAGGGCTTTCATGATACCGATCTCGCGGGTCCGTTCAAGAACGGCCATGGCCATCGTGTTGGCGATGCCGAAGAGGGAAACGACCAGGCCCACGGCCCCGATGCAGGCAAGGAAGCCCTCGATCACGAGGAAGAGGACGTCGACCACGGCCAGGAGGTCCTTCACGCTCAGGACCTGGAAGGAGGAGTCGAGGTTCTGGAGCCTCCGCGTGACGTCGTCCACCTCCCTCGGGTCCGAGACGCGCACCGTGGCCTTGGGGAAGGTCCCCTTCCGGTAGGGCACGAAGTTGAACTGCCCGCCCTTGGTCAGGTCCCGGAGCTCGAGGGCCCGGTCGTAGGGGAGCGCGACCTGGGGCGAATGGAAGCCGATCTTCGAGGGGTCGAAGAGGCCCGTGCACGTGAAGGTCCTGCCCTCGCGGGTCTCCTCCTCGGCCTCCCCGCCGCTGAAGACGACCGTCCGGCCCAGGAGCTCCTCGGCGGTCCCGAACTCGCGGGGGAGGAGGCAGGCCCGTTCCCCGGGCGTCTCCCAGAGGCGGCCGGCGACGAGGGCCTCGCGGAAAACGCCCTGCTCGCGGGGATCGACCCCGCCCACGACCACGAACGGAAGGGACTCCGGCCCGAAGCTCGCCTCGATCCGCGCCCCGAGGAAGAGATCGAAGCCCGGCACGACCAGCTCCACGCCCGGAAGCGCCGCGATGGCCGAGAGGTCCTTCTCCTCGAGGGGCGCGATCTGGCCGCCGAATTCGAGGGCGGCCAGCGCGCCCGCCTTTTTCTTCTTCCCCTTGTCGGCGATGACGCGGCTCACCTGGATCGTCCGGAGGCCGTCCTTGGTCTGGAGGAGCCGCACGACCTCCCTCTGGACGCCCAGGCCGAGCGAGACCATGAGGACGAGCGAGGCGACGCCGATCACGACGCCCGCCGCGGTGAGCGCGGTCCGCCCCGTCCGCCTCCGGAGGTTCGCCCAGCCCGTGAGGAAGGTGTCAGCGGCGCGCATCGGACACCTTCCGGCCGTCCAGGAGCTCGAGGGTCCGTCCCGCGAAGGACTCGGCGAGGGCCCGGTCGTGGGTCACGAGGAGGACGGTCTTCCCGGCCAGTCCCCCGAGGAGCCCGAGGACCTCGGCGGCGGTGCGGGAGTCGAGGTTCCCGGTGGGCTCGTCGGCGAGGAGGAGGGGGGGGTCGTGGACGAGGGATCGGGCCACGGAGACGCGCTGCTGCTCGCCGCCCGAGAGCTCGGAGGGCCGGTGGCCGGCGCGGGCGGAGAGGCCGACCCGGTCGAGCAGGCCGGCGGCCCGGCGCCGGCGCTCCTCGCGCGGGACGCCGGCCAGGGTGAGCGGGAGCTCCACGTTCTGGAGCGCGGAGAGCGTGGGGACCAGGTTGAAGAACTGGAAGACGAAGCCCACGCCCGTCCGCCGGTAGAGGGCGAGTTCGTCGTCGGTCATCTCGGCCAGGCGTTTCCCCCCCACCCAAGCGTCCCCCGACGTCGGACGGTCGAGGCCCCCGAGGAGGTGGAGGAGCGTCGACTTCCCGCTCCCCGAGCGGCCCAGGATCGCCACGCGCTCGCCGTCCTCCACCGAAAGGTCGAGGCCCTCGAGCGCCGTCACGACGTTCTCGCCCATCACGTATCGGCGGGTGAGTCGGTCCGCGCGGACGAGCTCGGCCATGGAGGTCCCATCCTGCCAAATGGCCCCGCCGCGGACAAGCCGGGGGTCGGCTTGACTTCGATCGGAAGCAGGGCCTATACTGGAGCTCGATGGCGAGGCTTGCGGTCCTGTTGCTGGCGTCCCTGGCCCTGGGGGGCTGCATTGTCTACGACCGGAACCCCGTCGAGGCGCCTCCGGGCCCCCCCGTGACGAGGGACGAGGCGGAGCGGCTGGCCGCGGCAGGCATCTCCGAGCCGGTGATCGTGGAGCTGGTCGAGAAGCGGGGCGCGCGGCCGCTCACGGCGGACGACCTCGTGGCGCTCAAGAAGGCGGGGGCGAGCGACACGGTGGTCCAGAAGATGATCGCGGCCGAGTCCCGGGAACCCGAGGTGGTGGTCGTCCGCGACCCCGACTATTATTACTACCCCCCCAGCTACTATTACTGGGGCCCCACCTGGGGCTTCGGCTTCGGGTACACGCGGTACTACGGCTCCTACCACCACCATCACGGGCGCCGGACCGTCACGGGGTACCGGTCCAAGCGGTAGCGCGGTTCAAAGAATCTGCTTGACACCCCCTCGACAGGCAGGATAGACATAGCCCCTACCATGTCCGCCAAGGAGGCGAAGAAGACGCTCCGTTGCAAGATGACCTTCCCCCAGAAGGTCGTCGGCCAGCCGATCATGCACCGGCTCTGGACCGAGTTCAAGGTCGTCTCGAACACCATGCGGGGCCGGATCACGGAGAAGGGGGCCTGGCTCGAGGTCGAACTGGTGGGCCCGGCCAAGAGCCTGGACGCCGCCCTGAAGTATCTGGGCGGCGAAGGCGTGTCGATTCAGTTCCTGGACTAGGAAGCGGCGCCGTCGGGCCGGGGAAGAATCACCTTCGCCGGCTTCATTCCCCCGCCCGACGGCTCCCCCACGCCCAGGAAGCGGCCCGCGGCGGCGACACGGACGATGCCCGGGACCGGCCGCGGGACGAAGCGGCCGTTCCGGAACGCCTCCGCCTCCTCCGGCGAGAGAGGGACTTCCGGGAGGTGCGCCACCGCGGCCTCGGCCGGAAGCGGCTCCGGACCCGCGTCCTCCACCCGGAAGGGGCCGACGGCGGTCCGACGGAGCTCCGTCACGTGGCCGCCCAGGTCGCGCGCGATCGAGCGGACGTAGAGGCCCTTGGAACCCCGGACCCGGAAGCGCGCCCGGGGCGGGTCGTAGGAGAGGAGGGAGAGCTCGCTCACGGTGACGCGGCGGGCCGGGGCCTCGACGGGCGTGCCTTCCCGGGCGTAGCGATAGAGCCTCTTCCCGGCCACCTTCACGGCGGAGTAGGCCGGGGGCCGCTGCTCGATCTCGCCCCTCAGCCGCGCGGCCGCCGCCTCGAGGTCCGCGCGGGACGGGACCGGCGCCCGCCCGCGGGGCGCCCCTTCCCGGTCGTCGGTCTCGGTGAGCGTCCCCAGCTCGATCTCGACCTCGTAGGTCTTCTCGAGCCCCTGGAGGTACTCGAGGAGGCGAACGCCCCTCCCCAGGGCCACGAGGAGGAGCCCGGTCGCGATCGGGTCGAGCGTCCCCGCGTGCCCCGCGCGGGGCTCGCCCCGCTCGCGGCGGATCCGCAGCACGACGTCGTGCGAGGAGATCCCCGCGGGCTTGTCCACGAGGAGGAAGCCGTCCATCCCGTCCACCCCCGACCCTTTCCCGGCGCCCCGGGAGCCGGTAGAATCCGCCCGATGCTCCACGTGCTCGCGACGCCGATCGGGAACCTCGAGGACCTCACGGCGCGCGCGCTCCGGATTCTACGCGAAGCCGACGCGGTTGTCAGCGAGGACACGCGGACCACGCTCAAGCTCCTCTCGAGACACGGGATCCGGAAGCCGGTGATCGCCTACTTCC
>Ga0187893_10001217_pt1 | contig 63690 bp, 53 predicted proteins | sample MA1701074metaG_FD_139574 | JGI IMG/M metagenome (GOLD analysis project Ga0187893, IMG submission 139574) | White microbial mat communities from a basaltic lava cave in the Kipuka Kanohina Cave System on the Island of Hawaii, USA - MA170107-4 metaG ... | reverse complement strand
GCCGCCTGTGGCCGAAGGTTCTCGAGCTGGTGCGCGTGTACGACGAGGAGGGTGTCGTGCTGCTCGTCGGGTCCGACCTGCCGAACCCGTGGATCGTCCCGGGCGCCGGCCTGCATCGCGAGATGGAGCTCCTGGTGTCCGCGGGCCTTGCGCCGCTGCGCGTGCTGTCGATGGCGACGCGCAACGCGGCCCTGGCCTTCGGCTGGGGCGACGCGGGAACCCTGGAGGTCGGCAAGGGCGCCGACCTGGTGATCCTGGCGGGCGACCCGGCACAGGACATTCGCAACACGCGGCGCATCGAGGCGGTGTACCTCGCCGGCCGCCGGCTCTAGAGGATCGTGCGCTTCTCGAAGGACCGCGCGCCCAGCATCGTGAAGAGCGCCGTGAAGCCCAGCAGGCCGCCGAGCATCAGCGGCAGGGGCATGTGGGGCACGTCGGGCGTGACCGCCATGCGCATGGCCTCGCTCATGAACACCAGGGGGTTCAGGAGGAAGACGTACTGGAACAGGCCCAGCACCGAGAGCCCGGTCCACGGGTAGTAGGCGCAGCCGAACAGCATCAGCGGCCCCAGCACCACGGCGAACAGCAAGCCGCTGAAGCGCGGCTGGACCTGCGTGCCCAGGGTCAGGCCGAAAGCCGCGGACAGCAGCCCGCACAGCACCACCAGGGGCAGCAGCAGCTCGTAGCGCGGGTGGACGTCCACCCCGGTGACGCGGTGCATCAGCAGCATCATGGCCGGCAGCGCCAGCATGCCCGCGGTGCCCGCGTGGATCGCGCCCGCCACGACCTTCTCGAAGGCCACGCCCAGCACCGAGATGGGCGCCAGCAGCCGCTCGTCCACTTCGCGGCTGCCCGAGAGGTCGGTGCTGAGCGGCATCAGCACGCCCTGCACGCCCGCCATCAGCATCGTGATCGACATCAGGCCGGGCACCATGACCGTGCGGAACTCGTCGGCCACCAGGTGCAGGCGCGGCAGGATGTTGCCGAACACCAGCACCACCAGCACCGGCTGGGTCAAGGTGGCGAGCAGCAGCGGGCCGGCGTTGCGCCCCGCCACGCTGAGGTCGCGGCGCAGGAGCGCCAGGAAGGCGGTCATTCGCGCAGCTCCCTTCCGGTCAGGTGGATGTAGACGTCCTCGAGACTGGGCTGGGTGAGGCTGATGTGGCGCACCTCGCCGCCCCCCTCGCGCACCTCGTGCAGCACGCGGTCGAGCAGGCCGTCGCGCGCGTCCACGAACAGCCGCAGACGCTCCACGTCGGCTCCCGACGCGTCGGCCAGAGTTTCGGTGCGCAGGACCCCCGGCAGCTTCGAAAGGCGCGGCAAGAGCGGCGCCTCGGAGCGCGCCCACAGGTCGAGGATGTGTCCCCCCGGCAGCGACTTCTTCAGGCTGGCCGGCGTGTCGAGGTTGAGGATGCGGCCGTGGTCCACGATCGCGAGGCGCTGGCAGAGCCGGTCGGCCTCCTCCATGTAGTGGGTGGTCAGGATCACGGTCAGGCCGCGCGCGTGCAGCTCGCGCAGGGTATCCCAGAGTTGGCGCCGCGCCTGCGGGTCGAGGCCGGTGGTCGGTTCGTCGAGCAGCAGCACCTTCGGGTCGTGGATCAGGGCGCGCGCGATCATCACGCGCTGCTGCATGCCCCCCGAGAGCGTCAGCGGCTTGGCGTCGGCCTTGTCGGCCACCTGCATCTCGCGCAGCAGGCGGTCGGCCCGCGCCTCGCGCTCCTCGGCCGGCAGGCCGAAGTAGCGTCCGTGGTAGGTCAGCACTTCGCGCACCGAGAGGTCGCGGTCCAGGTTGCGCACCTGCGGCACCACCGCGATCCGGCGCCGGGCCTCGATGGGCCGCTTGCCCACGTCGACACCGTCCACCAGGATGCGGCCACCGGTGAGGCGCACCAGGGTCGTGATGCAGCCCAGCGTCGTGCTCTTGCCGGCGCCGTTCGGGCCCAGGAGCCCAAAGAACTCCCCCGCCTCGACGCTGAAGCTGAGGCCGCGTACCGCCTCCACCGGCGGCGCCTTGCGGCTGCCGGCGTACGTCTTCACCAGGTTCTCGACGCACAGCACGGGCGAGACGGTCACGACGCTCCGCCCCGACCGGCCGCGACGCGCACGCCGTCTCGCACCAGCACGCGGCCGTCCTTCACCACGCTGCGGATGCCGGGCACGCCCACGCGCAGCAGGTCGAGCAGGCGCGGGCTGCGCAGCACCACCAGGTCGGCCCTTTTCCCCGGCTCGAGGCTGCCCACGTCGCGGTGGACGTCGAGGGAGTACGCGGCGTTGACGGTCGCCGCGGTCAGGGCCTCCTCGAGGCTCAGCCCCATGCCGAAGCTGCCCACCGCCATGGCGAAGCCGAGGGACGGCGACAGGCCGCCGCCCGGGTTGGCGTCGGTGGCCAGCGCCACGGCGACGCCGCGCTCGATCATCGCCCGCGCCGGCGCGAAGCGGCCCAGGCGCAGGTAGAACGCGGCCGAGGGCAGGAGCGTCGCGACACAGCCCGCCTCGGCCAGCGCGCGCATGCCGGCTTCCGAGGCGTGCACCAGGTGGTCGGCCGAGCGCGCGCGCAGCTCGCCGGCCAGCACGGCGCCGCCCGTGTCGCCCAGCTCGTCGGCGTGGATGCGCAGCTTCAGGCCGCAGTCGCGGGCCGCCACCAGGATGCGGCGGCTCTCGCCCGGCGTGAACACGCCCGCTTCGCAGAAGACGTCGGCGAAGGCGGCCAGGCCGCGCCGCGCTACCTCGGGGATCATCTCGCCGACCAGGATCTCGACGTAGCGCTCGCGGGCGGCCCGGTGCTCGAGCGGGACCTCGTGGGCGCCGAGGAAGGTCGGCACGACGCCCACGGCATGGCGCGCGGCCGCGTCGGCGATGGCCTCGAGGCTGCGCATCTCCGCCGCGGTCTCGAGGCCGTAGCCGCTCTTGATCTCGGCAGTGGTGGTGCCCTGGAGCAGCATCTCGTCGAGCCGGGAGGCGATGGCTGCGGCCAGCTCTCCCCGGCTCGCAGCGCGCGTCGCGGTCACGCTGCGCACGATGCCGCCGCCCTCGGCGGCGATCTGCCTGTAGCTCGCCCCGGCCAGGCGCTTCTGGATCTCGTCGTCGCGGTTTCCCGCGAACGCCAGGTGGGTGTGGGCGTCCACGAACCCGGGCACGACCGCGCCACCGCCGGCGTCGAGCACCGACAGGGCCGGGGCGAGGCTGACAGCGGAGGGCAGGTCCGCCTCCGGACCCGTCCAAACGATGCGTCCGTCGCGCGCCGCCAGCGCCGCGCCCTCCACGAGGCCGAGGTCGCGCATCGCGGTGCCGATGCGGGGCACGGGCCCACGCAGGGTCGCGAGCAACCCGATGTTGCGGACCACGAAGTCGGCGTTCAGCACCAGGAGCAGGGGCGCGGCGACGAGCGCTCAGCGCTCCAGGCGCTGACGCAGCGCCGCGGCGGAGAGACCTTCGAACCGCAGCAGCTTCTCGCGCGCGCTCGCACCGCGCAGGATCTTAACCGACGATGGCGGAACGCCCGCGGCGCGGCCCAGCAGCCGGACGAGCGCGGCGTTGGCCTGGCCGTCGGCCGGGGGTGCCTTGAGCCGCACCACCAGCGCCCCTTCCCGTTCGCCCTCGAGCGAGTCCCGGGACGCGCGCGGCTTCACATGGACGCGCAGGGCAGCCCCGCCGTCGTGGTCCCGCACGTCGAGGGCCGTCAGGCCTCCTCGCGCCGTTTCAGGAAGCGGAGGTTGTCCTCCACCTCGGCCTCTTCCTGGAGGTCGAGGACGCTGGTGAGCCGCGCGATCAAGGCGCGGAGGTCGCTGCGCAGGCCGGTGCGATGGGCGCGCAGCTCCAGGATCCCCCGCTCCACGTCGTGGGCCCGGGCCTGGGCGAGCTCCAGCAGCCGGTCGGCCTGCAGCTCGGACTCCTTGACGACCATCTCGGCCTGCTTGCGCGCGTTCTCCTTGATCTCCTCGGAGACGCGCTGGGCCGTGAGCAGCGTGTTCTTGAGGATCTGCTCGCGCTGGCGGTGCTCGTCGAGCAGGCCGCGCAGGTTCTGGAGATCCTGGTCCAGCGCGTCCCGCTCCCGCTGCAGCGCGGCCACCTCCTCGGCGACCAGGCTGAGGTAGGTGCGCACCTCCTCCTTGTCGTAGCCGCGCATCTGCGCGTCGAAGGTCTGCTTCTGGATGTCCATGGGCGAGATCTTCATGCCCCCCTCCTTCCCTCAATCGTAGCCCCTTTCGCAAGTCGGTGCGTGGACGAGGATGCCCATCGCGTGGACTGCCGGTAGACTTCGGCATGCTCCGGCTCGCCCTCGTGTTGGCTGCACAAGCAGCCAGCAACCCTCCAGCGCTGCCCATCGGTGGGGCAAGTCCCGACGGCGAGTACGCGCATTTCGAAGAGCTGCGGATGCGCGTGCGCGTGGAGTCGGATGGCCGAAAGGAGTCGACCGAGGCGGCGCGAGTCCTGCTAAGCACGACTGCGGCCGTCACTGCGTTCGGCCAGATCGCCGTGCCCTACATCGACGGCTTCGGCGAGGTCGGCTTCGAGGACGTGGTGGTGCAGAAGCCCGATGGCCGCCGCGTCGAACCCGGAAACCTGGACACGCAAGACGTCAACCCCTTCGGCGCCAGCGGCTTGCCGATCGCAGCCGATCTGCGTTTTCGCAAGATCACGATACCGGGGCTGGAGCCCGGCGACCGCCTCTCCTACCGCATCGTGATTCGTGAGCGTCCCCTGGCTCCTGGCCGGATCTTCGGGGAGAGCAAGTTCCTGACCATGCTGGGCGATCCACAGCAGGTCTACGAACTGGATGTCCCGCGAAACGCCTCCATCGTCGTCAAGCTGAGAGAAGGACTCGGTGCCGCGTGGGAGGAGATCCCGGGATCTGCAGACCGGCTCGTCCGGCGGCTCAATCTGCGTGTGCCGCGGCCGGCGCAGACGCCCGAGGGCCCGACCGAGGAGGAGCTGGCCGTGGCGACCGATCCCGACGTTCTGTTCACGAATTTCAACTCGTGGCAGGAGGTCGGAGAGTGGTGGTGGAAGCTCTCCAAGGAGCGGCTCGAACCCGACGCCGCGGTGCGCGCCGAGGCGGCGCGTATCGCGACAGCCGCGACCTCGCCTCAGCAACGAGTCGAGGCGATGCACGCCTTCGTCAGCTCCCGCATCCGGTACCTCAGCGTCGGCTTCGGCGTCGGTCGGATGCAGCCTCGCCGCGCTGGCGAAGTCCTGAGCAGTCGCTATGGCGACTGCAAGGACAAGCACACGTTGCTGGCAGCGCTGGGCTCTTCCGCTGGCATCGACTTCAGGCCGGTGCTGATACACAGCGAACGGCGGGATCTTCGGGACGACGCGCCAGGACCCCAGCAATTCGATCACATGATCAGCGTGGCTCGTCTCGGCGCCGATCCCGCGACGTGGCTCTGGATCGACACCACCAATCCCCTCGCCCCGGCGGGATACCTGTTGCCGAACCTGCGCGGAAAGCGCGCGGTGCTGATCGAAGCCGACGGCAAGGGCAGTGTGGTTCGGACGCCCGATGAACCCCGCGTGGCGCAGCGCGTGGCCATGGAGGCCAAGGGCTCGCTGAGTCCGAGCGGTGAGCTTCGCGCTCGGGTGGCCTGGACGCTGCGCTCCGACGACGAGGTCTTGGCACGGCTTGCCTTCGCAGCGTCGCCCCGAGACCAGCACACCGATATCGTGAAGCAACGCTTCGCCTCCCACTGGAAAGACGCGGAAGTGAGCAGCATCAGCTTCTCGGATCCCGGCGACGTCAGCGCCCCTTTTCGCGTCGAGTTCGACGTCAAGCATGGGGCGTCGAAGGTGCGGTCCAGCGAAGACTGGCCGCTGTGGATCCCTACACCCCAGTTCGACCTTCCCAAGCCGCGCAAGCGCACGGATGCGACTGGCAAAGCCGCCCAGCTCGTGGTTCGCGAGGTCGATCTGCGCGCCGAGATCGAACTGCCGGAAGGCGTCGGTGCGCGCCCGCCGCTCTCGGTCACCCTGGACCGCCCGTTCGGTCGCTTCCGCTCTGCGTACGGCGTCCTTGGTCGCACGTTGACGGCGCGCCGCAGCCTCAACATCTTGCGCAACTCCGTGGGCCTCGATGAGGTTCCGGCGTACGAGTCCTTTCGGAAGGCGCTGGACACGGATCGAGAGCAGGACTTCATCGTGACGCCGCTTGTGGCCGCGACTGTGCCGGCGACGGCCATGCTCGCCGAAGGACTGGCCGCCTTCGATGCCAAGGACTATCCGCGCGCGATCGAGCTGCTCACGAAGGCCGCCGAGTCCGACCCCAAGCTCGAGGATGTCTGGAACAAGGTCGGCCGAGCGCATCGACAAAAGGGCGATCTCGGTGCGGCGATCAAGGCATTCGAGAAGCAGCTCGAGGTCAACGCCTTCGACGAAACAGCCTATGCCGAGCGCGCGTACACCTTCATCGAGATGGGGCGCTGGGACTACGCCGAGAAGGACCTGCTGAGGCAGGTCGAGGTGGCTCCGTTCAAGCCATGGTCGTACGGGAGGCTTGGCGTACGGCGTCGGGACCAGGGTCGCCATTCTGAAGCGGCCGAGTACTTCGGCCGAGCGGCGACCCTCGAGCCCAACGAGGTGGACCACTGGATCGACCTGGCCTGGTCCCACCTGATGGCCGGGGGCGCTCCGAACGAGGCCCGAGGCGCATTGCGCCGCGCGCAGGACCTCAAGCTCCATGACTGGCAGCAGGTCCGCGTGGGGCGTGCGTTCCGCCAGCTCGGCGACGACCAGACCGCTGGCGCACTGGCGGAGACGGCGCTGCCCTCACTCGCCGGACGCCTTGGAAAGCCAGAATCGGGCAAACGCGACGACAATGGCCCCTATTGGACGGCGCGCCTCGTCGAGGCGTGGCAACTCGTCGGTGCCGCGGCATTGGCTTCGGGAGACCTCGCGAAGGCCGAACGGTACCTGCAGGCCTCCTGGCGCGCCAGTGTCTTCTGTGATGCGGCGTGGAGCCTGGGCCTCCTGGCACAGCGCCGGGGGAAGACAGCCGAAGGGGCGCGGTGGCTGTCCGCTGCTGCGTCGCTACCCGGAGCTGAGTACTCCCTGCCCAGCGGCTTCAAGGCGCTGGCCGAGAAGGCGCGCCTCGCCGAGGGCATCGCTGACTCGCCGGACCTGGTGATGACTGCGCGCACCATCAAGCTGTTGGACAAGCCTGCGGCCTCGTTCAACGAACCGAGCATTGAGTTCGTCGTTGGACCGACGGGGGCGATCGAAAGAGTAAAGAAGTCGCTGAAGGCCTCCCCCGAGTTCGACGCGGTGTTCCGGGGCTTCGCGAGGATCGATCTTCCCCGCCCTGACGAGCGCCCCGTCTGGCTCGTGGTCAACGGCCTGGTGGCCTGCAACCGCGACACGACCTGCTCGTTCGTTCTCGATCTGCCGGGCACGAAGTAGGGTTGCCCATGGCGCAGGCGACACGCATCCTCTTCGTGTGCTCCGGAAACATCTGCCGCTCGCCCCTGGCCGAGGCGATCTTCCGAAAGCTGGCCCAGGACGCCGGCCTGGCCGACCGGTTCGAGTTGGACTCCGCGGGCACCCACGGCTACCACGAGGGCGACCCGGCCGACCCCCGTACCCGGCGGGTGGGCCAGCGCCACGGAGTGAAGGTGACGTCCGTCGCGCGCGAGGTGGAGGCGCGCGATTTCGACCGCTTCGACCTGATCGTGGCCATGGACCGCGGCCATCTGCGGCAGCTCACGTCGCGGGGCGGCCCAGCGCATCGCGGCAAGCTGCGCCTGATGCGCGACTTCGACCAGAACGCCTCCGACGCCGACGTGCCGGATCCCTACTACTCCGGCGAAGCGGCCTTCGAGGAGATGTACGCGATCCTCGACGCCGCGTGCCGGGGCCTGCTGGAAGAGCTCAGGAGTGAAGCCCGCGTTTCTTGAGGGCGCGCTGCGCCGGGCCACGGGGAATGCCTCCCTGCGCCTGACCGACACGCGCCCTGTGGGCGGCGGCTGCATCCATGAGGCCGCCCGCCTCTCCACGACGGCCGGCGAGTTCTTCGCGAAGTGGAACGCGCGCTGCCCGCCCGACCTGTTTCCGAGCGAGGCCGCGGGCCTGGAAGCCCTGCGCAGCGCCGGTTCGGAGCTTCACGTCCCGCGCGTCGTTGCCGCGGCGCGACCGGAATCGGGTCACCCGGGCTACCTGATCCTGGAGTACCTGGCACCGGGAAGGGCCCGCCGCCACGACGAGGTCCTCGGGCGCGGGCTCGCGTCGATCCACCGTAAGACCGCCCCAGGCTTCGGCTTCGATTCCGACACCTATTGCGGCTCCACGCGCCAGGACAACGCCGCCTGCGCCACGTGGGCCGAGTTCTACGCGAAGCGGCGGCTGCGCCCGATGATCGACGCCCTCGGCCTCGACGGCGACGAGCGCAGGCCTTTCGCTCGCCTGGTCGATCGGCTTCCCGACATCCTGCCGACGGCGTCCACGGCGTCGCTCGTCCACGGCGACCTGTGGGCGGGCAACGTGCTCGAGACGGCCGCCGGGCCCGCGCTCGTCGATCCTGCCTGCGCCTACGCCGACCGCGAGATGGAGTTCGGCATCACGACGCTGTTCGGCGGCCTGTCGGCCCGCGCCTGGGCGGCGTACGAAGAAGCCTGGCCCCTGCCGGCCGGCTGGCGCGAACGCAACCCGTTGTACCAGCTCTATCACCTGCTGAACCATGCGCTGCTCTTCGGCGGCGGCTACATGGCCCAGGCGCGCTCCGCGGCCGCGCACTTCGCTTGATCGCGGTCAGCTGGAATACTCGGCCGCCCACAGGGCGTCGAGGAACTCCCGAAAGGGCAGGATGGTGATCGCGCCGACGCGGCGGGGTCGCGGTTCCAGGCTGACGCACAAGGCCCGCTTGACCTTCTGCTCCTCGGCCAGGGCCTGAAGCGAGCGCAGCTCCCATCGGAGCCACGTTGGGCTTGGCCTTGAGCTCGACTGCCGTGTGGTCGCCCGCGGGCACCCGCCAACTTGGTCCGGACAACAGTGACGCATCTGTCGTCATTTAGTAGCATAGATGACGGAAATGGCGACCCGCAGCCTTGGCGACCCGCCACAGCATGTCGACCGGATTCCCGACCTGGCGGCCTGGTCGGCGCGCAAGTCCCTGTTCCTGTTTGGTCGACGTCAGACAGGCAAGGCCACACTCGCCCGGCACCAGTTCCCCAGGACCTGGAGCGTGCGCTGCGCGTGCTGAGCGACGCGCGCGTGGACTGCATCGTCGCCGGCGGTGAGCGCGGGAAGCACGGACTGTAGAAGGAGAGTCGCGATGAAGAGGTACTTCGCCCTGAGCCTCGCCCTGGGCTGCGCTACGGCCGGCGCACTCGCCAAGGGGCCGACGCCGCCGGTCGCGGAGAAGCGGCCCCACGCCGTGGTTTCCCCCCACGGCACGCGCGACGACCCCTACTACTGGCTGCGGGACGACACGCGCTCGAAGCCCGAGGTTCTCGGCTACCTGAAGGCCGAGAACGCCTACTTCGAGGCCATGAGCGCGCCGTACCAGGGGCTCACCGAGACGCTCACGCAGGAGCTTATTGGTCGCCTCAAGCAGGACGACAGCACGGTCCCGTACAAGTACAAGGACTACGTGTACTACACGCGCTACGAGACCGGGAAGCAGTACCCGATCCACGCGCGGCGGCCGGTCGCAGGCGAACGCGAGCAGATCCTGGTCGACGTGAGCCGCGAGGCCGAAGGCAAGGAGTACTACTCGGTGGCCGGACGCGCGGTGAGCCCGAAGCAGGACCTCGTCGCCTTCACCGAGGACACGGGCGGCCGCTACCAGTTCACGCTGCGCTTCCGCGAGATCGCGACGGGAGGCGACTTGCCCGACCGCATTGCCGGCCTGCGTCCCGGCGTGGTGTGGGCCGGGGACAACCGCAGCGTCTACTACGTGGAGAACGACCCCGTGACACTGCTCTCCACGCGCGTGAAGAAGCACGTGCTGGGGACGGACCCGAAGACCGACCCGGTCGTCTACGAGGAGAAGGACACGACCTTCTATCTCGGCGTCGACAAGTCCGGCGACGAGCGCTTCGTCATCGTGGGCCTCGGCAGCACCGTCGCCAGCGAGTACCACATCATCGCGGCCGACGACCCGTCGAGCCGGCTGCGCACACTGGCGCCACGCGAGACGGGCGTGCTGTACGAGGCGGACCACGTCGGCGGCCGCTGGGTGATCAAGACGGATTGGAAGGCGCCGAACTTCCGCTTGATGACCGTCGCCGACGCCGAGATCGGGGACAAGGCGAACTGGCGGGAGCTCGTGAGCCACGACCCCAAGGTGTTCATCGATAGCTTCGTGGCCTTCAAGGACTATCTCGTGATCAGCGAGCGCAGCGACGGCCTGCTGCGCATCCGCACGGCGCCCTGGGCGGCCATCGATCGCTGGTCCTATATCCGCTCCGACGAGCCCGCCTACACCCAGGGCTTCTCCGTGAACGCCGAGCAGGACGCCCACCTGCTCCGCTATTCCTACGCCTCCTTGACCACGCCGTCCTCCGTGTTCGAGGTGGACATGCGCAGCGGCGAGCGCACGCTGCTGAAGCGCCAGCCGGTGCCGAACTACGAGCCGGAAGGCTACGCGACCGAGCGGGTGTGGGCCCCGGCGCGGGATGGCACTTGCGTGCCGGTCTCCCTCGTCTACAAGAAGGGCTTCCAGAGGAACGGCTCGGCCCCGCTCTACCAGTACGCCTACGGCGCGTACGGCTCCACCACGGATCCCGGTTTCGACCGCACGGTGATCTCGCTGCTCGATCGCGGTTTCGTGTACGCGATGGCGCACATTCGGGGCGGCCAGGAACTGGGACGCTCGTGGTACGACGACGGACGCCTGCTGAAGAAGAGGAACAGCTTCACGGACTTCATCGAAGTTACCGATTTCCTGGTCCGCGAGAAGTACGCCGCTGCGGACAAGGTGTTCGCCACGGGAACCAGCGCCGGCGGCCTGCTGATGGGTGCGGTCCTCAACATGGCGCCCGAGAAGTACCGCGCCATCGCGGCCCACGTGCCCTTCGTGGACGCCGTCACCACGCAGCTCGACGAGTCGATCCCCCTCGTCACCAACGAGTTCGAGGAGTGGGGCGACCCCAAGCAGAAGCAGTACTACGACTACATGCTGTCGTACTCGCCCTACGACAACGTGTCGGCGAAACCGTACCCGGCGCTCCTGGTCACCACGTCCCTCAACGACTCACAGGTCCAGTACTTCGAGCCCGCCAAGTGGGTGGCCAGGCTGCGTTCCACCAAGACCGACACGAACCCGCTGCTGTTCAAGGTCAACATGGCAGGCGCCCACGGCGGTCGCTCGGGACGCTTCGAGAGCATGAAGGAGACCGCGGAAGAGTACGCGTTCTACCTGTACCTGCTCGGCATCGACCGCTAGTGGTCGGCCCGCGACCACCAAAGCAGCCACAAATGCAGCATGTAGACCTTCCATAGGAACCATTCCTTCTCCGACGTCTGCCCCGGCAGTCGGGGGCGCTCGAACAGCTGGCGGATCTCGGTGCGGCTGACGAACGCGTGCACCGGGCTGTCCGCATCACCAAGCAGCTCCTGCCGAAGGGTTCCGCGGTTGTCGGCGAGCACGTCCCCCACTGGAAGCAGCATGCCGAACTTTCTTCTGTTGACGATGGCCGCGGGCAGGTTCTGCGTCGCCACGTGGCGCAGGATGCGCTTCTCGTTGACGCGACGGGGGCGGAACCAGTCGCCCTGATACTTGTACTTGGCCGGCAGGCTGTAGGCGAACTCCACGAGGGCCGGATCCAGGAATGGCGTGCGGGCTTCGATCGACTGGGCCATGGTGGCCTTGTCGACCTTCATCAGCAGGTGATTGGGGAGCTGGTGCTGGATCTCGAATCCGGTCATCTGCTGGAGCTGATCGCCGCGGTACGAAGCGACGATCCGATTGACGTCGGCAGCGTGTCGCCAGAACCCTCGGCGGAAGATCGGATAACGCGACATGGAGTAGTAGAAGCCCGCGTTGCGTACGATCGCCGGCGCCCACGCAAACGGCGGCCGGCTGTACAGGAATCGCTCGTAGCCGGCGTTGACTTCGTCCGAGCCTTCGCCGAGCAGGACCACCTTGAGCCCTTGCTCCCTGACCAGGCGGCACATGGCGTAGGTGGAGACGAGACCACCATCCACGGTGCTGAGGTCGTCGAGGACTGGCACCGCCTCCTTGATCGTGCTCAGTATTTCCTTGGTGTCGATCAGCAGCTCTTGATGCCGACTGCCGATATGCCCTGCGACCAGCCTGGCGAACGGGCCCTCGCTGTCCCCCCGCTTGAAGACCAGCGTGAACGTCCGCAAGTCGGGAACGTGCTTTCGAGCGAGGGCCGCGACCAGGCTCGAGTCCAGTCCGCCGGACAGCATGACGGCGGCACGTCGGCCCGCAAGCGAATGCGCACGCTCTCGTCGAGCATGCGCGTGTACGTCTCCGCCGCCTCGCCGAAGGGCAACCGCGAGATCTCCTCGCGAACCCGCAGCTCCCAGTAGCGTTCGATGTGGAACCGCCCGCTGGCCAGGTCGAACTCGCCCCAGTGTCCGGGCTCCAGCCGCTGCACGTGTTTCAGGAGCGTCCGCGAGCGGTCGGGCACCCACATGTAGCCGAGCAGGGCGGCCACCTGCTCCGGGTCGATGCCCAACTCGAGGCCGAGTTGCCTCAGTGGCCGAAGGGCCTTGGCTTCCGAGGCGAAGGCGAACACTTCGGCCTGATGAACGTAGTAGAGCGGCTTTTCGCCGATGCGGTCGCGGGCCAGGAAGACCTTGTTCGCGGGAATGTCGTAGAGCGCCAACGCAAACATGCCGTTGAGGTGCTGCAGGCACTGCTTGCCCCACTGCCCGTAGGCATGCAGCAGCACCTCGGTATCGCTGGCGGAGCGAAAGCTGCAGCCCCGCTCGATGAGGCTGCGGCGAAGCTCGACATGGTTGTAGAGCTCACCGTTGTAGACCACGACGAAGCGTCCGCAGCTGCTCGTCATGGGCTGGCGTCCTCGATCCGACAGGTCGATGATGCTCAGCCTTCGGTGCCCCAAGTACACACCGCGCTCCGGGCTGGCGAACACACCGTCCTGATCGGGGCCGCGGTGCCGTAGCGCCCCGCTCATCTCGCCCAGGATGCGCTGGTCGAGGATCCGTGGCGTCAGGACGCCGCTGATGCCGCACATGAGAGAATGCCGAGATCGCAGCCCGGGGCCGGGCCACAGTGAGATCCTGTTGTCGGCGACACCTTGCGCGATGCTACACGAGCCCGAGGTCATGAGCCCAGCAGCGCAACCGGCCATCTCCGTCGTCTTCGTCACAGCGCAGAACGACGACGCGACGTTGCGGCGAATGCTGGAGAGACTGGCCGGGCAGACCGTCCGGCATCGGATGGAAGTGATCATCGTGGCGCAGGAGGGTGTGCCCGTGGAGCTGGGCGACCCCGGCTGCGCCGGATTCTGGGCCGTTCGCCTCGCTCGCTGCGCCCAGCAAGCACTGTTTGGCACTGCCCTCGCCATTGGCGTTCGGCAAGCCAACGCAGCCTTCGTGGCGCTCATCGAGGACCATTGCACACCGGATCCGGGTTGGGCGGAGGCGCTGCTCGCCCGTCATGCTGAGGGATACGCCGTGGTCGGCTCCGAGATCAGCAACGCCAATCCAGACAGCAGTCTGAGCTGGAGCAATTTCGTCCTGACCCACAGCCGTTGGGCTCCGCCTGCCGTCGCTGGGGAAGTGGAGGCGGTGGCGGGGGACAACTGCAGCTATCGTTGCGACGCGCTGCTCGAAGTCGGCGACGAGCTGGACGCCCTGCTGGAGTCGGGCAGCGTGCTGCATCGGCAGCTGCGCGACGCCGGTCACCGGATCTTCCTCGAGCCACGGGCCAAGCTCGTGCATGTCACGCCGTCGCGATTCACTTCCTATATCGGATCCTTCTTCCACAGCGGCCGGCTCTTCGCCGCGCTGTGGTCGCGGCACTGGCCGTGGACGCGGCGCGCGTGGCATGCAGCCGCGGCGCCGCTGATCGCGCTGCGCTGGGTGGCGGACCTGCTGCCGGCCGTCAGGAGCCAGGCGGTGGGCCAGCGGGTGCTCCCGGTTCGGCTGCTCATGCTCGCTGCCGTTCCGGCCATCAGCTGCGGCTACCTGCTCGGGTATCTGTTCGGGGCTGGGAGCTCTCCCCGCTACACATCGGATATCTACTTCCGCCGGGCCACGCACATTCGGGCGAAGGACCGGGCGGCGCTCGAGTCCACGGGCGCCTCGGGGAGCTGACCGGTTGAGAGTGCTCCTGGTCAGCGACCAGGCCTCGCCGGGGGGCGGCGCCGAGGTCATGACGCGGGTGCTCCGTGACGCGCTACGCAGGCGCGGTCACGACGCGCGCGTGTTTGCGACCCACCTGCGTTTTCCGGGCGCGGAGAGCTTCGCCGACTACACGTGTTTCGGCACCACGTCGCGCCTTCGCACCCTCCTCCAGTCGTTCAACCCCTGGGCGTTTCTCAGCCTGCGCCGGGTGCTCGCCGAGTTTCGGCCGGACGTGGTTCACGTCAGGATCTTCCTCACGCAACTGTCGCCGACGATTCTGCCGTTGCTGCGCGATCGACCCAGCCTGTACAGCGCCGTGTGGCCCCGGGCGGTGTGTCCGCTGGGGACCAAGGTGCTACCCGACGGCTCGCGCTGCCGCGAGCGGGCCGGCCTGCCCTGCTACCGGCATGGCTGCCTGCCGATTCGCGACTGGTTTCCCTTGATGCTGCAGAGGCGGCTATGGAACGCGTGGCGCGGCGCCCTCGACCTGATCGTCGCCAACAGCGAGGCGTGCAGAGGCCAGCTGCTCGAAGACGGAGTGAGCCCGGTCGAAGTGGTATGGAATGGCGTGCCCGTCGTGCCGGCACGCCCGCCCTTGTCGGGGCCTCCGGAAGCGGCGTTTGCCGGCAGGCTCGTGCGACAGAAGGGCGCCGACGTGCTGCTGCGGGCGTTCGCTCAGGTGGCGACGGAGATTCCCACCGCGCGGCTGCTGGTGGCCGGCGACGGGCCAGAATGGAAGAGCCTCGAGAGGCAGGCGGAGGCCCTGGGAATCTCTTCGCGGGTCGCAATGCTCGGCCTGCTGTCGAGCGCTGACCTCGAGCGGCGCCTTGCGGGCGCATGGGTCCAGGTAGTCCCCTCCCGCTGGACCGAGTCCTTCGGCCTGGTTGCCGCCGAGGCGATGATGCGTGGGACGGCGGTGGTCGCCAGTAACCTCGGTGGACTGCCGGAGTACATCAAGGACGGCGAGACCGGGCACCTCGTGCCCTCCGGTGACGACCGAGCCCTGGCCAAAGCACTCGTCCGGATCCTGCGAGACCGCGACCTGGCCGAGCAGATCGGCGGCGCCGCCCGCCGGTTTGCCCTCGCAGAGCTCAGCGACGAGGTGTGCGCGGGCCGCTTTCTCGAACGATACGAGCGCCTGCTGAATCGTCACGGCGAGGCCGGTGCCAGCGGCGCCCCGGTCGGCGGCCAGCCCTGACCTGGCTCATGCGACCTGCGCTCTACCGTTGCCAATCCCCTTCGCCACGCGGTCAGCCCTTGGCCGTGCGGCGCACGTTTCGCACGCGATCGCCCAGACGCACCACCCAGGGCTGCGTCGTGCGCTCGGCTGTGAGCAGCGGGATCTCGTGCTCCAGTGCCAACGCGATGTAGACGGCGTCGTAGGCCGTCGCGTCGAACTCGAGAGCCGTAGCGAGCACGCGCCGGCGGTCGGGCTCAGCGATCTCGAGCGGGGCGTCGAGATGCAACTCGAAGATCTCGCCTGCCAAGTCGGGCTCGATCTCGTCGCGGCGCACATACGTCCGCAGAACGTTCGCTAGCTCCCAGAAATGGAGCGAAGGCACGATCAACTGAAGCTTGCCGTCCAGCAGTCGGTCGCGATACGCACGCGCCTCGGGCGCGAACTCCTCGGGCAGATACCAGGCGACGGCGACGCTGGTGTCGAGGACCAGCGCACTCAACGCCGGTCGCGATCGGCTCGTAGCACGTCGCTGGACCTCTCGCGCAGCTTGAGGTCGCGGAGCCGACCCGCGATGCGCCGGAGCCTGTCCCGATAGGCTTTTGAAGCGCGCTCGCCGCTCTTGACCGCGACGTAGGTCCGCAATGCTTCCTCCACAACGGCCCGCTTGGAACCGCCGGCCGACAGGCGCATTGCCTCCTGCAGCAACTCGTCATTCAGCACGAGATTCGTCCTCATGCACGCTATCGTACACCTGTGTGTGTGAATGTGTGCAGCCGGAGGATCGGTGCTCGCTTCCTGAAGCCGCAGGCCACGGCACCAGCTCGGCATCGACCGCTAGCGCAGGCGGGCGAGCGCGGCTTCGAGGGACGCGCGGACCGCGTCGGGGGCCGTGCCGCCCAGGGCGGCCTTCGCCCTCACGGCCTGGGCGGGATCGAACAGCGCGTCGAGGCGCGCCGCGATGGAAGGCGCGCGGCTCGCGAGCGCGGCGCGCGCGGTCTCCACAAGGCCCCGGCCGGTCTTCTGCGCCTCCGCCACCAGCGAGCCCACGAGCGCGTGAGCCTGCCGGAACGGCAGGCCGTCCCGCGCCAGGGCCACCGCCAGGCCGGCGGCCATCATCTCGGGCTGCGCGGCCGCCCGGGCCATCGCTTCGCGCCGCAGGACCAGGCCCGAGACGACGCCGGCCATCACCTCGAGGCTGATCTCGGCGGTGTCGGCGGCGTCGAAGACGGCCTCCTTGTCCTCTTGCAGGTCCTTCTGGTAGCCGGCGGGCAAGCCCTTCATCAAGGCGAGCAGCCGCAGCAGGTCGCCATCCACGCGCGCCGCCTTGCCCCGCACCAGCTCCAGCGCGTCGGGGTTCTTCTTCTGCGGCATCAGGCTGGAGCCGGTCGTGTACGCCTCGGGCAAGCCGAGGAATCCGTGCTCTGGGCCCGAGAAGTGAATCAGGTCCTCGCACAGGCGCGCGAGGTGGGTCTGGATCTGCGCGCACACGAACACGAACTCGGCGGCGAAGTCGCGGTCCATCACCGCGTCGAGGGCATTGGGCGAGACCGCGGCGAAGCCCAGATCCCTGGCCAGCGCCTCGCGGTCCAGCGGCAGCGCCGTACCCGCCAGGGCGCCCGAGCCCAGGGGCAGCACGTCCACGCGCCGCCGCGCGTCGCCCAGCCGCTCGAAGTCGCGCACGAGCGGCCAAGCGTGGGCCGCCGCCAGGTGGCCGAAGCTGATCGGCTCGGCGGGGCGGGTGTGCGTGAAGCCGGGCATCACGGCATCGGCGCCCGCGAAGCCCTGGGCGCAAAGCGCCTCGACCATGGCGCGCAGGCGTTCACGCAGGCGATCGATCGACGCGCGCATCCACAGCCGCAGGGCCGTCACCGCCTGCTCGTTGCGGCTGCGGCCGAGATGCCCCTGACCCGCCAGCTCGCCCAGCAGCTCCCCCAGGCGCGTCTCCACGAAGCTGTGGACGTCCTCCGCGTCGAGGTCCAGGTAGGCCGGGTCGCGCTCGCAGAGCGCCAGCACGTTGGCGAGGCCCGCATCGAGGGCGTCCGCCTGCTCCGCCGGGATCGCGCCGCAGCGGCCCAGCGCCCGCGCGTAGGCCCGCGACGCCGCGATCTCCTCGCGCAGCAGCCGCCGGTCGAAGGTGAAGGAGCGGTTGAACTCCCAGAAGCGGCGGTCCGGGTCGCCCGAGTAGTTCCCGCCCCACAGCTTCATGCGTCAGCTCCGATAGTGCGCGTTGATGTCGATATAGCCACGAGTCAGGTCGCTGGTCCAGATCCAGCCGGCGCCGGATCCGGCGTGCAGGTGGACGCGCAGCCGCACGGGATCCGCGCGCATGGCCGCGGCCGCCACGCTCTCGTCGTAGGCGCGCGCGGCGCCGCCCTCGGCCACGTGCACCTCGCCGATGAAGATGTCCGCACGCGACAGGTCCACGTCCACCCCGGCGCGGCCGGCCGCCGCCAGCACGCGGCCCCAGTTCGGATCGCCGCCGTGGAGCGCGGTCTTCACCAGCGGCGACTCGGCGATGGTGCGCGCGATGCGGTCGGCGTCCCGGGCCGTCGGGGCGCCCTCGACGCGCACCTCGGCGATCCGCGTCACACCCTCGCCGTCGCGCACGATCGCCTCGGCCAGCGTCGCGGCGGCCTGGGCCAGGCCGCGGCGGAACACGTCGAAGTCGCCGCCCGGTGCCTCGATCGCCGGCGCGCCCGAAGCGCCGCTGGCGAGGACCAGGGCCGTATCGTTCGTAGACGTGTCGCCGTCCACCGTGATGCGGTTGAGGCTCGCGCCCACGGCCTCCACGAGTGCCTGCCGCAGCAGCTCGGGCGCGACCTCTGCGTCGGTGGTGAAGAATGCGAGCATGGTCGCCAGGTTGGGGGCGATCATCCCGGCGCCCTTGGCCATCCCGCCCAGGGTCGCGGCGCGGCCGCCGATCGTCAGCGGGACACGCACCGTCTTGGGCCGGGTGTCGGTGGTGAGGATGGCCCGCGCCGCGTCCTCCCCCGCGTGGGCCGAGAGCCGCAGCGCGGCCGCCGGGATGCCCGCGCGCAGCTTCGCCATGGGCAGCGGCACGCCGATCACACCGGTGGACGCCACCAGCACCTCGGCGGGTGCGATGCCGAGCGCGCCGGCGGCGAGGCTGGCCATCTCGCGGGCGTCTCTGAGCCCGGACGCGCCGGTCGCGGCGTTGGCGCAACCCGCGTTGACCACGATGGCCCGCGCCCGGCCCGATGCCAGGTGCTCGCGCGAGACGAGCACGGGCGCCGCTACGGCGCGGTTCTGGGTGAAGACGCCCGCCGCGCTGCAGGGCCGGTCCGCGGCGATCAGCGCCAAGTCGAGGCGGTCCGGTTTGATCCCCGACGCCACCGCCGCGGCGCGGAAGCCGAGCGGCGCCGTGATCACGCCTTCACGTCCTCCGGCACGGCGTCGCGGGTCAACGCGCGCACGCGCTCGGGCAGGCCGAACAGGCGGATGAAGCCGGCCGCGTCCTTGTGGTCGTAGGCCATGCCCTCGCCGAAGGTCGCCAGGTCCTGGCGGTACAGGCTGCGCGGCGAGCGCCGGCCCACGGCCTCGGCCCGGCCCTTGTAGAGGCGCACGCGCACCTCGCCCGTGACCTCCTGCTCCGTGAAGTCCACGAAGGCCGCCAGCGCCTGGCGCAGGGTGGAGAACCACAGACCGTCGTAGATGAGCTGCGCGTAGCGCACCGAGATGGACTGCTTGAAGTGCAGCGTGTCGCGGTCGAGCACCAGGCGCTCCAGCTCACGGTGGGCATGGTGCAGCACGGTGCCGGCCGGCGTCTCGTACACGCCGCGGGACTTGATTCCCACCAGCCGGTTCTCGACCAGGTCCAGGCGGCCGACGCCGTGGGCGCCCGCGACGCGGTTCAGGCGCTCGACCATCGCCACCGGCCCCAGCCGCTCGCCGTCGAGGCGCACCGGCGTCCCCCGCTCGAACTCGATCACCAGGAACTCGGGCTCGGCCGGCGCGTCCTGCGGATCCACGGTGAGCCGGAACATCCCGGGCTGCGGCTCGCTCCACACGTCCTCGAGGTTGCCGCCCTCGTGGGACAGGTGCCAGAGGTTGCCGTCGCGGCTGAACAGGTCGCGCGGCGACTGCTCCACCGGCACGCGGTGGGCGGCCGCGTAGGCCAGGGCGTCCTCGCGCGAGCGGATGTTCCATTCGCGCCAGGGCGCGATCACCCGCAGGTGCGGCGCGAAGGCGCCGTAGGTGACTTCGAAGCGCACCTGGTCGTTGCCCTTGCCCGTGGCCCCGTGGGCCAAGGCGTCGGCGCCGCAGGCCAGGGCACACTGCACCTGCCGGTACGCGAGCAGCGGCCGGGCCAGGGCTGTGCCCAGCAGGTAGTTGTCCTCGTAGACGGCGCCGGCCGAGAGCGCCTTGAAGGCGTAGTCGCGGATGAACTCCTCGCGCAGGTCCTCCACCACACACTGCGAGGCGCCCGTGGCCAGGGCTTTGCGCCGCACCGCCTCCAGGTCGTCGCCCTGGCCGACGTCGCCGCAGTAGGCCACGATCTCGGCGCCGCCGTAGTTCTCCTTGATCCACGGCATGATGATCGACGTGTCGAGCCCGCCCGAATAGGCGAGCACGACCTTCCTCACCGCGCTCATGCGACCCTCTCTTTTCTCACGGCCCGCACCAGCGCCGTCTCGTCGCAGCACAGGTTCAGCGGGCAATCCTTGCAGTCGGTCATCAGCTTGTCGAGGAACAGCTCGCGGCGCGTCACCACGAAGCCCAGCGCCTCGAAGAACGACACGCGCCGGGTCAGGGAGAGCACGCGTTCGAAACCGCGGGCGTCCGCCTCGCCCAGGATCCGTTCGACCAGCTCGTGGCCGAGGCCGCGGCCCGCGTGGTCCTCGCACACCGCGAGCGAGCGGACTTCGCCGAGGCCCGGCCCCAGCTCGCTGAGGGCGGCGCAGCCCACCAGCGCGCCGCCGTCCTCGGCTACCGTGAAGTCGGCGAGGTGTTCGCCCAGGGAGGCTTCGCTGCGGTGCAGGAGCAGGTTTCGCTGCGCATAGCCGTTGATGAGGCGCAGCAGCGCCTCGACGTCCCGCTCCTCGGCGCGGCGGAAGCTGACCGCGCTCATGCCCGTACCTCGGACGCCTGCAGCCGCGTCCCGGCGAAGCCCCCCAGGAGCCGCTCGCGGCCCGCGATCACGACCTCGGGCACTCCGGCGGCGACCGCCTCGAGGGCGGCCCGCACCTTCATCACCATTCCGCCGGCGATCGAGCCGTCGGCGATGCGGTGCGCGGCGGCCTCCGAGGTGAGAACCGGCGTCGCGGCGCCGTCCAGGCGCACGCCGTCCACGTCGGACAGGTAGACGAGGCAGCGGGCGCCCAGGGCCTGGGCGATCGCCAGCGCGACCTCGTCGGCGTTGACGTTCACCGCCTCACCCTCGGGACCCGCACTCACGGGCGACACGACCGGGACGAAGCCCGCCGCCCACAGGGCGCGCAGCGGCGCCGGGTTCACACGCTCGGGCCGGCCCACGCGCCCCAGCTCGGGCAGCAGGCGCGCGCGCACCAGGTCGCCGTCGCGTCCCGACAGGCCGATGGCCGGAACTCCGGCCGCGCTGAGTCCGGCGGCCAGGGCCTTGTTCACGCTGCCCGAAAGCACCATCTCCACGGCCTGCATCGCCTCGGGGGTCGTCACGCGGCGCCCCTGGACGAAGCGAGAGGGCACCTGCAGCGTCTCGAGCAGGCGCTCGATCTGGCGTCCGCCGCCGTGCACGAGGACCACGGGGCCTTCCGCGCGCCGTACCTCGGCCGCGAGAGGTGCGATCAGATCCGCATCCTCCAGCGCGGGGCCGCCGACCTTGTAGACCCGCGCGCTCACGAGACGACCGCCGCGGGCATGGGCTCGGAGATCGGCAGACCCGCGGTCTCCTCGAGACCGAGGGCCAGGTTGAGGTTCTGCAGCGCCTGGCCCGCGGCGCCCTTGACGAGGTTGTCGAGGGCCGAGAACACCACGATCCGGCCGGGCGCTGCGCCATGCACGGAGATCCGGCACTCGTTGGAGTTCACGACGTCGGACAGCTTCGGGGGCGCTGCGACGACGCGCACGAACGGCTCGCCGTCGTAGGCGGCGCGCAACGCATCGGCGACCGCGGCGGCGCCAGAGCTGCTCTTCACGTACAGCGCCGACAGGATGCCGCGCTTCACGGGCAGCAGGTGGGGGCAGAAGGTGAGCGAGACCGCGGCGCCGGTCGCGCTTTGCAGGAACGACTCCATCTCGCCCACGTGGCGGTGCGCGCGCCCCGGCGCGTAGGCCGAGAAATCGTCGAGCAGCTCGCAGAACAGCAGGTCCTCGCGCAGCGTGCGGCCCGCCCCGCTGGCGCCGCTCTTCGCGTCCACGACCACGTCGGCTGCCTCGACGAGGCGCTCGCGCAGCAGCGGCACGAGCGGCAGCAGCACCGACGTCGCATAGCAGCCGGGATTCGAGATGAGCCGCGCGCCGCGCAGCGCCGGGCGGTTCGCCTCGGTCAAGCCGTACGGCGCCTGGCCAAGCAGCTCGGGCGCCGCATGGTCCTGGCCGTACCAGGTCCGGTACGACTCGAGGCTGGGCAGTCGCAGATCGCCCGAGAGGTCCACGACGACCGCGGTGGGCCGCTCACGCCGCAGCCGGGCCGCGTACCGCGCCGCGACTCCGTGAGGCAGGGCGAGCAGGTACGCCTCGGCCGCTCGTGCCAGGCCGGCCTCGTGGGCGATGTGCCCCGCTTCCGACCCGGTCGTGAACGCGATCTCGAGCGACGGGTGACGCCGCAGCAGAGAAACCAGCTCGCGCCCGGTGTATCCCGTCGCCCCGAAGACCCCGACTCGTTGCCCCAAAGCCTCGCTCTCCCGAAAAACCCCAAAGAAAAAACCCGCTGGTGGCTAGCGTCGCCTTCCCAGCGGGTCACCCCGGTCCGTTCGGTTGTGCGGCCGAACTAGACCATGACCACCCGCCGGACACACGGGCGTCGGACGCGGGCCTGCGGTCGCGCGGCGGGCACGTACATCATGTCAATGCGAAAGAGTACACGAGCGCCGCGCGCTGTCAAGGGGATTGGCGGGGCGTCGGCTATAGTTGCGTCATGAACGCGCTGCGCCGCGACGTGACGATCCTGGGTGGGCGCTTCCCCATCGTGACGGTGGGGCTTGCCGCCACGACGCTGATCGTCTCGATCCTCGGCGCGAACGTCGGCGTGGTCGGCGCCTTCGGAGTGATGGCGCCCTCCCTCGTCTGGCAAGGCCAGGTCTGGCGGCTGCTCACCTGGACGTTCTTCGAGATGGCGCCCCTGAGCCTGATCTTCGCGTGCCTGATCTTCCTGTTCTTCGGGCGCGAGCTGGCCTATCGCTGGGGCCCGGCAGGCTTTCTCCAGGTGTGCACGGGCATCGTCGTGGGGTCCGGCATCGTCACTTGCCTGCTCGCCCAGGTTTGGCCGCGGCTCATGAACTTCCCTTACGCCTCGGCCTGGGCGCTGGGCGAAGGCCTGATCGTCGCCTACGCGATCCTGTTTCCGACCCGCACGATCCTGGTCTACTTCGTGATCCCGCTCGCCGGACGCCAGTTGCTCATCCTCACGTTCGCGGGCACGTTGTTGTTCGGCCTCCTGATCTCCTTCCCGATGGTGGTTCCCCACTTCGCGGCTCAGGGGCTGATGTACGCATACCTGCGCGGCTACTCGCCGCGGATGCTCTGGCTCCAGCTACGAGCGCGCAGCGTGAGCTGGGCGCCAAAGAGGCGCTCGCACCTGAAGGCCGTCGATCGCGACGACGAGCCCCCGCGCTGGGTGCACTAGCCTGAGCACGCCCCGTTAGAGCGCGTCAGGCGACTCTAGGTCCGCACCCGCTCCCCGAAGATCGCGGTGCCGACGCGGACCAGGGTGGCGCCTTCCTCGATCGCGACTTCGAGGTCGTGGCTCATGCCCATCGACAGCTCGCAGGCGTAGAGCAGGCCGTCCCGCTGCGCGCGCTCGCCCAACTCGCGCAGCCGACGAAAGAACGGCCGCGCCCGTTCCGGGTCGTCGAACATCGGCGGCAGCGTCATCAGGCCCCGGACCCGCACTTCCTTGAGCCCGCGGAAGGTCTCGAGGGCCGGAAGCAAGTGCGCCTCGTCCAGGCCGAACTTGCTCTCCTCCTGCGCCAGCTCCGCCTGGACCAGGACCTCGACGGGCTTCCTCCGCTCGGCTCCCATGCGCTCGAAACGCGCACCCAGCTCGATCGAGTCCAGCGAGTGAATCAGATCGAACAGCGGGAGCGCCTTCTTCGCCTTGTTGCCCTGCAGGTGGCCCACCAGGTGGAAGCGCGCGCCCTGGCTGCGCAAGTCGCCGAGCGGGCCGAGCTTACCCTCGGCCTCCTGCACCTTGTTCTCGCCGAAATCGCGCAATCCCGCCGCGAAGGCCTCGCGCACCGCCGCAGCGGGGAACGTCTTGCTGACGGCGATCAGGGTGATCGCGTCGGCCCGGCGGCCGGCGCGCGCCGCGGCTCGGGCGATGCGCTCCCGGACCGCGTTCACCCGGTCGGCGATCACTTCTTCTTGAGGGCCGCCAGCAGTCCCTTCGCCGTCACCATGTTCGCGGCGGTCGGAGCCGCGTTCGCGACGTACTTCTCGAGCCGCGCGACGCACTCGTCGGTCTTGCCCTGGTTCAGCGCGAGGGTGGCCAAGTAGTAATGGACCTCGACGTTCTTCGGGTCGGCCGCCTCGACCTTCCTGAATGCCGCCTCCGCCTCGGCCGCCTTGTTCTGGTTCAGCATCAGCACGGCCTGGCTGAACAGCACCGTGGCGTCGCCGCCCAGTGCCTCGGACGCGCCTTGCATGACCTCGGCGGCCTTCTCGGGCTGACCCATCGCCTGGTACACGTCGGCCAGCGACGAGTACGCACCCGCGAAGTCGGGCCGCAGCTCGATCGCGCGCTTGTACGCGGACTCGGCCGCCGCCCAGTCCTTCTTCTTGCCCGCGATCACGCCGATGTTGTAGGGGATCTCCGCGACCGAGGGAGCCCTGCCCTGCAGGTCCTTGAACGCCGCGTCGGCCTCGTCGAGCTTGCCGGCTTGGAGCAGGTCGACGGCGGCCTTGAACGACGCCTGCACCGCCCCGCCGTCGCCGCTGGCCGCCGCCGCCTTGCGGGCCGACTCGACGCTGCGCAGCTTCATGTCGGGCAGCCCGGTGGCGTCGCCCAGGTTGATCTTCTGCTCGACGTAGCCCGACTGGTAGCCCTCCTTCGAGGCGGTGAACTTGTACACGCCCGGCGGCAGGCCGACCTGGATGTACTCGCCTTTCTTGCTGGTCTTGGTCTCGATGTGGCGCGTGACGCCGCCCTGGAAGTCCACCTCGATCTTGGCGTCGGCCAGGGGCTGCCCCTGCTCGTCGAGCACACGGCCACGGGCCGTTCCCGTCTGAGCCTCGGCCGTCCCGGCCGCCAGAAGGGCGAGCCCGAGGCCCGCCGCGATGAGCAAGCGCTTCACTTTTCCCTCCGCAGTCAGTTTGCCATATCCCGGCCTGTTTCGCCGCTTCGGCGCTTCATCGGTAGGGGATCGGATCCACGGCCCCCGCCCCCGCGAAGCCCCGCAGCCGCAGGACGCACGACTCGCACGCCCCGCAAGCGCGGTCCTCGCTCTGGTAGCACGACCACGTCATCTCGAAGGGCGCGCGCAGCTCCAGGCCGCGCCTCACGATCTCGGCCTTGCCCATCCCGATCACCGGGGTCACGACGCGGACGTGGGTCTCGGGCCGCGTCCCCAGCTCGATCGCGCGCTCGAAGGCGGCATAGAACTCGGGACGGCAGTCCGGGTAGCCCGAGGAGTCTTCCCACACGGCGCCCACGTAGACGGCGCCGGCGCCCAGCACCTCGGCCCACGATGCGGCCGCGGACAGCAGGTGCGCGTTGCGGAAGGGCACGTAGGAAGTCGGGACGCGACCTTGCTCGGGCGCGGCCTCGCGCACGGGGATGCGCGCGTCGGTCAGGCTGCTGCCGCCGATCTGGCGCAGCGCCGGGAAATCCACGACCAGGCGCGCCTCCGCGGCGAAGTGGGTCGCCAGGCGCTCGAAGCACGCAAGCTCCCGCGCCTCGGTGCGCTGGCCGTAGTTGGCGTGGAGGAACGCCAGGCGCTGGTCGCGGGCGGCGATGGCGGCGGTCACGCACGAGTCCATCCCGCCGCTCACGCACACCACGGCCAGGGACCTAGACACCGCGCTCCACGCCCGGCCACAGGTACTTGTGGAGCTGGACCTGAAGCCGCACCGGCAGCCCGTCGTCGAGGATCCAGCGCGCGAGCAGACCCGGATCCAGCTCGCCGTGGACCGGCGAGAACAGCACCACGTTGCGCACGCCGAGCCCGCGTCCCTGGACCACGGCGCGCGCCCATTCGTAGTCGGCGCGGTGCTTCACCACGAACTTCAGCTCGTCCCCGGGCTTCAGGAGCTCGAGGTTCCTCCACTCCATGCGCTCGCTCTCGCCCGAGCCGGGGCACTTGACGTCCACGATGGCCACGGCGCGCGGGTCGAGCCGATCCAGGAGGATGTGGCCCGAGGTCTCGACCAGCACCCGGTAGCCCGCATCGGCGAGGCGGCTCACGAAAGGGAAGGCCGCGGGCTGGGCCAGGGGCTCGCCGCCGGTGAGCTGCACCAGTCGGCACGGGTAGCGGCCGATCTCGCGCAGCAGGTCGTCCTCGTCGCGGCGCGTCCCCTCCTCGAATGCGTAGGCCGTGTCGCACCAGACGCAGCGCAGCGGACACCCCGTGAGCCTCACGAACAGGCAGGGCTCGCCCGCCCGGGTGCCCTCGCCCTGGATCGAGAAGAAGACCTCGTTGACCGTCAGCATCAGGCCAGTGTCGCGATCTCCGCCTCGAGAGCGGCGTCGACCTTGGCATACTCGCCGCGCAGCTCGTCGAGCAGCGGCTGCAGGGAGTCGCCAGCGGCCGCCGCGGCTCCCTCCTCGAGCTGGGCGCACAGATCCATCATCCGGCGCGCGCCCACGATCGCGCAGCTCCCCCGCAGGGCGTGGGCCCTGGCCCGCACGCCCGACGGGTCCCGTTGCGCCATCGCGTCGGCGAGGGACTGGAGCCGCGCCGGCGCGCCGTTCAGGAACATGCGCAGCGCGTCGCGCAGGAACACGCTGCCGAGCCCGCGCAGGTCCTCCACCACCGCCGCGTCGAGCGGGCCGGTCCCGGACGCTGCCGGCTGCGGACGCGCGGCGGCCGTAGCGCGCGGCGGCTCGGCGGTGGCGCCTGTCCAGCGGCGCATCACCCGCGCCAGGTCCTCGGGCGTGAAGGGCTTGGGCAGGTAGTCGTCCATGCCCGCCGCGAGGCACCTTTCGCGGTCGCCGATGAGCGCGCTGGCGGTCATGGCCACGATCGGAGTGTGGCGCCTCGAGCCCTCGCGTTCGCGGATGCGCGCGGTGGCCTCGTAGCCGTCCATGCCGGGCATTTGGCAGTCCATCAATAGCGCGGCGTAGGCCGTGCGATTCCAGGCCTCGATCGCCTCGGCGCCGCTGCCGACCACGTCCACGACGAAGCCCATCTTGTCCAGCACGCCCCCGACCACCTTCTGGTTGATGCGGCTGTCGTCGGCCACCAGCACGCGCAGGCCGCGGGCCAGCGTCTCGATGGGCGACACGCGCTCGGGCAAAGCACCCTGGGAACTCCTTAGCACGATCGAGAAGCGGAAGCGGCTACCCTGCCCCGGCTGGCTGTCGAGGGCGATGTCGCCACCCATGAGCTGCACCAGGCGCCGGGCGATCACGAGGCCGAGCCCCGTCCCACCGAAGCGCCGCGTGGTCGAGTCGTCGGCCTGCACGAAGGGCTGGAACAGCCGCGCCGCGGCGTCGGGTGCTATTCCGATCCCGCTGTCGCTGACCTCGAACAGCAGCCGGCTGCTGCCCTCTTCAGCCGGCTCGCTGGAGACGTGCACCGTCACCGCGCCCTGCTCCGTGAACTTGACCGCGTTCGCCACCAGGTTCGACAGCGCCTGGGCGATGCGGCCCGGATCGCCGCGCAGGGCCTGCGGAACGCCGGCGTCGATCTCGCAGCGCACCTCGATGCCCTTCTCCTGCCCCAGCCGGACGAAGGGCCTCACGGCAGCTTCGATGCTGGACCGCACGTGGAAGTCGGCGTTCTCCAACTCCAGGCGGCCGGCCTCGATCTTCGAGAAATCGAGGACGTCGTTCACCACCGTCATCAGGTTGCGGCCCGACTGCACGATCAGCTCGGCGTGCTCGCGCTGCTCCGGCCGCAGTTCGCCCTCCAGCAGCAGGCGTGCCATGCCCAGCACGCCGTTCATCGGCGTGCGGATCTCGTGGCTCATGTTGGCGAGGAACTGGCTCTTGGCGGCGTTGGCCTCGACCAGCTCCCGGGTGCGGGCCAGGACGCGGCTCTCCAGCTCGCGCTGCAAGCGCTCCATGTCGCGGTGCAGGCGGCTGAAGCGGTTGGCCAGGGACAGCGCCATGGAGAAGAAGAACGCCAGGAAGCCGAACGCCACCAGGCGGGGCAGCACGACGAAGCCGCGGTCGGTCGCCACGTCGCAGATCTGGCTGAGCAGCAGCAGCAGCACGCCGATCGCGAGCGTGCGCGCCTCGGGGTGGCCCGCGCGCACGGCGGCCAGGAGCCGCACCAGGATCACGCCTATCGCCAGCAGGATCGCGATCTCGACGCCCACCAGGGCGAGCAGGGTCCAGTAAAGCCCGGGCGTCAGGGTGACCACGAGCCCCGTAGCCAGGAAGGCGGCCTGCATCGCGCGCACCAGGCGCCCCACGGGCTGCACCATCAGCCGGTGGAACAGCTCGATGAAGAGCACGGGAGCCAGGTACACGATCGCGTGCTCGACCTTCTTCAACACCAGGAAATCGTCGAGCAGCTCGAACTTCCACTGTGTGCGCAGGAAGGCATAGACGCCGGTGATGATCGCCAGCGCACCGAACAGCACGTACTCGCGCGCCTTGCGCCGGCCCATGAACAGGTAGAGGTGCAGCACGCCGCCCACCACGAACAGACAGGAGAGCACCAGCTCCACCAGCTCGTGGCGCAGCTCCAGGCGCACCAGGTCCACGAGGGGGCCGACTCGGAACGGTCCCTCGACGGGCGCGCCGGTGCGGGCGACGGAGGCATCCGCGCGCCAGACCCGCAGCGCGAGCACCAGCTGGCCTCCTTTGCCCACGGCCTGCGGCGGGATCGCGTAGGTCCGGTGCTGGTCGTAGTTGGTTCTCGGATCGGGCGGCAGGCGGCCCACGCCGCCCAGCAGCAGGCCCCCCGCGTACAGCTCGTACGCGCTGTTGACCTTGCCGATCGTCACTCCCAGGTCGGGCTCGCCGGGCGAGACGCCCGGCGGCAGGCGCAGCTCGCGCCGGTACCAGGCGTACTCGGAGCCCGGCCCACGGCCCATCGCCCAGCCGAACGGGACGGCCCTCCCGTCCCAGGCCGAGTCGTCGTAGTCGGGCGACGCGTATTCGGCCTCGTCGCCGGGGCGAAAATTCCAGATGCCCGAGATGTCCACCACGCGGTCAGCGGCGACGGGCAGGGCGTCGGCGGCTCGCGACTCGACCGCGCCGGCCGCTGCCAGCAGCGCCGCCAGCAGGGCGGCCCGGCTCACTCGCTGCACGGGCCTGGGCATTCAGGCCGGCGTCAGCGCGCGCAGGAAGCGAGCCAGCTCGTGGGCGGTGGGTCGCTTCGCGGGCTCCTTGGCCAGGGTCTGCATGACGAGGCCCGCGACGCCGGCCGAGAGGCCGGGCACGCTGAGCGCCGGCGGCGGCTCCTTGACGTGCTTCATCGCCACGCTCAGCGCCGCCTCGCCCTTCTGGGCCACGAACGGTAGCCGGCCGGCCAGCATGGCGTACAGGATCACGCCCACGCTGTAGACGTCGGAGCGGCCGTCGAAGTCGCTTCCGATCACGCGCTCGGGGGCCATGTAGAGCGGCGTGCCGACGAAGCCTCGCGTGAGCGGGCCGCCCAGCGAATCGGCGTCCAGCGACGAGATCAGCTTCGCGATCCCGAAGTCGAGCACCTTCACGACCTCGCCGCCCGCCGTGGCATGGAGAAAGATGTTGTCGGGCTTGACGTCGCGGTGGACGATGCCCAGGGCGTGGGCCGCCGCCAGGGCTTCGCAGACCGGGGCCAGCACCTGCGCACAGCGGGAGGCGGGCTGCGGCCCCGCATCGCGCATCGCCTGGCCCAGGGTACGGCCCTCGAGCAGCTCCAGCACGAGGTAGGCGATGCCGCTCTCGGAGATGCCCGAGTCGAGCACCTGCACCGCGTTCTCGTGCTGCACGCGGCACGCCGCGACACCCTCGCGCCGGAAACGCTCGAGGGCCTCGGGCCGCTCGTTTCCCGGCCAGGGCTGGAACACCTTGATGGCGACGGGCCGCTTCAGGGCCAGGTGCGTCGCGTTGTAGACGCTGGCGAAGCCGCCGGAACCGATCTTGCTCTCGAGCCGGTACTTGCCGTCGAGCACCGTGCCCGGCAAGGCCGCCGCCAGGGCCGAGAAGACCCGCGAGGTGGTCTGGCGCTCCTGCAGCAGCGCCTGGTGCTGGCGCTGCAGCTCGCCGTGACGCGCTTCGAGTTCCAGCTGCTTCTTCAGCAGCTCGCCGCGCATGCGGTGCAGCTGCAGGTGGCTGCCCACCCGGGACAGCACCTCCGGCGCCTGGAACGGCTTGGTCACGTAGTCCACGGCGCCAGCCTCGAAGGCCCGCACCTTGTCGTGCACGTCGTCCAGGGCGCTGATCACGATCACCGGGATCTCGCGAGTCGCCGGATCCGCCTTGAGCCGCGCCAGCACCTCGTAGCCGTCCATGCCCGGCATCTGCAGGTCCAGCAGGATCAGCTCCGTCGGCCGCGCGCCGACCGCACGCAGCGCCCGCGGACCGTCGCCCACGGCGCGCACCCGGTGCCCGGCCGCGCGCAGCAGGTTCCCGAGCAGCTCCAGGTTGTCGGGGTTGTCATCCACCAGCAGCACGCTGGGCCCCTCCGGTGGCTCGCTGGCCATGACACTCGTGATGGAGTCGTCGCCGCTCATTGGTGGAGCTGAGAGCCTAGCACTGCTTCAGCTCACGAATCCCTGGAGGTCCTCGATAGCGTGGACGAGACGGGCCGGCGGCAGGCTCTCCAGAAAGCGCCGACCGTAGGAGCGCTCCACGAGCCGGCTGTCGAGCACGGCCAGTATGCCGTGGTCGCTCGCCGAGCGGATCAGGCGTCCCAGGCCCTGCTTCAGCATCAGGATTGCGACGGGCACCTGGTAGTCCGAGAAGGCGTTCTCGCCGAGGTTCTTCAGGTGGTCGATGCGGGCAGAGACCACCGGGTCGGAAGGCGACGCGAAGGGCAGCTTGTCGATGATCACGCACGAGAGCTGCTCGCCCACCACGTCGACGCCCTGCCAGAACGAGGTGGTCGCGAACAGGACGGCACCGGGCGTGCGCTTGAACTGCTCGAGCAGCGCGGGCTTCGGGGCCTCACCCTGGATCAGGATCGGGTAGGGCAGCTCTCCGGCCAGCCGCTCGGCCACCGCGTTCATGTTCGCGTAGCTGGTGAACAGGACGAAGGCGCGGCCCCGGCTCTCTTCGAGCAGGGCCTGCACCTCCTCGGCGGCGCGCAGGACGAAATCGGGCGAGCGCGGATCGGGCATGCGCCGGGGCACGTAGAGCACGGCCTGCTCCTCGTAGTGGAACGGCGATGGCAGCAACAGGTCCTTGGTGTCGCGCAGTCCCAGCCGCGCCTTCAGGTAGTCGAAGCGCCCGTCCACGGCCAGGGTGGCCGAGGTCAAGACCCCGGCGCGCAGCTCGCCGAACAGCGACTCGCGCAGGCGCGCCGAGACGTCGATGGGGGTCGCCTTCAGGGACACGCCGCGCCCGCGCAGCTCGACGAAGAACACGTGGGCATCGTCGTCGGCCGCGAACACGAAGCCCATCTGCTGCCGCAGCTCCTGGGCCCGGCCGGCCAGGGCCGTCAGCGGCTCGGGGCGCTCGGGGACGGCCAGGATCGCGGTGCGCAGGCCCTCCATGCGCAGCAGCAGCGCCGCGGCCTCCTCGCCCACCGCTTCGGTCATCCAGCCCGGGGCCAGGCGGCGCCCCGCTCCACGGGCCAGCGTGCGGAAGAGGCGGTCGGCTCGCAGCCGCACGGCTTCGACTTCCCGCAGCACCTCGCGCGCGTCCATGCGCGCGGCCTTCAGCTCGCGCTCGACGTCCCGGGCCAGCTCCTCGACGCGGTAGGACGACACGCTGACGCCGAAGTACTGCGTCGCCACGTCCTCCAGCAGGTGCGCCTCGTCGAGGATCAGCGTGTCGTACTCGGGGATCACCTCGCCGAAGCCGACGTCCCTCACCGCCAAGTCCGCGCAGAGCAGGTGGTGGTTCACCACCACCAGGTCGGCCTCGAGGGCGCCCTGGCGCATCTTCGTGACCCAGCACGCCTCGAAGTCGGCACAGGCCTGGCCGATGCAGTTCTCGCTGGCGGCGGAGATCTCGCGCCAGAAGTCCACGGAGTCGGGCAGGTCCTCGATCTCGCTGCGGTCGCCAGACGCGGTCTTCGGCGCCCAGGCCTCGACTGCGCGGAACAGCGGCAGCTCCTCCAGGCGTCGGAAGCTGCCGGAGTCGCGAAAGGAACGGAAGCGCTGCAGGCAGAGGTAGTTCCCGCGGCCCTTCATCAGCGCCACGTTCAGGTCGCGGCCCAGCGCGTCGGCGAGCAGCGGCAGGTCCTTGTTGACGAGCTGCTCCTGCAGGTTCTTGGTCCCGGTCGAGACCACGACGCGGCGGCCCAGCTCCACGGCGGGCAGCAGGTAGGCCAGGGTCTTGCCGGTGCCGGTTCCGGCCTCGGCGAGCAGGAGGCCGCCCCGCTGCAGGGTCTCGGCCACCGCCTCGGACAACTCCGCCTGCGCCGGTCGTTCCTCGTAGTTGTCGAGGGCGCGTGACAGGGGGCCGCCCGGCTCGAAGAACGCGCGGCTCAGCGCTCCCCCTTCCGGGACAGCAGCCGGCCGAGCTTCTTGCTCAGGCCTTCGGGAGCCGGCCCGCGGCTGGCCGCGTCCTGCTCGAAGTCCACCAGGCGCCGGAACACCTCGCCCTCGGGCCAGGCCTGGAAGCGGTAGGTCCAGGTGCCCGAGCCCGCGGGGGCGTCGATGCGCTCGAGGCGATAGAAGCGTCCGAAGAACTGCAGCGCCATGCCGTGGCTCCAGCCCGTCTTCTCGGCCGGCGCCTGCAGCACGAGGGCCCAGTCGGTCGCGCCGACGTCGTCCTCGACCACGCTGTCGCCCGTGGCCAGGCGCCGCTTCTGGGGACGGCCTGCCGTGCGCGGCTTGCGCAGCTCGGCGGCCAGCTCGTTCATGCTCGGGATCCGCTGCGCCGGATCCTTCTCGAGGCACGCCAGCACCAGGCGTTCCAGCCACGCCGGCAGGTCGTGGCGTAGCGAGCGCGGCAGGGGCGGCGGCTCGGTCTTGTGCTTCATCGCGACGGCGATCGGCGTCTGCCCGGTGAAGGGCAGGCGGCCCGTGAGCATCTCGAACAGCACGACCCCCAGCGAGTAGACGTCGGTGCGCTCGTCGAGGTCCAGGCCGTCGAACTGCTCGGGCGACATGTAGCCCGGCGTGCCGAGTATGGTCCCGGTGCGGGTCAGGGTCGCGAAGTCGACGCCCTTGCCGCGGGCGAGCCCGAAGTCCAGGAGCTTCACCGCCCCGTCGCTCGCGATCATGATGTTGTTGGGTTTCACATCGCGGTGGACGATGCCCGGGGCGTGGGCGGCCGCCAGCGCGTCGGCGACGATCGCCACCAAGGCACAGGCGTCCGAAACGGGGAACGGGCCCTGGCGCTGGATCTCGAGCTTCAGGTCGGCGCCGACCACCAGGTCCGAGACGAAGTACAACTCGCCCCCTTCGTTGCCCCAGCCGTGGATCCGGGGGACGGCAGGGTGCTGGATCTTCGCGAGGGCGGCGATCTCGCGCCTGAAGCGCTCAGAGCGCTCGGGCCGCGCCTCCTCGTCGGCGTGCAGGATCTTGAGGGCCAGCTCGCGGCCGTCCGTCTCGTCGCGGACGCGGAACACGCGTCCCATGCCTCCGCGGCCGATCTCTCCGATCGCGTCGTAGCGATCCCCGAATCGGCGCGGCGTCGCGCCATCCCGAGCCGGCCTCGGCAGCGCCGTGGCCGGCATCTCCAGGGTGCTGAGCTCGCCCAGGAGTGTCGGCTCCACGATGGCGCTGGCGCCGCACAGCGAGCAGGCCTTGCCCTCCTCGGCGTTCTCGAATCCGCACGAGCTGCAGGTGCGCATCGCTGAAGTCGTCATCTTAACGTGGCGCGCTGTACGCGCAGGCCCGCCCGACCGCGGCGGGCCTGCGTACGAACGTCACGAACGCGACGGGGTGTCGCCCTCGGCCTTCGCCTTCAGCAGGATGCCGAGCAGGCCCTCGGCCAGGCCCCGCGATCTCGCCCTCCTCGATCGGCTTGCCGTCGAGTGTGGTGACGATGCCGGCGTGTCGGCCTGGTAGCCCGCCTCGCCGTGGAGCGCCACCAGGCGCCCCGGGGGCAGCGACTGCCGGGCGAACTTCCTCGACACGATGCCGACCTGGCGCTCGCCGATCACGACGAGGCCGAGCAGCGGCCCGCGGAACAACGCCAGGAGCAGCGGCGCTCCCAGCAGCACGCTCACGAGCAGCCAGTGCTCCGCCATCCACGTCAACATGTTCATCTCCATTGTTTGGACAGGGGTCTCGCGTCGGGATTTGACGAGAGAGTGTGGAGTTACACGGCACTGGCATATACGAGTTCCTATCCGCGCGGGTTTCACGCGCCGTCACAACCGCTTGAGCACGTTGACTTTGCTCCTGCCGGGCGCCTATCCTCCAGCGCCCACCAAGACACCGAAAAAAGGAGGATCCATGCGATCCAAGCTCATGCTGTTTGCGGCAGCCGCGGCCCTCGTGTCGTTCGCGGTGACGGCCGAGGCGACGGTGCTCCGCGTCGTGGTCGTGCAGACGGGCGACGTCGCGGCTTACGTGAAGGAGATCGAGCGCGGCAAGGAACTGATGAAGAAGGCCGGCATGACCGGCCAGATCCGCGTGTGGCGGGCACGCTTCGCCGGCGACGAGACGGGCGCGATCGCGGTCGGCATCGAATACGCCGACCTGGCCACGTTCGCCGCCGACGATAAGAAGATGCAGACGGATCCCGATGTCGCAGCGTGGCTGAAGGGCCTCGACAAGCTGCGAAAGGTCGTCTCCGACAGCATCTACGACGAGCTGAAGCCCTAGGGTTCCAGGCGGCGGGCGGCCGCCCCGGCGGGCGGCCGCCCGGGCCGTCCGCCCGTGCGCAGCCGCCTGAATCAAGCCAGCAGTTCGTACTCCACGCCGAGCGCGGGAACTCGAGGCTTGCGCGCCAGGGCCGCCGCTGCGCTCGCATGAGCCTCGTGCCAGGACGCGAACGCCGCAACCAACCTACCACGAGCGGTGGGGCGCCTCACCCGCGCGACGCCCTGCGGATCGTCTAGGCTTCGGCGCGCAGCGCGATCGTCGGATCCACGCGGACCGCCCGCAGCGCCGGAACCAGGCACCCCGAGAGCACGGTCGCAGCCACCAGGACGAAACCGCCCGCATAGGTGGCGAGGTCGCCGGGACCCACGCCGAACAGAAGCGCCTCCATCGAGCGGCCCGCCCCGTAGGCGAGCAGCAGGCCGAGCACGCCCCCGAGCGCGGCCACCCGCACGCCGTCGCGCAGGACCATGCGCAGGATGCTGCCGGGTTGCGCGCCCAGGGCGAGGCGCAGGCCGATCTCGGGGATGCGCTGCGACACCGCATACGACAGCAGGCCGTGGATCCCCAGGCCCGCGAGCGAGAGTGCCAGCAGCGCGAAGGCCGACAGCACGGCGACCTGGGCGCGGCGCGCCCCGGTGGCCGTGTCGAGCACGTCCTGCAACAGGCGCACGTCGGAGATCGGCAGGTCGGGATCGGCGGAAGCGACGATGCGCCGCAGCGCGGGAACGAGAGCCTCAGGCGGCAGCGTCGAACGCACCACGAGGTCCTTGGGCACGTAGTTGAGGGTGTTGCCGTCGCGGACCTGCCGGTGCGGGATGTAGACCTGGGGCTCGCTGTCGCGCTCGAGGCCGCGCACCCGGACGTCGCCGACGACGCCTGCGACCGTGCGCTCCGCCAGGGCAAACGTGAAGCGCCTGCCAATCGGGTCCTCGGCCGGCCAGTAGCGCTGCACGAACGACTCGCTCACGACCGCGACGTAGGGAGCCGCGCCGCTGTCGGTCTCGTCGATGCCGCGGCCGCTGCGGACGGGGACGCCCATGGTCGCGAAATAACCCGGCGTGACGTAGCGCAGGCTGGCCGTGTGGCCCTGGGTGCGGACGGCCGGCACCCCGTTCATCTCGACGGCCCAGATCCCGCCGCCCATCGCGATCGGCAGGAAGCTCACGTAGGCGGCATGGCTGACACCGGGCAGCGCCTCGACCTCGGAGAGCACTTTCGAATAGAGCTGGTGGCGCTGCGCCACGCTGCCGTAGCGCGGGATCGGCAGCGCGGTCCGCAGCGTCAAGACGCCTTCGCTGCGGAAGCCGGGATCGATCGCCTGGACCCGCCAGGCCGCCCGCATCAGCAGGCCGGCGACAATCGCCAGCGCCACCGAGGCGGTGACTTCGGCGCCGACCAGCGTCCAGCGCAGCCGGTCGCGCCGACCGCCGAGGGTCGTCCGCGCGCCGCCCCGCAGCTCGTCCGGATCCGCGCTGCAACTGCGCAGGGCCGGCACGATGCCGAAGGCCACGCCGGTCGCGAGGGTGAGCAGGCCGGCGAAGGCGAGGACGCGCAGGTCGATGGCCGCGGCGTCGGCGACCGGCAGTGTGGTGGGGACGAGCCGCGCCAGGAACGGCGTGAGGCCGAGGGACAGCAGCACGCCGAGGCCGCCGCCGGCGAGCGCCAGCACCAGGCTCTCGGTGAGCAGCTGACGGACGAGCCGCTCGCGGCCCGCCCCGAGGGCGGCCCGCACGCTGAGCTCGCGGCGCCGGCGCAGCGCCCGCGACAAGAGCAGGCTCGCCAGGTTGGTGCACGCGATCAGCAGCACGCAGGCGGCGCCGCCGAACAGCGCGACCAGCAGCAGCCGCGCCTGGGGCGAGGCCTGGTCGCGCAGCATCACGACGTTCGCCCGCGTGTTCTCGTTCTCCTTGGGATACTCGCGCTCCAGCGATGCGCTGATCAGCTCCAGCTCGGCGCGCGCCGCCTCTAGCGTCACTCCCGGCCCGAGCCGCGCCACCGCGTAGAGGAAGTTGTCGTCGCGGCCCCCGTAGTTGTTGGGGTCGAGGCGCAGCGGTATCCAGAAGCGCGCGCTGGTGTCGGGGAACGCGAACCACGGCGGCATCACCCCGACGATCGTGTGGCTCTTGTCGTCGAGGCGCACGCTGCGGCCGACCACGTCCTGGGCCCCGCCGAACTTCGACTGCCACAGGCCGTAGCTCAGCATCACCACGGCCGGCCCACCGAGCTTCTCGTCGTCCGGCAGGAACAGGCGGCCGAGAAGCGGCTCCACGCGCAGGAGAGGCAGCAGCTCGCCCCCCAGCGCAGCGCCCTCGACGCGCTGCGGCTCGCCCTGCCCCACCAGGTTCGCGGCGTTGCGCTCGTAGGCGGCCATCGACTGGAACGAGCGTGCCAGCTTCTTCCAGTCCTCGTAGTTTGGCGGCGACAACTCGATCCGCGTGTAGCCGGGTGCCTTCTGCCAGAGCTGCACCAGCCGGTCGGACTCGGGGAACGGCAGCGGCCGGATCAGCACGCGGTCCGTGACGGAGAACACCGCGGTGTTGGCGCCGATGCCGAGGGCCGTCACCAGGACGGCGGTGGCCGTGAAACCAGGGCTGCGCGAGAGCGTGCGCGCCGCGAAGCGCAGGTCCTGGCGCAGTACGTCCCAGTGCACGCGCGCGGCATTCAGGACGACGTCGCCGATCTCGCGGAGCCAGAAGGCCGGTTCCCAGGAAGCCTCGCGCCGCCGCAGGCTGAACAGCGCCCGCAGCTCGGCGCCGTACTCGGCCCGAAAGTGCGCCGGGTAGAGCAGCAGCAGCCAGCGGTAAAAGCGCATCAGGCCTTCTCCGGGACGAGGCCGCTGCGCCGCGCCAGCCGGACCAGGCGCAAAAGCCGGCCCGCTTCGGCGCGTGCCGCGGCGGCGCCGAGGGCCGTGATCCGGTAGTAGCGGCGGCGCTCGTCGTCCAGGGCCGGATCGGGACGCTCGTCGGTTTCCTCGATCAGCCCCTGCTCGAGCAGGCGCTGGATGGTGCGGTAGAGGGTACCCGCGCCCAGCTTCACCTCGCCGCCGGTGCGGCTCCCGATCTCCTGGAGGATGGCGTAGCCGTGGCGCTCGCCGCCTGTGAGCGCGATCAGGATGTGGAACGCGGCGGGCGGCAGCGGGGGCGGGGCGGCGTCTTCGTCCGGGGCCATGACCTCCACTATATCCATGATGAATATAGTGTCAACGGCTATAGTGACGCCCTAGCGCCCCCGCGGACGTTCCGCCAACCAGTCGAGGGACAGCAGGAACTCGGTCGTGGCATCCGTCGCCACGGCGTGCCCGCGCGCGTTCCAGTGCGGGTCGAAGCCGTAGTAGGGATCCGCCCGGGCCGCTGCCGCCCGCATCGCGGCCGTGAGGTCGAGCGCGGGCAGCTCCAGCCGGGCGGCGATGGCCAGGAAGCGCGCCGCAACCGCCCGCCGGTCCGCCGTGTCGGCGTTCCAGCGGAACCGGCGGCACAGCTTGGCCCACGCCTCGTCGTGCACCTCGGCCTTGTGGGGAACGTAGACGAGCGCCAGCCGTCCGCCGCCGGCAGTCACCTCGCCTGCGAGATCCGAAATCAGCCGCTCCGTGAGGCGCCACGCGCCTTCGGCGAAGGGCGCTTGCCTGCTCTCGTAGACGGCGAGCTCCTCGGGGCGAGGCCCGAGGCGAGCTCGCACCCAGTCGGCTGCGTCGGCCCCGGTCTCTTCCCAGAGGGACGGCGTCAGCTTCGGCACCGGTACGTTGCGAAGGACCAGCGCCGAGCCTTCCTCGACGAAGAATGGCTTGTCTCGTCGCGACGCAGTGCCCTTCTGGTTGGCGACCACGTCGTTGAAGAAGACGAACAGCAGCACCACCCCGGGTTCGTAGCGCTTGCCCTCGTTCCTGTAGAAGAGGAGCTGCTGGTCGGTGCTGTAGCCGCGCGTCCCGCCATTCAGCACCTCGACCCGCCGGGGCTGCAAGCGCGCTTCCAGCCGCGAGGCGATCCCCTCCTGCTCAGCGACGCCGAACCCCTCCACGAAGGAGTCGCCGATCAGGAGCACGCGCGTCACGCCAGGGGGCGTCTCGTAGCCACGTTCGGGCCCGCGCAGACCGCGCGAGTTGACCGCGAGCTCCACGTCGAATTCCGGCGTGGCATGCCGGGCGCGCGACCCGGGGCGCTTGCTCCAGCCGAGGGCTGGATCGTGTTGGTAGCACTCGCGGCCCCTGGCCTCCTGGGGCGGCCGCGCGGCCAGGGCCGGCAGGGCACCGATGCAGCCGCCGATGCCGGCTGCCAGGCACAAGGCCCGGCTTGCGTCGGAAACGGCCCGGACTACCCTCACGCCCTGGCGGCGAGCACCCGCTCGTAGCTTTCGAGTCGCGTGGCGTAGAGCGGGAAGCCTGCGCTCAGCGCCACCACTTCACCCTTGACCGCGCCCAGCTCGCTTTCGTCGCCCGCGCCGCGCAGTGCCCGGGCGATCAGGCGCGCGACCGTCTCCATCTCTTTTTCCCTCATGCCGCGCGTGGTGAGCGCGGGCGTGCCGATGCGCACGCCCGAGGCCACCATCGGCGAGTTGGTGTCGAAGGGGATGGTGTTCTTGTTCACCGTGATCCCGGCCCTGTCGAGGGCGGCTTCGGCCTGCTTGCCCGTGAGGCCGCGGGCGAAGACGTCCACCAATACCAGGTGGTTGTCGGTCCCGCCTGAAACGAGGCGAAAGCCCTCGGCCTGCAGCGTCGCAGCCAGCGCCTGGGCGTTCTTCAGCACTTGTGCCTGGTAGGTCTTGAACTCGGGTGCGAGCGCTTCCTTGAACGCCACCGCCTTGGCGGCCACCACGTGCATCAGCGGCCCGCCCTGGACGCCCGGGAACACCAGCCGGTCCAGCTCCTTCGCCCACTTCTCGGTGCACAGGACGAGCCCGCCGCGCGGGCCGCGCAGCGTCTTGTGGGTGGTGGTGGTGACGAAATCCGCGTGGGGCACCGGGCTCGGGTGCAGTCCGGTGGCAACCAGGCCCGCGATGTGGGCGATGTCGGCCATCACCACGGCGCCCACGGCGTCGGCCGCCCGGCGCACCGCGGCGAAGTCGAGGATGCGCGGGTAGGCCGAGGCGCCGACCACGACGATCTTCGGCTGGTGCTCCTCGGCCAACCGCTGCAACTCGGCGTAGTCGATGCGCTCGTCTTCCTTGCGCACGCCGTAGGCCACCACGTTGAAGTAGCGGCCCGAGAAATTGAGCGGGTGGCCGTGGGTGAGGTGGCCACCGTGGGACAGGTTCATGCCGAGGATGGTGTCGCCCGGCTTGATCGCGGTCATGTAGACGGCGGTGTTGGCCTGGGCGCCCGAGTGGGGCTGGACGTTGGCGTGCGCGGCTCCGAAAAGCTGCTTTGCCCTCGCGATGGCGAGGCGCTCGGCCACGTCCACGAACTCGCAGCCGCCGTAGTAGCGCTTGCCCGGGTAGCCTTCGGCGTACTTGTTGGTCAGCACCGAGCCCAGCGCGTCGAGCACCGCTTCCGAGACGAAGTTCTCGGAAGCGATCATCTCCAGGTGATCCCCCTGGCGGCGCGTTTCGTTCAGGACTGCGTCGGCGACCTCGGGATCGGTGCGGGCCAGATTCTCCATTGCGCGGATGTTACTCCCCGTCGATCTTCTTCACCCGGCCCGCGTGGCGCCCGCCCTGGAACGGCGTGTCGAGCCAGACTTGCAGGATCTTCTCGGCTGCGTCGGCCGGCAGCACGCGTCCGCCCAGGGCCAGTACGTTGGCGTCGTTGTGCTCCCGGGAGAGCCGGGCCGTCTCTTCGCTCCAGGGCAGCGCGGCGCGGACTCCGTGGTAGCGGTTGGCCGTCATCGCCATGCCCTGGCCGCTGCCGCAGACCAGGACGCCGCGCTCGGCCTCGCCTTGCGAGATCGCCCGGGCGACCTGGCGCGCGTAGTCCGGGTAGTCCACCGAGTCGGGCGAGTGCGTGCCGAGGTCGTCGAAGGCGACGCCGCGTTCCTGAAGCGCCCGCTTCAGCTTCTCCTTCAGCTCGAAGCCGGCGTGGTCGGAGGCGATCAACAGCGGACGCACGAGCCGAAGTATAGCGACGGGCGTGGCAAGATAGGCGCCCGATGACGGAGGATCCCGAGGAGCCGCCTTCCGTTGCCGACGGCGTCCTGCATCGGCTCGATCCGCGCGCCCTCCAGCTGGCGCGCGTGGCGTGGCGGATCACGTGGGTGTGCCTCGGACTGCCCGCGTTCGCCATCGCGGCCGGCGTCGGCTTCGGCGCGCGCCCGCCCGGCTGGGTTTCGGTACTGCTGTGGTCCGGCGCTTCGGTTGGGGCCGTGCTGTTCGCCTGGCTTGCTCACGTATGGCCCGACGCCGAGCATCGGCACGCGGCCTACCGGGTCACGCCTGACGGGATCGAGATCCAGGGCGGCGTGCTCTGGCGCAGCGTCGTCAGCGTGCCGCGCTCCCGCGTGCAGCACACCGACGTCTCCCAGGGCCCGCTGCAGCGGCGTTACGGGCTCGCCACGCTGCTCATCTACACCGCGGGCACCGACCACGCCCAGGTGGACTTGCGCGGCCTCGACCACGCCACGGCCCTGCGCATCCGCGATCACCTGCTGCCGGGCGCGTCCGACGATGCCGTCTGAGAAGCGCCTGCACCCGTTCTCGATCCTGTTCGCGCTGCTGGCCCAGGCGAAGAACTTCCTGCTGCCCGGCATCGTGGTGCTGTTCACGGCCCAGCGCAGCGAATGGGGCTGGGAGACGTGGGCGATGCTCGGCTTCGTCCCGGTGGCGCTCGCCTCGACCCTCAACTACCTGTCCTTCCGCTATCGGTACGACGCGACCGAGATGGTGATCCGCTCGGGCCTTGTGTTCCGCAACGAGCGCCACGTGCCCTACGCGCGCATCCAGAACGTGGACGCGGTGCAGAACGTCCTGCACCGGCTGCTGGGCGTCGCCGAGGTGCGCGTGGAGACCGGGGGCGGCAGCGAGCCCGAGGCGGTCCTGCGGGTGTTGCCCCTCGCGGCCTACGAGGAGATGCGCCGCCGCGTCTTCGGCGAGGGCGCAAGCCACGCGCCCGGCGCCCCGACGGCGGATGCTCCTGCGGCACCGGGCGAGTGCATCGTGCTGCGCCTCGATGCGCGCGAGCTGGCGCTCTACGGAATCATCGAGAACCGGGGCATCGTGGTGGTGGGTGCTTTCTTCGGCGTGCTGTGGGAGCTGGGCCTGCTGGACCGCATCAGCGATGCCGTCTTCGGAGAGGGCCTCTCGGCCCAGGGCGTCATCCGCGACTTGATCAAGGCCGCCCTGGGCCTGGGGAGTGTCCCCGTCGCCAAGATCGCCCTCAGCCTGGCCGCCTTCGCGGCGTTCGTGGTCGCCATGCGCCTCCTGTCCATGGCCTGGGCCGCGCTGCGCCTGCACGGCTTCACGCTGTCGGTGGCGGGAGAGGAGCTGCGCACGCGCTTCGGCCTCCTGACCCGCGTCTCGGCCACCATCCCCCGACGTCGCATCCAGACCGTGACCGTCAGGCAGGGCCCCCTCCACCGGCTGTTCGAGCGGGCGTCGGTGCGTGTGGACACCGCGGGCGGCGGTTCGGTCGAGGGCCAGAGCGAGACCCAGCGCGAGTGGCTGGCGCCCCTGGTTCCCGCGGCCGCGGTGCCTGGACTCCTGCGCGAAGTCGTGCCGGAGCTGGAGCTCGAGGGCGCCGCCTGGCAGCCCGCGGCCGCCGGTGCGTTCCGCCGCGAGTTCAAGGGCAGCCTGATCATGGTGGCCCTCATCTGCCTGGGCCTCGCCCGGATGCTGGGCCCGTGGGTGCTGCTGCTCTTCGCACTGCTAGCACCCTGGGCCTTCCTCCACGCGCGGCTCTACGTCCGGCATCTCGGCCACGCGGTCACCGAGAATGCCGTGATGTTCCGCAGCGGCTGGCTGTGGCGGCAGCTGAGCGTGGCGCGCTTCGCCAAGATCCAGGCCGTGACGCAAGTCGAGTCGCCCTTCGACCGCCGTGCCGGCATGGCCGGCATCCACGTGGACACGGCCGGAGCCGGCGAGGCCTCGCACCGCGTGCACATCCCCTATCTGCACCTCGCGCAGGCACGGGCCCTGTTCCGGCAGTTGTCCGAGCGCGCCGCGGGAACCGTGTTCCGCTGGTAGGATCCGCCGCCATGGCTGTGGAAGGGCTGGTGCTGGTGAGCCGCAAGGGCGAGGCCCGCATCCTGCGCGGGCATCCCTGGGTGTTCCGCTCGGACATCGCCCGCGCACGCGATGCGGGCCAGGGCGCGCTGGTGCGGGTGGCGAACGAGCGCGAGAAGCCGCTGGGCTTCGCCCTCTACTCGTCGCGCTCCGAGATCCGCCTGCGCATGATCGCGCGCGGAGACGCCCTGCCGGCGGACTGGCTACGCCAGCGTCTGCGCGCCGCCGTCGCCTGGAGGCGCGAGATCGCGGCGGAAGCTTCCGCCTGTCGCCTGGTCCACGGCGAGGGCGACCTGCTCCCCTCGCTGGTGGTGGACCGCTACGCCGACTACCTGGCGATCCAGACCCTGTCCCAGGGCATGGAGCGCTTGAAGTCCGAAATCGTCGCCACGCTGGTCGAGGAGCTGCGTCCGCGCGGGATCCTGGAACGCAACGACCCCCGGGTGCGCGTCCTCGAGGGGCTCGAACAGAAGGTCTCCCTGCTCCACGGCGAGGTGCCGGAGCGCCTCGACATCACCGAGGGCGAGCGGGTGCTCGAAGCCGACCTATGGCGCGGCCAGAAGACCGGCCTGTTCCTGGACCAGCGCGAGAACCACTTGATGACCCGGGCCTACGCACGGGGCCGGGTGCTCGATGGCTTCACCTATGCGGGCGGCTTCGCGCTCCAGGCTGCGGCTGTGGCGCAGTCGGTGCTGGCGGTGGACCTGTCGGCCGAGGCGCTGGGGCTCGTGAAGCAGAACGCCGCGCGCAACGGGATCACCAACATCGAGACCCGCGACGCCAACGTCTTCGACCTGCTGCGGGAGCTGGACGACGCGGGCGAGGTCTTCGACACGCTGATCCTCGACCCGCCTGCTTTCGCCAAGAGCAAGGACGCCGTGGAGAAGGCCCAGCGCGGCTACAAGGAGATCAACCTGCGCGCGCTCAAGATCCTCCGCCCGGGCGGCATCCTGATCACGTGCTCGTGCTCGTACCACGTCCACGAGGCCGAGTTCGAGCAGATCCTGGCCTCGGCCGCGGCGGACGCGGGTGCCTTGGTCAGCGTGGTCGAGAAGCGCCGCCAGGCGCGCGATCACCCCATCGTGCTCGGCGTGCCGGAGACGTACTACCTGAAGTGCTTCGTGCTGCGAAAGCTCGGGTAGCTCGCGATCAGACCGCGTCCGACTCGTCCGTGATGCCCTCGAACAGGAACGTCGTGAGGTAGCGCTCGCCGGTGTCGGGCAGCATCGCCAGCAGCACGGAGCCCTCGGGCGCCTTCTGGGCGACCTTCACGGCGGCGGCGAACGTTCCGCCCGAGGAGATGCCGCAGAAGATGCCCTCTCGCGTCGCAAGCGCGCGGGCCGCGTCGCGGGCCTCGACATCGCTCACCGTGACGGCTTCGTCGAACACCTTGCGGTTGAACACCCCGGGGACGAAGTCGGGGTTCCAGCCCTGGATCTTGTGGGGCTTCCACTCCCCCTTGGTCACGATCGGCGCGCCCTCCGGCTCGGTGTAGACGATCTTGGTGGCGGGCCGCGCCAGCTTGATGACCTCGCCGGCGCCGGTGATGGTGCCGCCCGTGCCGATGCCGCTCACGAAGTAGTCGAGGCGCTTGCCCGCGAAGTCGCGCAGGATCTCGGGGCCCGTGGTGTTCCTGTGGTACTCGGGGTTCGAAGGGTTCTCGAACTGCTGCGGGAAGAACCAGCCCTTCTGTTTCGCCAGCTCCTCGGCCTTCTTGACCATCCCGCTGCCCCGTTCGGCCGCGGGGCTCAGCACCACCTTGGCGCCGAGGGCCTTCATCAGCTTGCGCCGCTCGACGCTGAAGCTGTCGGACATCACCGCGACGAAGGGGTAGCCCTTCACCGCGCACACCATCGCCAGCGCGATGCCCGTGTTGCCCGAGGTGGGCTCCACGACCGTCTGTCCCGGCTTCAAGACGCCGCGGCGCTCGGCGTCCTCGATCATCGCGATCGCCAGCCGGTCCTTCACCGAGCTCATCGGGTTGAAGGCCTCGCACTTCACGTAGATCGTGGTGTGCTTGGGCGCCAGGTGGTTGATGCGGACGACGGGCGTGTTGCCGATCGTGCCGAGGATGCTGTCGTGGATCATGCGCGGCTCCTTGCTCGAGAGAAAACCCCGCGATTCTATACGCGCCTGTCAAGATTCGGGCTTGGTCACTTGATAGACTCATATAACTTGACAAGCTTACACTCAGTTCGTATATTGCTGTCCGGAGGGCGGTTGTCATGCGTCTCGACCAGTTCACGGTCAAGGCCCAGGAGGGCTTGAGCCAGGCCACGACGGCCGCGGAGAAGCTCGATCACCCCGAGGTGACATCGGAGCACCTGCTCGGTGCGCTGCTGGGCCAGGAGGGCGGCGTCGTTCCCTCCGCCCTCGGCAAGCTCGGTGTGCAGGTCGCGGAGGTGGCTGCCGACGTCGAGCGCTCCCTCAAGTCCCTGCCCCAGACCCAGGGCGCTCCGACCCACGTCGCGCCGAAGCTCGATGCCGTGCTGAAGCAGGCGCTGCGCGAAGCCGAGGCTCTGAAGGACGAGTACGTCTCGACCGAGCACCTGCTGCTGAGCCTCGTCGACTCGAAGACGCCGGCCGGCGAGGCGCTGAAGCGGGCGGGCGCCAGCCGAGACGGCTTGCTCAAGGTGCTGCGCGAGATCCGCGGCAGCCAGCGGGTCAGCGACCCCCACGCCGAGGACCGCTACCAGGCCCTCGAGCGCTACGCCCGCGACCTCAACGAGCTGGCCCGCAAGGGCAAGCTCGACCCCGTGATCGGACGCGACGACGAGGTGCGGCGCGTGATCCAGGTGCTGTCGCGGCGCACCAAGAACAACCCGGTGCTGATCGGCGAGCCCGGCGTGGGCAAGACCGCGATCGTCGAGGGCCTGGCCCAGCGCATCGTGTCGGGCGACGTGCCCGAGTCGCTGAAGGGCAAGCGCGTCGTGGCGCTGGACCTGGGCGCCCTGATCGCGGGCGCCAAGTACCGGGGCGAGTTCGAGGACCGCTTGAAGGCGGTGCTGAAGGACGTCCAGGAGTCCCAGGGCGAGATCGTCCTGTTCATCGACGAGCTGCACACCGTGGTGGGCGCCGGCTCGGCCGAGGGCTCGCTGGACGCGTCCAACATGCTCAAGCCGGCCCTGGCCCGCGGCGAGTTGCGCTGCGTGGGCGCCACCACGCTGAACGAGTACCAGAAGCACGTCGAGAAGGACGCGGCCCTCGAGCGCCGCTTCCAGCCGGTATACGTCGGCGAGCCCGACCTGAAAGGCGCCATCGCGATCCTGCGCGGCCTCAAGGAACGCTACGAAGTGCACCACGGCGTGGGCATCCAGGACTCGGCCCTGCTGGCGGCCGCGACCCTGTCGCAGCGCTACATCGCCGACCGCTTCCTGCCCGACAAGGCGATCGACCTCATGGACGAGGCTGCCTCGCGCCTGCGCATCGAGATCGACTCGATGCCGATCGAGATCGACGAGGTGGAGCGCAAGGTCGTCCAGCTCGAGATCGAAAAGACGGCGCTTCGGAAGGAGAAGGACAAGGCCTCCAGAGAGCGCCTCGAGAAGATCGAGCGCGAGCTCGGCGACCTGCGCGAGCGCGGGACGGCCATGAAGGCCCATTGGACCCAGGAGAAGCAGGCGATCGGCCGCATCCGCGCGCTGAAGGAGAAGATCGAAAAGGCGCGTTTCGAGGCCGAGCAGGCCACGAACCAGGGCGACCTGGCGAAGGCAGCCGAGCTGCGCTACGGCAGCCTGCCGGGGTTCGAGAAGGAGCTGAGCACCGAGAACGAGGCGATCGTCGACCTGCAGAAGCATCAGCGCATGCTGAAGGAAGAAGTGGACGCCGAGGACGTGGCCGAGGTGGTCTCCAAGTGGACCGGCATCCCGGTCTCGCGGATGCTCGAGGGCGAGGTCGAGCGGCTGCTGCACATCGAGGACCGCCTGCGCCAGCGCGTGGTCGGGCAGGACGAGGCGCTCTTGCTGGTAGCGAACGCAGTGCGGCGCTCGCGGGCGGGCCTGGGGGATCCCAGGCGCCCGATTGGCTCCTTCCTGTTCCTGGGCCCCACCGGCGTCGGCAAGACCGAGCTGGCGCGGGCCCTGGCCGAGTTCCTGTTCGACGACGAGCGCGCCATGGTGCGCATCGACATGACCGAGTACATGGAGAAGCACGCGGTGAGCCGCCTTGTCGGCGCGCCCCCCGGCTACATCGGCTACGACGAGGGCGGCCAGCTCACCGAGCAGATCCGGCGCCGGCCCTACGCCGTGGTGCTGTTCGACGAGGTCGAGAAGGCGCACCCGGACGTGTTCAACATCCTGCTCCAGGTGCTCGACGACGGGCGCCTGACCGACGGCAAGGGCCGCACGGTGGACTTCCGCAACACGGTCCTGATCATGACCAGCAACCTCGCCTCGGACAAGGACGCCCTGATGGAATCCCTGCGGCGCACGTTCCGGCCCGAGTTCCTGAACCGCATCGACGAGATCGTGACCTTCGAGAGCCTGGGCCCGGAGCACATCCACAGGATCGTGGACATCCAGCTCGAGGACCTGAGGCGGCGCCTCGCCGAGCGCAAGCTCACGGTGTCCCTGACCGACGTGGCCCGCGGCCTGGTCGCGCAGCGCGGCTTCGACCCCGTGTTCGGCGCGCGCCCGCTCAAGCGCACGCTGCAGCGCATGGTGGAGAACCCGCTGGCGGTGGAGGTGCTGGCCGGACGCTTCGGCGAGGGCGACCACGTGGTCGTGGACGCGGACCTGGGCCGCGAGACCCTGCACTTCCGCAAGCAGGCAGCCGTACCGCAGCCGGCCTGACGCCCGCCGCGGCCGTGCCGTGGTCGCGCGCTGTGGTATACGCGTGTCTCGTGACCACGGTCCTGTGCGCGGTCTTCTTCGTCTCGGGGGCCGCAGCCCTGCTGTTCCAGACGCTGTTCTTCCGGCATGCGGGCCTGATGCTGGGCAACGGCGTCTGGGCCACTGCGGTGGTGACCGCGAGCTTCATGGGAGGCCTGGCCGCGGGCAACGCGTGGGCCGCGCGGCGCGGCGAGGCCGTGAGGTCGCCGCTGCGCTTCTACGCGGGGCTGGAGCTGGCCGTGGCCCTCTCCGGCATCGCCCTGCTCGTGCTGATCCCGGTCCTCACGCCCCTCGCCGCCCGCGTGTTCGCGCCGGCCCTCGACCGGCCCCTGCTGCTGAACGCGCTGCGCCTGGCCCTTGCCTTCGGCCTGCTGCTGTTCCCCGCGAGCGCCATGGGCGCTACTTTGCCGCTGCTGGCGCGGGCCTTGTCGCGGCTCGATGCGAACTTCGGTTGCGTCCTGGGCCGGCTCTACGGCTGGAACACGTTGGGCGCGGTCGCGGGCGCGCTGCTGGGCGAGGTGGTGCTGGTCGAGCGCTTCGGGCTTCTCGGCACGGGGCTCGTCGCCGGCGCCCTCAACGGCATCGCGGCGCTCGCGGCGCTCCTGCTGGCGCGGCGCAGCGAGGGCGAAGCCCCGCAGTCTCCCGCGCCCAAAGCCCTGTCCGGCGCGCATCCGGCCGGGGGCGCGCGGCTGCTGGCGGCCGCGTTTTTCGCCGGCGCCCTGCTGCTGGCCCTGGAGGGCATCTGGTTCCGGACGCTGCAGCTCTTCGTGATCGGCACCAGCCTCTCGTTCGCGGTGATGCTGGCAGTGGTGCTGCTCGGCATCGGCTTGGGCGGGCTCGGCGCCAGCCTCGTGCTGCGCACCGGGCTCTCGACCGGCCTGCTGGTTCCGGCCGCCGCGCTACTGGCCGGCTCCCTCACCGCCTGGACCTACGCGGCCCTGCCCGAAGGCCTGTCGGGCTTCGGGGGCCATGCCCTGGCCGAGCCCAGCGAGTTTTTCGTCCTGGGCATGCGGCTGATGTTCCCCACCTCGCTCGTGTCGGGCGCGCTGTTCACGTTCCTGGGCGCGGCGCTGCGGAGCGCTGGACGGGCCGAGGCGGCGGCCGCGGGCGCCCTGACCCTCGCGAACACGCTGGGGGCCATGCTCGGGGCCCTGGTGTCGGGCCTCCTCTTGTTGCCGGCCCTGGGCATCGAGAACAGCTTGTTCGTCCTCTCTGCGGGCTACCTGGGCGTGGCGCTCTTCGGCTTGCGGGGCCTGGACGCGGCGGCGGCACGGGCGCGCTGGGCCCTCGGCGGCGCTGCCCTGCTGTTCGCGAGCGTGATCGGCCTGTTCCCGTTCGGGCTGATGCGCAACGCGCTGCAGCCGTTGTCGGCCGGGCAGTGGCGCCGCGAAGGCGTCCGCATGCAGGTCCGCCGCGAGGGCCTGACGGAGACCGTGGTCTACCTGGTCCGCGAGCTTCTCGGGCAGCCCGTCTACCACCGGCTGGTGACCAACAGCTTCTCGATGTCCGGCACCCACGTCGCTTCGGCCCGCTACATGGGCGCCTTCGTCTATTGGCCGGTCGCCCTGCACCCGGCGCCCAAGCGAGCGCTATTGATCAGCTACGGCGTCGGCGTCACGGCCAGGTCCCTCACCGACACGAGGGCGCTCGACCACATCGACGTGGTGGACATCTCGCGGGACATCCTCGAGCTGGGGCGACTGATCTTCCCCGACCGCTTTCCCCTCGACGATCCCCGCGTCCGCGTCCACGTGGAAGACGGGCGTTTCTTCCTGCTGTCGGGAGCCGGGCTCTACGACATCATCACCGGGGAGCCGCCGCCGCCCAAGAACGCGGGCATCGGGTCGCTGTACTCGGCCGAGTACTTCCGTCTGCTGCGAAGCAGGCTGGCGCCGGGCGGCATCGCCAGCTACTGGCTGCCCGTGTACCAGCTCCACGTCGGCGAGGCGCGGGCCATCACCCGGGGTTTCTGCGACGCCTTCGAAGACTGCTCGCTCTGGACGGGCGCGGGCCTGGAGTGGATGCTGGCAGGCACCGCGGGCCAGCGCGGACCGGTTCCCGAGGAGCGTCTCGCACGCCAGTGGAGCGACCCGGTGGTCGGCCCGCGCCTGCGCGAGGTGGGCTTCGAGGCGCCCGAGTGGCTGGGCAGCACGTTCATCGGCGATGCCGCGTTCCTGCGCCAGTGGACCGCAGGCGTGCCGCCGCTCGACGACGACTTTCCCCTGCGCTTGTCTTCGCGCCTGGTGGGGTACACGGATCCCGAGTACGTTAGGCTTCTGGACCCGGCGGGGCGCCGCGAGCGCTTCCTGAAGAGCCCGCTGGTGGCGGCCCTCTGGCCGGCGCCCTTGCGTGAACGGACGGCCGCGGCCTTCGACACACAGCGCGTGCTCGACCAGGTGTACGCCTTCGCCACCGGCATGCGCCCGCTCAACCAGGGCGAGGCGCTGGCGCTGCTCGAGGGTACGCGCCTGCGGACCCCGGTGCTCCACGCCTTCCTGGCCAGCGAGCGTGAGGTGCGGATCGCCAAGGAGACCGCGAGCCGCGGCCTGCGGGAACCCATCATCGACGAGATGCTGACGATCGACGCGCTCGCGGACCGCGACTACCGCCGGGCCGAGGAGCACGTGCTGCGGATCTCCGACGCGGAGCACCGGGCCCGGCGCACCGAGTCGCTGCGGGCGCTGGTCCAGCGCCTCGCCCTGACCCACGGAAGCTAGGGGCCCGTGCGCGTGGCCCGCAGGCGCAGGCCGAGCAGCCGCAGGCCCGGCTCGGTTGCGTCGAGGCGCAGCTCGTTGTCGCCCCGGAACAGGTAGCCGCCAGGCAGCAGCACCCTGTGGCGCTGGGGCTCGGGCCCCACCGGCAGCTCCACGACCGACCGACCGTTGACACTCAGGCGCACCGGCATCGCCCGCGGCGCCTGAAGCGACAGCGTGGCGAACAGGTCCTCGGGCTGGAGCGCGGGCTGCGTGATGGCAGCCGAGGCCGCCTGCGCCGTCACCGGTCCGGTTCCGTACGCGGCGCCCTGTCCCCAGCCGTCGCGCAGGAACCAGCGCATGCGCCCCATCAGCTCGGGCACGATCTTGCCCGGCGTGAAGCTGCGGCGCTCCGGGTCGTAGTCCACCTGGCGACCCGCGAGGAGGCGCCTTGCCTCGGCGAGGCTCTCGCGGCAGAACGTGAGCAGGTAGCGGCCGTCTCGGGGCCCCGCGAGATCCGCGCGCCGGTAGCTGTCCTGGCTCAGGAGGGGCAGGGCGGCGAGCACGCAGGCCGCGGCATACGACAGCACCGCGGTGCGGTTGCCGCAGGCGAGGCGCGGCGGCGGCGCCTCGCGATGAGCGATCACGGCATCGACGCCCACGAGTCCCAGCGCCACCATCAGGGGCATCGCGTAGAGCAGCAACCGCGGGATGTCGTCGAGGAAGAACGGCACCTTCGGGTCGCCCGTGTAGACCGACGCGAGGAACGGCAGCGTCCAGGCGATGCCGAGGGCCCACGCGTAGCGTCGCCACAGGAGCCGACCCCAGGTTCGAAGCATGCCGAAAAGCGCCACAACGGTCGTCCCGCCGAGCAGGGCGATGGGCAGCCATTCGGGAAAGCCCTCGATGAGCCGCCAGCCGGCCAGCCAGAAGCTGTCGGACCCGGAGGCGAGCGGCGGCGCGGGCGCGGCGGCGGCCCAGCGCCGCAGCGCCAGGGTCGCCAGGCCGGCCGGGAGCGCCGTCAGCACGGCCGTCACCAGGGCACGGGCGGTGCCGTCCCGGTCGCGGCGCGCGAAGAAGATCACGGGCAGGAACAGCAGCGTGATCTCCTTCGACAGCGCCCCCAGCGTAGCCACGACGGCCAGCGGGCCTGCACCCAGGCCAGCTTCGACGCCGAGCAGGAGGGCGATCAGCAGCACCAGGGTCAACGGCTCCGTGAGGAACGGGTAGGCCACCGACTCTTCGAGGGGTCTGGTGAAACCAAGGGCGGCGACGCCCAGCAGCGACGCCAGCGGGCCGCAGCCCAGGCGCCGGAGGAAGAGGAACAGCAGGCCGCCGGCGAGGACGAGAAGGACGTGGGTCACGAGCACGAAGCTGCGGGCCGCTCCCCAGGGCAGGGCGTGGACGATCCACGGAGTCAGGATGCGGTAGCCCCAGGGCGGCAGCGTGAAGACGGGCGGATGCTCGGCCATGGCCACGTAGACGTGGGCGTCGAAGCCCGGCAGGTTGTGCTCGTGATAGAGGTCGAGACTGGTCTCGTGAGCCTCGCGCTGGTGCGCGACCGCTGCCGCGGTCAGGACGAGCGCGACGAGGAAGCCGCGCAGGGACGACTCAGGCGCCCGAAGCGAGAGCGTAGCGCTGGCCCAGGAGCTCGCCGGCGCGCGCCTCGAGCCGCGCCAGGGCCGCCTCGCGCCGATCGTAGAGCCCGAGGGTGGAGACGACCTTCCACGACCCCAGGCGCTCCTCGGTCACCAGGTAGCCGCCGGTTTCGGGCTCGTAGAGGCGGAGCCGCACGCGGCTGGCCTGGGTGGGATGCACGAGCTCACGCGAGACGGCGCTCAGCGTCTTAATGGACCTTCTCCACCTTGCCCTTGAGGTAGTCCATGAGCACGAACTGCCCCAGGGAAAAGGGCGTCGTGAAGTACGCCTTGCCGCGGCAGATCTCGGTCACCTTCTTGACGAATGCCACGAGGTCCCAGTCGCGGGCCAGCATGAAGGTGTTGATCTGGACGCCCTGGCGGCGGCAGTTCGCGACCTCCTTCAGTGTGAGCGCGACGACCCGCGGGTCGAGGCCGAAGGGGTTGCGGTAGATGCGGCCGTTCTCCTCGGTGAGCGCCGACGGCTTGCCGTCGGTGATCATCACGATCTGCCGCATGTCCTTGCGCTCGCGCAGCAGGATGCGTTGCGCCAAGCGCAGGCCCTCGCGGGTGTTGGTGTAGTACGGCCCCACGCGAACGTTGCCGAGCTGGCGCAGCGGCACCTCCTCGGCCGAGTCGTGGAACAGAACCAGGTGCAGCGAGTCGCCCGGGTACTGGCTGCGGATCAGGTGCGACAGCGCCAGGGCCACCTTCTTGGCCGGCGTGAAGCGGTCCTCGCCGTACAGGATCATGCTGTGGGAGCAGTCGAGCATCACGACCGTGGCGCACGAGGACTGGTACTCGCACTGGTGGACCTGCAGGTCGTCGTAGTCCACGTCGAGGGGCACCTTCAAGCCTTCGCGAGACAATGCCGAGAGCAGGGTTCCGGCCACGTCGAGGTTCAGAGTGTCGCCGAACTCCCAGGTCTTGGTGGGGCCCGAGGCCTCGACGCCGGTCGCGAGATCGCGCGTGTCGTGGCGGCCGAAGGACGATCGGCCCAGGGACCCCAGAAGGCCGCGCAGCGCGCGGTAGCCGAGGAAGTCGGTGCCCTTCTCGGTCAGCTCGAAGCGGACCGGGCGGCCCTCGGGGCCGTCGCTGCCCCCGCCGCCCGTCGGGTCGTGGAAGGGCTGGCCCTCGGACTGGCGCAGGTAGCCCTCGCGCAGCAGCCGCTCGACCGTCTGCTGCAGGAACTGCTCCATCGCGGGCGCGTCGGACATCAGCTTCTGCAGGTCCTCGTCGGAGAGCAGGCCCCGCTTCAGGATCGCGTCGAGGATCGCGTCGTGGAGCGCCTGCTGGTCGCCCTGCATCAGGTCGTCGGGATCGAGGCCGAAGCCGCTCTGCAGGAAGTGGTCCGAAAGCTCGTCCACCAGCTCCTGCAGGTTCAGGTCTTCCCACAGGTCGGCGATGTAGCGGTGGTAGCGGACCGACACCGTCAGTTCACCTGTTTCTTGAGGCGGCGCAGGCGCTCCAGGCGCTCGATGTCGAGGTCGCTCTCGGGCGTGGGCTCGGGCGCCACGAAGCCGCGGTCGTCGCTGCGGCCGATCAGCTTGCGGGCGTGCAGGCCCTCCAGCACGAACTCGGCGGCCGACGCGAGCACGGGCTCGGGATCCCCGGCCGCGACGCCCAGGGCGCCCAGGTGCTCGAAAAGATGTGGGACCCTCTTGAGCTGGGCCACGACCTGGGACGAGGCCGCGTCGTCGTCGAGCTTCAGGCTGCCGCCGGTCTCGAAGAAGCCGATCACCGGCTTCAGGTCCGCCGAGCCCAGGTGCATCGAGTAGGCCTCGCCCACCGCGGCGCGGATCAGGTCGCGCGCGACCTTCTCGCCGCCCAGCATCTCGCCCTCGTACTCGAGCTCGAACTTGCCGGTGAGGGCCGGCAGCGCGGCGTACACGTCGGCGATGCGCGGCACCACCAGGCCTTCGCCGCGCAGGAGCGCGCGCCGCTCGGCGTTGGACACGGCGTTCTCGAGGGCGCTGATCGGCAGGCGCTGGCTGACGCCGCTGCGCTTGTCCACCTTCTTGTCGCGCCGCGCCGCGAAGGCGATGCCCTCCACAACCTCGCGGATGTAGCCGGGCACGCGCAGCTCGGGGCTGCGGGCGGTCCAGGCCTCCTGCTGCGTGATGGCGACGCCCTGCTCCAGGCTCTCCGGGTAGTGGGTGCGGATCTCGCTGCCGATACGGTCCTTGAGCGGCGTGATGATCTTGCCGCGCGCGGTGTAGTCCTCGGGGTTGGCGGTGAACACCATGGCCACGTCGATCGGCAGCCGCACGGGGTAGCCCTTGATCTGGACGTCGCCCTCCTGGAGGATGTTGAACAGGCCGACTTGGATGCGTCCGGCCAGGTCGGGCAGCTCGTTGAGGCCGAAGATCCCGCGGTGGGCGCGCGGCAGCAGGCCGTAATGCATGGTCAGCTCGCTCGACAGGTCGTGGCCGCCGCGCGCCGCGCGGATCGGGTCGATGTCGCCGATCATGTCGGCGATGGTCACGTCGGGCGTCGCCAGTTTCTCGACGTAGCGCTCCTCGGGGGCAAGCCAGCGCAGCGGCGTGTCGTCGCCCGAGTGCTTGACCACGTCGCGGCAGCGCTGGCAGATCGGCGCGAAGGGGTCGTCGTGGATCTCGCAGCCCAGGACCGCGGGCACTCCGGGATCGAGGAGCGTCGTCAGGCTGCGGATCAGGCGGCTCTTGGCCTGGCCGCGCAGACCCAGCAGGATCATGTGGTGCCGCGACAGCACCGCGTTCACGAGCTGCGGCAGCACGCTGTCGTCGTAGCCCAGCACGCCGGGGAACAGCCGCTCCTTCGCCCGCAGCTTGGCGACCAGGTTGCGGCGCATCTCGTCGCGCACGCCCGCGGCCCGACCGCCACCGCTGCGTCTCAGCTCGCCCAGGGTCGCCGCGCGCATCAAGGCAGGACCTCCGCTCCGCATTATAGCGAGCGGAGGGAGTGCGGCTACTTCTGCTTCATCATATCCAGGAAGCCCTGCAGCGTCGTGAGCTTCCGTGCCGACAGCGAGTACAGCTTCGACGAGAAGATCGCCGTGGCGGCATGGCCGGCGAGCAGCGTGAACAGCTCGAAGTCCATGGGCGTGAAGGCGGTCTTCTGGACCAGCAGCTTGTTGATCGAGATCACGCCGATCACCGTCTCCTTGATCTTCAGCGGGATCACGGCCAGCGGCTCGTCGAAGGGCGTCGCCACCTTGGAGGCCACGTTGTCGGCGAAGTAGTTCTCCCCCGAGGCCGCCGCGTTGCCGATCTTGCCCTGGCCCAGTTGCACCGGGCCCGCCGGAGCCTCCTGGCCTTCGCTCGTCTCGACCTCGAGCTGGCCGGTCTTGTCGTTCAGGATGAACACGTGGAAGGCCTCGGCGCCGATCAGGTTGATCACGATCTCCTGGACGATGCGGACGACTTCCCTGTAGTCCAGGGTCGAGTGCAACTGGTACGATGCCACGTACAAGTTCGCCAGGTTGTTGTTCTGCTCCTCGATGTCGAGGTAGCGGTCGGCGAACTCCTTGTTCTCGGCCTCCACGCGCTTGAAGCGCGCCTCCACGTCGCGCAGCTTCGTCTCCAGCTCGGTGATCCGGTGCTGCAAGCTGCCCGCGTCGCCGGTCGAGGCGGTCGGCGGGCTCGTCTCGAGCTGCGCGATGCGGAAGCGCAGCCGCTCGTTCTCCTTGAGCAGCTCCTCGGTGAACTCCTTCGCCTTGGTGAAGATGGAGAAGAAGTCCTGGCTCTTCCGCGGATCGTCCGGGTCCTTCGACATGGCTACAGGGGCCGATTCTAACCCTGTGGCGGGAGCAATAGGCAATGCGGGTGGTGCCCACGGCCGCGCTCGCGGATCGGGGCTGTCGGCCGCCTCACTCGAGGGGGGTCGCCCCTTCCCTAGCCGTGCTTCGTTTACACCATAAGAGAAGCTTCTGAGGAGCTGCACAATGTGGCGATCGACAACCTCTACAGTCGAGCCGAGCAGCATCTTCGTTTCGAGCCGTACGGGCCAGTCTTTGCGGTACTCATGGACGGCAACTTCGAGGCGAGCGTAATGCTGCTGGACTCGGTGTGGGACATCTCGTTTGCTGACAAAGTACGTGGCGGCCTCGTTGCTGCCGCACCGGCTAGCGATGTTCTCGCATTCGGCGACGTGTCGTCTGCTGAGGCGGTAGCGGAACTGCGAGCGTTGATGGCTCGCGTCGGTGGCAGTGGAGCAGATCATCTGCTGGCGAGTACTCTCTATCGACGTCATCACGCGAGCTGGGTCGCACATGACGCCTGACACCTCGCTCCGCAACCTCGTCGCGGGTTCGCTATGCGCGGTGATCGCCGGCCTATTGTCGAGCTGGAAGCAAGAAGCCGATCGAGCCGAAGTAGCAGGCGATGGGTTCCGTATGACTCCCCTGTGAGCCCTAGGCACCGGGGAAGGTGGCGACTCGAGGTGACGTCTTCCTCGTGTCGCTCAATCCCACGCGTGGCGGTGAGATCCGCAAGACCAGGCCCTGCGTGGTGGTTTCTCCGAACGAGCTCCATTCCCACCTTCGGACCTTCATCGTGGCGCCCTTGACGACAGTTGGCCACCCCTACCCGTTGTGCGTCGCATGTAGCTTCCAAGGCAGCCACGGGCACATCGTGCTTGAGGCCGAAATGGTCGCCGAGTTCGACGCCGTCCGCTAGAGGCCGCGGACCTTGCGCTGCAGGAAGGCGTTCTCGAGGGCGATGCCCGCCTGGTTGATGAACAGCTCCAGGGTGTCGAGGCGGCCCGGCGTGACGCCGGTCTCGGGGTTGTCCCCGTAGAGCAGCGCGATCGTCTCGCGGTTGGTGAGCAGCGGCACCAGCACGATGCCGCCCGCCTTGAACAGGCCGATCTTACCCACCAGCGTCTTCGTCCACTTGCCGTCCGGCAGCGGTCCCACGTAGATCCGCTGGCCCTCGGCCACGTCGCGGAAGATCGAGTCTTCCTTCAGCGGGATCACGATGTCGCGGACGATCAGGCCGATCTTCTGGTCCTTGGGCGCCTGCCCGAAGCCGCCCAGTCCGCGCAGCTCCTCGTTCTTCACCAGGAGCAGCACGCCGCGCTCGAAGAACTCCTTCGCCACGCGCATCACCATCATCGCGATCTGGGTCGGGTCCGACTGCTTGCGCAGGTCGGCCAGGCGTTCCTGCAGGAGACCCAGCTCCCGCGTCATCTCGGCCGCGGTGGCGGGCACGGTGTGCGCCGGCTCGTCGGAGCCCTTGTGCCTGAGCTTCGCCTTGCGCGGGCCCTCGGGCCGGCCCATCGACGGCAGGATGTCCTGCACCAGGCGCGTGGCGAAGGCGCGGATGTCGGCCTCGAACTGCTTGCGGTCGAGCTTGGACAGGCCCGGCTTGAACACGAAGCTGGTGATGCCCATCTGCTTGGCCCGCGCCTGCAGCCCCGGGTTCAGGCTCTCCGTCATCATCAGGGTCGGCGGCTTGAGGTGCATCTTGGTCAGCCGCTTCACGACCTCGAAGCCGCCGTGGAAAGACGCGCCACCCGAGGCGGGCATGCCCAGGTCCACCAGCAGCAGGAAAGGCGTGCCGGCCTTGCCCAGGGTGTGGGCGGCCTTGACGCCCGAGTCCGGGTCGTCGGCCTCGATGACCTCGTAGCCCACCACGCGGAACAGGCCGCCGATGATCCCGCGCACGTCGTCCTCATCGTCCACGAGCAGGATGGTGCGCGGCGGTGGCCCTCCCTGCGGGGCGGCCTCGACGGCTGCTGCGGGAGCGGGCGGCTTCGGGGCCTTGGGTGCGGGCCTCGGCGCCGCGGGCGGTGGCGGCGGAGGCTCCGGCTCGGGACGCGTTTCCGGCGCCAGGGCCATGGTCGCGCTCGGGGCCTCGGGAAGGTCGTCGAGCAACGACTCGGGTGTCGTCGCCGGGACCGGCCCCGTGGCCTCGCGGACGAAGGACGCGACGACGCTGTCGCCCTCGTCCTCGACCACGTCGTCCTCCGCGGGCACCTGGACGTCGGCGAACGACTCCACGGGCACGTCGGCGAAGGACGCCTCGAGGGCCGCGCTGGAATCGCGCCGGTCCTCGTCCAGGCCGCGGGCCAGGTCGAGCAGCATCTCCTGGGGGTTGATCCCCATCGGCAGCGTCTCGAGGACGATGTCCCGGGTGCCCACGGACTTCGGCACCGCCTCGACCAGGGCGAAGTTGAACTGGCCCTCGCGCAGGCGCGTCAAGCGCTCCAGCGCCATCACGATGCGGGCCTTGATTGAGGCGTGCCGCCGCTCGGGCGGCAGCGTCGCCACGCGCGGGTCCACGGGCAGGCTCTCCCAGGTGAAGGCCGAGACCACGAGGCCGTCGTGAAAGACGATGGCGCCCAGCCCTTCCGGCGCCTGGATCGTGAGATAGCCCGTCTTCTTGCTGAAGGAGACGATCTGGAGGATGTCGAGGAGCGGCAGGTCCTCGAGGTTGCCCGTGAGGCTCATACGCAGCCGTCAGCCATCAGCATTCAGCAATCTGCCTTCAGGGAACGCGGCTAAGCCGCTGCCGCAGCGGTCATTCTACACCGCGGCCAGTATCGCCTCGGCCATGGCGTGCAGCGGGATGGACTCGTCCACGACGCCCGCCTCGACCGCCGCCTTGGGCATGCCGTAGATCACGCAGGTCTCCTCGGACTCGGCCAGCGTGTGGCCGCCCGCCTCGTGGATCGCCCTCAGGCCGTCGGTTCCGTCGGAGCCCATGCCGGTCAGCACGACGCCCAGGCAGCGCGAGCCGTAGACGCGCGCCACCGACGTCATCAGCACGTCGGCGGAGGGCCGGTGCAAGGCGTGGCGCGGCTCCTCGTCGAGAATCGCCTTCACCGACGCGCCGCGCCGGCGCAGCTTCAGGTGCAGGCCGGCGGGTGCGATGAGCACGTGTCCCGGCTCGATCACGTCGCCGTCCTCGGCCTCGCGCACCGGCACCTCGCTGCGGCCGTTCAGCCGCTCGGCCAGCGAGCGCGTGAAGCCCACGGGCATGTGCTGGACCACCAGCAGGGCGCAGGGCAGCGCGCGCGGCAGGCGCGGCAGGATGGCCTGCAGGGCCGGCGGGCCGCCGGTGGAGGTGGCGATCACCACCACGTCGGCGCGCGCCTTGCGCGGCCTTTCGGGTAGCCGGCGCTCTTCGACCGGCTCGCGCCGCGGCACGTGGACGCGCGCGATGGCGCGGATCTTGGCCTTCAGCTCCTCGGCCAGGTTCAGCAGGTTCATGTTGCCCTGCACCCGCGATTTGTCCACGAAGTCGAGGGCGCCCAGCTCCAGCCCGCGCAGCGTGACGTCGGCACCCTCGCGGGTCTGGGAGGACAGCAGCAGGACCGGCAGCGGGTCCGTGGCCATCAGCACCTCGAGGGCCTCGAGGCCGCCCATGCGCGGCATCTGGACGTCCATGGTGAGCACGTCGGGGCGCAGCAGGCGCGCCTTCTCGATGGCGTCCCTGCCGTCGGTGGCCTGGCCGACGACTTCGATGTCGGGCTCCCCTGACAGCATGCGCACCAGGGCGTGGCGCACGAAGGAGGAGTCGTCGACGACCAGCACCCGAAGCTTGCGCTTCCTCATGGCGTCCTCCCTGCAGCGGGCTTCTGGTAGATCATGGCTCCCGGGAAGCGGATTGGCGTGAACATGTCGGTGATCCGCGACAGGGACTCGGCGTGACCGAGGAGCAGGTAGCCCTCGGGAACCAGCGCGCGCCAGAAGTGGTCGACGACCTTGCGGATGGCCTGGTCCGAGAAGTAGATCAGGACGTTGCGGCAGAAGATGGCGTCCAGGGGGTGGAGGCCCTCGAAGCTCTGGGCATCCATCAGGTTCCCCTGCCGGAACTTGATCAGGCGCCGCAGCGGCTCCTTCACGCGTTCTCCCGGGCCCTCTTTCGAGAAGTGGCGCTCGCGCACGGCCGGCGACAGCCCGCGGAAGGAGTTGTGGAAGTAGATCCCGCGCCGCGCCTTATCGAGGGCGGCCTCGTCCACGTCCAGGGCGAACAGCTCCACGTCCCAGTTCCAGAAGAACTGGCCGCTGTCGTAGATGATCATGGCCAGGGTGTGGATCTCCTCGCCCGTGGAGCAGCCTGCCGACAGCACGCGCAGCCGCCGCTCGCCATTCCTGGCCTTGCGGTCCTTGATCGACCGCAGCACGTGCTCCTGGAACACCTGGAGCTGGGGCTGCTCGCGGAAGAAATAGGTCTCGTTGTTGGTGAGGTGGCTCGCCATGCGGGAGAGCTCCTCGTTCTTCTGGGGCCCGAAGCGCAGGTAGTGGTAGTAGTCCTCGAAGGACAACAGGTCGAGGCTGGAGACGCGGGCCGCCAGGCGCGAGCGCAGCGTGTTGCGCTGGCCGTCGTCGAAGAACAGGCCGAACTTCTCGTGGATGAAGTCCCGCAGCAGTCGGAACTCCTCCTCCGAGAGCTCGACGTCGTGATCGGACGGGTGGAACACTAGCGCGGTTGGAGCTTGCGTAGCGACGCCGAGGCGGCCTTGCGCACCTCGCCCGAGGGATCGGTGGACTTGAGCCCCATCAGCGGGCGCAGGGCGTCCAGGTAGCCGCCGTCGCCCAGGGCGAGGGCGGCCTCGGCGCGCACCTCGGCGCTGAAATCGCCGAGGGCCGCCAGCAGCAGGCGGCTGGCGCGGGGGTCTTCGATGCGGCCCACCAGGTCCACCAGCAGCCGGCGGACCTCGGGCGGCATGTTGACGAAGGCGCGCTCGATCTCAGGCAGCGCGGCGGTGCCCATGCGGCGCAGGGCCTCGACCGCCGCCGACTGCAGCGCCGGGTCCTGCAGCGACTGGATCAGCCGGCCCGCGCCGCGGGCGTCGGCGATCTCGCCCAGCGCCGCGATGGCCGCGCGGCGCACGGTCGGGTCCTCGTCGTCGAGGCGCGCCAGCAGGCCGTGGGTGGCCTTGGCGCTGCCGAGGCGGCCCAGGGCCGCGGCCGCCGCGCAGCGGACGCTCCAGTGGTCGTCCTCCAGGGCCAAGAGGAGCGGCGTCAGGGCCTGCGGGTCGCTGATCGAGCCCAGGCTCTCGGCCGCCGCGCGCCGCAGGTTGCGGTCGGGGTCCGACAGCACGGCGATCAGCGGGCGGACCGCCGGCAGGGCCCGCACCTGGCCCAGCGCCTCCACCGCCGCGAAGCGCAGCTCCTTGCGCGCGTCCTGCAGGAACGCCAGGATGCGCGGCACCGCCTCGGGGCTGCGGATCTGTCCCAGGGCCCGCAGCGTCACGAAGCGCATCTTGGGGTCCGGGTCGTCGAGGAGCGGGAGCAGGTCGAAGGCGGTGTCGGGCTCCTGCAGCTTGCCGATGGACAGCACGGCCTGCTGGCGCACCAGGCTCGACTCGTCGAGCAGCGCGGCGCGCAGCAGGTCCTTGACCCCCGGGGCCTCGATCTCGCCCAGCGCCTTGATCGCCGCCCGGCGCAGCTGCTCGCGCGGGTCGCGCGACAGCGCGATCAGCGCCGGAGCGGTGTCGGGCTGGCGCAGGAAACCCAGGGTCTCGGCGCCGCGGATGCGCACCTGCACTTCAGGGCTGCCCAGGGCCTGCAGCAAGAGCGGCACCACGCGCTCGGGCGCGAAGCGCGCCAGCGCCTCCATGGCGCTCTCCTGGATGATCTCGCTCTCGTCGCCGAGCAGCTCGAACAACAGCATTGGTGCGTCCTCGTGACCCAGGCGCCCGATGGCCGCCACGGCCTCGGCCCGCACGTCCACCGACGGGTCGTGGATCAGGGGCGCCACCAGCTCGATGCCGCCCGGCGGCTGGATCCAGGCCAGGCAGCGCAGCGCCCCCTGGCGCACGGCGTCGTCGGGGTGCTCGAGCCCTAGTCTGTAGGCGCCGCGGTCCCGGCAGCCGATGGACACCAGCGCGTGGGTCACGTACTCCTGCAGGCCCGGCTCGGTGAGCAGGCCGATCAGGGTCGACTCGGCCCGCGCCTCCTTGAGCCAGCCCAGGGTGACGACCGCGGTGCGCCGGTTGGTGGGGTCGTCGTCCTCGAGGGTCTTGAGCAGGTGCTCGACCAGGTCGCCCTTGCGCAGCGCTTCCTGCACTTCGGGATCCAGGCTCTGGCCCTCGGCGGTGGCACGCTGCTCGATCGCCACCACGGCGCGGATCGCGAGGTTGCGCAGCGTCGGGTCGGGATCGTAGAGGTGCGGGATCAGGCGCTTCAGCACCTCGCGCCCGCCCACGCGCCCGAGGGCCTCCAGCACGGGGCCCTGGAGCAGCTCGTCGTCGATCAGGTCCAGCAGGGCGGGCGCGGCCTGGGCATCGCCGATCTCGGCCAGGGCGCCGATGGCCGGGTACTGCAGCCAGGGCTCGGTGCGCAGCGCCTCGATCAGCGGCGCGACCGCGTCCTTGGACCCCACCTGGCCCAGGCTCGCCGCGGCCGCGTGCCTCACGTTCACGTCCGCGTCCTGCAGGGCCTGGATCAGGGCGGGCACGGCGCGCTCGTCGCGCAGCGTGCCCAGCATCACGGCGGCGAAGTTGCGGACCTCCTGGTCCTGGTCCTGGAGCAGGACCAGGAGCGGCGCCACCGCGGCGGCGCCCAGCTTCACGTAGATCTCCATGGCGGCGTTGCGCAGCGCGGCGTCCTCGTCGCTGCGCAGGGCCGCCTCCAGGGCAGGCAACAGGGCGGCGTGGGAGAACGCCGTCAGGTGCTCGGCCGCCGCCTGACGCACCGGCCACGAGTCGTCGCCGACCGCGGCCAGGAGCGGCGGTATGGCCTGGGCCAGGCGCGAGCTGCCGAGGCGATCCACCGTGGCGCGGCGCACGGCCTCCTCGCCGGAGCGCAGCGCCTCGATCGCGGCCTGGAGGTCGAGCGTCATGGAGCCCTTCCGGCCCGCCCGGGCTACTTCGCCCTGAAGACCGCGATCAGCTTCGCCAGGTTCTCGGCCTGCTGGGCCAGGTTGGAGGTCGCCTTCGACATCTCCTCGACCGTGGACAGGTTGTCGCGGGCGATCGTCGAGATGTTCTCCATGGCCTTCACGACCAGCTCGCCGCCGCGCTTCTGCTCGGCGGTCGCGTAGGAGACCTGCTGGGTCATGCGGTTCATGTTCTCGACCGAGCGGATGATGGTGCGGCTGCCGTCGGCCTGGTCCTTGGTCGCGATGCCGACCTGGGAGGCGATCTTGTTCATGTTCTCCACGGCCAGGCGCACCTGGCGGCCGCCCTGGGCCTGCTCCTTGGTGCCGTAGGCGACCTGGCCGATGGTCTTGTTGATGTGCTCGACGGCGGTCCGGATCTGCTTGGATCCGGCGGCCTGCTCGCGCACCGCGGTGGTCACCTGCTCGGTGGCGGAGTTCATGTCGGTCACCGTCTTCAGGACTTCGGCCGAGGCCCGCGACTGCTTGGCGGTGGTCTGGGCGATCTCGGCCATCAGCTGGCTGGAACGCGACACCGACTCGATGATGCGACGCAGCGACAGCCCGGCCTGGTCCGCGAGCTGGATGCCTTCCTTGGTCTCGGCGGCCCCCGACTTGGCCACGTCCACGGCGTCGGTGGTCTCCTGCTGCACCTGCCGCACCACCTCGCCGATCTCCTTGGTGGCCTCCACCGAGCGCTCGGCGAGCTTGCGCACCTCGTCGGCGACCACCGCGAAGCCGCGGCCCGCCTCGCCGGCGCGGGCGGCTTCGATAGCGGCGTTCAGCGCCAGCAGGTTGGTCTGGTCGGCGATCTCCTCGATCACCTCCAGGATCTTGCCGATCTCCTGGCTGCGCTTGCCCAGGCTCGTGATCACCCGGGCCGTGTTCTCCATGGTCTCGGAGATGGTCTTCATGCCCTGGATGGTGGTG
>Ga0187893_10001216_pt1 | contig 63738 bp, 59 predicted proteins | sample MA1701074metaG_FD_139574 | JGI IMG/M metagenome (GOLD analysis project Ga0187893, IMG submission 139574) | White microbial mat communities from a basaltic lava cave in the Kipuka Kanohina Cave System on the Island of Hawaii, USA - MA170107-4 metaG ... | reverse complement strand
GTGCCGGCGCCGGGGCCGAGGTCGACGACGTGGTCGGCGATCGCGATCGTCTCGGGCTTGTGCTCCACGACGAGCACCGTGTTGCCCTTGTCCCGCAGTTGCAGCAGCAGGTCGTTCATCCGCTCGATGTCATGGGGGTGCAGGCCGATCGTGGGCTCGTCGAAGACGTAGGTGACGTCGGTGAGCGAGGAGCCGAGGTGGCGGATCATCTTGGTGCGCTGTGCCTCCCCGCCCGACAGCGTGCCCGACGGCCGCTCGAGCGAGAGGTAGCCCAGCCCGATCTCCACGAACGAGTCGAGGGTGTGCAGCAGCTTGCCGAGCAGCGGGGCCACCGACGGCTCGTCGAAGCCCCGGACCCAGTCGGCCAGGTCGCTGATCTGCATCGCGCAGACGTCGGCGATGTTCTTCCCCTTGATCTTCGACGACCGGGCCTCCTTGGCCAGGCGGGTGCCGTCGCACTCGGGACAGGTCGTGAACGTCACCGTCCGCTCCACGAAGGCGCGGATGTGCGGCTGCATCGCGTCGACGTCCTTGGACAGGAACGACTTCTGGATCTGCGGGATCAGGCCCGCATACGTCAGGTTGATCCCGTCGACCTTGATCTTGGTCGGCTCCTTGTGGAGCAGGTCGTGCAGTTCGGACTTGGTGTACGTGCGGATCGGCTTGTCCGGGTCGAAAAAGCCGCAGCCGCGGTAGATGCGGCCGTACCAGCCGTCCATGCTGTAGCCGGGGATCGTGATCGCGCCCTCGTTGAGCGACAAGTTGTCGTCGTACAGCGCGGACAGGTCGAAGTCGGTGACCGAGCCCATGCCCTCGCAGCGCGGACACATGCCGCCGAGACGGGTGAAGGTCGCCTTCTCGGTCTTCGTCTTGGCGCCGCGCTCGACGGTGATCGCACCGCTGGCCTTCACCGAGGGGATGTTGAACGAGTACGCGTTGGGCGAGCCGATGTGCGGCTTCCCGAGCCGGCTGAAGAGGATGCGCAGCATCGCGTTGGCGTCGGTGGCGGTGCCGACGGTGGAGCGGGGGTTGGCGCCCATCCGCTCCTGGCCGACGATGATCGCGGTCGTCAGGCCGTCGAGCACGTCGACCTCGGGCCGCGCCAGCGTCGGCATGAAGCCCTGCACGAAGGTGCTGTAGGTCTCGTTGATCATCCGCTGCGACTCCGCGGCGATCGTGCTGAACACCAGCGAGCTCTTGCCCGAGCCGGAGACGCCGGTGAACACCGTCAGCCGGCGCTTCGGGATCTCGACGCTGACGTCCTTGAGGTTGTTCACGCGCGCGCCCTGCACGCGGATCAGATCGTGGCGGTCGGCAACGTGCAGCACAGGCGACTGCGTGTCCGTCCTCGTGGCCATGCTCATCGTGTCTCCATCTGTGAGGTGGTGCCGCCTCCTCGGTCTGGCGTCGGCGTCGCCTGGCTCGATTCGCCCGTGGGGCCCCTGGGGCCCGGCCACGCGGCGCGCCCGGCCGAGGCGTCAGACCAACCAGCGGCCGTCTCGCATCAGCTCGCGGTCGGGCATCTCGTTCGCCCCGCGCCAAGACTAGATGCGGCGCAGGGAGATGCGGAGCCAGCGGCACGGCATGGCCAGCGCACGCGGGTCGAAGCCGATGTGCGCGACGAACCGGTCGCCCCGCCTCCTGCGGCAGCGCGCGTCGATCTCTCCGACCTCGACGTCGCCCTCGATCATGGACGTCGCGGGTGTGGCCCAGCCCCAGCCGAACGGCCCCGGGTGGCAGCCGGGTTCCTGCCGATCGGGCGGTCCGTCGGCGTGGCCATCAGCAGCGCCTCGCCGTCCGACGTCGTGCGCGGGCTCCTTCACGGTACGTCTGTGCAGGTCATGGCTGCGATCGCGGGACGGCTCAGCGCAGCTCCTGGATGCGGATCATGTTGCCCGCGGGATCGCGGACGGCGCAGTCGCGAGCGCCCCAGTCCTGCTCGATCGGCTCCTGCATGATCTCGGCGCCGCCGGCCTGCAGCCGCGCGAAGGCGCCGTCGAGGTCCTTGGTGGCCAGCATGATGGCGGCGTAGGTGCCTTTGGCCATCATCTCGGCGATGGTGCGGCGCTCCTCGTCGGTGACGCCGGGGTCGGCGCCGGGCGGGTGCAGGACGATGGACGTGCCGGGCTGGCCGGCAGGGCCGACCGTGATCCAGCGCATCCCCTCGTATCCGACGTCGTTGCGCACCTCGAAGCCGAGGGTGTCGCGGTAGAAGGCCAGGGCGGCGTCCGGGTCGTCGTGCGGGAGGAAGCTCGCGTGAATGGTGATGTCCATGGCGGTCAGGCTAGTTGCGGCTCGGGGGCCGGCGCTTCTCGATTCCTGATCGGTCTGGTCACCTGTTTCGCCATGCACGACGGCATCCCCGCCGTCGCGCTCGCCGCCTGGCGCCGGTAGACGCTGGGCGGCACACCGACCAGCCCGGTGAAGCGACTGCTGAAGGTGCCCAGCGACGAGCAGCCGACCGCGAAGCAGACCTCGGTGACGCTGAGGTCGCCACGACGCAGCAGTGCCATCGCGCGCTCGATGCGCCGCGTCATGAGATAGGCGTACGGCGACTCGCCGTAGGCGAGCCGGAACTGGCGGCTGAGGTGCCCGGCCGACATGTGGACGCCGCGGGCGAGCGCCTCGACGTCCAGCGGCTGCGCGTACTCCCGGTCGATCCGGTCGCGCACGCGGCGCAGCCGCGCGAGGTCGCGCAGGTGCTGCGCTGCGGCGGGTCTGCTGGTCACCTGCGAGATCGTGCCACGTCGCACCGGAGTTGCCTAGCCGCCGCTGGCACCCCGCAGCAGTCGTCAGATCTCTTTGGCAAGCTGGTTGAGGAATTGGATGGTCTGGGCGGGGGATTCGGCCTCCACGCACAGGCGATCCATCACCGCCATGTAGTTGTCGATATCGGGTCTCTTATCGAGATAGAGCGCGCTGGTGAGCTGCTCCAGGTACACGATGTCAGGCAAGTCGGGGTCCGCGAACCGCAGGATGGTGAAGGGACCACCTGCCGCGGCATGACCGCCGAGGCCGAACGGCACCACCTGCAGCGTGACGTTCGGCAGCTCAGTGAGCGCGATGAGGCGGCGGATCTGCGCGCGCAGCGTCTGCAGCCCGCCGTGTGGTCGGCGAAGCGCCGCCTCGTCGACCACCGCCCACAGGTCAGGCGCTTGAGGGCTCCGGAGGAGCTCTTGGCGAGTCGTTCGTAGCTCGACCCGGCGTTCGACCTCAGCCTTGGACGCTCCCGGATGCCCCAGCAGGATCACCGCGCGCGCGTAGTCTTCGGTTTGGAGTAGCCCGGGCACGAACTGGACCTCGTAGGTGCGGACGAGGAAGGCGGCCTGCTCCAATCCGACGTACATCTCGAACCAACTGGGCAGGACATCCCCGTACCGGTACCACCAACCCGGCTCGTTGGCCCGCCGGACCAGCGCGAGAAAGGTTTCTCGCTCCCTCGCATCGGTGACGCCGTACATGGTCAGCAGGTCGGCGACATCACGTTCTTTGAAGCCCACCCGTCCGGACTCTAAGCGGCCGATCTTGGCGTAAGACGCGCGGATCTCCCAGCCAGCGGATTCACGGCTGATATCGCGCGACTCGCGGAGCCGGCGGAGTTGGCCGCCCAAGAGAATCCGTAAAACCGTCGGCCCGCCAGCTTCCCCGCTCTGCTGCGCTGAGGAATCGCGGGCCGGTTGAGGTGCGATCATAGATGTACCTCACAGCGCCCGTGTATAAGCCCAGTGTGCCACTTCAGGCCACGATGAACGACCCTCGATCATATTCGCGCCGCACTCCGTCGAGTGCCGGGCTTCGCGTCAGTAGATCAAGTGGTCGAAATCCCCCGTCTTGACGCCGTGGATAAACGCGGCGAGCTCGGCGCGGGTATACACCAGCGCGGGACCAGCGGGATCGCGAGAGTTGCGGACGGCGACCCACCCCTGGGGTAGCTCGCCCAACTCGACACAATTCCCGCTCGGGTTGCTGTAACGGCTCTTTCGCCACACGATTCCTCGCAACCGGCTGGCTGGCACCCCGCTGTACATCTCCCGCACCTCCGCCCTCCCGACAAGCCCGACCGCACGCGCAATGCAAATGCACGTGCACCTGTATGTGCAACCGTACACCACAATCGCCGGGAGAGCGAGCAAGAGATGCGACGTGCAGGGCGGGGCTGGGCGTTTCCTCAGCTGTCGGCGCTTCCCGACCGTGTTCCATACGCTCCCAAGCTCTTACTGATCTGGACCTCCGACTGCTGCACATCGAATGCGGTAGCCATCTTTTGCTCCCAGGGTTCTCGGGAAGGATTCTGCAGGCGAGTCTGCCCTTTGCCTTGGCGATCAACCGGGCAGTCGGGATGAGGAGGAACCCGTGGCTGAGATCACCACCATCGCGCTGATCCGCCATGGCGAGGCCCAGGCGCTGCTCGACAAGGTGGTCGCCGACCACGAGGGATGCCGGGGCCTGTCGCCTCGGGGGGCGCGCCAGGCCGAGGCGCTGCGCGACCGCCTCGCCCGGACCGGCGAGCTGTCCCGCGCCACCGTGCTCTACTCCAGCGTCATGGCCAGAGCGATCGAGACCGCGGAGGTCATCGCCCCCGCACTAGGCTCACCACCGGTCGTCACCGACTGCGCGCTGTGCGAGATCCACGTGGGGGACGGGGACGGGATGCCCTGGGAGGAGTTCGATCGGCGCTATCCCCTACCGGCCGATTGGGATCACTTCACGTCCCCCTCGGGGGGCGAGACATGGGCGGAGTTCACGCTGCGGGTCGAGAAGGCGCTGCGCCGGCTCGTCGCCGACCACCGTGGTGAGACCGTGGTCGTCGCCTGCCACGGCGGGGTGGTCGGCAGGTCGATGGTCGCGCTGCTCGGGCTTCCCTTCCGCGGCGAGATGGCCGAGCTCCACGTCGAGAACACGTCGATCACCGAGTGGCGGTTCGACCACGACCGCCACGTGTCCGGGCGGCCGCCACGCTGGTCGTTGGTACGCTTCAACGACGCCGCCCACCTCGCCGGAGTCGAGTAACGCCCCGCATCGTGCAGAGTTGGCCCGGAATACCGGACCAGCCCTGCACAGTGCAGGAAAAGCCGGCGCCGACGCAGCACGACGAGGCCGGAACGGTCAGATGCGGCAGCTGGCCCTGCCGTGCTTCACCAGGTACTGCTGGTGGTACTCCTCGGCGGGCCAGAACGTGGAGGCGGGGACGATCTCGGTGACGATCGGCTTGCGGTAGCGGCGCTCGCCCTCCAGGCGCTCCTTCGAGGCGATCGCGGCCTTCTCCTGCTCGGGGGTGTGGAAGAAGATCGCCGACCGGTACTGGGTGCCGATGTCCGGGCCCTGGCGGTTGCGCGTCGTCGGGTTGTGGTCGGCCCAGAAGACGTCGAGCAGCTGGTCATACGAGACCCGCTCGGGGTCGTACGTCACCTCGACCGCCTCGGCGTGCCCGGTCCGGCCTGTGCATACCTGCCGGTAGGTCGGCTGATCCGCATGGCCACCCGTGTAGCCGACGCGCACATCGGTGACTCCCTCGACGTTACGGAACGTCACCTCGACACCCCAGAAGCAGCCAGCCGCGAACGTGGCCTTTTCCATGTTCACTCCCTTCTCGCTGCGCCAGCCATACTATGCGGTCTCGCCCAGGCCGGTCTTGTTTCAGTCGCCGGCCGCGGAGGCGAGGCCGGCGATGTCGAGCAGCGTGATGCGGCCCCGGCCGAGCCGGACCAGGCCGCGGTCGGCGAACTCGCCCAGCACCTTGGTCGCGGTCTCTCGTGACGTCCCAACCAGCGCGGCGAGCTGGTCGTGGGTGAGAGCCACCTGCACGTGGCGCGGGAACCCACCCAGCCGGCGTTGCTGCCCAGCGAGGGTTGCCAAGGTAGCGGCCACACGCTGGGGGACGGACTTGAACACCGTGTCACACAGCCGGCGTTCCATCTCGAGCAGCCGGGCGCCCAAGATGGCAGTTATCCGGGCGGCGATGCGCGGGTCGGCCAACAAGTACCTGCGGACGTCGTCACGGCTCATGACACACACCACGGCGTCGTCGATCGCCTCGGCGTAGTTGTAATACATGTGCTGACCAAGCAACACCATCTCCCCGAAGATCATGCCAGGGGTAACGATCGCCGTAGTCAGGGCCCGGCCATCCCGAGCGACCCGAAACACCCGGACGCGGCCGGTCTTCAGGATGAACAGCACCTGCACCGCGTTGTTCGGGGAGTACAGCAACTCGCCGGCTCGGTACGTCCTCATCGGCGCGGCGGCAGCGATGGTGTCCATCTCTGCTTTCGACAGGTCCGCGAAGATCTCTACCTCGGACAGGCAAAACGGCTTGTCGTAGCCGGCCGTGATTCGCTCCATGCCGGTCATCTCCTCGCGTCGCCCCGGTGCCCACGGCGGTGGTCTGTTGCCCCAGGGCGGGTCTTCCAGTGCTTCCAGCCTCTCGACGAGACAGTACGGACCTGGAACCGTTGAGGGGACCATACCGGTGAAGCGGCGGCGCGCGGGCGCCGGCACCACGCGGATCAGACCCGGCGCAACCGCGGCAGGAGCAGCGCGTAGGCCACGCCCAGCACTAGGCCATAGACCAAGTGGCCCATCAAGGACTGCCCAGTCATCGTGTTGATGCGCAGCACCGGCATGCCCATCAGTGTCGGCATGATCAGCAGCGGGCCAAGCCCCCACCAGACGAGGCCGTACACCGCACCGGCCGCGGCGCCGGTGGGCAGCCGGCCGGCCAGGGGGGCGAAAAGCAGCGCGTACGTGGAGCCGATGAACGCCGAGATGGCCAAGTGCACCAGCCAGCCCACGGCGGGGGATCCGCTACCGACAAGCATGGCGATCATCGGCATCATGCCCATCATCTGCATCAACGCGCCGAACACGATCCCGCCGGCAAGACCGCCGGCCACGCCGGCGACGAGGCGGGTCGACAGTGCGGACGTCGTCGGAGAAGCGCTCGTAGTAGCCATGAGTTTGGATTCCCTTCTGCGCGCACGACATATCGCCGCGTGACGCTAGATCGGATCTTCGCCCAGTTCCGTGACGGGGGACACACAATGGCTCGCCTGCCGTTGCCGCGTCGAGGCCCCAAGAATTGACAACGGGCCATGGCGCCGACAACCTTGCGCGCGTGAGAGACGAGTACGGCATCGACGGCGGTGGCCCCTCCGAACGCGACGAGCCACGGTGGGCCGGGCTCCTCGCGTACCTCCTCGGCTGGGTCAGCGGGCTGGTCGTGTTCTTCACCCAGACGCATCCCGAGGTCCGCTTCCACGCGGCGCAGTCCGTCATCACCTTCGGTGGCCTGTTCGGCTTCCTGCTGCTGTGGTCGATGATCGTGGGATCGATGCTCAGCGACGGGTTCGTCGAGCGGCTGCTGTTCGTGCTGTCCGTGCTGCTGTTCTCAGGGCTGTCGCTCGCGCTGTGGGGCTTTCTCTGCTTCCAGGGCTACACGTTGACCCACTTCAAGATCCCGCTTGCCGGTGACCTCGCCGAGCAGTGGGCGTCCGACCGCGACGAGCGTTAGAACCGGGCGCGCACGTCGACCGCGGCGCGGAGGGAGCGCAGGAAACGGCGGCGATCCACGGCCACCGCGCCCATGGACGCCAGGTGCTCGGTTGGCAGCTGGACGTCGAACATGAGGAACCCGCGCTCCTCCAGGCGCCGGGCCAGCTCGACCAAGGCGACCTTGGACGCGTCCGTCGCGCGGTGGAACATCGACTCCCCTGAGAAGCAGGCGCCTACCGTCACCCCGTAGATGCCGCCGGCCAGCCGTCTCTCGGTGTCCCAGACCTCTACCGAATGGGCGTGGCCCAGGTCGTGGAGGCGGCCGTACGCCTTCGCCATCCCCTCGGTGATCCAGGTGCCCTCGGGCCGGTCTCGCGCGCACGCGGCGACGACCTCGCCGAACCGTGTGTCGGCGGTGCAATGGAACCGCCCCGACCGCAGCGTCCGCCGCAGGCTGCGCGACACGTGGACGCCGCCCAGCGGCAGCAGCGCGCGCGGGTCCGGGGACCACCACGTGAGCGTCCCATCGGGCGTCGGCCAGGGGAAGATGCCGTGGCGGTACGCGTCGAGCAACGTCTCGGGGCACAGGTCCCCACCCCACGCCAGCGGCCCGCCCGCGGGCGCGGACCTCGGGTCGGGAAACCGGGAGCGCCTCACCGCAGTGTCCAGGCCACCGGCATGAGCAGGGGGGTCTCGGTGGGTCCGGACGCGTCGACAGCGTCGAGGCCCAATCCCCCAGCTCCTGCTGGGGGCCCCGGCTCGAGCTGGTCCAGCCAGCGCGGTGAGAACCCCGTGCACGCGACGGTGACGATGACCCGCGCGTAGGGACCGCGCTCCGCATGGCCGAGGTACCCGTCGGCCTCGACCACGCTGACCCGGTCCCCGAGCCCCAGCCGTCCGAGGGAGTCCCGGGCCTCGGCGACCACGGCGGGGTTGACGTCGACCGTGACGACCTCGGCCCCGGTGATCGTGGTGACCAGGGCAGCGTTGTAGCCGGTGCCCGCGCCGATCTCCAGCACGCGCATGCCGGGCTCGAGGTCCAGGGCGTCGAGCATCTTCGCCATCAGCGAGGGTTGCGACGAGCATCTGCGCCCGGTGCCCTCCGCGTCGCGAGGCAGGTGCGTGAGCAGGGCCATGTCCGAGTAGATGGCGTGGAGCAGCTCCTCGGGGACGGGTGCGTCCCGGGGAATGTCGACGCGCTCCTTCAGCCCGTGCAAGGCCGGGATGAAGCGATGCCGCGGGATCCTCCGGAACGCCTCCTCGATCACGGGTGAGCGCAGCTTCCCCGTGGCGCTGATCATGGCCGCGAACTCGGCGAGCCGCTGGTCCATAGTGGGTCAGGTTGGCTCACCTGATGTCGGCGCCCATCGCGTGCGCTCCCCCGTCGGCGTGGACAATCTCCCCGGTGACGCCAGCCATCCAATCGGACAGCAACGCGCACACGACTCGGGCCACCGGCTCGGCGTTCGTGACGTCCCAGCCGAGCGGCGCGCGGCGCGCCCATGCGTCCTCGTAGGCGGAGAAGCCTTCGATCGACCGGGCCGCCATGGTCCTCAGAGGCCCGGCGGCGACCAGGTTGACCCGCGTCCCCTGCGCTCCCAGGTCGCGCGCGAGATAGCGGCAGCAGGACTCGAGGCCCGCCTTCGCGACGCCCATCCAGTCGTAGGCCGGCCACGCGACGGACGCGTCGAAGTCGAGCCCCACCACCGACCCGCCGCCGGCCTTCGCGAGGAGCGGCGCGAAGGCGCGGCCCATCGCGGCCAGCGAGTAGGTGGAGATGTGCATGGCGGTGGCCACGTCCTCCCAGCTCGCTGAGAGAAAGCCGCCGCCGAGCGCGGCCTGGGGCGCGAAGCCGATCGCGTGGACAAGCCCGTCGACGCGGCCCCATCGCTCGCCGAGGACCGCGGCCACCGCGTCGAGGTGCTCGGGTTCGGTGACGTCCAGCTCAAGGACGTCCGGCGTCGAGGGCAACCGCCGCGCGACCCGCCGCGTGATGCGCAACCCCCGGCCGAACCCGGTGAGCAGGACCTCGGCGCCCTGCTCCTGCGCGAGCCGGGCGATCGAGAACGCGATCGACGCCTCGGTGAGGACGCCGGTGATCAACAGTCGTTTCTGGTCGAGAAGCATCGCCTGACGTTACTGCGGCAGGTTGTCGTGACGGAAGTCCGGGCGCGCGGCACCCGCCAGCGAGCGCAGGGTCGCGGCGACGACCGCCCGCGTGTCCTCGGGGGCGATGATCTCGTCGATGGACAGCCGCTCGGCCGGGATGTGCGGCGCCATCGCCTCGGCACGGTAGCGCTCGGCGAGCTCGGCGCGGCGGCTCGGGTCCGCCTCGATCTCACGGTGATGGATCACGTCGACGGCGCCCTCGGCCCCCATCACCGCGATCTCCGCGCCTGGCCAGGCGAACGCGGCGTCCGCGCCCAACGACTTCGAGTTCATCACGATGTAGGCGCCGCCGAACGCCTTGCGCAGCACTACCGTGACCCGGGGAACGGTCGCCTCGCAGTAGGCGTACAGCAGCTTCGCGCCCTTGCGGATGATGCCACCCGCCTCTTGCCCGGTCCCTGGGAGGAACCCCGGCGTGTCCACGAGCGTCACGAGCGGCAACCCGAACGCATCGCAGAAACGGACAAAACGGGCGGCCTTCTCGGAGGCGTTGATATCGAGGGTGCCCGCGAGCACCCGTGGTTGGTTCGCGACCACCCCGACGGGGCGGCCTTCCACCCGGGCGAGCCCGACGACGATGTTCGACCCGAACCGCTCGTGCAGCTCCAAGAAGCTGCGCGCGTCCACCACGCCGCGGATCACCCCGCGCACGTCGTAGGGGACCCGGTGGTTGGTCGGCACGTCCAGCATCGGCTCGGGATCGGCGGGCGGCGCGTGCGGGGCGGGGTCCCAGCACGAGCTCGGCAGGTAGGACAACACGCGCCGTGCCAGGAGGAACGCCTCGTCGGTGTCGCGAGCGATCAGGTGCGCGACGCCGGAGGCGGTGGCGTGCACGTCGGCGCCGCCGAGGTCGGCCAGCGACACGTCCTCGAACGTCACGGCCTTGACCACTCGTGGGCCGGTCAGGAACATGTGCGCCCGCTCGCGGTGCATGATCACGATGTCCGTCAGCGCCGGCGAGTACACCGCACCCCCCGCGCATGGGCCCAGCACCACGCTGATCTGGGGGACGCGACCGGACAGCTGGACGTTGCCGTAGAAGATCGCGCCGTACCCGTCCAGCGCCGCGACACCCTCTTGGATGCGCGCCCCGCCCGAGTCGATCAGCCCGACGACCGGTGTCCGCGCCCGCCCCGCATAGTGGACGATACGGGCGATCTTGCCCGCGTGGATCTCACCGAGCGACCCGCCGAGCACCGTCGGGTCCTGCGCGAACAAGCCGACTGGCCGCCCGTCGACGCGCGCGACGCCGGTCACGACCCCATCGCCGGCTGGCCGCTTCCGCTGCATGTCGAACGCGTGGGTGCGATGCCGCGCCTCGCTGCCGAACTCGGTGAAGGAGCCTGGGTCGACGAGCGCGCGGAGCCGCGTCTTCGCGTCGGTGCGGGCGTCGAGGCCGGTTTGGGTCGCGCTCATCAGGGGGCACTCATGACGAGCACGGCGTTCTGGCCCCCGAACCCGAACGAGTCGCTCATCGCCAGCTCCAGCCGCCGCTCGCGCGGCGACTTGGTCACGATGTCGAGGTCGATCTCCGGATCTTGGCTGTCCAGGTTCGCGGTGGGCGGGATGACCCCGTGCTCCATCGCGAGGACCGTGTAGCCCGCCTCGATCGCGCCGGCCGCGCCCAGCGCGTGACCGGTCACGCCCTTCGTCGACGTCACGGCGGCGCCGTCAGCTAGGACGCGCCGCAGGACTCGGGCCTCCGCGATGTCGTTCAAAGGCGTCGACGTGCCGTGCGCGTTGACATGCTGGATCTCGTCGGGTGAGACCGAGGCGTCCGCGAGCGCCGCCCGGATCGCGCGCTCTGCCCCCGCCCCTTCGGGGTCGGGCGCGGTCGCGTGGTACGCGTCGGCGGACGCGCCATACCCGATGATGTTGGCGCGCACCCGCGCGCCGCGCGCGCGCGCGTCGGCGTCGCGCTCAAGAACCAGCACCCCGGCAGCCTCCGCCGCGACGAACCCGTCACGGTCGACGTCGAAGGGGCGAGAGGCCGACCCAGGATCGCCGGTCCGCCTCGAAAGCGCCCCCATCTGCGCGAACCCGGCGATGCAGAGTGGCGTAAGCCCCGCCTCTGTCCCTCCGGTGAGCACGACATCGCACGCGCCGGCGCGGAGCAGGTCTCGGGCGACACCGATCGCCGTGGCACCGGACGCGCATGCCGTCGCGGTGACGAGGTTGGGACCGGTGGCACCGAACTCCATGGCGAGCTGGCCCGCCACCATGTTGGGCACCAGCATCGGGATGAGCATCGCCGAGACCCGGCCCGCACCGTGCGCCATCAGGCGGCGGTGCTGTGCCTCCCAGGTCGCCGCGCCACCCATCCCACAGCCCAGGACCACCCCGACCCTAGCCCCGTCCCACGTGCCGGGGTCGAGGCCCGAGTCGGCGACCGCCTCCCGCGCCGCGACCACCGCGAGCTGGACGAACCGATCGAGCCGGCGAGCGGCCTTCGGGCCGAGCAGCGTGCCCGCATCGAAGCCGGGCACCCGGCAGTCGAAGTCGACCGGGATGCCCTCGAGCGCGGGATCGGTGCTCGCGGTCGACTCCCCCGCGCAGATCCGCTCCCAGTTCGGGGTCACGCCGATGCCGGCTGGGGTGACAAGCCCCAGGCCCGTCACCGCGGCGGCCATGGCGGGTGGCATCAGACCGTCGCGCCCTTGTGTTCGAGCAGCTTCACGGTGTCGTCGAGGGTCTCGAGCGCGGCGGCCTCGTCGTCGCTGATCCGCACGCCGAGCTCCTCTTCGGCGGCAAGAGCGAACTCGACGAGGTCCAGCGAGTCTAAGTCCAGGTCCTCGAACGTCGCCTCGGGCTTGATGTCCTCTGCCGGCACGCCGAACTTGTCGGACAACAACTCGGCGACGCGGTCGTAGACGGCGCTCATTGTTTCTCCTTCGCGTGTGAATGGGGACCGCTAGTCAGCGGGGACCTCGGGCCAGGTCAGAATGGCCGACCCCCAGGTCAAGCCACCGCCGAAGGCGGTGAGCAGCACCCGGTGGCCATGCTGGAGAGTGCCATCCGCGGCGGCGTCAGCCAAAGCGAGCGGGATCGAGGCCGCGGCGGTGTTACCCACGCGACCGATGTTAGAAACCCTGCGATCCGCGGCGATGCCGAGGCGGTCGGCCACGGCGTCAAGGATCCGGGCGTTCGCCTGGTGACCCACGAACCGGTCGACGTCACCAGGGTCCCAACCAGCCCGCTCAAGCACCGCCAGCGACGAGGCGACCATCCGGGGAATGGCGTGGCGGTAGACCTCACGCCCGTCCATGACCAGGTACACGTCGTCAGCCGTCCGGTCGGACGCTATGGGCCGCCGGGACCCGCCAGCGGGCACCGCGATGAGGTCGCCATGCTCGCCGTCGCTGCCCAGGTCGAAGGGCCCCACCGCGCCGGCCTCGCTACGCTCGCCCGCGCGGAGCACCAGGGCGCCGGCGCCATCGCCAAAGATCACCGCGGTGTTCCGGTCACTTGGGTTGAGGTAGCGCGAGATCGCCTCCGCGCCGATGCAGAGCGCGCGGTCGGCGATCCCCGCGCCGATCATGCCGGCGGACGCGGCCAGCGCATACACAAATCCCGTGCACACGGCGCTCACGTCGAACGCCGCGACCCCGCCGAGGCCAAGGCGCGACGCGATCTCCGGCGCGCTGGCCGGGCAGATCCGATCGGGTGTCATCGTCGCGAGCACGACGAGGTCGACCTCGGTCTCCCCCGCCGACTTCAGCGCGCGCGCACCCGCCTCCACGGCCAGCTCGATCGTCGCGGTACCGGGTTCGACGAAGCGGCGCTCGCGGATCCCGGTGCGGGTACGGATCCACTCGTCAGAGGTGTCGAGCCGCCGCGCGAGGTCGTCGTTCGTGGTCACGCCCGGCGGTACGTACCCGCCGACGCCCGAGATCACCGCAACCCTCGACATCTACGCGCGCTCCTCACGCCTCAGCCAGGCAACTCCCTGGCCACGGGTGACAGCCTGCCCAGGGCGGGCGAGAAGATCACCGACCTCGGCGTCGACCGGGCAATGGATCGCCACGGCACGACCTCGAGCGCCCGTCACATGCCCGATCAGGTCGCCAGCTCGCAGGCGAGCCGAGGGACCGACGCCGTCGAGCGGCTCGAAACGCCCCGACGTCGGCGCGACGGCGAGCGCGAGATCCGCCGCCACCGAGCCATCGAATACAGCGGCGCGTAGCTGCGTCCGGGTGAGCACGTCGCGCATCGGGCTCGAGCCTCCAAGGTGTGAGACAGGCGTGGCTGCAGCGGTCCACCCAGCGTATTGACACTGACGTCAAAGTCAACTTGCCCCAACGGCCCATGTGCTTGCTAAGGTGAGCGATCCTCGTGGCGCGCTTCTCTTTCCCGACGATGGCCCTACGATGGCGCGAATGACAAGAGACCTTACCGATGTCCGCGACCTGCTGAACCGCCGGATCGCTGTGCACCGCGCCGACTTGGACGCGCTCGTCCGGATCCCGAGCGTCAGCGCGCCCGGCTTCGACACGGGCGAGGTCAGGCGAGCCGCGGAGGCTGTCCGCGTGCTCCTGGCCGCGCGCGGCCTTGAGCACGCGAGGCTTCTCGAGGTCGAGGGCTCGCACCCGGCCGTCTACGCCGACTGGCTCCACGCGGGGCCTGGCGCGCCGACGGTGTTGCTTTACGCCCACCACGACGTCCAACCACCCGGAGACGCCGCTGGGTGGACCACGCCGCCATTCGAGCCGGCGGAGCGCGACGGCCGGCTCTTCGGCCGCGGCGCGGCCGACGACAAAGCGGGCGTGATGGCCCACGTCGCGGCGGTCGACGCGTGGCTCGGCGCCCGCGGGCACCTCCCCCTCAACGTCAAGGTGATCATCGAAGGCGAAGAGGAGACCGGCAGTGAGCACCTCCCCGGGCTGATCGACGGATACGCCGACCTGCTCCGCGCGGACGTGATGGTCATCGCCGACACGGTCAACTGGAAGGTCGGCGTCCCCGCGATCACCTACCTACTGCGCGGCCTCGTCGACTGTGAGGTCGAGCTCCGCGCACTCGACCATCCCCTCCACTCGGGCGCGTACGGCGGCCCGGTCCCCGACCCGATCACCGGGCTCGTGAAGCTGATCGCCGCGGCCACCGACGAGCACGGCGCCGTGGCCATCCCCGGCCTGCGCGAGGCGCGCGAGCCGACCCCCGACGAGCGCGCTCGCCTGCGGGCGCTCGACTTCGACGTAGAGGTGTTCCGCCGGGACGCCGGGCTGCTCGACGGCGTCCAGGTGACCGGCGATCCCGACCTCCACCCGCTCGAGAAGCTGTGGATGCGCCCGAACCTGACAGTCATCGGCCTCGACGCCCCGCCGGTCGCTGGCTCGTCGAACACGATCGTCCCCTCGGCGCGTGCCCGCCTCTCCCTTCGGCTCGCGCCCGGCCAGGACCCTCAGGAGTCCCTGCGGCTGCTCTGCGACTGGCTCCGCGCCCACGCGCCGTGGGGCCTGCATGTGGAGGTGACGCCCGGAGCGACCGCGCACCCGTTCCTCGCCGACCCCGAAGGACCAGCGTTCAAGGCGGCGGCCACCGCGCTCGAGGCCGCCTACGGCCATCCCGTGGTATACGCCGGGATCGGCGGGACGATCCCGTTCATCGAGCCGTTCGCGATGAGGTTCGGCGGCGCCCCCGCGCTGCTGCTCGGCGTGGAGGACCCCGACAGCCGCGCCCACGGGACCGACGAGTCCCTGCACCTGGCGGACTGGGCCCGCGCGTGCCTCGGCGAGGCGTACCTGTTCGCCGAGCTCGCAGACGCCTTGGCCGCCGAGGGCTGAGCGTGGGCGCCAAGTCCGAGTACGACGCCGCCTACTTCACCCTGCTCCGCGCGCAAGAGGAGCGCGACCACCTGCTCCGCTACCGCGACTTCCTCGAGGCCGAGCGCGACCGGCTCGCCGCCTTCTCCGCGGCGACAGAGCGGGCCACCGACGCGCTGCCACGCTCCTTGCGGCGCACGGTCGACGCCACCACCAAGACCCTGCTCGAGGCGGTCGGCCGCCGCCGCACGATCGTGCTCTCAGAGCTCGGGCGCATGGACGAGCGCATCGCGAACGCCGAGGGCTTCGTCCTGGAATGCGAGGCCGAGGTCGCCTCCCTGCGCGCCTGATGCGCACCACCGACGGCAGACCCCCGAACTCCGACTTAGGGGAGCATACCGCCCCAAAGTCGGAGTTCGGGGAACGACCGGGTCGGGGATCGGCATCGCCGCTGGCCGGCGCGCGGTCACGCTGGGAGTAGTGCCGCTCGGCGACACCCTGGGGATGCCAGTACTCGACACCATCCCTCGAGCGGCCGTGTGGTGGCGTAGGGTGCGCGTGTTGTGACTGGTAGTCGCGATGAGAAGGGGGAACAGCATGGGGAACGGCGTCGACCTAAGCAGCCCCGCCGCGCTGCGTGACCAAGGGCTGGCGCGGGATTGGCCGGTGGAGCGGATCGTCGAGGGGTTCGGTGTGTCGCGGTTGAAGGCGCATCGGCTGGCGCGGGGTTGGAGCCGCCCACAGGCGGTCGAGGCGGTCCTGGCCACCTACGACGCCGAGGGACTGGCGCGCCCAGGGCTGACCACGGGCCGGTTATGCCACTGGGAGCATGGCAAGACCCGCCCTGGCGAGGAGTACCTTGACCGCCTGTGCCGGGTCTACCAGACCCGCGCCGACCGGCTCGGTTACGGCCACGACTACGCCTCCTCAGAACCCGAGCCTGAGCCTGCCGAGAAGCCGCTCGCGGACTACGCTGGCCACGACGGACCGGCGTACGACGAGGAGACCGACACGGACCGCAGGCAACTGTTCCACGCGGCGGGAGCGACCGGCGTGGGCCTGATGCTGGAGCAGATTGGCCTAGCGTCGATGCGGCTGTCCCGCAAGCTAGTGCAGTCCAACATCGGACCGGCCACGCTCGAGCATCTGCAGCAGCGGGTCACAAGCCTCCTCGCCAAGATCCACCAGACTCCGAGCGACCAGATGCTCCGCACCGCAGCGACGCTGCGAGACGAGATCGCCCTCCTGTTGGACGGCAAGCAGACCCTGACCCAGCGGGCGCTGCTGTACCGCATCGCCGGGCAGGTCTCCACGCTGCTCGGAGGCACCTCTTTCGAGCTTGGCGACTTTCCTGGAGCGTACGCCCATCTACGCACCGCCGAGCAACTCGCCGGTGAGGTCGGCGACCACCGGTTGCTCGCCTCGGTCCGGGTGGAACAAGGCACGGTAGCGCTATGGCAGGGGGACTTCCGCATGGCGTTGTCGTACGCGCAGGACGGCCAGCGGTACGCGGTCAACGGCGCACAGCGCGCGCTGCTCGCCGCACGCTGCGAGGCACGAGCGCTCGCGCAGATGCGCGACCCCTCAGGTGTCTTCGAGGCAATAGGCCGTGCCGAGCGCGCGCTGCCCAGCCACACACCCGGTGACGACTTGGCCGGATGGTACTTGTCCACTCCCGGAGACCTAGAGCTGTACACGGGCATCTCGCTGCTGTGGCTCGGGCAACCCAAAGACGCCGCGCCCCACGCCCGCCAGGCGATCGCGTGCTACCAGACGGCAGCGCCTCAGTACCAAGACAGCGGTAATCTCTCTCAGTCTCGCATCAACCTGGCAATCTGCCTTGCCCACCAAGGCCACCCCGAGGAGGGTATCCGCCTGGTCACCGACGCGCTCGCGCTCCCCCGCGGAGCCATAGAGTCCAACCTCCAACAAGCGGACGACCTCCTCACCACCCTGGCCGGGCGCCACCGCGACCTGCCCGCCGCCCGCGACTTCGCCGATCATCTCCACACCCTCCGCCCCAACAGCCCTCCCGGCTAAGCCGCGGCTAGCCGGGACGCCGCCCCGGTGGCGGCGCGACGACTTGTCTTCAGAACAAGAAGTCGACTTCTGGGACGGGGGTGCCGACGTTCTGCGAGCCAACGGCTAGGGCCGCGACACGGGACAACTCGGCGAGGCTCGGCGGCTCCTTCCAGGTGCGGCGGATAAGGATGGGCAGGAGCATCGCTGCCGCGGTGGTGTCCCACAGCGCGCGGTGAGGCTGGCTATGGAGGGCGGCCGCGGCGACCTGCTCGGTAAGGCCGAAGTGGTCGAGCAGGGTGGTGAGGCTGTTACGTGCACCGAGTTTGAGCGGGCGGGCAAGGCGTAGGGTGTCGATCAGGCCGGCGGGCTGGATACTCGGGCAGCGGCGGTGCAGCAGCCGCCAGTCCACGCCGATGTTGTGGCCGACGAGGTATCGACCGTTGATACGGGCGGCGAGTTCGGGTTCGACCTCGCCCAAGCTGGGAGCTTGGGCGAGGTCCGCGTTGCGCAAACCGGGTGAGATCCACGGACGTCTGGGGATGGTCCGGCCCGGGTTGATCAGCGTGGTATACGCCTCGGTGAGGACAGGTTGCCCGGCAGCCAGAGGCACCGTGGCGATTTCGAGGACGGCTTCGGCTTCGCGGTCCTGCGCGCCGCTGCCTTCCAGATCAAGTGCGGTCAACTCGGCGGCATGCCACACGATGCCCAACGTGTCGGTCATGATCACCGGCTCTTTGTCTTGGGCTCGATCGTGCCCTTCATGTCTGATGGAACGAGGAGCTGTTCGTGTAATGCAGCGAACTGTGCGACCTGCGATGGATTGAGCTCATATCCGTGCAAGGACCGGCCATGGGCGTGCAGGTAATGCGGTTGGTCGAGCTCCCAGATTTGGTAGCCGAGGGTGTGTTGGATTGCGTAGCGCTTTTGCTCCCCGAGCCCGTGGGTCCACACATGACCGTCCTCGATGACGTACGGGGTTTCGTACCCGAACTGGTTCAGTACTCGGTCCATGTCAGCCGGGGTAGGCTGACGGTACGCGCTCGCGCAGAGCTGCTTCTGGGCGGCCGGACAGATGTCGCATAGCTCGCGGACACCCCAATGGCCGTTGTAATCGGGCACCTGGTGAGCGTAGGCGACACCACAGCTGGTCTTGCGGAACAGCGGCGTGGAGATCCCGGAGTTGCGCCAAGCGGCGACGACCTTGGCGTCCAGTTCGGCGGGCATGGTCTTGCGCCGGTTGTAGTCGTCGGCGAACGGGACCTTGACGCCCAGCTCGCGCAGGTAAGCCGCGTTTTCAAGGTTGTGGTAGTAGCCAGTGAACACGATGGCGTCGACCTCGCGGCCGACATCGAGAACGTGAGCCATCGTGTCGAGGCTGTCGTTCCAGCCGGGGACGATGGGCCGCCAGTACAGGATCACACCAGTGCGCTGGCTGTGGGCGGCGGCGACGCGAATGGCGTGAACGGTGACCTCGCTCTTGATGATTGGCTCAACACGGGTATCAGCGATCCCGGAGTAGGTAAACAGCAGCGTCACCCGTAGGTGCCTGAGGTCTTCGAGAGCGGCCATGTCGGCTTCGGTGACCTTGAACCGGGTGATGACCAAGACCTGGTTGGTGTAGGCGCGCTCGTCCAACGCGCGCAGGACTTGGAACAGGTGCGGCTTGACACCGGGCAGGAACGGGTCGGTGGCCTTGTTGAACAGCTGGATAGGGGTGATGTGGGGCTGGAACACCTCGTGCCGGATCAGCCGCTCGACGGCCTCCTCCGTAGGGCACAGCAAATGTGGAGTCTTGACCGCGAAGTTGCCCCAGAAATGGCGCACGCAGTACCCGCAGTCGAGTGGGCAGCCGATGATGTGGTTCAGGGACAAGCCAGACTTGCGATACCCCACGACGGCGGCCATGTAGGGGTCGAGGTTGGCCTGTTGCCCGGCTGCCATGATCGGTAGCCGCCGGGGTCCGGCGGCGATACCGGATTCCATGATCTGCGGTTCAGGGCTGCTGATCATCGCGGACCTCCCGGGTCGAGGGCGGGTGCAGCGGGTGAATGTGATGGCGCCCGTACCAGATCCGATAGTCGCGGGCGACAACGTCAGTGGTGTCCGATGAGTGGATCAGATTGTTGATCAGTTGGCCGCGCTCGCGGGCGCGGCGAAGGTCGTCGTCGCCGAACCGTCCCCGGATCGTGTCGGCCGCGGCAACGGCTGGATCAGTGTTGCCGATGATCGCCCGCAGACGCAGCGCAGCCTCCGTGCCGTAGCCGAGCGCGATGCCGGTGGGCTGCCCGACGTAGATACGGCGCAGCTCCGCGGGCACGTCGACGCCGAGCTGGTCAGAGAGCGGCAGCATGTCGTCGTAATGGGCGAGCACTTGCCGTTCGGTCGGGTACACGATGCGCAGATCAGCCACCTCGACCTGCCGGCCCACCCACTCGAGTACAGGTCGGACCAGGCCGCGTGCCAGGCAGTCGGGTTTGAGCAGGATGACGGTCCACTGCGACCAATCGACGGGCACCGCACTCACCACGCACTCCTGGTATGGGCTGCGGAGACCGGCGCACGATCGGGCCAACGTCGCGCCATCAGCCACTGGTCGCCCGGTGAGAGGGCATGCCAGGCGGCGGTCTCCACGCACCGGCCAGGGTGGTGAACGATCTGCCGGTACACCTCGAACAGCGCCAGCACCCGCCGCCAGTAGCTCGATATCGCAGGCGGGTGAGCACGTGAGCCTGACAGGGTGACGTGATTGGTACGCAGCGCCTCCTCCCAGCGCATCACCTCGGCCAGCTCGGCGGAGGAGGTCCGCGGCATCGCCTCATATGGAAAAGAGGGCGGTGAAGTCTCGGGGCGGTCGGCTTCGGCCAGGATCGCTTTGACCTTGTCCACGTCACGGGTGTTGATGTGCATCGAGCCGACGTGGTGCGCATACGACCCAACCGCAACCCCCCAAGCCGGCGAGCTGTGTACTCCTGGATGAAGGTGAAAGAGAACGTGTCACACAACAGCCCGATCACCGCATCATTGCCCCGCATGTATGCAGTGGCGTGCAGGTAACCATCCCGCAGCAGAAGCTGCAACCCGAGAGTGCAGGCAACGTCGGGGTTGGCCAGGTCGGCCAGCTCCTCCGGCCGCATGATCATCATCACCGCGCGTTTGGTGTCCGGATCTGCTCGCAGCAGATCCACCACCCGATCGAACTGGCTACGACCGTCTGGCGCGGACGGGCCGAACAGCCGGGGACCGTAGGCGGTACCAGTCAGATGCTGCCCTTCGACGGCCAACTCCCGTAGCCGGGGGCGCGTAGTAACCAATCATCGTCAAGTCGTCACGACCCGCCAGATACCACAGGACCTCAGCGTAGTTGAATACAATATTGCTCCGGCGGGCCGCCAAGTACGGGATACGGGCCAAAGGGTCGGTGAGGGTGAAGCTGGTGTTGGTCACCTCTAAAGCGTCGTTGCCCCGCCCAGCAGTGCGGTATCGGTAGCTGGCCATGATGTAGCGCAAGACATCCAGGTAAGCAGCTTGAAACGTCATGTAGACCGGGCCGCAGACCACGACGATCACTTGTCTTTCGGACTAGGCAGTGCGAACAGGAGATGCCGCAAGACCGCGATCTGGCGCGACAGGCGCATCGGTTCCAGCCGCCTTAGGCACGCTGCGATCAGATCGGCATGCTCCTGGCTACCGGCGATCATGGACAGGAAGTCGATCTTCTCGGTGACTTGCAGTCCGTCAGCAGCCAGAAGCGCCTCAGGAACAAACCGTTGGCCATCAACCACGGTCGCCGGCATGATCGGCAGACAGCCGGCCAACACAGCCTCGAACAGTCGCTGGGTAATATGCCCAACCATGGCATACCGCTCGGGCAGCAGCAGAACGGTTGCGAGAGCCTGACCATGGATCCGCTGGACGTCCGCGAATGCGCAACGACCGGTAAAGTTCACCCACGGCCAGCGCGCGACCCGGGTCCACTTGCCGGCCACCCGATGCTCGACTAGGGCGGCCGCCGGAGCGAAGAATGCGTCGAATGCCTCGTCGCGATCATACTGGTTGCCTATGTACACCAGCGGCACCGGCCTCCGCAGCGCCGCCAACGCGCCCGGGTCAGCGGCATCCAACGTGTCGTCAGGTACCGGGCATAGCAGCGTGGTCGCTCCCGGCGACGGCTGGGTAGCGAACTCGCACACCGCCACATTCGCTAGCCTTCGCAGCGGGTCCGCAGTGTCAAGGTGCCGGTCCAGATCCCACACCACTGTGGGCAACCCAACCCGGACCGTGTAATGGCCGACCAACTCGGCTTGTCGATGAAGGTCACACGTGTGTCCCGTTGCCCCGCACAGCGTGGTATTCCGACCATCGAGGGGCCATCGCCACTCCAACATTAGGGCATCCAGCTCTGGCAGCCCCTCTTCAAACCGGTACCTTCCCCGAAGGTCTAAGCCGGGCCTCGATGAGATCCCGGTTAACCTGCAACAGCACGACCTCGAACCCAGCGGCAGCCAGGGCGTCGAGGAACGGGCGCCGGTACGACCGCGCACCGTCAGGAGTATCAGTCACTCCAGGGCCGAGGAACCCCCAACAGCTGTAACCGATCCTCATCGAATGTCGCTCCAGAAGCGTCGCAATCCCACTCCGGTCGAGTGCAGAGAAAGGCCGTACAGGGCTGGCCTGGCAAGTCTGCACGAGGCTTTGGCCCTCGAGCACGCGGCGTGATCAATCCAATCCAGTCAAGAGTCTCTCGATCATCAAGGGAAGGAAGGTGCTCAACGGTCCCACGCTCGGGGCGTCGTTGGCAATGCGTCGCCACGGCGCCGCTGGGATGGCGTCCGGCGTACGATCATGCCGGGCGTGGTGTCGCGCGCCGGCATTCAGGATGCCGCCCGGCGACAACCTGGGATGTCAGTACTCGACACCATCCCTCGAGCGGCCGTGTGGTGTGGCGTAAGGTTTACGTGCTGTGACTGACAGCGCGATGAGCACCATATCCTCAGGAGTCCCTGCGGGTGCTCTGCGCCCACGCGCCGTGGGGCCTGCATGTGGAGGTGACGCCCGGAGCGACCGCGCACCCGTTCCTCGCCGACCCGGACGGGCCGGCGTTCAAGGCGGCGGCCGCCGCGCTCGAGGCCGCCTACGGCCACCCCGAACTCCGACTTAGGGGAGCATACCGCCCCAAAGTCGGAGTTCGGGGAACGACCGGGGTCGGGGGCCACCCCTCGTGCTCTGCCACGGCGGCGCCGGCTGGGTCGACTACCTCAGCCCCGTCGCTGCGATGGTCGCCGACCTCGCCACCGTCCACCGGTACGATCAGCGTCGTACCGGGCCCCACACCGTAGCCCGGTACGTCGAGGATCTTGAAGAGATCCGCCTCCACTTCGGATACGACCAGTGGACCGTCGGGGGCCATTCCTGGGGCTCCGACCTGGCGCTGTGCTACGCCCTCGAGCATCCCGACCGCACGACCGGGCTCCTCTACCTCAACGGCACCGGCCTCGGCCGAGCATGGAAAGCCGCTCACGACCGCGAGGAAGAGCGGCGGCTCGCCCCAGCGGAGCACAAGCGCCTGCTGCGGCTCAAAGCCGCCGTCCGGACGCCCGAAGAGGATCGCGAGTACCGGATCTTGAATGCCATCCCCGACTTCGCCGACCGATCTCACGCGCGGGCGCTGGCCACCGCGCTCGTCGACACACAGCCGACGCCGAGCTGAAGACCTGTAACGAAGCTGAACTCGTCGAGCGCTGCCAAGGCCTGCATCTGCCCGTGCTCGTCATCGCCTGTGCGCTCGACCCCAGGCCAACTTGGGCGACCGACAGCCTCGTCGACGCCCTCCCCGACGTCCACCGGGTAGAGCTCCCCGGCCTCGGCCACCTCCCCTGGCTCGAGGCCCCCGACGCCTTGCGCGATGTCCTTCGCGCCGGCCTCCCCGCCTCCAACCCCCGCCACGAACAGCCGCCCGAATAGCAACCTGGTCAAAGCGGTAAGGAACAGTCATCCCCATGCGATCGTCAGGCGGAACCCTTCTCCATCTGTTCGGATGAGGTTCTCCTGACCGTTACGCCCACACCCTATGCTGCGCACAGGTACATGAGCGGGTAAGCGGTCTCGGGCGAGAGCAAGCCCCAGGAGCGGGTATGTCCGACATCCGGCTATTGCTGACCAACGACTTCTTCGGGGCGTTCTTCCCTCAGCCCGTCAGTTGGGGACTGCTGCCCGGCGGGCACGCCGTCATACGTCTGGTTAATCGGCTACGCGAAGGCGCCGCGGCTAGCGCCTGGATCGACGGCGGGGACTTCTCCGGCGGAGGGCCGCTGGCCCCGGCCAGCGACGGGCAGCTGGGCTGGCAGGCCGCCGCGACATTGGGGATCGACGCGGCGGTGCCAGGGAACCACGAGTTCGACTACGGCGACGACGCGATGCTCGCACACTCGGCCCGCCTGCCCTTCCCGATCGTGGCCGCGGATCTGCCGAGCGCGCCGGCCTGGTCGGCGGGCGACATCGCACCGATCGTGCGCGACCACGTCGTGATCAGCGCCCCCAACGGCCGCAGTGTGGCGGTCATCGGGCTGTGCCTGCCCGAGCGGCGCGGCCTGTTCGTCTACGACACCCTCACCGACCTGCCCGCGGCCGCAACGGGTGCCCTAGAGCTGGTCAAGACGCTGCGCACCAAACCACCAAACATCGACCACATCGTGGTCGTGATCCATGAGGGCGTACCGATCTACCCTGGGCTGCCACTGGCCGGTCAGGCCCTGCGGGCGGTGCAGCAGCTTGGCCCGCTGAGGGACTTCTGCCGGGCGATGGCCGCCGCCGGGGTCGACGCGGTGGTCGGTGGGCACACCCTGGGCCGCTTGGTAGGCGACCTCGGCGGGATCCCGTTCGTGCAACCCTGGGCGCTAGGCGCGGAGATCGGCATCATCGACATCGACTCTGGCGGCGTGACCGTCGGCGCCCAGCCGGTGCCTGCCGCTTGGGCGAGGCCGTGGACTGGTCCCGGCGCCGACGTGGAGGCCGAGCTGCGCCAGGTCGTGGTCGGTGAGCTCGACCGGCCGCTGGCCACTCCGGCCCGAGACGGCGCGGGCAGCCTGGCCCAAGCGGTGGCCGACGGGCTTCTGGAAGTGACCGGGGCAGACGTCGCCGTGGTCCACCCGATCGACGTCGGTTGCCTACAACTGGCCTTGGACGGCTGCATGGGCTACCTGCCCCCCGGCCCGGTGACCGAGGCCGACGTGCTCCGTGCCTTGCCATGGGCGAACGGCAGCTGGGGCGACGAGGTCTGCGCCGCCGAGCTGCGCCCACACGAGATCGCGCTCATCACCACCGGCTTGGCCGCGCCCGGGCTGCCCGCCGGTCTTGCCCGCCGTGACGGCGCAGCCGCGGGAGCCACGGCCATCAACCGCAACTACCGAGCCACGGTCGAGCGCCTGTTGGCCCGCGAGGTGGAGTGGACCGCGACCGGCAACGGCCAACGCGACGGCCTGCGCACAGCTCTCGCGGGTTGACCAAGGCAGCCCGTCCTCGTGCCGCGAGTGTCACCTTTGGCCACCGCCCTCCAAGCCGAGGGGCCATGAGGGGGGTCAGCGGCCCGGTTGACGAATCGCTGACCCGGCCCGCGTCGTCACGACCGGCGGCGAAGCCGGCACGCGGCCGCCGGTTCCTCGGCAACGAGGTGCCGCTGGTCGCCGCCCTCGCCGTTCTCGTCGTGGTCTTTGGTGTGCTGGCTCCGTATGCATCCAGGTCCTGGGCCATCGTGTGATCCAGCGGGCCGGCCGACGGAAGGTCGTCCAGGGCCAGCTCCACCCGCCGGTCGTAAACCGTCAGCGGAACCTCAGCGGCGAGTCGCAGGCCCATCCCGTCACCCTAGAACCGCCGGCGGACGCCTGTCAGCCCTCCCATGTCCCATTCCCGTGGTCCGCGAGTACCCCCGAACAGCGACCTGCGACTATTCCCCATCCTCGCCTATGAATCGGTCGCCGGCGGGAACGCCTCGCGACCGGACGCCTGGACCGTCTCCGGTCGGCAGATCCGTGGTCCAAGCACGGCACCCAGGGCATGGCAAGCCGCTGCCGCGTCGTCGACGACCGTGCCGGTCCAGTCCAACGCGAGGCGGCTCATCGCGCCGCTGTCTCCAACAGGTCCGCGTAGGACATCGGCAGATCGGCGTCCGCGCTGATCCCCAGGAGCGCCGCGCAGCGCAGGTGCGCCCGGCCGCTTGCTGCTCCGGCGGGGGTCTCCAGCTCGACGAAACGGCCGAGCCGCTCGACCTCGTCGAGATGCACGGTGGTGACCCCCACAGCCCACACCTCACGGCGCTTGCGCACCACGGCGCGGATGGCTAGGACGGCGGCAAGGCCGTCCCGACAAGCGGCGGGATCGCCGATCGCGGTGACGGCGTACGTGCAAGAGTGAGCGGCGTGCCCGGGCGCCCGCCGGTAGGCCACCAGCTCCGCCGACGCGTCTTGGACGCGCAGCTTCAACCACCCGTCGGGCACCCGAAAGTAGGTGTCCTCCTGGTGCACCGCGCCCCAGCGGGTCCCGCCAGCGTCGTCCAGAAGCCGCCTCGCCCGCTCCAGGTGGGGATAGCGGCTCTTGGTCTCCAAGATGGTTGGCATGTCAGGCCGCTCACCCTAGGATCACCCGCCGACGCCGTCGCCCCTCTCGCGTCTCGTTCCCCTGCTCCCCCAGACTCCCCCAATGGCGACTTCTGGCTACGCAACCGTCGACCGCCTCGGACCCAACCCGAGCTCGCACGCGTACAACGCGGCCTGCAAGCGGTCCCGCCGCCGGAGCTTCCGCAGGATCTGGGACACGTGCTTCTTGACCGTAGCCTCAGAGATAAACAGCTCGCGGCCGATCTCGGTGTTCGAGCGGCCGCCGGCCAGAAGCTTCAAGACCCCGCGCTCGCGCTCGCTGAGCAACCCCACGACGGCCGCGCGCTCGTCCAGCTCCGAGGCAAGCTGGCGAGCCATGTCGGCGCCGACGGGGCGGGGCAGCACCAGACCACCCGCAGCGACCGTCCTGACGACCTGCACCATCAGCTCGGTCGGCGCACGGCTCGGAAGATACCCCGAAGCGCCAGCGGCGATCGCCCGCAGCATCGTCGCCGGGTCTTCATCTCCGCTGACCAGCACCACGGCCGCCCGGGGCCTACCCTCGACCAAGATGCGGATAGCGCCAAACTTGACGGCGCCGGCAGCATGGACATCGAGCAGGATCACGTCGGGTTGGGACCGAGCCAGCTTCGCGGCCGCCACGTGGACGTCCCGCTCCTCGCCGACCACCTGAAGATCCCACTGCGCCTCAAAGATCGCCCGCAAGCCGGCTCCCACGATCGGCTCGTCGTCGATCAGCAGGATCCGCGTCACCGCCTGCTCGAGGCCAATGGCTCGCGGGCTGGGCCTCGATTGATCGTCACCTACCAATGCTTCGATCGCCACGGCGGCCGACCCCTCCCACACCGCGGTAAGTCCAAGAATTTCAACCGGCCGCACGGCCGGTAGGGCAGACTATCATAGCCGGCTCAGCCAGGCTCGCAAGCCCACAGCCTCTTCCGGCCTGGCCTGCGAGGCGTGACGATCGATAGCCTGTTCGTGCGTGCGCGCGGTTCGGTTGAAAGGCGTGGGTGCGATGATCGACGTGGTGGCGGCACTCATCGTGGTGCTGGAGGAGGTGGTGAGCAGCTTAGGGGTTTCACAGCTGGGCGGGGAGCTGGCGCGGCGGTGGCGGCGTAAGTCGATCGAGTCCGGCCGGCGCGTGATGACCCGCGGCGGGCTGAGGCGGCTGCGGAACAGCGAGTTCGCGAGCTTGCCGGACGGTGAGTGGCACGCCGCGTTGCAGGCGGTGCGGGATACGTTCAAGCGGGCCTCGTACGATCCTGAGCGGGTATTTCGTGACGGTCTGCTCCCAGAGGTGCTGCGCAACCACCTGAGCCTCACGGCTGACCCGGTACTCGGGGCCGCCGGGCTCTCGGACGGGGCGTTGGAGGCGTACCGCCGGCTTGTCGACGGCTGTTGCGAGCGGATCGTGGACCTGCTGCGTGCCGACCCCGACTTCATGACGTGGGTCCAGTCGGTCACGCTTTCGCGGGTCAGCGAGATCCACGACCAGTCCAGCCGCGAAAGGCAGGCGTTGGACGCGGAGGACCGAGACTTCGAGTACCGCTTCCGCGACAGTGTGGTGTCCACCCCGGAGTTCCAGGGTGTGGAGCTGTTCGGGGTCACCGACGGACGCCCGCCGCGTCGGCACTCGTTCAGGAGCGCGTACGTCTCGCTGGCGGTGGCTCGTGCCAATCAGGCTCGTGATCAGGGCGGCGAGGCCCGTGACCTCACCGGAGCCGGCAGCGAGACGAGCCACGCGTTCGACGGTTTGCGGCTCGTGATGCTTCGCGGGGGCGCGGGGGCGGGCAAGACCACGCTGCTGCACTGGCTGGCAGCGACCGCCGCGAGCGCGTGGCCCGACGGGGCCGGGGACCCGTGGCAGGAGGGCGTGCCGTTCGTGGTCCGGCTGCGTGAGTTCGAGCATCGCGATCTCCCCCGGCCCAGCGAGCTTCCCGCCCTGATGGGCGCCGCGATGCTCGCCGAGGAGATGCCGGATCGCTGGGTGCACCGCCAGTTCAACACCGGTCGCGGGTTGCTGCTGGTCGACGCGGTGGACGAGCTGCCACCCGCCCGCAGGCGCCGGGTCAGGGAGTGGCTAGGAGAGTTCGTCCGCTCCTACCCCGAGGGCCGGGTGTTGGTGACCAGCCGGCCCGCCGCCGTGCCGGAAGGCTGGTTGGACGAGCTTGGCTTCGCCGCCTTCGACCTGCTGCCGATGTCCGAGCACGGCGTGGACACCTTCCTGGACAAGTGGCATTCGGCGCGCGCGGAGTACGAGCAAGACGACCGCGGCCGGGCGTGGGTCGCCGACTGCAACAACCTGCTGAAGGCGGCGTTGGCCGGCCGGGCAGAGCTGCGGGCTTTGGCGTCCTCCCCCCTGCTGTGCGGGCTGATCTGCCTGCTCAACCTGCGTGGCGGCGCCTACCTGCCACGCGACCGCAAGGGCCTGTACGACACCGCGCTGGACCTCTTGCTGGTCCGCTGGGACGAACAGCGCAGGATCCGTCCCGACCTGCTGTTGCTGTCCAGGGAGGAGCAGGTGGTGCTGCTGCAGCGGCTGGCGTTCACGCTGGTGACCAACGGCGAGATGCAGATCACGCGCGACGAGGCGGTCAAGCGGATCGCGCACGCCATGCAGGGCCTGCGCTCGGAGCGGCCTGAGCCTGAGCAGGTCGTGCAGCGGATGCTGGAGCGCACTGGCTTGCTGCGGGCGGTCAAGCCAGACCGGGTGGAGTTTGTCCATCGGACGTTCCGTGACTACCTGGCCGCCAAAGAGGTCATCGACTCGGGTCAGATACCGTCCTTGATCGCCAACGCGCACCGGGACCAGTGGCGCGACGTGGTGCTGATGGCCATGGCCCACGCCCACCACGTCGAGCGCGATCAGCTGCTCGACGGCCTGCTTGACGGCAACGAGGCCTCGCGGCAGAGCAACGCGCTGCGCGACCGCCTGCACCTGCTGGCCGCGGCCTGCCTATACGGGACCGACGTCGTGCGCACCGACCAGACCCGCGAGCGGGTGACCGCAGCCGCGAGCCGGCTGGTGCCACCGGACTGCCCGGCCGACGCGGATCTTCTCGCCAAGGCGGGCCCCTTCGTGCTCGACCTGCTGCCCGGGCCGGACGGGCTGTCCAAGGCCCAACAAGCCGCGGTCGTACGCACCGCGGCGCTGATCAGCCACCCCCGGTCCGTGGAGGTCATCCGCCGCTTCGTCGCAGTCGCAGAGTTCGGGGTCATCGACGAGCTGCTCCGCGCCTGGCGAGCCGCCGGGGACGTCGAGGAGTACGCCCGCATGATCCTGGCCAGTGTGGAGTTCGGCTCGTTGCGTGTGGAGATCCGCGGCTGGCACCGGATCAAGCACCTGCGCCATCTCGGACAGCTTCGCCACCTCTGCTGCCTCGGCGACTTCCGCTCGCTCGACTCCGTCGCCGACATGCCCGCGCTCCACCGGCTCGAGCTGATGCAGAACGAGCAGCTCACCACCCTTACCCCACTGTCCCGCTGCCGCACGCTGCGCACGCTGGAGATCAGCCAATACCCCGAGCTGACCGACCTGTCGGAGCTGGCCCGTGGCACCGTCGAGGACCTCTCCCTGCACTTCGTCCGCGCCGACCTCGGCTCCTTGCAGGGCGCGCCCGTCAAGCGGCTGCGGATCCGCGACCGCCGGCTCGCCGACGGCCTGCACGCCCTCCCCGCCGACCTCCCGCTGGTCGAGCTGACCCTGGACGACCGGGCGGACTCCCGAAACCTCACCGGTCTAGAGCGCTGGCCCAGCCTCACGCACCTCACGCTCGCCGCCCCCCTCTCACCCGCTGAGCTGCACCAGCTACGCGACCTGCCCCAGCTCACCACCCTGCGGATCTCCCGCGCCGACCCCACCCACCTCGACGTGGTCCGGGCGGCGCTGCCCCGCGTGAACGTGCGAGCCTAGGCACTACGCTTCCCGCAGGCGGTCCCGCGTAGCCGGCTCGGCCGATCTGCGGACGACTCTGTTCATCTATTTGTAGTACTTAGTTAATCTCCCATCAGATCTCGCGACGTATTCTTGCGGACTCTCTTAGAAACTGTCACAGAGGAAACGCGCATGGGGCACGCGGGAAAGTCGCGCCGTAGCACACCGATGCCGCCACATCGATGATGAGGCCGCCGATAGGCTTGGCTCGCTACGCCAGCGACCCCAGCAGTAACCGCGTTCGTCACCCTCGGTGAGGGCAGCACACCACTGATCCCACTGCCCCGGCTCGGCCAACGAATTGGCCTGCCAGAGCTGACCGGCAAGCTGGAGCAGTGCAATCCGACTGGCTCGCACTACGACCGCATCGCGGCCATGTCGCTGTCCTTGGCCCTAACGCAAGGCAAACGGGGATGGGTCGCCCCCTACTCACCCCACACATTCGCCGCGCTGACCACGTACGGCGCCCGCGCGGGACTGCCCGGGCTGGTGACCGCCACTCCCCACACAGCCGACCACGGGCTACCTACCCCACCAACGTTCGGGACCTCGATGGTGATCGTCGAGGCCCTGCCTGCTCACGCTCAGCATGCGCTGGTCGAAACGGTCACCGCGGCAGCCGAGCGCGAGGGCCTCTTCCCGTGCCTCAACACGCACCAGTACAACCCTGAAGGGATGCGCGGCGCGGACACCATCGGCTACGAGCTAGTCGACAACTGGTACGTGATCAACGACTGGGGAGCCCCCGACTTCGTCTACGTGCCTACCAGCCAGGGTGGGCTGGCAACCGCCATCGCCCGAGCACTCCTGCAGCGCGACACCGACACACGAGTGGTCGCGGCCCAGCCAAGCGACCGCGCCCCCATCGTCGATCGGTTGGGCAGCTCTCCGAACCAACGCGGGACGAAGGCGGATTCGCACCTGTCCGCGCCTTTGGACGGCGACCTCGCCGCGGCAACGGTCGCCGCTACCAACGGCTGGGGCACCGCGGTCACCATCGACCAGATCCAGACTGCCCAATGCGCCCTCGCCGCCGACGAAGGCCTCCTCCCCTCCCCCGCCGCGGCCACGGCTGTGGCCGCCGCGACCCTCGACCGCCAAACCGGCCACCTCGACTCCCGCGCCGAGGTCACCGTTATTCTCACCACCGCGAGCAACGCGGTGGCCACCCTGAGCGCACCGTTGGAACGCTGCCCCTACGCCGACCTCAATCAGTACATCAGCCGCTGGGCCGAGGGCGCGATCAAGAATGCCACTACGCATCCATGCTAAAGGGCTTGGAGCGAATGACGTCGTCATTTGTAGCGGTCGCGCCTCCAGAGGCGACCACAACCCAACCACTCCGATTTAGGCGTGCATGAACCCCAAATTGGAGTTGGGTGGCAACGTACCGCCGTGCTCGTGTGGCGCGGTTGCCCTACGAGCTCCACCCAACGCGTGAACCGGCTGCCCCCGGCCCGCGGACGCCGTTCAGGGCGGTGGATCCAGGCTAATGACCTGGGAAGAAATAACATTCTAATTTGTCCAGGTCTGAGCAAGCTGCCACCGTAGCAATGACATCTGTGCGGGCCAGGGCGAATACGGGCCGCCGGGATCCCGCACACAACCAACCAACGTCTCGCAAGGCGCGTGCGCGCGATCACGGGCGCATGCGCCCGAGCAGGCACATCACACCAGCCACTCGCGCAAAGGAGCGCACGTGTGGCATCAGTTATTTCCTCCCAAGGCCTAAGGGCGGAGCCGGCGGATGTGTCAGGAGCCGTTCACCTACCTGTCGATTCAGGTATGTGATCCGTCAGGGTTGCGGGGTAAGCCTTGATCCCCCGAATCGACCAGCGGGACGAGCGGATGAGGTGCGCGGGATGCGGCGGGTGATCGGCGCGGTGATCGCCAGCGTGATCATAGTGGCGGGGACGCTGGGGGCGCCCGGCTCCGCGACAAGCGCGGCCGGCGCGGCGGGGACCGCCTGGAACGAGCGACCGCCCTTCGACCTCCAAGCGCACCGCGGCGGGATCGGGCTGCGACCGGAGAGCAGCCTCAGCGCGTTCAGCCACGCCCTCGAGCTTGGCGTGACCACCCTGGAGCTGGACGTGCAGATCACCGAGGATGGCCAGGCCGTGGTCACCCATGACCGCAAGACCAACCCCGTGGTATGCCAGGACACGGAGCCGGCGACGCCGAGCGATTCTGACTTCCCCTATCTCGGCAAGTTCGTCAAGGACCTGACGGTGGCGCAGCTCAAGACCTTCGACTGCGGCACCCGCCGGTCGGACGACCCGACCACCGACCCCTACATCGACAGCCAGATCCTGATGCCTGGCTCGCGGATGCTGCTGCTGAGCGAGGTGTTCGACCTCGTCAAGCGCTATGGCGCGGACGGACCAGGCGGGGTCATGCTCAACATCGAGACCAAGGTGGAAGCCGGCGCCCCAGAGGAGACCGCGCCGCGCGAGCAGTTCGTCCAGGTCACCGCGAAGGCGATCCGCGACGCGCGGATGCTCAGCAACGTCACGATCCAAAGCTTCGACTGGGGCGCGCTGATGCGCATGCGCGAGGTGGAGCCGAGGCTACCGATTGTGGCGCTGACCAACGGCACGTTCCTGGAGGTCGGCCAGCCAGGCGTCTCGCCCTGGCTGGGGGGTCTGGACATCGACGACTTCGCCGGCAGTCTGGTCGCCGCGACCGCGTCCTTCGGCACCGACGCGATCTCACCGGTGCACGGCGACCCGCAAGCCGGCTCGGTGCTCGACCCCGGATACCAGCCCTTCACCACAAGGACTATGGTGGACGAGGCGCATGCAGCGGGTATGCGCGTTATCCCTTGGACCGTCAACGACATCGCCACGATGGACCGGCTCATCTCCCTCGGCGTCGACGGCCTGATCACCGACTTCCCGGACCGGCTCCGCGACCTGCTCAACGAGCGCGGACACGCCCTACCCCGCCGCTACGACGCGCCGAAGGGCTGAGGTCAGGCCGGTCGGAAAGGAAACTCCCTGAGCAGGCGGTCGAGGGAGTGTCTTTCCCAGCACATTGCTCTCGGTTCTCACCATGTTCAGTCTCGGTCCTCACCATGGAGGGCCGCCATGGCTGTCACGTCCGGAACACCCGCGCCTCCCGCCCGAGGGGTGCTAGTGTGCGACTGGAACGGCACGCTTTGTGGACGACGTTGACCGGGTGCTGGCGGCCACGCGGGCGGTTGCGACGCGCCACGGCTTGACGGCACCGAGCCGTGCGACGTTCTTGGCACGGTTTCGACTGCCGGTGGTCGAGCTGCTGGCCGGTCTCGGCGTCGACGCCGGAGATCTCGACGCCGCGGAGCGCGAGTGGAACACGCTGGTGGCGTCCCGGCCGGCCCGCCTGACCGAGGGAGCGGGGAGGATGATCGAAAAGCTCGGCGCGGCGGGACTTGCGGTAGGCGTGGTCAGCGCGGCCTCGCTCGAGGTCGTGAGGACGGACCTGGCGGCGCTTGGCCTTACCGGCGCGATGACGTTCGTCGTTAGGGCAGCGCACCCAAAGCGAGCAGCGCTCGCGTACTCGGGTGACACCGAGTACGACATGGAGGAGGCCCTCGCCGCGGGAAGCGTGCCGATCGGGTTCCCCGGCGGGTACCGACCCGCCGCGGCACTGGCCGCCGCCGGCGCGCACACGGTGGTGCGCCACCTGCGCGAGGTGCCGGAGGTAATCCTGGGTCCACCGCCCTGAACGGCGTCCGCGGGCCGGGGGCATACGGTTCACGCATTGGGTGGAGTTCATAGGGCGTCGTTTTCCCTCGGATGTGGAGGAAAGCTGTGGTTATGCCCTCGAAACGGTGGATCCAGAGCAATGGCCGGCTTGCTCGACGGCGCGGGTACGACCGAGCTGAGAGCCTGAGGCCACTTCGCCGTGCTGAGATGAGAATCGGCCACGCGCTGGTCGGTTTGCCCAAATTCCGCTTCCGGAACGGCAGTGCCAGCCGGCCTTTTCCTGCACTGTGCAGGTCAAGCCAGGTCGAAGGTAGGCCGCTCTCTCCGTAGGGCTCCACATCGCCCGGCCGTCGGGTTAAGTTAGTTGGCACACGGTGATGCGGAGGCGGCACTGGGCAACATGCGTGAGGCCGAGGAGCAGGGCTCTCGGCGGGAGCAGATCATGGCCACGGCGATGGCGTTGTTCTTGACGCGCGGGTACGACCGAACCGCGCTCCGAGAGATCGCCACCAGCATGTCCCTGTCAAAGAGCGGCCTCTATCATCATTTCGGCGCGAAAGAGGACCTTCTCGGCGCGCTCCTAGAGCCGCTGCTGGACAAGGTCGACGCGCTACTCGCGGACACCCCACCCACGCTGACCACCGCGAGCGAGCAGGAGACGTTCCTGACCGCCTACGTGCAGACGCTGCTCGATCACCGTCAAGCCGTGGCTTTGCTCTTCCGGGATAGCGCCGTCCGCACGGTACCCCTCATCGCCAAACGTCTCACACACGTCAACGACCAGCTCCACGCCCGCCTGGCCAGGTCAGACGACCGCCTCAGCGCCCTTGCCCGCGCCGCCTACGTTCTCAGCGGCCTCCAAGGGTTGATCGTGAACCTGACCGAGCATCCCCCGGACCAGGTCCGCGACGCCGGCGTCAACCTGGCCATGGCTTCCCTTGCCCGGGGCAGGAGTCGCACTCGCTAGACGTCGCGGGCGACGAGGTAGTTGGCGAGGGAGCGGATGAAGTCCAGGTCGGGGCCGTCGCTGGCGCCCGCGAACGCCAACGGGAGCTCTTTTTGCGCGGCGGTGGTCAGCGCCGAGGCGGCTTGGCGGGCCCAATCGATGCTGCCGTGCTTGTCGAGCAGGCCGTAGATGTCGGCGAGCTCGCGGGGAAGGCGCCGCTGGTGCGCCCGTGAGAAGAACTCCTCCAGGCGCGATCGCTCGGAGTCATCGGCGTTGGCGAACGCGTGTGAGAACACCAGCGTGCGCTTGCCCTCAGACAGGTCACCGCCGATCTCCTTGCCGTAGCGCGACGGGTCACCCACCAGGTTCAAGACATCGTCACGGATCTGGAACGCCGCGCCGATCAGGAACCCGAAGCGGTTGAGCCGGTCCAGGTTGTCGCCGGCGCCCGCCGTTAACGCACCGATCCGCATCGGGTGGATGAAGCTGTACCAGGCGGTCTTCTTCAACACCATCCGCAGGTAGTCGTCGGTGCTGACCTGGCAGTGGTTGTCCCGCATCCAGCCCAGCTCCATCGCCTGGCCCTCCAACGACTCGACCAGCATGTGGTCGACCTCGTCGAGGATCCGCAACGCCACCTCTGGGCCCAACCACTCCAGGTTGCGGCGGAACAACCGCATCGACAGCGCGTTCATGGCATCACCGGCGTTCACCGCCAGGGGAATCCCCACACGACGGTGCATCGTGCGCTGACCCCGGCGTGACCAGCTGCCGTCCTCGATGTCGTCGTGCACCAAGAAGGCGTTGTGCAACAGCTCCAGACCCGCGGCCGACGGCAACGCGGCCTGGGTGCTGCCGCCGTAGGCCCGGCAGGTCGCCAAGCACAACGCCGGGCGCAGGCCCTTGCCGGGGGCTGCGACGAAGTCCCTGACCAGGTCGTACAGGTGCCGGCTGGGCTCCTTGCTCGGCACCGCCCCGACGAGCAGGTCCAACGCCTGCTTGCGGTACCAGCTCAACCGGTCGAGGAAGGTGAGCGGGCCGGCGCCCGTACCCCGCTCGGGCTCGACCGAGACGCCCGTCGGCACCACCGAAGAGCGCCCCCAGGTCGTCTCCGCGGCATCGGTCAACGCCTCCGTGACCTCTGGAAGCCCGATCGCCTCCTCGGCGCGGGCAACCCCAGCTTGCACTTCCGACACGGCCGTGGTTACCGGCTCGACCTGCGCCATCAGCTCGGGTACCGCTTCGAGCCCTGGCAGGGACGACATTCCCAACACCGCCGCATCCATGATTGCGGGGTCCCACGGAAGACCCAGGCGGAACCGCGCCGCGTCGTACGCGCGCCAGGGCTCGAGGATGGCGGGCTCTTCCAGGGGCCACACGCCGCAGTACGCGCCCGAGTAGCTCTCGGCGTCGAGGATCCCGTTCACCGCCCGCCGACCCGCCTCGTTCGCCGCCTCCATCGTCGCGAGGTCGGTATAGGTGCGCACGTAGTCGGACGCGAGGAAGAAGTTCGGGATCGCGGTCACCGCCTCAGGACGAAGCGGCCAGGTGTCGACGTAGTTGACGAGCAGCGGCTCCATGTTCGCCAGCCGCCCCGGCCGCGCCGGACCCGGGACGATCGCCGGGTCGAGGAACCAACCGCACAGGTTGTCGTCCTCCAAGACGGTGACACCGTCCCGGTTCACCGAGCGTCTGAGCTGGTCCCATACCTCCGCGGCAACCTCTTCTGGCGTGCACTCCTCGGCCGGGCGCCCGTTCCGCCCAGGCAGGTCCCAGTCCGACACGTCGGTCGAGATGATCCCATTGAACTCAAGGTTGCCGTACCGATCGAGCATCTCCGGGGGCCAGAACTGGGCCTGCGAGATGGTCGTGAGCGCCCACTCGGTGTCGATGTGGATCACATGCCCGTGCAGCATCGGCACGTCGCGCCGCAGGTAGAACATCACGCCGTTCATCCACTCGACGTTCGGGGCGAGCGCCTCCAGCGACCTCAGAGAGGGGTCCGCGGCGAGGATCTCTGGGCTCATCAGCGCAACGGCGCGCTCCAACGGGACGGCGCACACGTAGTAGTCGCCCTCGACCAGCTCCTGCCGACCGTCGTGCTCGGCCACTACCCCCGTGATCCGCCGCCGGTCGCACCGGATCTGAATCACCTCTACGCAGGTACGGAAATCGACGCCGAGCGATTCGAGCCACCTCTTCCATGGATCGATCCATACCAAGCTGCCGGGCCCGTTCAGCACGCGGTCGCTGGTCCCAGCGGTGGCGAGAGGGTCCAGGATCGTCAGGACAAGCTGGATGAAGATCCCGCCGATCGTGCGCGTGCTCGCCCTTTTGGCCTTGGCGGCGACAAGCGAGCGGGTGATGCCCACGGCGAGGATCTTTTGGTAGGCCTCAGACCGCGACTCGGCACCGACGAAATCCCACCAAGAGATCTTTTCGTACTCGGCCAGCCGGCGCTCTGGGCAAGAGGTCAGGATCTGCCAGATACGAGCGCCGAAGTGGGCGAGATCCTCGGGGGTCAACCCGGTGACGGGGGAGAAGGCGACAAGAAGGTTCTGCAGAACCGTGAGCCCGTCGTTCGGCGTCCGCGGGAACCGGGCGGGCAGCTCGATCATCGGTCGGCCGTACTGGGTGAGGCCCACCCTGGTCGTGTTGACCAGCGCATCCATCACCGACCGCCCCTCCCCGGTGGGCGTCCGCCGCATCGAGTCGATGACATGCTTGTAGAACCCAGGGAAGAAACGGAACCCGTGCTCCCCTGGCACCCATGGGACGGACGGGTCACCAGCCGACACCGCGGGAGTCGTCCCAGGAGTGTGGCCCATCGCCCCCGGCGGGACCTCGATGCTCCGCGCTTTCCCCCCGGCGACATCGCGCCGCTCGAGCACGACGACCTCGAAGCCCCGCTCGGCCGCCTCGTGCGCGGCGGCCATCCCCGCCATCCCACCCCCGAGCACGACGACCCTAGGCATCGCCGCGCCGCCCCCCCACCTCGGGAATGTAGATGTCGCACTGCACCTGCAGATCCTCGAGCACGACCCGGCCGATCCCGAAACCCTGGCAACGGTTCAGCCATTGCCAATTGGGATGTGCAGTCATAAATGTCGGCGTCGCATAGAAGGGGCGACACCCGGTCAACTGGCCGGCTGCCGCCTTGGCATATCCGTCGGGACCAAGATCGAATACGCCGCCAGCCCGGTCGAGAATCAGTGCCCCATCGGCGGTCTCGTAGGTCGTGCGCACATCCAACACTCCGATGCCGTCACGGCGAATGACCATCCAGTCGCCCCCATCGCGACGGACCACGGCGTCGATGCGAGGGCCCACCACGCGGCCGCTTTCAACGAAAAAGTTGATCCTGTATCCCTCGGGGGTGTCGCCAAGGGTCTCCGGCCGAAGGTTGATCGTCAGGGCAGCGAAAAACTCCAGGTCATAGTCCCAGCGGGGTGCTGCAACGGGGGAAGGCGCCTGGCTTTGTTCCTCTGGATGAACCGCAGCAGCGGGGTCGCCGATCACACTCAGCCAAGAGCCATCCGCCGGGAGGGTGGCGAGGCGCTGACCCGCCCTGGTGAGCTCGGCTCGGTACTCCACGCGGCGGCCCGCCTCCAAGGCCGGAAGGACAGCCCGGAAGCACTGCGCTACCTCCTGGAATGGAGCGGTCTCGGGCATGCCTCGCACCAGCTGTACCGGTCCGCTGTCACGCCGCATATGGACGAGCACTGCGTTGCTGGGATGGCTCGGTGTCGCGGCGAGGGCAACAACCGGTGCAGCCCCGGGCGGCACCGCCCCGGTCGGCAGATCACCTCTTGGGAGGAGCGAGGCGGCTTGCCGAAGGAAGGAGGAGCCCTGCACCACGGCTATTGCGCCTGCAGGCGGTAGGTTGCGTCGGCTTGCTTGATCCGGAGCACGAACCGCTCGGAGACCCGAAGAACGTAGCGTGGTTCGAGCGTGAGCTGGACGTAGCTCACGTGCACGTCGCTTGCGACGACCAGGTCGATCGGCGAGCCGGCCAGCGCGACGAGCACTCCTTGATCCTGTGGCACGACGCTCGACCGCCGGAGCGGACCACCTTCCAGGAAGGGGGTGATGCGATCGCTGGGAAGGACCAGCGAACCTGGGCTCGGCGTGTTGGCGATGTTGTAGAGCGTGCTCCCGAGTACGCAGGCGAAGGGGCCGTAATGGCCCCTGGATTCGAGCTTCTGGACGGCGTCGACGATCGCGTTTACCAGCGCCTCGCTCCCTGCCTCCACCTCCACCTGGTCCTCACCGTCGAGGAGACCATCCTGCTTTTGACCGCCTCGAACGGTGTAGATCTCTGGGATACCGTCAATGTCCGGAGGCGGCTGACCCTCGCCGGGTTGCCCGTTGAAGACGATGGCGTCTTCTAGCCGACCGATGACGTCGGCGGCCCGGCTCAGCATCTGCCGCGCCGCTCCGAGCTCGGGGTCCTCTACCTGCTGTGCCTTGAGATAGACGTTGCAGGCGATTCTCGTGAGAGGCAACGTCTTTGAGGCCTCGACCCTGAGTCGTTCCGCGGCCTCGTAAGGTTGGGGTGGGTTGATCTCCTGATAGGTCATTTCCAGCGCCGGGACGCTTGCTTGACCGTCCGGGAGCGGGCCAACTAGGGGAAGGAATGAGCTGGCCACCCGCGCTTTGCGGGCGCTTTCCTGGACGATGCGCTGCGCCATCGCCCATTGCTCGTCGGTCCAGGGAAGGCGGGAATCTTCTGGCATCGAGTCTCACTTTCTGACGAGAAGAATGTTCACGAAGACCCCAAGATGTCGCGGGCGCGAGTGAGCTCTGGTCGATCGAGACCTTGGGTGAAACGCCCGAGAACCGCACCCACCAAGGCACGGCCCTCCTCCGTTCGCCCGTCCGCAGCTCTTAACTCGTACCAGTCGAGGGCGACCCGTAGCTCGAGGGACAGCGCCTGCTGTGTCTGTGCTCGCTTAATCGCCTCGGAATACGCTGCCTCGGCTGCGGACCTCTTGCCCTGACGGGCGAGCAGCCGGCCTCGCACTCGCCATATGTCCGGAGCCAGCAAGCCCTCCCGGCGCGCCATCTCGGCCTCGGCCACGTGGAGGCGCCGGAACGCCTCGTCGTCGTCTCCCAACCGGTAGAAGGCCTCGGCGCAGAGGACGTTCATCATCACCAGCGTCAGTCGTGCGCCGGTCTGTTCCCACAGCTCGAGGCCTTCTAGCATCTGGCGTCGAGCCGTGTCATCGCCCAAAGCTTGAGCAACGACACCTCGGTAGGTGTAGGCCTGGGCATACCAAAGATAGAAGCTTTCCTCCCTAGAGAGGGTCAGCAGTTCATCGACGATAGAGAGCAAGCGCTCCATCTGTCCAATGTAGGAACAGCGAAAGGCCAGACCATACATAAAGAAAGCCAGCGCGTTCGCGAGGCTCGGCGGATGCCGGAGGTCACGACCGAGCTGTAGCAGGAGGTCGCACTCCTCCGTGGCCTCATCGACCTTGCCCAGCATCCACAAAGAGTGGCTTCTCGAGGATCGCAGGCAGACCGTCGACGATCCCCCGAAGATCTTGACCAGTTCCTTCTCTTGCTCAAAGTCGTATAGCGCCAATCCAGCGTCGGCCTGCCCGATGGCTCTCGAGTACTCACCCCGCCCGAACAATGTATAAGAGATTGCGTGCCGCCCGGTGAGCTCGATCATCGGAACGCCTGAACTCCGCGCCATCTGGAAGACCGACTCGGCGGTCTCCAGAGCGGACACCATCTCGCCGCGGAGGAAGCGATACGTCCAGAGTCCCCAGTGGGGGGCGTAGCTGAGGTCGTGGCGCTGTAGCTCCTCCGCGAGGCGTACGGCTCGGGTGCAGGCACGCTCCACCTCGACGGCTCCCCATCCGTACACCGCCATGAGGAGGGGGAACAGGCGGATCTGGATGTCGAGCTCGCGCTCCTTCCATTCGCGGGTTACGGGGAGGCGCCTCATGCAGGTGATGGCGCGTTGGAAGTGTTCGGCGGCCTCGTGGAGAGCGGTTCGGGCTAGCGCTTGCTGGCCGGCCGCCTCCCAGAAGCGGATGGCGTCGGCGTGCTCGCCGGCGCGGCTCAGGTGGTCGGCGACGAGGTCGGGTCGCGCCGACGCCTGATCGGTGGAGGACGCACGGAGGGCGGACGCGATCCGGCTGTGGTGGCGCTGGCGCGTTGACCGGAGCAGCGAGTTGTAGGCGGCGTCGCGAACCAGCGCGTGCCGGAAGATGAAAAGGCCGGGCTCGTCGTCGACCTTCCATGCCAGCCCCGCTTGGAGCAGGCGGTCGAGGTCCTTGCGGAGGGTCGCGTCGTCGCGCTCGCTCACCTCGCGCAGCAGCGCCCAGCTGAACTCCCGCCCGATCGTCGCAGCCAGCTGGGCGGTCGCCCGGGACGCGCCGAGCCGGTCGATGCGAGCGGTCAACGAGGCGTCCATCGTGACGGGGATCTCCGCCACGACCGACTCGGCCGCTTCCCAAGAAACCGCGTTCTCGCTGAGCGCTCCCGAGTCGAGGACAGACCGGGTGAGCTCCTCGATGAACAGGGGGACCCCGTCCGACCGAGCGAGGATCTGCCGGAGTACCTCGCCGGGCAGCGCCTTGCCCGATGCCACGCCACGCACCATCGCCTCCGCCTCGGCCCGGTCGAACCTCGCGAGGTCGATCGTGCGGAGCGCGGGGAGGTCCGTCCATCTGACGTCGAGCTCCATGCGCGCCGTGAAGAGACCCATGAGCGGCGCGTCGACCGTGGCCGTGACGAGCAGCTCGAGGAACTCCAGGGTCGACGTGTCTGCCCAGTGCAGATCCTCGAACAGCAGCAGGGTCGGTCGCGCCCGCGCGATCGCGGCGATGAACTCGACCAAGAGCTGCATGGTCCGGGTGCGCCTGCGGGCCGGGGAGATGTCCAGCGGGGTGTACCGATCACCGGTGGGGATCGCGTGGAGCGAGGCCAGCAGCACGACCGCCTCGGGCTCGACGAGCCCCAGACCCCGAAGCCCTCCCTCGATCCGGTCCAGGCGCTCGGCCAAGGTCTGGCGGTGATCCAGCCCGAACATGCGCTCGACCAGCTCGATCACGGGATGGAACGGGCTGTTGCTGTTGTACGGGCTGGCTCGCATCCCGACCAGGTCGGCGTCGGCAGAGAACTGCACCTCGTCGCGGAACAGCTGCGCGAGCCGGGACTTGCCCATCCCTGGGTCGCCACGCAACAGCACGAACCGGCTCCGACTCCCGCGGCTCTCCATCCATGCCCGCTCGAGGACGGATTGCTCCCGCTCACGACCGATGAAGGGGGTCAGCACCCCCGCAACCTCGACGCGCTCCCTCGACGCGCTCTCGCCGGTGACGAGCCACAGCTTCATCGGCTTGGACACGCCCTTGAGCTGCCACTCCCCTAAGCACTTTCCCGCGAAGTAGCCCTCGACGATCTTCCAGGTGACGTCGCTCAGGACCAACGTGCCGGGCTCCGCCTCCGACTGGATACGGTTCGCGATGTTCGGCGCGTCGCCCAGCGCGATCCGGTCCTTCCGGTCCCCCGCGCCCACCGGGCCGACGACGACACGCCCTGTGTGAGCGCCGAGCCGGACGTTGAGCACCTTGCCGGCCGGCGACCCGCCGCTGTCCCGTAAGGCCTCCACACCCTCGAGGACGTCCAGCCCGCAGCGGACGGCTCGTTGGGCCTCGTCCTCGTGCGCGCGTGGGTAGCCGAAGTACACCACCACGCCGTCGCCCAGGTAGTGGGCGACGTGGCCCTCGTGGGCGAGGACCGCGTCCCCGCAGATCTGTTGGAAGGCGGCTATCAGCTCCCCAAGGTCCTCTGGGTCGAGCAGCTGGGACAGCGCCGTGGATCCAACGATGTCACAGAACAGCACGGTCAACTGGCGGCGCTCTCCCCGTGCGTCTTCGGCCCGCACCTCCTGGAGCCGGGCGCCGCACCCGCCACAGAACTTCGACTCCGCGGGGTTCTCGAAACCACATGCCAGGCACGCCTGACCGAGCTGGGCGCCGCAGTTGGCGCACAAGCGGAACGAGGCGGCGTTCTGGCTCCCGCAGCCGACGCAGATCACGTGCGTTCTCTGCCGAGCTCATCCGGTCTTGGCGCGTGTCGCACCTTCGAGCCGGGATCTGGCCGCCGGCTCGCCCACAGGCGCGACTCTTCTTCCAAGACCGCAAGAGCGCGCTCGACGATGTCGACATCGCCGTTGTGGTCTGCGGTTGGTGCAGCCACCGGCCTCTCCCTACCGAGCGGACTCAACATCGCTTTATAGCTTTCCGGACTGTAGAATGTCGAGGGCAACTTGGGGGGGATATTCGGTTTCAGGGACGGGCCGCTTCGGTGAACTCCGTTACTATCACTATCACGGTTGCGCGCGGCAGTGTGGGGATGGACACCCCAGTCTACTGTTCCAGTAGGCTAGTCCAAGCTGTCGACCCGCTACCGGGTCCCATCCATTCGAGGTGCCCTTTATGAGTGATCTGCCTGCTGACTTCTTCACAAAACCGGTGGCCGAGGTCGATCCCGAGATCGCCGAGGTGCTCCAGAACGAGCTCGCGCGCCAGGAACACACCCTCGAGATGATCGCCTCGGAGAACTTCGTACCCCAGGCGGTACTGGACTGCCAGGGCTCCGTGTTGACGAACAAGTACGCGGAGGGCTACCCGGGACGGCGTTACTACGGCGGCTGCGAGCACGTCGACGTCGCCGAGCAGCTGGCGATCGACCGGGCCAAGGCGCTGTTCGGGGCCGAGCACGCGAACGTCCAGCCGAACGGCGGCGCCTCGGCGAACGCGATCGTGTACAGCACGCTGATGGAGCCAGGCGAGACGTTCTTGGGGATGAAGCTGGACCACGGCGGGCACCTGACCCACGGGATGAGGATCAACTTCTCGGGGCTCTACTACCACGTGGTCCCGTACGGGGTCGACAAAGAGACCTCGCTGATCGACATGGACGCCCTCGCGCGCCTCGCCGAGGAGCACAAGCCGAAGATGATCCTCGCGGGCTGGTCGGCCTACCCGCGCGAGCTCGACTTCGCCCTGTTCCGCGAGATCGCCGACTCCGTCGGCGCCTACCTCTTCGTCGACATGGCACACTTCGCCGGCCTCGTCGCCGCTGGTGAGTACCCGAACCCGGTCCCGCACGCCCACGTCGTCTCGACCACGATCCACAAGACGCTGGGGGGACCCCGCAGCGGGATGATCCTGTGCAAAGAGGAGTTCAAGAAGAAGATCAACTCGCGGACCTTCCCCGGTTGGCAGGGCGGCCCCCTCATGCACGTGATCGCCGCCAAGGCGGTCGCGCTGAAGATCGCCGCGTCTGAGGAGTTCCGGGAGCGCCAGCGGCGCACGCGCGCCGGCGCCCGGGCGATCGCCAAGGAGATGCTGTCCGGTGACCTCAACGTGCTGACCGGGGGCACCGATACCCATCTCGTGCTCGCCGACCTCCGCGAGTCCCCGCTGGACGGCAAGCAGGCGGAGGACCGGCTCGCCGAGGTCGGGATCACGGTGAACCGCAACGCGGTACCGTTCGACCCGCGCCCCCCGGCTGTGGCGTCGGGGCTGCGGATCGGCACCTCGCCACTGGCCACGCGCGGCTTGCAAGTCGACGACTTCCACGAGATCGGCCAGGTCATCACCGAGGCGTTGACCGGCGAGTTCGACGAGTCCAAGCGGTCGGCCCTTTCCAAACGGACCAAGGCGTTGGCCGACCGCTACCCGCTGTACCCGCAGCTGGCCTAGAGCCCACTCAGCATCCTTATGGCCAGGGTTCGGCACGTATGCGTGCCGAACCCTGGCCATAGGCGGATTCCGCTTGCGTCACCGGGACCTCCAGGTGAAGATCGTCTGAGGCGCGAGACTGAGCGGTCTCGTCGCCCGGGTCAATGACAAGCGGTCGCCCGTGGCCGGGGAAGGCAGAGCCGACGTGCCGAACGGAGTCATCCACCTCTTCGTCCCGGGGCCAACCAACGTTCCCGACGCCGTGCGTCGGGCGATGAACGTGCCTCAGCAGGACCACCGGGCGCCGGACTTCCCCGAGCTGACCCTGCCGCTGTTCGCCGACCTCAAGAAGATCTTCGGGATCGAGTCCGGCCGTGTCTTCATCTATCCCTCATCGGGGACGGGCGCGTGGGAGGCCGCCATCTCCAACACCCTTAACCGGGGTGACCGGGTGCTGATGTCCCGCTTCGGGCAGTTCTCCCACCTTTGGGCCGACATGGCGCAGCGGCTCGGGCTCGACGTGATCTGCGTCGACGTCGAGTGGGGTGCCGGCGTCCCGCTGGACGCCTACGAGCGCCACCTCGCCGAGGACAAGACCATCAAGGGAGTCTTCGCCTGCCACAACGAGACCGCCACCGGCGTGACGTCCGACATCGCGGGCGTCCGGCGGGTCATGGACGCGGCCAGCTCGGAGGCCCTGCTGTTCGTCGACGGGGTGTCGTCGATCGCCTCGATCGACTTCCAGCAGGAGGCGTGGGGTGTCGACCTCGCCGTGACGGGCTCGCAGAAGGGGCTCATGCTGCCCGCGGGGCTGTCGATGCTCGGGGTCAGCGCCAAGGCGCTCGAGGCGCACAAGTCATCCAAGATGGAGCGCTGCTACTTCAGCTTCGAGGACATGCTGGCTACCAACGACGTCGGCTACTTTCCCTACACCCCGCCCGTCCTCATGCTCCATGGCCTGAGAGCCTCCCTTGACCTTCTGTTCGCCGAGGGGTTGCCGCAGGTCTTCGCCCGGCATCACCGGCTCGCCGAGGGGGTGCGCCGGGGTGTCGACGCGCTCGGCCTATCGCTGTGCGCGGTCTCGCCCGAGTGGTACTCGGACACGGTCTCGGCGATCAAGGTCCCCGAGGGCATCGACGGCGCGGAGGTCTGCCGGATCGGCTACCACCGCTACCGGACCGCGTTCGGAGCCGGCCTGTCGCGGGTCGCCGGCAAGGTGTTCCGGATCGGCCACCTCGGCGACCTCAACGAGGTGACGTGCCTGGGCGCCTTGGCGAGCGCGGAGATGTCGCTGGCCGACGCCGGGGCCAAGATCGAGCTGGGCGCCGGTGTCGCTGCGGCGCAGACCTATTACCGGGAGGCCACCTCCGCCTCAGAGGCTGGCGCCGGCCTCGCGAGCCTGACACCCGCGTCCCCACGCTGAGCCGCTTCGCGCGGCGGGTCCCGTATGCCGGCAACCGAGGAGCACAAGCGATGAGCCACACCCTCTACCCGATGCGGAAGCCGCGGTTGCAGCGAAGCGAGCTCGCCGTACCAGGCTCCAACCCTGGATACATCGACAAGGCGGCGGACAGCGCGGCCGACTTCGTGTTCCTCGACCTCGAGGACGCCGTCGCGCCTCCCGAGAAGGAGCAGGCCCGCAAGGACACCATCGCGGCGCTCAACGACATCGACTGGGCCGCCAAGGGCAAGACGGTGTCGGTCCGCATCAACGGGCTCGACACCCACTACATGTACCGCGACGTCGTGGACCTCATGGAGCAGGCGGGCGACCGGCTCCACACGATCCTTGTCCCCAAGGTCGGCGTGCCCGCGGACCTCTACTGCGTCGAGACGATCGTCGCCCAGGTGGAGCAGGCGAAGGGCTACCCGAACCCCGTCGGCATCGAGGCGCTGATCGAGACCGCGCTGGGGATGGCGAACGTCGAGGCCATCGCGAGCAGCGGCGGCCGGCTGGAGGCCTTGCACTTCGGGGTCGCCGACTACGCCGCGAGCACCCGCGCCCGCACCGTGAACATCGGCGGCCTGAACCCGAACTACCCCGGCGACCAGTGGCACTTCGCGCTGTCCCGCATGATCGTCGCCTGCCGCGCCTACGGGCTGCGCCCCATCGACGGGCCGTTCGGCGACTTCTCCGACCCCGACGGCTTCCTCGACGGCGCCCGGCGAGCCGCCGCCCTGGGATGCGAGGGCAAGTGGGCGATCCACCCGAGCCAGGTCGCGCTCGCGAACGAGGTCTTCAGCCCGCCCGAGTCGGAGGTCACCCGCGCCCGCCGCATCATCGAGGCGCTGCGAGAGGCCGAGGCCGGCGGCAAGGGCGCCGCCTCGTTGGACGGCAAGATGATCGACGCGGCGTCCGAGCGGATGGCCCAGACCGTCATCGCCATGGACGATCGGATCCGCGCGGCGGCGAGGGGATAGGCACGCCATGGACATCCACGAGTACCAGGCGAAAGAGATCCTCGCCCGCTTCGGGGTCCCGATACCACGGGGCGGCCTCGCGTACAGCCCCGAGCAGGCGTCGTACCGGTCCATAGAGATCGGGGGCGCCGCCTGGGTCGTCAAGGCCCAGGTGCACACCGGCGGCCGCGGTGAGGCCGGTGGAGTGAAGCTCTGCCGCTCTGACCGAGAGGTCCAGGACGCCGCGAACAGCCTCTTCGGCAAGCGGCTGGTGACCCGGCAGTCAGGCCCCAGGGGCAAGCTCGTCTACCGCGTCTACGTCGAGGAGGCCACCGACATCGCGCGGGAGCTGTACTTCGGCATCGTGCTGGACCGCCGTATCGAGCGGGTCGTGATCATCGCCTCGGCCGAGGGCGGCATGGAGATCGAAGAGGTCGCAACGGCTGATCCCAAGGCCGTGATACGGACCATCGTCGAGCCCGCGCTCGGCTTCCTCGACTTCCAGGCGCGTGAGATCGCCTTCGCCATCGGGCTGGCTCGTGAGCAGATCGCCGAGGCCAGCCGCATCTTCCGCCGGTCCTACCGTGCGTTCCGCGACCTGGATGCCACCCTGCTGGAGATCAACCCGCTGGTGATCACGACCAAGGGCGGGCTGGTCGCGCTCGACGCGAAGATGTCGTTCGACGACAACGCGCTGTTCCGGCACCTCGAGATCTCCGAGCTCCGCGACCGCAGCCAAGAGGACGCCCGCGAGAGCCACGCGGCCGACCGCGGCCTCGCCTATGTCGGCCTCGACGGCGACATCGGCTGCATGATCAACGGCGCGGGGCTGGCCATGGCCACGATGGACATGATCAAGCTCTCCGGTGGAGAGCCCGCGAACTTCCTCGACATCGGCGGCGGGGCATCCCCCGAGCGCGTGATGAAGGCGTTCCGCGCGGTGCTCCACGACAGCAACGTCAAGGCGATGCTGGTCAACATCTTCGCCGGGATCAACCGGTGCGACTGGGTCGCCGAGGGCATCATCGCGGCCTTCAAGCAGATCGACGTCAAGGTCCCCGTCGTCGTCCGGCTGTCCGGCACGAACGTCGAGGAAGGGCAGCGGATGCTCCGCGAGTCCGGCCTGCCCATCATCACCGCGGACACCTTGGCGGAGGCGGCCGAGAAGGTCGTGGCCGTCGTCAACCAGCTGTCTCGCGCCTAGGGAGAGGGGATCAGCCATGGCCATCCTGCTCACCGAGCAGACCCGCGTCATCGTCCAGGGGATCACCGGCCGCATCGGGCGGTTCCACGCCGAGGACATGATCTCCTACGGCACCAACGTCGTCGGCGGTGTCACGCCGGGTAAGGGTGGCGAGACGATCCTCGACCGGCCGATCTTCAACACCGTCAAAGAGGCGGTCGCGGCCACGGGGGCCGACGCCTCGATCGTGTTCGTGCCGCCGCCGTTCGCGGCCGACTCGATCATGGAGGCCGCCGACGCGGGGATCCGGTACTGCGTCTGCATCACCGACGGCATCCCGACCCAGGACATGATGCGAGCCAAGCGGTACATGTGGCGCTACAAGGCCAGCCGCGCGATGCGCCTCACCGGGCCGAACTGCGCCGGCACGATCTCACCGGGGCGGGCCATGCTCGGCATCATGCCCGGCCACATCTACCTCCCCGGCCGGGTCGGGGTCATCGGCCGCTCCGGCACGCTCGGCTACGAGGCCGCCTCCCAGATGAAGACGCTGGGCATCGGCATCTCCACCTCGGTAGGCATCGGCGGCGACCCCGTCAACGGATCGTCCTTCCGGGACATCCTCCAGCTCTTCGAGGCCGACGGCGAGACCGATGCCGTGATGATGATCGGCGAGATCGGCGGCCCTCAAGAGGCCGAGGGCGCCGCGTACGTGCGTGACCACATGACCAAACCCGTCGTCGCCTACATCGCCGGCCTGTCGGCGCCAAAGGGCCGCCAGATGGGCCACGCCGGCGCGATCGTGTCAGCCGTCGGGGAGTCCGCCCAAGAGAAGGTGGAGATCCTGGCCGCCGCCGGCATCACGATGGCGCCTAACCCGTCGGCCATGGGTGTGACCATGGCCGAGGTACTCGACAAGCACGACCTCATGGTCCCCGCCGTCTGAGGTTTCCGTTTCCCAGTCTTCCAGGAGGCCCACCGTGGCAGATCCCGTGATCGTCGTCACCCGCCGGTGGCCCGAGGCCGTCGAGGAAGCGCTTCGCACGCGCTTTCCGGACGTGCGGCTGAACGCCGACGACGTGCCGCTGGGCCCAGATGGGCTGCGTGCCGCGCTGCGGGAGGCCGACGCGATCTTGCCGTGCGTCGCGGATCCCTTCCCGGCCGACTTCTTCGCCGGTGACCTGCGTACCCGCTTCCTCGGCAACTTCGGCGTCGGGTACAGCAACATCGACGTCGACGCCGCCGCGAAGGCTGGGATCGTCGTCACGAACACCCCCGAGGTGCTCACCGACACCACCGCCGACACCGCGATGACCCTGCTGCTGATGGTCGCCCGCCGCGCTGGCGAGGGCGAGCGTGAGCTGCGCGCGGGGCGGTGGGCAGGGTGGCGGCCGACGCACATGATGGGCGCCGACGTCACCGGCAAGACCCTCGGCATCCTCGGCATGGGGCGCATCGGTCAAGCGGTCGCCCGCCGTGCCCATTTCGGGTTCCGGATGCCGGTCGTGTGGTATGACCCGGCCGATTTCGAGCCCGCGCATGGGATCCCGGACGCGCGGCGGGTCGGCACGATCGAAGAGGTGCTCGAGGTCGCCGATTTCATCTCGCTGCACATGCCGGGTGGGGGCGGGAACTCCCGGCTCATCGACGCCACCCGGCTCGCGCGCATGAAGCCGACCGCCTTCTTGGTCAACAGCGCCCGCGGGGACATCATCGACGAGGCCGCGCTCGTCGACGCGCTGCGCTCGGGCACGATCGCCGGCGCCGCGCTCGACGTCTACGAGCGCGAGCCCGAGGTCCCGCTGGCGCTGCGCGAACTCGACAACGCCGTGCTCCTCCCCCACCTTGGCAGCGCCACGCTGGAGACCCGCACAGCCATGGGCATGCTCGTCCTCGAGAACCTCGAGGCCTTCCTCGACGGCCGCGACCCCCCCTGCCGCGTCGCGTGACCGCCTGGACTAATCCTGCACTGTGCAGAGTTATGCCGGTATTCCGGCCTAATTCTGCACAATGGCGTGGGCTCCTATGAGTGGTGCCGCGGTGGGCGACCCGCGGGGACTGCTGCGCGCGTTGTTCGACGCGGCGGTCGGGGCGGCTGACCCGCTGCTGCGGGTGCCGCGGTTCTTGCCGCCGCGACCGCCGGGCAGGGTGGTGGTGGTCGGTGCCGGCAAGGCGTCGGCGAGGATGGCCCAGGCGGTCGAGCAGGCATGGGCAGGCCCTCTCACCGGGCTCGTCGTCACGCGCTACGGTCACGGGGCGCCCTGCAAGCTCGTCGAGGTCGTCGAGGCCTCCCACCCCGTACCCGACGCGGCGGGACAGCACGCCGCCGGACGCATCCTCGACCTGGTCTCGGGACTGGGGCCCGACGACCTCGCGCTGGTCCTGATCTCCGGCGGCGGGTCCGCGTTGCTCGCCCTTCCCGCCCCCGGCATCACGCTGGCCGACAAGCAGGCGATCAACACCGCGCTGCTGCGCTGCGGAGCCTCGATCGGCCAGATGAACCTGGTCCGCAAGCATCTGTCAGCCATCAAAGGCGGTCGCCTGGCCGCCGCGGCCTACCCGGCCCGGACCGTCGGGCTGCTGATCTCGGACGTGCCCGGCGACGACCCGGCGACGATCGCGTCCGGACCTACCGAGGCAGAGGCCTCGACCCCCGCCCAAGCCCTCGCGGTCCTCGACGAGTACGCCGTGGCCATACCCCCCGCGGTGAGGACGCACTTGGACACCACCCCGGGCTGTCCCGGACCGGGCGATACGCGAATGTCGCGGGTCACCAACCATCTCATCGCCACCCCCCAGCAATCCCTGCAGGCCGCCGCCGCGGTGGCCGCCGCCGCGGGTGTGGCACCGGTCGTGCTCGGGGACTCGCTGGAAGGAGAGGCGCGGCAGGTCGGCATCGTGCTCGCCGGCGTCGCCCGCCAGGTGCGCCGCCACGGCCAACCCTCTCCCCCACCGTGCGTGCTGCTATCCGGCGGCGAGACCACCGTGACCGTCCGTGGCCACGGCCGCGGCGGGCGTAACGTCGAGCTACTCCTCTCCTTGACCCTCGCTCTGCAGGGCCTGCCCGGCGTCTACGCCCTGGCCTGCGACACCGACGGCATCGACGGCACCGAAGACGCCGCCGGCGCCGTGGCCACCCCCGACACCCTCCGCCGAGCCCACGACCTCGGCATCGACCCCTCCGCCGCGCTCGCCGACAACGACGGCCACGGCTTCTTCGCCGCCCTCGGCGACCAGATCGTCACCGGCCCCACCCTCACCAACGTCAACGACTTCCGCGCTATCCTCGTCACCTGACGTGGTGATGCACCCCGCGTTATCGTGACCCGGCGGGAAACGACTTGGCATGACTGGGGATCTGGGGCCGGGTGAGATGCGCGCCGACGATCTGGCGCAGGTGTACCTGGTGTCGGCGGCGGGGGCTGGCCGAGGGAGCGGCCGGGCTTCTCGAAGGCCGGCGGAGGGTAGAGGTCACGATCGCGGATCCGCCGATCACGTCGGTGGCGGGCCGGGCCCTGCTCGCCCGCGTCCGCGCGCATCTCGAGCTCATGAGGTCGCGAATGGTGCTGAGCGGATGCTCGATGGCGGGTCGACGCGCGTCGCGATCCCCGGGCACGACGGCCGATCGCTCGCACTCCGCCTGTCCGACGCGCAGACCGAACGTGCCCAGCTGCAGACCGCGCTAGACAGCCGCGTCGTCATCGAGCAGGCGAAAGGCGTCCTCTCCGAGCGGCTCGGCATCACCGTCGACGAGGCGTTCACGATGCTCCGCGACCACGCTCGCTGCACGAACCAGCGCCTCCATACCGTCGCCGCCGCGGTCGTGGGCCGCCGCCTGGACCTGCCCACGACGTGACCGCCCGTGCTGTGTGTTGGATGTGCGCCATATATGGCGCACATCCAACACACAACTAGCCGTGCTGAGCGGGAACGACCTCGTCGGCGCGAGGGGGACCGGGTGGGGTGCCGTCGCCGAACGGGTATCCCCCGAGGGTCTCACGGCCGTGGGGGCTGACCCATCCGGTCAGGTCAGGGCCAGCGGGGACGATGCCAGTTGGATTGATGCTGCGGTGAACCTGGTAGTAGTGGCGTTTGATGTGGTCGAAGTCGACCGTGTCGCCGAACCCAGGCGTCTGGAACAGGTCGCGAGCATAGGCCCACAGGACCGGCATCTCAGTGAGCTTGCTGCGATTGCACTTGAAATGCCCGTGGTAGACAGCGTCGAAGCGGGCCAGGGTAGTAAATAGCCGTACGTCAGCCTCAGTGATCGTCTCGCCGACCAGGTAGCGCTGGCGCTCGAGGCGTACGGTCAGCCAGTCGAGCCGGGCGAACAGCCGCTGGTACGCCGTGTCGTAGGCGTCTTGGGCGCTCGCGAACCCGCAGCGGTACACCCCATTGTTGACGTCGCGGAACACCAGCTGGGCAACGTGGTCGATCTCGTCCCGGCGGTCCTTGGGGTACAGGTCCGGGGCGCCCGGACGGTGATAGGCGCGCCACTCGAGGGACAGGTCGAGGGTGATCTGGGCGTAGTCGTTGGTGACGACCTGACCGGTGGGAATGTCGACGATGGCCGGGACGGTGATACCTCGGTCGTAGCCGGGGAACCGTGCGAAGTAGGCCTCTTGGAGGCGTTCGATGCCGAGCACTGGATCGCGGGCGCCGGGGTCGAGGTCGAACGTCCAGCTGCGGGCGTCGTGCGTGGGCCCGGTCACGCCCATGGACAGGACGTCTTCGAGACCGAGAAGGCGGCGCACGATGATCGACCGGTTAGCCCACGGGCACGCCCGGCTGACCACCAGGCGGTAGCGGCCGGGCTCAACCGGGAAGCCATCCTCACCGCCAGCCGTGATACGTGTGGTGATGTAGTGCTGGTCGCGGACGAACTCCCCGGTCGACTTGGCGTCGGTGGGGGCGGATTCTGTGTTCTTCATAGCTCCTTCCTACCCGCATTCGGTGCTCCCCACGTGAACGGCCAGGGTCTCTCACGTATGCGTGAGAAACCCTGGCCATAAGGCGAACACTAGAGCGAGGTCAGGCAGTTCGCGAAGACGTACTCGGCCAGTGCAGTGCCGGACAGGAAGCCGTGGTCGCCGTCCCACTGGAAGTGCACGCCCAGGTAGATGCGGCTGCGGGCGTTCTCTAGCGCGGCGGCCGTGAAGCTGTTGAAGGTGCGCTCGACGCCTTTCGCGTTCGGGTCCTCGGTGGTTGCCGTGAACATCACGTTGTCCGTGCCGAAGTACCGGCGCATGATTGCGGCGTGCGCCGCCCCGAACGTCGCGTGCCCCGAGACGTAGGCCGGGAACGGAGGCGAGAAGCGGTTACCGTCCCTGTCGATCGACAGCGGCTCCCAAGCCGGGTCCGCCTCCGTGGCCCCGTTCCCGTCCATATCGCCCATCTGGATCGCGGTCTCCGGCCGCCACAGGTCCAGGTCGGTGGAATACTTCGCGTCCCATGCGACGATCCCCGCGTCGCCCATGGCGAGGCTCACCAGGGCGAAGAGCCGTGCGTTCTCGACCACGTCGAGGCCGCGTTGCTCTGAGACGAGCCTCGTGATGTCGAGCAGCTGGCCAGGCGGTTTGTAGGTGCCGTCGACGTCGTTTGCCCAGAAGAACGCGATCCTCGTCTGCTCAGGCGTCCGGTTCCCGGTGGCTTCGGCGTCGAACCTCCCCAAGCTCTGCACATCGTTCACCTGGGCGGCGTATTCCTCGCTGCGCAGCATCTCGGTCTTGGACAAGAACCCGCCGGGCCGCGGGGGCCGGAACTGGGATCCCGAGCTGATGCAGAACGGCTTGACCTTCGGCCAGTTGGGGCTCAGCGCATCACCCGGTCCGGTGGGACGCCAATCCCCTGGCTGGAGGTTGGGGTTTGGTGCGTACGGGGTGTTGTCGTCCGCGCCGTCCCCGCTGCGCGCGGCGATCATCGCTTGCGCGGCCGCCTGACCGACCGCCTTCCCGGCCGCCTTCTCCAGCGGGGCGAGGCCTGCCACCGCGCTGCTGAGCTTTGTGGCCAGGTCGACCTTCGTGCTGGGGAAGGCCGCGGCGAGCGTGTCGTGCGCGGCATACGCGACCGCGGCGTCGATCGACGCCGCCGGGTGGGCCGCCACCTTGACGAGATAGGGCGTGTGCGTAGGGATGATCGAGTTGACCGCGTCGTAGATGGCGCCATGCATCATCGCGCCACCACGGGCGATCGGGCATGGCGATCCCCCCACGTCGCGTATCACCTCGAGCAGAATGTCGTTCCAATGGGTTACCGCATCAGCCATAGCATGTTCCCTTCGTGAGCGTGTTTCGTGCAGAACGGCCTCAGCCGATGGCGAGGCCCACCGCCATCGGCGGAAGGTTCCCGGCGCTTGAGAGGAGGCTCAGGGAGCCGTCATCTTCGATACGGAAGGTCATGATCGTCTGCGCGCCCGGGGCGAGTGCCTCAAGGTAACGGCCGTCTCCGCTGATCACCATGTCGTTCGGCACGGTGAAGTCGCCGGTTACGCCGGTGCGGCCGTCGATGTCGAGAGGCGTCAGCTTACCGGTGGAGCTGACGCTGAACCCTGAGACCGAGCCGCTGCCGGTATTTGAGACGTACGAGAGGCGGGCATCTGGGGTGTTGGCGACCCAGCAGGCCGCGACCTGGTTCGTCGGCGCTGACCCGGTGATCACGGAGAGCTTGCCGCTCGCGCTGACCTCGTAGGACGACACTGAGCCCGAGGCCTCGGCGACGACCAGGACGCCCCGTGAGTTGAAGGCGAAGCCGAACGGAGCTTGGCCTGCCGACGGGTTCTCGACCACACCTCCAGGACGGCCGTCCTCCTCGACCTGAAAGACCGTGATCCGGTTCGCGGCAAGCTCGGTGACCACCAATAGGGTGCCATCCGCGTTGAACGCGATCTGTGCCGGCGCGGAATCGGGAGAGCTCAGTGCCCGGCCGGACCCCTCGATCGGTGTCAAGACGCCGTTGAGCCCGATCGCGAACCCCGCGATCTGCCCGATGCCCTGACCGTCCAGGCCCGGCGTCACGGGCGGGACGAGGTTGGTCACCGCGTTCACCACGTACACCAGGTTGCCGAACGTCGTGACGCTGACTGGGAGCACGCCGCCCGAGGGCACCCTGCTTGCGAGGTGCAGCCCGCTCGGGGTGACCAAGAAGGAGGTGACGTCGTTACTGCCTGGATTGACGGCAAACAGGAATCTTCCATCTGCACTCAACGTGAGGGCGCTCTGTGAGATCAGCGGCCCTCCCGCGCCCAGCCCCCCGGTCGGGAAGGGGCGAAGACCGCGAACGGTGCCATCCGGGCCAGCCGGGGCGGATGGGTCAGCGGTAAGCGGGATCAGGTTCCCGCCCTGTTGTCGGACGAACACGGCGACGGCATTGCCGTCACCGGCATTCGTGAGCGCATAGACGCGCTCCATCGGCGAGGTTTGCGGCGTTGACATCGGGTCCTCCCTTTGCATGTTGCCCGACTCGAGCAGCCTGGCGACCATTGCGTCCCTAGAGGAGAGACGTTTGGCGACCACCCTGATACTTCGCCGTACAGCAGCTCATGCCGGCTGGCGCCGTCACCCCGGGGATGAGATCGGGCAAACCGGGCGGTCTGGGGGCTCCTTGGATTTCCCTTCGCCCTACTGTGCAGAGTTAGTCCGGTATACTGGGCTAACTCTGCACAGTACGGCCAAGGACCCCGGGTCAGCGGTGCTCGGGGTTGGCGAAGTCGTAACGGCAGCCCGCGTCCCAGGCGGCGCGCTGGTTGCCGTGTGCGGGGATACCGTTCGCATCCTTGAGCATCCTGGCCAGGTGCAGCAGGTTCCACGTGAGGAATGTGGTGTTGCGGTTCGTGAATTCGTTCTCCGGTCCCCCGGAGCCCTCGTCGAGGTAGCTGGGCCCGGGCCCCGCCTCACCGAGCCAGGCGGCATCGGCCTGCGGTGGGATGGCATAGCCCAGGTGCTGGAGTGAGTAGAGGATGTTCATCGCGCAGTGCTTCGCGCCATCCTCGTTGCCCGTGATGATGCAGCCTCCGACCTTGCCGTAGTAGATCCACTGGCCCTGGTCGTTGAGCAGGCTCGAGTTGCCGTACAATCGCTCGATCACCCGGGTGCACACCGAGGACTTCTCTCCCAGCCAGATCGGCGAGAGCAGCACGAGGACGTCGGCCGCCAACACCCGCTTGAACAAGGCTGGCCACCCGTCGCTGGCGAATCCGTGCTCGGTCATGTCCGGGTAGACACCGGGCGGAAGGTCATGATCGACAGCGCGGACGACCTCGACGGATACCCCCAGGCGGCGCATGATCGCGATCGACTGGTCCGCCAACCCCTGGGTATGCGACCGCTGGGGCGACGGCTTCAGCGTGCAGTTCACGTACAACGCCCGCAGGTCGCCGAAATCCCACCGGCTCTCGGCGCAAAGTCGCTCGTCCCGCTCGCCGAGCGACTCGCCAGATCGCGTCATGGATCCTCCTGAGGTTGGGTCTTCGGCTCAACACGCTACTGCGGGTACGCCGGGGCCGGCCAGGTGACGGATCCTCGCATCCGTTCATCGTCCCGCTGCGGCACCGCGCTGGCCGGTAGCGTGGGCTCATGCGCATCGGCGTCTACCTATTCGACGAGGCGGGGGAGCTTGAGGGACCCTTGACAAGCCGTTCCACGTCAGGTGACCAACACGTTGTGCTAGGTGGAGTGTTCCTCTTCTGCGCGTGGGCGCGCAAAGGCAGCAACCCACTTGGGCTGGCGTTCTTCCGCAAGCCTTTTGCCTACACTTTTGCGCATAGGCGCCCAGAAGTTGTATGACGTACGGAGACGGAGCGAGGACCATCGGTGAGTCCGAGTCTCCCCCAACCGACGCCCGCTGGGTTTGGATATGGCCAAGACTTCCATTGGTGGTATTGGGTTAATGAGGGAGACCGCCTACCGCCTACCGCCTACCGCCTAGTCGGTAGGCGGCTTTCCGAACCGTCCTCCCGCGCGGTCAGCGTTGGAGGGCGTCGAGGAGGTCGGCGGCGGTGGCGCAGCGGTCGATCAGGTCCTTGGTCATCGCGCGGCCGCCGCGGGCGGGGTCCATCATCGGGACGCGCTGCAAGGTCTCGCGGCCGACGTCGAAGATGATCGAGTCCCAACCGGCGGCGGCGACCTGATCACGGTACTTCTCCAGGCAACGGCCACGGAAGTAGGCGCGGGTGTCCTCCGGGGGATGCGTCATCGCCCGGAGGACGTCAGCCTCCTCGACCAACCGCTCGACCTTGCCCCTGGCGGCCAACCTGTTGTACAAGCCACGGTCCTGGCGCACGTCGTGGTACTGCACGTCGATCAGCTTCAGCTTGTCCGCGTCCCAGCTCAACCCGTCGCGGTCCACATAGCGCTGCAGGATGCGCAGCTTCGTCACCCAGTCGACGACCCCCTCCAGCTTCATCGGGTCGTCCTCCAACGTCGCCAAGATGCCGTCCCACAGCGCGATCACGTCAGGCGCCCAACCCGGCGCCTCGCGCGTCTCGACATACTTCTGCGCCTGCTCCAGATAGTGCCACTGCAGCTCGACGGGAGTGATCCGCCTGCCGTCCTTCAATTCCATCGCCAAGCGGCACGTCAGGTCGTGCGACACCTCGTGCAACGCCCGCACCGGCTGCGCGACCGAGGGCGCGTCAGGCAGGAAGCGGTCCTCGATCATCGACAGCACCAGCGCGCACGAGCCCAGCTTCAGATAGGTGCACACCTCACTCATGTTCGCGTCGCCGATGATCACGTGGAGCCGGCGAAACCGGTCCGGGTCGGCGTGAGGCTCGTCGCGCGTGTTCACGATCGGCCGCTTGAGAGTGGTCTCCAACCCGACCTCGACCTCGAAGAAGTCCGCCCGCTGCGTGATCTGGTACGGCACGTCTTTGAGGCTGAACTCGTTCCCGATCCGCCCCGCCCCGACCATGATCTGGCGGCTGACGAAGAACGGCGTGATCTGGCGGACGATGTCACCGAATGGCACGCTACGGTCCACGATGTAGTTCTCGTGCATCCCGTACGCGGCACCCTTGCCGTCGGTGTTGTTCTTCGTGATCAGGATCCGCGCCGGCTGCACCGGGCTGTGATGCGGCAACAGCGTGGCCGCCTTGTGGGCGGCGACCTCCAAGATCCGCTCCCCCGCCTTGTCCCAGATCACCGCGTCGATTGGGTTGGACGTCTCAGGCGACGAGTACTCGGGATGGGCGTGGTCGACGTAGAAACGGGCACCGTTCGATAGGATCGAGTTCGCCAACCCGATGTCGTCCTCCGGCGGCGCCTCGTGGCCGCCGGCCTGGGTAAACCCGCGCGCGTCCCGAAGCGGGTTCTCCTCCTCGTAGTCCCAGCGCGCCCGGTGCCGGCCGTCGGCTGAGTACGCGTTCACGACCAGCGACGAGGCGAGCACGGGATTGAAGTCCGGACGTCCGATGACCGAGATCCCGTACTCCGTCTCGGTCCCGAGGTACTTCGTGATCGCCACTCGCTGCCCAATCAGGTCTTAGAGGTACTGGCCGGTGTTGACGTTCTCGATCGCCTTACCCGGCTCCTCGCCGTCTCCGAGGAGGGTACGGACGTAGACGATCCGCTCGCCCTTCTTTCCGGAGATTCTCGCCCAGTCGTCCGGGTTCGTCGTGTTCGGGAGGTCCTCGTTCTCCTTGAACTCATCGCGGATCGCTTGGTAGAGGTCGTCGGCGACAATGCCTTTCTGGCCGATGGCCAAGAAGCGCTTGATCGCCATCTTCTTCGCTCTGGCGACGACGTTCTCGATCATCGCGCCCGAGTTGAAGTCCTTGAAGTACAGCACCTCCTTGTCGCCGTTGGCGTAGGTGACCTCTAGGAACCGGTTGACCGTCTCCTCGGCGTACATCCGTGAGCAGGTCTCGGTGATCAACGAGTCGACCGCGGACTCCTCGCTGCCGTGCGCCTTCACGAGATCAGGATGCAATGGCAGCCGCGCGTGCAGGTAGACCCGGAAGATCTCGCGGGCGGCCATCTCGTCGGGCCGCTCGATCTTGATCTTCACGTCCAGCCGGCCGGGGCGGAGGATCGCCGGGTCGATCATGTCCTCGCGGTTCGAGGCGCCGATGACGATGACGTCCTTCAGCGTCTCGACCCCGTCGATCTCGCTGAGCAGCTGGGGGACGATCGTGTTCTCGACGTCGCTAGACACGCCCGACCCACGGGTCCGGAAGATCGAGTCCATCTCGTCGAAGAACACGATGACCGGGAACCCCTCGGCGACCTTCTCCCGAGCGCGTTGGAAGATCAGGCGGATCTGGCGCTCGGTCTCGCCGACGTACTTGTTCAGCAGCTCGGGCCCCTTGATGTTCAGGAAGTAGCTGCGCGCGTCCGCGCGGCCCTCCTTCTCGGCCACCCGCTTGGCCAGGCTGTTCGCGACCGCTTTCGCGATCATGGTCTTCCCGCACCCGGGCGGGCCGTACAGCAGGATCCCCTTGGGCGGGCGCAGCTCATGCTCGATGAACAGGTCCGAGTGCAGGAACGGAAGTTCGACCGCGTCCTGGATCTGCTCGATCTGCCGGGCAAGCCCTCCGATGTCCTCGTACGAGATATCGGGCACCTCTTCGAGCACGAGCTCCTCCACTTCTGGCCGTGGCAGGCGCTCGAGCGCGTACCCGCTGCGGCTGTCGACCAGCAACGAGTCGCCGGCACGGAGTTGCGTGCCGGTGAGCGGCTCGGCGAGCCTCACCACCTGCTCGTCGTCGGTATGCCCTATGACCAGCAGCCGATCGTCGGACAGCCGCTCTTTGAGCGTCATCACCTCGCCGATGATCTCGTAGCTCGACGCCTCGATGATGTTCAGCGCCTCGTTGAGCATGACCTCCTGCCCGCGTCGCAGCGAGCGGACGTCGACATCGGGGCTCACGTTGACGCGCAGCTTGCGGCCTTGCGCGAAGATCTCGGCGGTGTCGTCGTCCCGTGCCCGGGCGAACACCCCGAAGCCGGACGGCGGCGCCGACAACTTCTCGACCTGCTGCTTTAACGCGATGATCTGCTCGCGCGCGTCACGCAGCGTGTCCGCCAGCTTGGCGTTCTGCGCCATCGCCGCGGTCAGCTGCGTCTTGGTCTCCATCAAGCGCTCTTCAAGCGCGCGCACTCTCGACGGCGAGTCCTCCAACCGGCGTCGCAGGAGGACGGCCTCCTCCTCCAAGAACCGGATCTGGATACGGAGCTCGTTCAACTCGGCCTGGGGATCCTGCATCACGAGGTTCCTTCCTGCCCCGGCGGGCACCGAGGTGCGGGGGCCAGGACTCCGAGTATATGGAGGTCCGGGCATCACACCTCGAAAGCCGCCGCACGCGCTCAGCACATCCTCACGGCTCACGGTACCCCGAACCTCCCGAATGATCACGGGGTCAGTGGCGCTTGGCGGCGGCCTCCACCCCGGTGAGCAGCTCGTGGAGCTTCGCCCGGCTGAGCAGTCTGCCCCCAACCACGACCGAGTCGACGCGTTTCGTGTTGCGGATGTCGTCGAGTGGGTTCGCCTCGAGCAGGAGCAAGTCGGCGATCTTGCCGGCGCTCACGGTGCCCAGGGTGTCGAGCTGCCCGAGGCATTCCGCCGGGTCGCGCGTCGCGGCCCGCAACGCCTCCATCGGCGTGAGGCCGCCCTGGACCAGCAGCTCGAGCTCGTCGTGCAGGCTGAAGCCAGGGAAACAGAACGGGTTGCCGCAGTCGGTCCCCGCGAGGATCCCGACCCCCGCCCGCTTCATCGCACCGACCAGCTCGACCCTTCGCTCGAAGAACCCGCCCTGATCTCGCGAGGCCTTGAACCACGCCAGCGACTGCTGCCAGTGCTGGAGCGTGCCGACGGGAACATACCTCAGCCGCTCGTCGTGATGGGCGCTCTCGTCCAGCGTGAGGATCCTCAGCACGCTGAGGGTCGGCACCTGCCACGTCCTGTTCCGCGCCAAGACGTCAAAGACCGCGGCTGCCTTCGAATCGTCGTACGAGTCGGCCGGCCGCGATAGACCGCTGCTCCTCGCGGATCTCGTGCTCTCGGCGTGATGTAGCGGTCAGCACACCCAGCAGGTGCTCGCAGGTGTGCTGACCGGCGTCCGATGCCTCGGTCAACGAGACGAGGTCCGGGACGTGCCCGGCGAACGGGATCGCCCAGTCCCGCGCCTCTTCGGCGATCGCGAAGTATGCGGATCGAGGTAGGAACGAGTAGACCTTGACGAAGTCCGCGTCGTCGTCGACTGCTCGGCGCACGGCATCGCGTCCGTCGGTCTCGTCCGCGGCCTCGACGTACTCGTTGGAGAATCGGGCGAAGATGGACCCGGGCCCGTCCACGATCCTGCTCGCGATCGCCATGCGAGGGCCGACCATGGCGCCACTCGCGATCTGCCTCCGCCATTCGTGATGGTGGGGAAGTCCCCACATCTCCCGGATGCCCGTGACCCCGTTCGCGATGTAGAGGGGCAGGCTGTCCGAGGTGCCCATCGTGTGCACGTGCATGTCCCACAACCCGGGGACGAGGAACTTGCCGGCCGCGTCGAGGACGGTCGTGTCGGGGTCGGCGGGGATCGTCCCCGTCTTGTGGAGGCCAGCGATGCGGTCGCCGCGGATCACGACGCTCATGTCCGGCTGGGGTGGCGACCCCGTGCCGTCGATCACGGTGACGTGCTCCAGGACGGTGGCGGTCATGGCTGGTCCGCGAGGCGCCGGGCGGTGGTGATGAAGGCGGTGTGGGCGACCATCCGGTGGTCGGGCCGCACGGAGAGCCCGTCCACGTGCCAGTCGCGCACGAGCGTCTCGGTCGTTCGGGCCAGCCCCCACCGTGGGTCGGCGTCGAGCGCCTCGCGAAGGCGCATGACCTGCGGGACTGTCGGTGTATAGGCGACGAGGATGCCGCCTGGGTGCAGCGCGTCGCTGGCCGGTTTCAGGACCGACCACGGGTCGACGAGGTCGAGCACGACCCGGTCACAGCGCTCCGCTGGGAGATCCTCGACGACGTCGGCGACCCGCAGCTCCCAGTTCTCCGGCTGACCACCGAACCGCTGGCGCACGTTGCGCTCGGCGACCACCGCGTGATCGGGGCGCAGCTCGAAGCTGAGGACACGCCCGGTTGGGCCTACGGCACGCAAGAGCGCGCAGGTCAGCGCACCGCTGCCGGCCCCGGCTTCGACCACCGCCGCGCCCGGCGCGATATCGCCGAGCGCGACGATCATCGCCTGGTCCTTGGGGTAGACGACCTGAGCCCCCCGCGGCGCCTTCAACGTCCAGTCCGCCGCCGTCGGCCGGACCGCCAGCAGCAGCGAGCCCTTCGCGCTGCGCACCCATGACCCCTCCGGCCTGCCCAGCAGGTCGTCGTGCGCCACCGCACCCCCGTGGAAGTGGAACTCCCCGCCGGGCTCCAACGTCACGAGGTACCGCCGCTGCTTGCGGTCGAGCAGCAGCACCTTCTCCCCCGCTGAGAGTGGGTCGGGGTGGCCGGGGTGACGGACGCCGCTCATCTGTTCGCCCCGATCACGTGCAGCAGCCGGATCTGAGTCCGGCAGAACGCGCAGGTGGGGTGCGCGTCTGGGTGCCTGACCGCCGTCGGCATGCCGCACTCCTCGCATTGGGCGAGCGCGGAGGCTGGGACGTCCGCCTCTTTGAAATACGCTGCCTGGGCGCGGTCGAGGAACCCGAACAGGAACGCCGCCTTCGTGCCCGGTGACGCGCGCTCCAGCTCGTTCAACGCGTCCTTATAGCGCAGCGCGGTGTTGCCGCCGACCAGCGGGCACTCCTCCACGACGTAGTCCAAACCCTTGATCACGCAGTAGGCGGCCATCTCACGCTCTCCCAGCCGGTACAAGGGCTTGACCTTACGGGTCATCTCGCCTTCACGCGCGGGCAGGCAGGGCGACTGCCGCGCGAGGAACGGCGCCTGCCAGCGCAGCACGTTCCCCAACAGGGTCGCGGCCTCGTCGTCAAGGTTGTGCCCCGTGGCCATCACGTCGTAGCCATGCCGCACCGCCACGCGATTGAACACGTACCGCTTCGACAAGCCGCATATCCCACAAGAAGACCGTGTCTTGGTCGAGGCCGCCCGCGGGATGTCGTAGCCGTACTCGCTGGCGAGGTCGACGGTGTGGAGGGTTGTCCGACGCTGGTTCGCGAAGGTTTCGACGATCTGTTCCGATCGGTCCGAGTACTCTCCGATGCCCAGTCCCACATACAGGCCGTCCGCCCGGTACCCCATGTCCAGCAGCACGTCCCACAGCGCGAGCGAGTCCTTGCCCCCACTGACCGCGACCAGCACCCGATCGTCGTACGACAGCATCCCGTACCGGTCGATCGCTACCCGCACCTGACCCCGCACGTGGTCGACGAAATGCTCCGCGCAATACGCCGCGCCGTTCCGCGCCACCTCGATGACCGCGCTCCGCTCACAGCCGTGGCACTTAGCCGGCCCCGCCCCACCCGAGATCACGGGCCGGACCTCCAACTCCCCGTCGTCGGGGATCACCGCGTCCTTCGTGACCAGCTCGCCTTTGTAGATCGTCAGCACCGTCTCAGGGTTCACGCCCAGCTGCTCCAGCACCCGAAACACCGGCGCCGGACCCCGTACCTCCACTACCCTCACCGGGTTCCTCAACTGGACCTTCATCGTGAAGCCGCAGGCTACCAGCGCCCCAGCACCCTATGGATCGCCCGCCGTCGAACCAAGGAGTCGGCGAGTGTCGGCCGCGCTCGGGAGGCGCGTCCTATCCGAAACCGCCGCCGGCTGTTGGGTGACGCGCTGTTTGAGCATGGTGGCGACATTTGGGGTGAGGATGTTGGAGTTGCGGGGAGTTGTTGGAAGGCCCCCGCCATCGGCGGGGGCCTGGGTTGAGTCTGTGTGATGGGTT